>ERZ794936.96-NODE-96-length-63802-cov-7.272719_pt1 | contig 63802 bp, 37 predicted proteins | sample MGYA00511083_ERZ794936 | MGnify/ENA primary metagenome ERZ794936 (study PRJEB30137, sample SAMN04331409) | food metagenome | isolation source: Y2 must sample point D1 replicate A | place: Australia: South Australia | collected 2014 ... | reverse complement strand
CGCGTTTGACTTCTAATCAAGAGATTCTGGGTTCGACCCCCAGGTGGAGTGTTTAATTTTTTTGCATTTTTTTGCTGCTAGCCATAATGCGCTACACATTATTTTATAAAATATTATGTATTAAAAGTTTCAATTTTCAAAGTTTATTTTAATGGCGATATGATATACTAAAGAGTATAGATTAATTTAACCAAAAGAAACAATTATCAAATCAAGGGTTTTTCTTTTTTGTTTGTTTTTCTAATCTGCTTATTTAGATAAAAATTTATCTTAATGTCGAATATATCCCTAAAATACTTTGATCCTTTTAATGTATTTGATACCATTAAACATGAAATAGAGACTCATTTTCCTATACAAAATGTTCATTACCAAAGACACTCAGAAGAAAAAGCATCAAGCATAGAGAAACTTGATCTTAAATTTACTAATGACAGTGAATTATCTTCATTGGATACTTTTTTTAATATTTTGGTAATAAGTTGCAGCAATATAGATGAGTATAGAAATAAGATAAGGCCAATAATAACTCAATGGTTATCAAATAACAAAGAAGATCAATACTCAAAATCATATAAACTAGGTGTATTTTTGATACAGACAACCGTAGAAGACATAAATGATAACAAAATGTTTAATAGAAAAAACATTACTGAAAAAATACAGAATGATTTTGTAGAGATCAATCATATATTTCAATTTCCAAGTTTCTTCAAAAGTATTGAAGAGAAAAATCAATTGTTTACTAATGTTAGCTTGAAATTGCAAAAGAACACACTTAAATCATTACAAATGAAACTTGATATTATAGAAAGCTTTGAATCAGATTTGATGTACGTGTATACACAGTCTTTGAATTTATACTTAAAGTTTCGATTATTAAATCAAGCTGATGACATTCTTAAGAAACTTGATATTGAATTTTTACAGGACGATAAATTTTTACAAAACGTAGATTCTGGAATAGATTTTAAAAACTATAATCATAATATTCTTGAATTTTTTGACTATGAAAATTTTCATACAAATGTCACTTTTACTACAAGTTCCAAAGACACCAACTTGAATTACATGGATTTATTAAAATACAAAATGATACAATCATTACATAATTTGACTTTAAAACATCAACCTATATTACATTCAGAAATTAAGGTTCTTTATAAAGCTGTAGTAACAGATTTTATTTTTAAGATAAAGATATTGTGTTGTGATGATTACAATATTGATGTGTTCATTTACCGCTTCATTACAGATTTTGTGATGAATCATAGCTTATTAAGAATGAACTTGAATGAAGAAATAACAATGCCACATCAAAACAAACTTGAATGGAATGATTTTTTGGGTCAAATAGCTTATATCAAAAGACAGACCTGGTCTTCAATAATAGATAAAAAAGGATTGCTAAACTTTAAGATTAATGATCATACTATAATACACACTGATAAAAGAATAAATTTTGATATCGATGATGATTATTGTTTAAATGATGTTTTGGATGATTATATTGGAATGACCCAGCATATTGTTTCTTATTGGAAAGAAATGAAACCAATAAGTATAGATTTATTGGCAAGTGATATAGGTATTCTATTGAACAAAGCAGGACAGCATGAAAAAACTATAGCCATACTGCATTCGACTTTTGAGTACTACAACAATGTTTTGAAATGGGAGGACTTGGCAATTCAAATTTTGGAGGTATACATTGATGCTCTTGAAAAAATTTATTCAAAGCGAGAACCAAAGAATGTAATTATCAATGATGAACTGGTGCCTGTGGTAACTGTTCTTGCTAATTCCTATTTAAATTTGATATGTTTGTTAAAAGACAAAAAAAGTTATTTTACAGAGAATGAATCTATGAGATCTTTGAACTTTAAGCAATATTTTTGGAAAAAGTTTTTGCAATTAAGTGATAACACTGATTTAACATATCCACTGGATAAAATCATAACTTTTGATGTCAACTTAAACAGCGAACTGAAGTTTGATGACAAATTAAACGTATTTTATTACTTTGTCAAAATGAATTGGAGCTGGCTTATTGATACAGGTATTGTAGTTAGCGTGAACAATGTTAAGCTAAAAATGAGAAATACTGAAAGTGATAGAATTATTGTTTTTGAAATGAACAATGTTGTTGTGACTGATAACAAAGACAATTTAGAGTTAAAATGTTATGATATAGAATTTGGTTCTTACGAGATTGTTTCTTTGGAAGTTTTTCTGAATGAAAACGACACTATATTCTTAAAAGATTTTGACCAAAGATTGTTTATTAATTTAATCCCACTATATGACAGCAAAAAATTAAATCTATTAATCAAGTCTTCTTCTGAATATTATGAAGATGAAATATCTTTGGATTTAATTTATGAAAACTGGGAACATTTAAAAGCAGAAAAGGTAAGTTTAGAAATAGAAGTATTTGACACTGACGGCATTTATATCAAACATTTTGAATCTGAAGTTAAAAAAATTGTCTTAAACAATGTTGCAAAGGACTTTGACAAGATTTTGTTGATTAACAGGAGCAATTATGACATGACTGCCAACAAATACTTAATTTCTTTTAAAATAACTATGAATATTGACGATAAGTATAAAGAAGTGATAATAATAACTAAGTCATTTTCAAATCCATTAGTTATTTCTCACAATGCTATTTTGAAGAAGAATTTTTCTTTTATAAATTTGAATATGTCCAGTATCACAGAACCAGTTAATATAATAGGAACTGAATTGATATTGAATGATGATCAAAGACTTGCAACAAATTTGGATTTAACTATTAAAAACATTTTACTACCTAAAAATCCACTTTCTACATTTAAGAACTTTTTCCCATTAAATGATATATCTTCAATAAAGAAATTGGAGTATGAAGTAAAGTATAAAACTTTGCGTACCTCGATAGAAGAATATTTGACTTCTATTTTTTTTGATAAGTATCCTGGTTTGAAGTGCTATAAGATTATATGGAGAGACTATGTTCTTCCGAATTTTCAATTTCACATAAATCAATTTATTCATTTCAAAATAATAAAATTAAAAGTATACAACGAAACTGATTTTTTGAACTACTTGAAGAAAATTGACAATAAGGAAAGTGAACTGAACCAAAAATTTATGGGTGTTTTATTAGATGTTTACAGAACCTTGTTTGATGGTGTTCAACTTGATGATAGTGACAAGATTTGGAATTTAGGCTCTTTGCAGATAATGCACAAGCAGTTTGCCATTGAAGAATTGGAAATGAACAAAGATTTGTTTACAATAAATTTGAACAAGAACTTTGATGATGTTAACTTAAAGGTGGGTGATTGCTACTCTTTTGATATTAAAGTAGCTAAACCAAAGAAGTTTAATAGTAATAAGAAGAAATATATTTGTGAAGTTGAAATAAGTGATAATATCAATACTTGGTTAATTAGTGGCTTTAATAAATTCTACTTAGATGAAACCCAAGGTGATGAAAGTTTCAACCTGTTTTTGATTCCTATTAAAAGAGGCTACTTGAAGTATCCTAAAATTACAATAAAAAATGATGACAATAACAATGAAGATGCTGAAAGCCAGCAAAAGAATAATCACATAATAGATTTTGTAAATACAAATGAAAACGTTATTGTTATATAAGAATAAAAAAACAAACAAAACAGATACATACTTTTATAAATTATTCAACAATTCAAGCAATGAGTCAGCATTAGGTTTTTTGCATACTCCATTAACTTTTATGTTATTATTCTCTAGATACTCTTTTGTAGTAGGGCCTATACTAATTATAGTTGCTCTTGTAAAATCAGTCTTAATTATATCTTCAGTCCCTTGTGGACTAAAAAATACAACATACGGCACTTCGCCTTCTTTGTGATTGATTAAATTCATTTTCTCATTAAATCTTTCTATGATGTTATCCATAGACTTAGTTGTATAAACTTCAATTTCTTCTAGATTATAACCGTTGGGAATCAATTTTCTTGGTATGACATCTTTACGAATTTCTCCAACGAGAAATATTCCCTTCTTATTGGTTTTATATTTCTCTTCAGATTCTGCCATTATAAGATCTGATAAAATACTGCCATTTCCTGCATCGTTACCCCCTTTTATGTCATTGAATCCGATTCTTTTTAGAAATTCGGCTGTTGCTGGTCCAACTGTGAAAATAGGCTTGTTAAGTATTTTATTGATAACAACTTCATCCAAAGAAGGAAGAATTGACTGCTCTAAGGCTTCAACAGCTCTTTGTGAGGTAATTATCAAGTAGTCTATGCTATCTATATCTGCTCTAAACAGGTTTATACATTTTTCAGGTAAATGTTTATGAGTCAGAAGTGGGATGAAATGGTGCTTGATATTTTCTTTTTTCAAAAGATTTTCATATGGATCTGAAGGCGTTGTTTTCGTCTTCAATAGTAGAACCTTTCTCATTCTTGTGTATTAAAATTTAGGTTTTGGTTTATGCTAATTCAAGTGGTTTGTTTAAATTCAAAACTGGTTAAATACTGTGAAGAAATGTGAAAAAAAACAAAATATAAGAAAAAAGGCGTACACAGTTTTCACCTTTTCAAATACCCAATATTTCACTCTTAAGAGACTGACAATAAAGTATTAAGATCTCCCAAACCACAATTGGGCACTAAAAGCCTTAACTTGTGGTAAAACATAGATTTAAAATCATTCTAATATTTACTTATCAAATGCAGATATATACACTTTATTAATAATAACAGACTATTGCTAATGAACAAAAAAAAAATATACTTTATAGTTCTATCAAGCAGTTTATTCCCATTCAACAGTGGCAGGAGGCTTAGAAGTAATATCGTAAGTAACTCTGGCAACACCATCAACTTCGTTAACAATTCTGGCAGCAACCTTCTTCAAGAATTCGTGAGGGAATGGGAACCAATCAGCAGTCATGAAATCAGTGGTTTCAATAGCTCTTAAAGCGATGACTTGGTCATAAGTTCTTTGATCACCCATAACACCAACAGACTTGACAGGTAATAAACAAGCAAAGGCTTGAGAAATTTGGCCGTATAAACCAGCCTTTCTGATTTCTTCAATGTATATGTAATCAGCCTTTCTAGCAATGGCAACTTGTTCTCTGGTGACTTCACCTAAGACTCTGATGGCAATACCTGGACCTGGGAATGGATGTCTCCAGACTAAGTCGTGCGGAATTCCTAATAATTCACCTAAGTGTCTAACTTCATCCTTGAATAATTCTCTTAATGGTTCAATTAACTTCAACTTCATGTTTTCTAATAAACCACCGACATTGTGATGAGTCTTGATAGTTTGGGATGGACCCTTGAATGAAATGGATTCAATAACATCTGGGTATAAAGTACCTTGCAATAAGAATTCAATTTCAGTACCGTCTTTTGGCTTGATCTTATCAGCTTCTCTTTCAAAGACGTGGATGAAAGTGTTACCAATGATCTTTCTCTTCTTTTCAGGATCAGTAACACCTTTTAACTTATCTAAGAATTCATCAGAAGCATCAACAACGGTTAAGTTAATACCTAAACCAGCAACCAAGTTCTTCTTGACGTTTTCGGCTTCGTTTAATCTCAAAACACCGTTATCAACCATAATAGCATGGAATCTTTCACCAATAGCTTCGGTCATTAACTTGGCAGCAACAGTGGAATCAACACCACCGGAAACAGCACCAATAACTTCAGCAGTTGGACCAACTAAGGTTCTGATTCTTTTGATTTCAGTATCAATGAAGTTTTCCATGGTCCAGTTTTGAGTGGCCTTACAAATATCAACAGCGAAGTTCTTTAATAAGTCCTTACCCTTGGCAGAGTGAGTAACTTCAGGGTGGAATTGTAAACCGTAGATTGGCTTAGATTCATGGGCAATACCACAGTATGGAGAGTTGTCAGAGGTGGCAACAACCTTGAAACCGTTTGGTAAACCAACTAACTTATCACCGTGAGACATCCAGACTGTAGAGTGGTCAACGTTCTTGAATAAAGGACATTCCTTATCAATAACATTCAAGGTGGAAGGACCGTATTCTCTCTTTTCACCTCTAGCAACAGCTTTACCGTTTAACCAAGCTAATTCTTGCATACCGTAACAAATACCTAAGACTGGGACATCCAAGTTGAAAACTTCTGGGTCAACGTGTGGGGCATCTTCAGCATAAACTGAGTATGGACCACCAGACAAGATAACACCGGTTGGTTTCCAGGATAAATCCTTGATTTTTTGGGTACATGGTAACATTTCAGCATAGATGTTAAATTCTCTTAATCTTCTAGTGATTAAGTGAGAATATTGGGAACCAAAATCCAAAACTAAAATGGTATCAAAAACTTGAGAGACTTGTTCAACAGACATAATGTATTAATAATTGTATAGGTGTAAAGAAAAATTTGTGTGTATACCTCCAAAAAAAAGTAATGTGTTTTCGTTTTTCTTTGGTCTTTAATATTAAAATCAAGTTAATTCAAGCTGTAATGTCTTTTTATATATAATTTCCTGAAATCATTATTGATTATGACAGAAGTTGTAGAAATTGATCGAGACGAACTTTAAATTTTTCCATATTTTAAAAAAAACAGAGAATTAACGCTGTGAGTAATTAACCAAATTTTAAAAAAAACAGCTATAGGAGGGTAGGACGTTAGCTTTAAGCTCATTTCCTATTTGGGACATGAACAAAAAGTGGAAATTTATAAAAAAAAAAAAAGAAATGTGAATTTAAAAAGCACGTGACCACATTCGGATATAAGAAAAAATTACCGCTACCAAAAGACAAAAAAATTTTTTTTAGAAAAAAATAAAAATAACCAATTACCGAACTCCTTTTGGTTACGGATTACAAGCAAAACAAGTATCAGCGCAAACAATCGTTAATGTAGGTTGGATATTTCAAAGAAAAAATAATAACAATTAACAGACCAATACTTAAAATCTACACCAAATTAATAATTAATCATAAGATCAAGCAATGTCCGAAGAAATTGTTACCGAAAATATTCAGCCAGTCACCACTGAAGTTGTTACTGCCGAAGTGAGTGAACAACAACCAATTGTTGAAGAACCTGTTGATACCGAGGTTGCTGAAAACCCAGTAAGCACAGAAGTTGTTGAAGAATCGGTCACTGAAATAATAGAACCAGCTTCTGAAGAACAAGTCTCCAATATTGCTACTGATGAGCCAGTTTTATCTGAAACTACTGAAATGGAAGTTGAACAACCTCAAGAAGAACTCAAAAGAGAACCATTAGTTGAACCAACATTACACATATCAGGATTGCCTGTAACGATAAAAGCCAGTGAACTAGCACCAATATTAGAGGCCTATGGTGAAGTAACCAAAATTGTAATTCTACCACCTAAGACCATCCACCAAAGTTATGGATTTGTATCTTATGAAACCAAAGAAGAAGCCCAAAGATGTTTAGATGAGTTGAATAACACTAAGTTAGTATTTGATAGTCAATATACCTGGAAAATCAACTGGGCAAGACAAGGACCACTGAAGAATGCCAACGTAGGACCTTCAGGAAGACCATATACATTCACTGACAAGCCTAGAGGTTCATATAGAAGAGGTGGATTTAGAGGAGGCTACAGAGGTGGAAGAGGTGGCTATAGAGGAGGAAGAGGTGGCTTCAGAGGCGGAAGAGGAGGTTACAGACCATATTAGAAGTTATATAAAAAAAAAAATGGCCCTATATATTTCCAGCAAGAAGAACAATTTTTTAAAACAAACCTAAGCTTTCATACATTGGTGTGTTTGTATCTAAACACGCTGACAAAACGTCTTGCAGTTCGATAACCCTTTCTTCTGTTCACACACACACACACACACATATATATATATACATATACAATCTGCTCTTGATGAATAGACCTCTTGACCAGAAAAAAAAGGACATCTCAACAATCTAAGCATAAATCGCCCTATCCCACAACGAACCAACTCTCAATCCATGTTTTTAGGATAGTGTAACCGCTGCTCATTCCATTTGTTCATGGACTTTTCAAATTTATTCAGCCGGCCATGATTTCCCACGTTGCAAGAAAATCTCAAGGGAGGGGGAATAAAAAATGCAAGGCTATTAGTTTCCCCATAGTAAAAATTTTCTTATGGTTAAATTTCTAATAAGTCATATATTAAATTTAAATAAAAAATACTCGATTTTAAAACCCCCAAAGAACTATTTCAACACATAGCGAAGACAGATGACGCTACTAAGCCTATTTAAATCAGGAGATTCAACAAATCCTGAGGTTAAAGAAACAGATATCGTCATCAAAGCAACTATGGGCGATACAAATGACAAAAGTCTTATGAAAAACATTAAAAAAGATAACTTTTCAGCAGTACATGATTTTTCTGAGGCAGATGATGAGGACAACATTGACTGCATAGAAGATGATCAAGCTGCTTTTAATAACTTAATAGAACATCACGCAAGTGAAGATCGTTCCACCAAAAATCCGCTATCCAAATTGTCCATAGCCTTACAGGAAAGCGCGCTTTTATCGCATGGAGCAAATGGAGATTACATAGATGCTGAGAGTTTTGGCTCGTCCCATTATCCAGAAGATTGCTGGCCACAAGAAGAAGTTTCAGATGACAATGTGTCTGTGCTGTTACCCAATTTTGCCGCTGCTGCTGGTATTGATGATGAATACAAAGAAAGCACACACACCATTAATAATGCTGATCCCATAAATATAGTCGTTAAGGATAATAATCCCAATGGCGATATAGACGAAACTAAAAATATCTACTTCAGAAAAAACAGTGTTGATTTGGATTATGAATTCAGTAGTTCAGATGACGATTATGTTTATGAAAACGAGAAGGTGAAGGATATGATGAAACATGAAGAAAGCCCGGAAGAATATGTCAAAGGTGGTTACCATCCAGCGAAAAAGAACGAGTATTTTTACAGAAGAAAGTATAGGCTGATTCAAAAACTTGGTTGGGGTCACTTCTCTACTGTGTGGCTAGCAAAGGATCTAACTGCTGCTTACAATGATAAAAACAAATATGTTGCTTTGAAGATTGTAAAAGCTAGTCCTTCATCTTCAGAAGCAGCAAGAGATGAAACAGATTTATTAATTGAATTGTACAAAGCTGATGATAATGCACTTCACTCAGGAAAAGATTATGTTATAAAATTACTTTCAGCTTTCTATCACAACGGTCCAAATGGAATCCACACATGTATGGCATTTGAACTACTAGGAGAAAATCTGCTGAAGCTAAGTGAAAGAAATGAAAAAAGAAGATTGCCAATAATATATGTCAAGCAAATAGCTAAACAGCTTTTGTTAGCGTTAGACTTCTTACATAGAAAATGTGGGATCATACATACAGACATCAAACCGGAAAATGTCTTGATGGAAATAGGTGATTTGGAAACCATCACTGAAATGATTAAAATACAAAAAATACAAAAGAGAAAATTGAAATACGAACCACGCAGAAACAGATCAAATACAAAGACAAAAACGAGAAGCAACAGCAAAATTGATTCAAATTCTGTTACTGATGGCATTTCCACTTTTAGCAATAGTAACAACGATTTTGATAAAAAAACTGACAAAGATCTTTTCTCTGCTTCAAAGCTAAAAGGAGAAAAGCCTGCGGATGTTTTATTTGAACAAGAAGAAGAGAATGAAGAATTTGAGAAACAAAATAGCCACAAAGAAGGAGATCTAGCTGATGAAGAGAATGAAGAAGAAGTCAAAAAAGAGGAATCTGACTGTCCTGATAGTCGGTCGATTTTCAAGACCATGAAATCAAGTTTGTCATATTTAATGTATCCGCCAGCAGCTACTCCATCTAGAAAAAAATCTATGGTGTGCTATTCAATGCCTTTACCATCAGTGCTTTCAGCTAAGCAATTCTATAGCAAATCTCATGAGGACTTCCCGGATGAAGCTGAGATGATGAGTAAAAGTGTCAAAGACATACTAAACCCAATACCCAACATGGAATCAAACATAATCAAAATTAAAATTGGTGACATGGGTAATGGTTGTTGGATAGATTATCATTTTTCCAGTGAAATCCAAACAAGAGAATATAGATGCCCTGAAGCCATTGTCGGCTACAAATGGGGCTGTGCAGTTGATTTGTGGTCAGTTGCTTGTTTACTGTTTGAATTGTTGACTGGTGATGTTTTGTTTTCGCCCCAGGCCGGAAAATCTTACAGCAAAGAGGATGATCATATGGCACAAATCGAGGAGTTGCTAGGTGAAGTTCCTAAAAAGCTGAAAACCAAAGGTAAATACTCAAGAGCCTTGTATAGAAGAAATGGTAATTTGAGAAATATTGGTGGGTTAAGACCTTGGAATTTGTTTGAGGTTTTTACTCAAAAGTACGGTGTTGAAGAAAACCTGGCTCAAGAAATGACTGATTTCTTGTTACCCATGCTAGAAATAGACCCTTGCTTGAGAGCTGATGCTGGTGGAATGGTTAATCACCCTTGGCTGAAGGATGCTTTGGGCATGGAAGATGTTGTAGTTGAGGATAGACCCATAGCTGGTGGAAGTGGTATGGACTTGCCTGGCTGGGATGATGTTGAACAAGTTATTAGACCTCATGACCATTGCCTGTATAGAAAAGATGAGGACATGAACTTCAAAAATATATAAATTAAATCTAAATTGTTATGAAAGAAAAAAAAAAAAAACTAGCAACTTGTTGTTAATACAAATCCAAGTATACATTTGCAAACCCAAAGCGTGTTATCGCTTTATAAAAGAAAGAAAAAAAATGTCCAAAGTATAAACAACAGTATCAACAGCTGCATCAACAACTATGATCGCTAACAATTAAAGTTCGTTTATATTCTGAAACAAACCTAATATGGATTATATCCCGATAAAAAAATCAACAATGTTTCATATAGACGGCAAACTTAGTTTTAATGCAGTATAAAAAAAAATATCACATGATTTTGTTAATTGTTTGTAGATACAGCTTAAAGTAGCATATAGATAATAAACGTAATTAATTAAAGGAAAATCGGTTATTTATAACTTTATTTTGAGTGTAATCAATGGGCTGTTTTTCCGGGTAGCATTTATATACGATAATAATCTTTAATCAAATGTCTATGAATACTACTGCGCGTCAACTTTAAACACAGTACTACAGCGTGAGCACTCTAGACCAATATCATGTATTACTATCTTTGACATAATTTTGACATAATTTTATATTAGATATTAGTAAAAAGAAAAGCAAAAAAAAAAAAAAAATAACACACATTTTAACTACACAGATGTTTCCAATGAGAAGTTATATAAACTGAGGCTTTGACAGGTTTTAATATGATAAAAAGTATTTGGGGGTTTTAATCTAAATAGTTAAAGTTGAAATTAGTAAAACCATCGTTTCAGTTTTACAATACTGTATATTACTACTTTTTTAAATTAATATTTACCCACTTTAAAATGTTCGCTGCTTATAAAAACTTATCTGTCTGGGCCAAGACAGGCTTATGCACATCTTTCGGAATCTTCAATGGATTCATTGTGTCGAGATGTTTGATTAGATATCAATCTAAAAACACTTTGATGGCAAGAGTTAATAGAGATAGAGTCTCTAATGCCATTTGAATTCAAGTCTTAAAAACAGAATATTAAGATTCACAACAATGTTTCAATATTAACGCTTGATGCGTTTACTAAACACGAATGAGTATGTTATTTTTTTTTTTTTAAATACTAATTATATATGTTTAATTCAAATTACAATTATAATTCGTCAAACTTGAAAGTTTTTGCCACATTAATCATTCCTTTTGGCATGATAATGTTGTAGTCTATAATCAAGTCACCAAAGTCATCTTCAAACTCCAATGTTTCAGGATTAGTGATAGGCATACCGTAACCTTTTAATATTTCAATTTCACCATTTGAAACCATTTTGTTTGAGTCTCTCTTCAGTGTCAATGGAGACAATTCCTCACTAAAGTGCGGTATATCCAATTTCCACTCACCCAAAAGAGCTTCCTTTAAAGTCAAAGTGACTGTTCTGTATAAATTATTTCCACGTCTTCTGTAACCATAGTTACCATTGTTTTTATCTTCTTCAAGGTCAAATACCAGATCACCTCTTAACATACCAGGCATTTCCTCACCCTTGCCCTCGTAAACATTCTTCGTGTTTCTTGGGGAACCTTGAGTCACGTCAACATGAATTTCATTAGCCTCCTTAACAACTCTTTCACCTTTACAGTGACCACAAACTTTCTTCAAGACTTGACCAGCTCCATTACATCCATCGCATGGCTGTTGAATTTGCTGTCTGAAGTGACCTTGAACAAATTCTCTAATGATTCTACCTGAACCTTGACATCTTCCACATCTATCCAATTTACCACCTTGCCCAGAACACTTATTACAGGTATGTCTTAAATCCAGGCTGTAGTCTCTGCTTATACCAGTATAAAATTCTTTTAAAGACAAAGTCAATGGTACTAAAACAGACTGTGTTTTTTTTGGACCTTGATTGAAATGTTGTCCAAACATTTGGTTTATAATATCATCCATACCTCCATGGCCTCTAAATTGTTGGTGTTGTTGAACATATTGTTGAGCATTGTTTGGACCGTCTTGGAATGCTGGTTGCCCATGTTGATCATAGATTTGCTTTAACTCGCTGTTGCTCAAAACTTCATAGGCTTCAGAAATAAGTAAATACTTGTGGTCAATTTCTGGATCATCATTAGTATTCTTGTCTGGGTGATATTTCTTCGATAATAACAAATATTCTTTTCTTATTTCCTTATCACTCGGTTGATTTTCTTTGTTCAAGTTCAATATCTTATAGTAGTCCTGTCCTTGCTCTAAACAAGCTACAATATGACTAGCTAATAACACGTACAAAAAGTATATGTATTTACCAAGAATCATTACTAGATATGGTGTTTTGTTCACTTTTCTTACGTGTTTAAACGTGTGTTGTATGGTTTGAAATATATGATTCGCCTTAAGTGAACAGCAAAGGGAAAATTTTTTTTGTTCACCTTGCGGTAACTAAATCAGCGCTTAATTAGGTTTTAAAATGTCGTGTCTCTACTGAAAAAAACGACCTAAGGAATACCTATATACAACTAACTGAATATGTCTTTCAATGATCAAGAGTTCATTAATATTGGATTTGGACATGCATCATGCCATTTGATCACACAATTTTACAATATCGAAGAATCTATTCTACAACAACAGCTACGTTTAAAAAACTGTAGATCATCGCATAATGTCAATCTGCATTGCAAGTTCAATTTGGTGAATAAAACGGCTTTCTACACGCCCAGAACAATTCTTTATGATACAAGAAATAGTGGAAGTTACAAGGATAATTGGATGACATCCGTTGCAGAGTTAGATAATATCGAGTCTTTTGATAAGGTTAATACACATAATGATTCAATTCCAAAGTCAAATTTTCAAACATTACTAGATTCAGGTAAATTACCAGAAAATGTGGATTCATTAAAGGACACCTTGGATTTCAAAGATGTAAAAGAATTTCAGTATTGGACAAACTATAACAAATTCTTATTGAAATCGGATAATCTAATTATTTCAGATGATTGGTATCATCACAATGACAAGAATGGACAGACATTTATTCCAACTAATTTACCAACTAGTAACATAGAAAATAACGACAATGATTACTTTAAGCATTTTTTACAGCCTGAGTCAGGTAAGCAAGAGTATAAAGTCAAAAAGTACGAGCTTTGGGACGATAAGTTTCATCACTGGATAGAGAAATGTGACAACTTTAAGCATTTCAACATATTCTCCGAGTTTGATAATTCTTGGGGATACTTCAATAACGATTTTTTAGAGGAGTTGAAAGATGAATTCAACAAAACTACTGTTTTTCAATACTCACTATCTTGTTCCAATACTAATTCCTTGGATACCTCACAAAGCATTAAAACAACAATGTTTGTCAATAACATCATAAATACTGTAGAATCTGTAGATTTTGTGGATCTGTTGTTTCCTTTGTCATACAAACTCGACAATCAAACAGATAACCTGTTTGAGTCAACTTCAAAAAATGCTTTATTATTTCAAACAATAAACTCTGTATTTGATCAAAAAGAAGGAAGCTCAAAAGTTACACCTAATGAAATGATAAAGATGCTACAGTTTAATAACAACACTAGTATAAGAGAGCAAAAAATTGTTTCAAGTATAAAGGTTAATCAGAAACTGGAGTTCAATCATATAGCTAATTTTGAAATACCTAAAAACTTCCAATACAACAACTTTAAAACATGGAAACTGAAAAATACAAATAACCAAGATTATCACATATACGGAAAAGTTGATATATCTCGTTCAGAATCAATGGAAAGTCGAACCAACACTGGAATAAACACCTATGGCTTGGATAAAAAATATTTGAATACTTTTTTGACTCAAAATGCCTTTATAGATATAAAGACAGTAACTTTGGAGATGAGTGAAAATATGAAATTCATAAATACATTGAAATACTGGATGTTCTACATCATCAAAAATAAGAGTTACATCAAAAGATTGCTGTTTCTTTCTGAAGATTACATTGCAGAATTGATTGAGAAAATGCACATATTGATCAAATCGTATAAAAAGGGGAATTATTACCTAGATATTGAAGGCTTTGATATGTCTGATGACGACTTTGATGACTATTAAATTACGCACGTGATGATAAAATAACGCATTGAAAACTCATCGTGAACAATTTTTCAAAAACTCATTATTTTTTTTTCAAAGCCCATCTTGGCAATATAACAGTTATTACTTGTATAATATATATATATTAACACTTATTCTATTTTACAGTTGTATGATCTATGAACTAAAAAAGCCAAACAAACAATCTATGTTTAGGAGACTAAGTACATTAATGGAGCCTGTAAAGAAAGAAAAAATCGTTGTTATTTTAGGATCGACAGCCACTGGTAAGTCAGACTTGTCTATCCAACTAGCTACTCATTTCAATGGTGAAATAATCAATTCAGATTCAATGCAATTATACAAGAATGTTGATATAGTAACTAATAAACATCCAATTGAAGAAAGAAATAATATACCACATCATTTGATGGATTTTTTACCATTATCCGAATCTTATAACCTTAGTCTGTTTGAGAAAGATTGCAATCAAAAGATTAAAGAACTTCTTGGAAATTCAAAGTTGCCAATTATTGTAGGGGGTACTCATTACTATCTACAAGCTTTGTTTAATAAAACCATATCCGAAGAGTACTCTAGAGACTTGTGGACTGAAGAAGAAAGAAACTTTTTGAAGGAGAATCAATTCAATACTCAAGTTTTGTATGACGAATTAACAAAAGTTGATCCGGTCATTGCATCTAAATGGCATCCTAACGATCAAACCAAACTTTACAATATGCTTAAAATATATTACTCAACAAAGGAGAAACCTAGTGATATTTACTTGAGCCAAGAATTTAGCATGAAGTATGATGTTTTGTTTTTATGGGTTTATAGTAAACCTGAAATTTTAAACAAAAGACTTGACAATAGAGTTGATGGTATGTTTGACAAAGGTGCTTTAGAAGAAGTGAAATATTTGTATGAAAAATTCAAAGAATACAATATTGGGGAAAACAGAGAAGAGAAGATGAAATCAGGAATATGGCAAGTCATAGGCTTCAAAGAATTTCTACCATGGCTAGAAGATGATTGTCAAGATCAAAAGAAATTCGACCAAGGGAAGGAAGTAATGAAAATTAAAACCAGACAATATGCCAAGAGTCAAGTCAAATGGATTAAGAATACATTGGTTCCTGATATAAAAGGTAAGAACTTGTTTGTATTGAATGCCTCAGACTTGAATGAATGGAAAGGTAAAGTTGAAAATAGAGCAATTGATATAACACAAAATTTTTTAAAAGACTTGGATATAGATAAATTTGAACAAACACCGGAAGAACTATCAGATTTATTGGACAAAACCAAACTTGAAAAATTCCAAAGTGTTAAGAATCCTATTGAACTTAAATTGAACTTGGCTCCATTTACATGTGACAATTGTACAGATAAAAAAGGTAAACCTCTTGTGATAATAGGACAAGAGAAATTTAAAGAGCATTTGAACTCTAATAAACATAAACATGTTTTGCAATACATTGCTAAAAAGAGAAAGTTTGAAGAATGGAAAAAGCAACAAGAGGAGAAGGAAAAAGAAGAAGGTAATGTAGATATATAACTTATTGATTTTCAAATGACTTTTCAATCTCAGCATAAAGTTTCAATTCTTCCATGATGTTATTTTTTAAAATTTTGTATAGGTTAATTTGCTCATTGAAAGTAAGTATTTCTTGGTCAATTAAATCTTCAGGCTTGAATTTATTTGGAACACTATTAGAATTTTTTGATTCTTTTAAGATGAAATCCTTTATCTGTTGTAGAGTATTTTCAAACTTGTCTTTATATTCAACTTTTATGTATTGTTTATAAGAATCTTCATAATTGAAGTTTTGATCATACTTTGAGTTATCATTGTATTTTTGATCAAGGTATATAGAAAAGGTCATTTTACTTGGGGTTTTCAAATTCATAAGAATTTTTAGATAATTATTCAAAGTGTTCAAAAAGCAGACAAGCTTTACAACTAATTCATCTTTATAGCCTTTATCACCTCTTAATCTTTTAATAAGTTTACTTGAAGATAAAACAGGTTTTTGCAAAACAACTTCTTTTTTTAAATTCTTCCAAAGTTCTTCGTTATCTCTGTCAATATTAAATCCAATTTTTAAAAAATTGCTTGTTTCTACAACAGCCTGGAGGTTTGGATTTCCAATCATATTTGATTTGATAAGTTTTCTCTTACTGGGACCAATTTTGTTCATTACTTCTTCAATTTGCTTGAAATCTGGAACAGAAATTTCTTGATTAAAAGTAATTACATTTTGACATCTGAGATCCATTATAAGCTGTATGAGATTCTTTAGATTACAATCAACCAAATTTTGATATTTTTTAGACAACTTGTTTTCTTTGATTTTTATCAACTGCAAAGATTCAAAATAAATATAATATGGAATGCAATTTTTGGTATTGGCTAAACTGTTAACGAGTATGGATGGGCGCATTAAAGTTACTGAGATTATATGTGGCAATTCTTGGCATGTGATAGTATTATCTAATTCTATCTCACCATGTGTTCTTAGTACTTCTTTTATTGTTTTTTGACAGTTTTTACGAAGTTCTTCCAATTGTACAAAATGTGTACTGCCACCTACTAATTTTAACTTTTCTAATATGTAAGTTAAAATGTTAAAAATCTGTTTTTTATTCAATTCTTTCTTTGTCTGCTTACTCTTTAAATAATAATAGTATGCTAGTGCATTATAAAAATTGCTTTTGGATAAGTCTGAGTTACTTGCATTGGCAGAATCATACAGTTTGTATACACCATATGCCAGCATGCTTAGTATACTAAAGTCACATTGATTTTTACTTTTCAATTTGATCAATTCTTCTGTCTCTTTATTAAGGAATACTACTTCTTGGGCCCTGGCTAAACATAGTTGTGAGTTTTTTAAAGCAAATGTTGATTTGCTGAAACTATTTTTGTATATGTAATTCCAAAGATAAGCATGTTCTTTGTAAACTTTGAGATATACAGTTGTTTCTTCTGAGTTAACAATAGAAGCAGTTAAATCTATTTGATTATTGAGCAAATAAACCTCTAGAAGTCTTGCAATTTCCAGGTTCAAAGATTTATAAGTTTTGTTTTCAAAGCCAAATCCAGAAATAAAACATTGACTGCTTACAGATATATTGTCACATGTGCCTTTTGTTTCAGAAACAAGTTCAAGGTCAGTAGAAACTTTAAATGTTTCAACCAAGGAGTACAGACTATTTATCGTATCTTCATTGACTGACTCGACATCTGAAATGGTATTTAATTTCCTGATGTAGGCTAGAACTAAGGGATTTGACAAGTAATATTGTTTTATAATATTCTCATCCAGGGTTTTCCTTAAGGCTTCCAAAAAACAAGTTGAAAACGATTGTCCCCTATTTAATTCTATTTCTTGATTCATATTCTAAATACAATCGGTCCTTATAATAACGAGAATTTTGATAAATAGCTTTGTTTATGGATTTAATATTGTATCTTCTTTATGACTTTCAGCATTTGTAGTAGCCTTGAAAAAATTAGTAGCGGAGCTTCAAGAATGTATACATTACAATCGTTTAATCATTAGATCTAAACTTCAGCTTATACAACCTTTAAAACAAACGTAGAAAAATTGGTAGTGATTACCCCTGGAAAAAAAAAATAAATACTAACAGTTCTTGATTACTATACTACAAGTACATATTTTACATAGTTCTAAGCAAACAGAGTACCTCTGTTGTCTAGTTCTCCTATACTAGAAACATCACTGCTAGCATCAACAAACTCGAATTCGTCATCTTCATCATCTTCTTGGGAGTCGTGAAGGTTTTCACTGATTCTCAAACCAGAAGTTCTTTTAGGGTCATATTGCTTTTTATCGATACTACTTCTACTGGAAACAGATGCAATACCATTATTAAAAGATGATTTTCTACCCATATTCAAAGAAGTTCTATTGATTTTGTTTTTTTGAATTATTCTTTCATCCAGTTGTGATACTTGGTCTTCATTAGGCATTCTCAATCTTAAATTTTTGGAAGTATCCTCCAATTCAGACAACAAAAACGTCACATTAGTTACTTTAGACTTTACAGATTGACTCAATAACGCACCATTCTTTTTCAAAATTTTTTCTTTCTTTTCATTTGATTTTTTGTTATTGCTTAAAAATGACTTCAACTCATTGACAGATAATTTGCTTTCTTCATGATTTAATCCAGAAAGAGATTTTGTATCTATATGTCTTGTAAAGCTTGGAGACTTAGGTAAGCTCAAGGTTTGTAGGCTAGTATTCATCATATTGATGATCATTTCTTCCTCTTTGGCTTGTTCTTCTTGATCCATGGTATTCATAGAAGTATCGTATTCAGAAGTGTTTGACAAGATTCTACTTCCTTTGGTTGAGTATGGGTTTACAGTATCATCGCTGTAATAGTTTAATAATTCTTCATTATTAAAGTATCTATTTTCCTTTTTACATGTCATCACTTTATTTTCGTAATCTTTAATACCCAACAGCTTTGCTACTTCGGTATGATATATGAAGTAATCTGGTGTTACCGGTTCTTCTTCATTTTTGGATATTTTATAAAAACGTAAACCACCTAATATCATGTTTTCTTTAAATACTGATAATGCTTTACGAATGATATATTCACATAAAGTTATATCACTGAAGCTAGTCAACTGTCTTATAGATTCAAAAAAAGTCAAACAATTTTGATTATTCAAGTCAGTAGATTTAACAGTCTTTTCGAATAAAATTTTATAATTGGCGTTGGATAAATTATCTCTTACAACCATAGTAACGTCGTTGAATAATGATAAACTTATTTGAGAGTTTTGACTACTTAAGTTAGCTATGATTAAAGCTAAATCATCATACAACAAATCAATAGCTGCTGAGTCATCTTCTTCCAAATGCTTTTCTATCAAATCTAAAAACTCATGAATAACATCATTTAGTTGTTCTTTATAAAACAATCTTGTGTTTATGACTGCAATTGTATATCCAACTTGTTTTGAATCAGAGCTATTCAATTTGGCACTTGAAATTTGGTATGTTACTAACTTTTTGATAATGTCTAAAACACTTAAAGCAACAATGCTAACTTCAGATAACATCAATTGAGAAATTAGTCTCAACAAGATGTTTGTGTCTTTATCATCAGTGTAGATTTTAGATTTTCTAGTATCCTTAGAGTTTGTTATACCATTTACTGTTATCAATATTGCCAAATATCTCATTTGTACTTGTATACCAGAAACAACAAATTTATAATAATCTATATTTGGTAGGTCAACCATTGTGGTATTCAAGGCTTTTATAGCTAATGGAAGAAGATCGGGTTCAGTAGAGCCAAAGAACTCTTTCATGTTTTGTAAACACAACTTTTTGATATTATCATCTTCATAATCATCAGGATCAATGTCATCTAATCCTACAAACATAATACCGTGTTTAGTATTGGTGTTGTTTACAACTTCAATAGAGCTTCTGGAATTAACATCTGGACTTGTTCTTGTGTGAGTCAACTTTCTTGATAATAGGTCTTTACAGTTGTTTTGATAATGGAAATCGAATCCATCTTTTTCCAAGACTTTTAGATCTGGACCCAAGTCTATATGATTTATCTTAGCATTAGTCAGCTGATATAGCTTTAATGTTTTGTAGACAGAATCGTAAATAAGATCTCTGTAGAATACTATATGTTTCAAGCTTTTAATTTTTGGTAGAACTGCAACACCTCTTAAAAAAAGTTGCTTTTGAATTAGATCCATATCGCTGATATTTTGAGGAATAATGGAATAGAAATATATTTTCAAGAAGTTTTCTAATTTTTCACTTTGATTATTTGTAATCAAAGCATTATCCATATTGGAACAAAGTGTCTCTAAGAATTGAATAATCCCATTTAGAATATATTCATCTTTAACAAACAAAGGAACTTTAAGAACTTCAAATATGATTTTGATAAAATCGTCAAAGTATACAGCTAAGTTTTCCTTACAGTTTTCTATAATTTTCGTTAATATGATTATAGTTACAAAAACATCACCAACTTTTCTACTTCTGATGTCTTTTTGTGCTTTCTTCAAAATGAAGGTAGATACTTTTTGAAGTTTAGTTCTTCTACTATTACAGTAGTATAAAAGATATGAAAGTTCAGATGATTTAGGTTGTTTTTCAAAGTTTCTTTTCCCTTTTGGATAGCATTGTGTGACAATCCTTTGATGTTTAGGAAGAAATAAATTAACCAGAGCCATCTTTTATTATTATTGTTTATGAGTAAACAGCAAAGCGATAAACGTGTGAGATCAATCAAATCCGTGAAATAAAGTCAAGAATTGTGTAGATTAATCAAAAAAACAGACCTGGAAAGAGCAGAACCCAACTAAAATGACAGTTATTTTTGGTTTTAATCAGTGCTTGTATCTTGATTATAGCAGTATTACTTTTTAAAGGTGGTAAGAAAAATTTTAAAATACATATATATGTTTTTTTTCACATGTAAAGGAGTATTGGATTGTTATACCAAAAATCCGATGAACCATTAAATCCGTAAGCTAAAACCTAATTAACCAGCAAAACAACCCTGGAATAGTCACTTAACCAATGGGAGTTTCTACCAATAAGAGCACACAGAATGCCAAGAAGAAGATAAATAATATATACAAACAAACAAATATAAAAGGGTCGAGTATCAACAACTACTGGACCGAAAAGGAAGATGATATTTTGACAAGAAGTATACAGAAATATGGGATAAACAAATGGAACAAAATAGCGACTTTGTTGATGAAGAAATCAGCTGTACAATGTAAGCTTAGATGGGAGGAATATTTGTCTCCGAAGTTCAACAATACTAAACAAGTGCAATTTAATCCAGACGAAGATAAACAGCTGATTGATTTGTATCAGTTGTATAGAGACCAATGGAAGACCATAGCGGATGTGATGGGGAAAACAGCTTCAAGTTGTTTAAATAGATACAATGAACTGATATCTGGAAATACCAACGAATCAATTTTTGATATTAATGACTTAGGAGGTACCAGCAAAGACCAAAAGAAGAGCAGTGATATTACCACAATGCTGACTGCTGACAGCATAGCACCTCAAAACAAACCTGACGGAATGATTCTCGATAACATTTCACATGATGCTGAACAAAGATTGGTGGCAAATTTGGACAAAAAGAAAATAAAGAAGATGAAGGCTGATAGAGATTTTTTGGAGATGATCACTAACAACATAGAGAGTAGAAGAAATGCGTTGAAGATAGGGATGAAAAATAAGACTTTGAAGTTGCCTAATCAAGTCATGAAGTACAAAAATCTTACAGAGTTGCTAACCAATGATCATTTGAAGTATCCGCCTAAAGGCATCTATGATACCACAAAGGAATTGGAAGAAAATAAGAAGCTTTTGCTAAAATTTGAAGCGCTTATAAAAAAGAAAGGTGTATATCAAGCCAATAAAGAGTTAGGATTTGATCATATTTATCAAAAACGAGAATTGAAAAGAGAGGCTGAGAAAATAAAACCACAAGTACAGATAGGAAAAGTAAGGAACTTCAAGGTTGGCAATAATAAAGCCAAAACCGAAGAAGACATATCCCAAGAAAAAGTAATGAATAAAATAAAGCAGATAAAGCCTTTGATTACAAGTCGGATTCTAGAGAGAAAAGATGGCAGTATTTTGAATAAAACTGGGAAATGCCTAGATAATCAATTGGTTGAAAAGGCAAGATCCATTTTGGAGTCATTATCTGAACCATTGAATGATTTTGAAATAGATGACGGAAACGAAGAAGAAGCCAGTGTAGACGACAGTAACGAGGAAGAAGCCAGTTTAGATGCAGTTAAAGAAGAAGAAAAAGAAGAAAACAATCTAGATCTAGTCAAAAAAGAACAAGTTGATGACATCAATTTGATCGATGTCAAATCGGAAGACAACGACTCCATTTTAACATAAATAACGTATTTAATCAAAACAACCATAAAAAAGTGTTACCCTGTTAAGCATTCAATAATTCCCTATTTGGGAAAGCTCAACCAGCACCAAATAAAATACGAAAACTCCCAAAATTTTTTTGCCAAATTTGGAGAAAATTTTTTGCTCCCTCTTGAGGTGACGAGATTTCTTCAATACTATAAGCACTAGTATTTTTTTGGGGCTGTTACTTACGGATTTATAAGCATTTAAGACTATGTAAAGTAGCTTATACTAGAGGGACCACCACTATACTATTGATTAACACAATGTCTGATACCATTCATTTATACTCCTACCAAGAAATCTTAGATTTAAAGAGCAACGCCGTTTTACCAGAAGGATTTGATTTGACAGACTTCACTGTTGAATATGAAACTAGATTAGCCAACAACTTGACTAAACAAAGAAGAAGATCATCAGTAAATACCAAACCAAAAGTTCATAAGCCAAAGCCAAGAGTTTCCGTTGATGAAAGTGGGTGGTCAACTGTTGTTGTTGATCCTATTGAAGGTGAAACTGACGAAGCTGTTGTTGAAGCCAGTCCTGTCGATGATGGCTTTGAAGAAAAGAGCAATAAGAAGAAAAAGAACAGCAAAACTGTCATTAAAGCCAGACCAAACAACAAGAACTTAGGTTCCTCTAAGGCTGCTGATGGTAAAGATATTCAAGAAGGTATGAAGAAAGCCTTCAATGCCTTCGATGCTTTAGCTTTAGAAGACGATGAATAGGTACTACAAAAAAAAAAAAAAATTTAGTTAGAACAAAATTTTATATATTAGTATGCTTTTCTTTTTTACAATTCAAGTTTAATGCTTCATTTAAGATACTCTGCGTTTATTACATGCGTAGCATTACCAATATATGATCCATTAAGGAATCTACAGTGAACACAGTCCCAATGGTGGTCATGTGACCCATGAGTGAAATTTTCTTTCTTTTTTTTTTTTTTGTTGTGCGTTCTATGCTTTGAGACCATTTCCCAAAACGGAATCCATCAAATTCATATTTTGTTAAATATTCTTCACTGAAAACATATAAGAATTATTGAATAAAGATACTACTTAAGTTGTTAATCCCCAAAGACAAATACATAACCCCATATCTCTAATAAAATAAACAATGTTCAGAAGAAAACACGAAGTAGGTGACAATCCATTATCCCAACCAATCTCCATAGAAGTCATTTCTGAACCAGTTCCACTAACAGAATCCGACATGCTAGAGTTTTTAGGCCAATTAATCAGCGAAAGAGAAAAATATATATCTGAGCAACAAGAGCAAATATACTCTGAACAAAAGGACGTTGATGCTGAAGTTCCAGAAACCAACGAAGAAAACCAACCTGAAGTCATGTCCACTGCCAATGCTAGAATCAGTCAAATATCCAATGCAAACCAATACATATCACAACTAAATAGAATGGAAAGATCCCTAAAAGGATTCCCTCCAAGTGTTCTAGATAACAACAAAAACGATAAGAAAACCACTTTTGAAGAAGAAAAGCCTGTTGTAAATGAGAACGGCGATTCCGTTGTTGCCACCAAGACCGGTGGTAAGAAGATCACCTTTGATTAAAAAAGGTTGGTTAGTTATATACAGTCAGTAATTGAATTCAGATTTGAAATTTTGCTTTTTTTTTTTTCTTTATTTGTTGTTAGATAAATCAGCTCTGCAGTATGGTTTGTGAGTAACTTTATTTACTTATTTTTTTTTACCATGATGTAGCAACATTTCATGAAATACTATGGGGGTGTAACTGTTCAGTCCAGTTTTAACTTCTCTTAGAGAACTATCCATATTGACATTAACTTTTTCATGAAGATTTCATAATTTTTCATATGATTTGTTGTATATTTGTTCGCGCTCACGGATATTTAATATATACCATATATTCAAAGGAAAAACGAAAGAGCCAAACAAACTTTATAAAATCACCGTAAAACAGTCATGTTTAAAATATCAAGTGATATACTTTCTGTTTCTTTGATAATAATTTTGGGAATTGTTTCAAAAAACGAAAGAATAAAAATGAGTTTGGTGAGACTTATAGAAAGACTGTTCACTAAAAATGCCAAATCTACTTTTATCGATGCAGATTTCCCACATGATGACAAAATATTTTACCAATCCTTTTGTAAGTTGATGAAGTATCAATATAAAGCAATGCAGCTTAATAATATGTACAGAAGAAGAGCAATGTCTGAGTTAACAAAAAAAGAAAAGTTTTTGCTGGGAAAAGTTGGTTATTTTGCAAAATTCGATACAATTGAAGATGAACACATTGCAGTAAACCAAAAGGCTATAACACAGTTATTATTATCCGAAACACAAAATAATGATTTTTTTGAACTGAAAGATGTTGCTACAGACAGTCAATATCTTACACCACTATCTAACATAACTGAAAGTTTGAATCATTTAGTAAGAGACTACAATGAATATTATTTTGCCAATGAAGTAAAACCATTAGTAGATTATATTTTAAAAGAAATAGATGGCATTTCAACATCCAATGAAATTGACATCATAGTTCCTGGAAGCGGTGCAGGAAGAATAGCTTATGAAATAAGTAGAAGTGTCAAAACTTCAAAAGTATTCTCCATAGAACTAAATAGTTTGATGTATGCCTTGAACTCAAGCTTATACAAATGTGAAGAAAAACTAAACATCAAGCCGTTTATTTTGGACTATAGCAATCATTTGGACTTATCAGATCAAACAAAGTCTTTTGAAATCATCACTAATAAATTTGAAAAACCCCAAAACCTGGAACTGATTTGTGATAACTTCTTAAAGTTCATTCCTTGTAATACAGATAACAATAAAATAGGAGTTGTAGTCACTGCGTTCTTTATGGATACTGCTGAAAACATTCTTGAATACATGGAAAAAATAGAAAGTATGAAAAAATATTACAAACGTGTACATTGGATAAACATAGGGCCGTTAAAATATGGAACCAGACCAAAGGTGGTTTTGACTTCAAATGAATGGAATATCATTAGAAAAGAAAGAGGTTGGAATGATCAAAGTTTGAACTGTGATGTTGACAAAGAAATAGGCTATTTAACAAATTATAGTGGTTTATATAAAGGAAGATACTCTTTGCTGAAGTTCCACAGTATTTATGAATAACTTCATATTTAAAACAAACTAAATTATACATATTGAAAAAAAAAAAAATCTTCATTATAAAAGTGAAATATATTTACGTTTATTAAATAGATCAAATGATGTTTTCCGTTTTATTGAATTGGATTTGTTTATCTTCACCAGCACTAACAACAGCATTAATGGATTGAGACCATTTAACAGCAAATACTTTGTTGTCTTCAACAGAATTTTCTCTGGTTATGGTGTATAATGGCTTGTTTGATCTAACATCCCAGATTTTACAGGTAGAGTCATGAGAAGCAGATACAAACATGTTTGGGTTTGTAGGATGTCTATCTAAAGAAACAACAAAATTTTTATGGCCGTTTAATTGTTCATTAGTTATTTTTGATGTGGTTCTAGGATCATGTAAAGTTATGTGTCTGACTGATGAACCACATGCAAGTAAATTCAATTCAGGTAATTGTAAAATACTCATCAATGAATATGAGGTAGTTTTGGTATCAATACATCTGTTTGTAACCAAATCCCAAGTTTTTATAGTATGATCTTGTGATACAGAGTATGCAACTGAAGAATCGTTCTTATCAAATATGATGTCTTCGACAGGAGCTCTATGTGATTCCAATAAAGCCAAAGGAGCTCTTCTTCTAGTTGAACCATCCTTGTCGGCCATTTTTCTTCTTTTTTGTGTTTGAGTAGAACCTTTAGCTTCACCGTAGTTTTGTTTGGATAAACTATCAACAATGTTCATTTCTTTGTAATTGGTAGACCAAATACCAATAGAGTTGTCGTGAGAAGCAGATAAAATTCTGTTATCGTTAACATCAATGGAAACAACAGCAGCATCATGGCCTTCCAAGATAGCTAAGGTCTTTCCTTCTTCTGTGTTATCATCTTCAATAGAGTTAGTTTCAGCTGCTGTCTTCCATAGTCTTAAAGTTCTATCCAAAGACCCAGAAACAATTCTGGTATCACTGATATATTTGACGGCTTTAATGGCACCGTGATGACCTTGGTATTGTTTTTTTATGTTTCCGGACATATCCCAAGTTCTTACAATACCATCATAAGAACCAGATAAGATATTTTGATTTTGTAAATCCAAAGAACTGATCCAATCATCGTTGTTGAAACTGTTTAGGTATGATGGAGGTAAAACAGCCTTTTTATATTCCAAATTCAATAAGATTTCTGATGACAACCCTTTATTAATTAAATATTCTTTCAAAGAAGTTCTTAAAATTTCACCGTTGATTAAAAAATCAAATGGAACTGTAGATCCCAAACTTGCTTGTAGTAAATGGTTTAAAATTTCACTTAAACCATATCTTTTTAAGGTTTCAGGAACAAATAAAGCTTGATCTGAGGAAGCATTTAATTGAATGTTTTCATCTTCATCTTTTGTGAAGAACTTAATCTTAACTTGACGCAATTTGTTGTCTTGTTCACTCATAGTATTAAGGTGTATGTAATAAACGAATCTGGGTCTTTACTTTTGGTGTATTTAAAGCATTAAATGCTATAAAGACTCTCTTCAAACTTTAAAATAATTTCAAAAAAAAAAAAAAAAAGAAATTTTTCACGTTAATTTCAATTGATATTGCAATGGGCGAATACAGAAAACAGACATGTATTAGAGTAAGAATATATGGAAGGAAAAAAAATTGTAAAAAAAAAAAGAAATTTTTTTTGGAAAGCGCTTCGGAGATACACGATTAGTGGGCATACTGGTGAAGACTTATCTCCGATACGGAGATAAGCAGATGGTAAAGGCAGATTTTACAAAAGTGGTATTGTAGATGGTCAGAGCAATTTCATATGCCGATGTGTATAAGAAGATATTGATTGTTGGCAGCATTTGTAATAGTAGGCTTTTTTTCACCTTTGGCGCATATCAAGAACAGAAAATCGGCCTTCGGATACCCTGTCATCGTTGCTTGATCGGCAGTATTAGGTCACGTGATCAACAATAGTAACTAATTACATGCAATTCTATGTATATGTGGTTATCTGGTGAACAAAAGCTGTGATGCATTAATCGAATAAAACGTCTACTACAAAAATCAAGACACAAGAACAACAAATCATCAAGCATGACTGCTTTAAGTTACAAAAATTCTAAATAATTAAAAAAAAAAATGTATGGAATACGCAGATACCAATGCAGAAGTAAGGCAATTAAGCTTCTGCTTCAGTATGAGGACGTAAAATCTCCTGTAAGGCCCAGAAAGTACTCAAAAAAGTACTTAGAGTGCCCTAACTTTATTCTTGCTCTTCTTTTCCCCTCCAATCACTCATTAGTTTAAGTGGTGCAGTGAATAGAATGCTGTAAATTTCGTATCGGTTTTATAAATGAAATTTTTTATAAATGTTTAAAAAACTAAATGTGAATCTTAAACATTGAAAGAAGTAATAAATCAACCCCTGATTTAAATACTCCCTTACTCAAATGAAAGCAAATTTTTTTCTTCTTGTATTTTTTATACCGAACATTGAAATAGGAAATTAGCAGAGTTGAAAGTAAGTATGTGTCCCAAAAGGGAAAATTGCACTTTTTTAGGAAATATATTTTTGAGCAAAAAAAAAATATAGAATAAAAAGAAACAAAACCTTTTCAAACGCTACACAGTTGATGTAACACGCACGTGACTGATTTGAACAAAAATGGATTACATTTTTTTCATGTTTTCGGCCCGGAGCTCATTGCTGCTTTCTATTGAGCTGTCTTTTATTACTGGAAAATCTTTTAAAATTCCATTTTTTTTTTTTTTAAATTATGAATCATTTTATATATCGTTAAAAATGTGAATTGGTGACTCCCCAAAAACAATATACCAAATGTCAAGCTCTGTACCTGGAACCTTTCAACTACCATCTTCTAAATATGATCTTAATACATACGTAGGTAGAGTGAAGCACTGTGCTGAAGTATCAGATCCAAGAATGTTATTAACCAGTGACAAACAACTGGAGGAATCTAAAGCCTTAATATCCGATTACAGAACAGGTAAACTAACAGTTCCAACCCCTGCTTTTTGGTTAGCCAAACAAAGATTAGATTCCACATTACATCCAGATAATGGAGAAAAGGTCTTTTTACCATTCAGAATGTCATGTTGTGTTATTTCCAATTTATTTGTTTGCGTTGGTATGATGACTCCTGGACTTGGTACAGCAGGTACAATTTTCTGGCAATGGGCCAACCAATCATTGAATGTTGCCATCAACAATGCTAATGCTAACAAAAGTCACAAGATGTCTACTCAACAATTATTAATCAATTACACAGCTGCTGTTACTGCTTCTTGTGGTGTTGCTGTTGGTTTAAACAAAATCTTACCTAAGTTAAAGAATATTTCTTTGAATACCAGAACTATTTTGAGTAGATTGATCCCATTTTCTGCTGTTGTTTCTGCTGGTATTGTCAATGTCTTTTTGATGAGATCAGAAGAATTAAAGAAGGGTATTAATGTTTATGATCCTAATGATATGGATGGTGAACCTGTAGGAATCAGTAAAAAAGCTGCTTTTGTTGCAGTTGGTGAAACTGCTGCTTCAAGAGTTATTAACGCTACTCCAATCATGGTCATTCCTCCAATGTTATTACTTGCTTTGAATAAGAATGTTTTGAATAAAGCATCTTTCATGAAAAAACAACTTGTTTCTTTAGGTATTATTACCTTAACCAGTTTCATAGCTTTGCCATTTGCCTTAGGTGTATTCCCACAATATGAAACTATGAAGTTTAAATCTTTGGAACCTGAAATTCAAGAAAAAATGAAAACTAAGGGTATTGATAGTGTTATATTCAACAGAGGTATGTGATTATTATTAAAAAAACGTATATAGACAACAACAAAAAAGAAAAAAAACATATAATTTTAAACTTTTTTTTTCTTTCTGATAGCTATTTTAACTTATGGAATGATAGAATCAAGTAATTGAACTACTTTATCGTTGATCTTGGCATTCTTTTCAAAATCTTGTAAAATTTCACTATTTATATTGGATGTTTTTATCAAAAAAGCACCTGTCCCACCCAATTGACTTTTATAAACATCATAATCATATAAACTTATTAGAGAATGTTTAAAATCGTTAATTATTTCATCTGATGCAGATGGATCTAAAATAGTCATGGCACAACCACCACCACCAGCTCCAGTTAGTTTGGTTCCTCCAATTTTTAGCTCATCTGATAAAATCTTAATTTTTTCCAATCCTGGATGTGATACACCAATAGATGACAACAACCCATGATTGATTCTTATACTATTAAACAAATTGTTTAAAGTATCTCTATAGATTTGATCAGAATTTCCACTTTCCAGTGTTTTTATTAATTCAAAATCACTCAAAATGCCTTGTGTACACTTATGCATCGCTTCCAAAATATTTGTAACCATATGTGTATCTTGATCATAAAGCTTTCTGACATTGGCAACCAAAGTCTTTGTAGATTTTGGAATTTTGGTATTAATCAACAAGATGTTCAAAGATTCTGGAAAGGAATCTATCACCTTAAGAACTTTGACTTTTTGATCATCTTCCACAAAAGTTGACAACTTAATGGCTTTACCATAAGTAGCAACTGCATTGTCAATACCAGATGGTGTACCATGAACACATTTTTCACCCAACAAAGATAATTCATTGATAATTTTCAAGTCGTTCAGGTACTTTGAGTCTATACAGTACAATAAAGCTTGAACTAAGCACACCGACACAGCAGCACTTGATCCTAATCCAGCACCAACAGGAACATTACTTTTCAGAATAAATCTTTTATTCTTAATTTTTGGTGCTATGTGCAACAGCAGATACAGAAAAACATGACTGGCTGAATGATGCAAATGTGATAAATGTGTTTCCTTGTTTTCAGTGCTGTTATTTCTCAAATAAGCCTCTATGTCATCACTTAAATGTTGGTTGAAAGCACTGAATGAATCCACACTAACTTTATTTTCCTCATTGTTTATGATGCTTCCAAAATCCCTTTCTAAATTCCATAAATTCTTCAATTTCAAATCAGGGAAGTCCAATTCTAGATCATGTTTAGTGTGAACATTTTCTTTATTACTTAAATCTGTTATTTCTTCCACTAACAAATAACATCTCAAGTTTTTTACTGCTGAAGCTACAACATCTTTGCCGTAGACAGCTGAGTGTTCTCCTGATATGATAACCTTACCTGGGGCTGTCGTAATGATAGGAAAGGATGCTGTCATAGCTAGTTTTATTGGTGTTTTATCAAGCCTTCATTATATATAACTTCTTCCTGTATACGATGAACAAAATCTTTCAGTCGGGGTTAAGTGTATATACCAAATCCCATATTTTGTTCACTATATTTTGGTTGTAAAAAATTTTGCTTTTCCCCCCTTAAGAAAAAATGCGTTAGCTTAGATTTTTTTGGTTGTAAGAAATTGGTATAGCGTTGTAATGAGTTTTCAAATTTAATGAAGAAGCCATATTGAATATACCAATCACAAGTCGTTTTATTCTCATAACATAAGGTGGATATTGAAGAACTGATAATTAGATATTTATTTGTATCAGTTTAATACAGCTTATTCTTAGCAGAGAGAAAGAAAATAAAAGAAACGTAAAGAAGTACGTATATTTGGACAAAAGTACCGTATACTTTAAGTCAAATATGAACTCAACTACCCCTGTTTTGTCAGATTCAAACTACTCTACTGTAAGCCAAGGGAAAAATATGAACTTAATAGACAGCTCCATTTCACATGAAACTGATATCAACCAAGCTTCTATCATAAATAGTGCTGAAAACTCTTTAGATTACGAAGAAGAAGGCATGTTTCGTTCTGAGAAGATGAGTATGATCGAAATCGTGGCACCTTCAGAACAAATCAAATCTCTTAACTACGATTTAGGTAACTTTGGATTGCTACACTTCATCAAACAAGAAAGACACATCGACGACAAGGTACTATTTCAAGAGGAAATCAGAGCCTTGAAGGAACTACAAAGACAATATACCTATTTTGAAGAACTTTTGAATGAATTCAACGTCACTGTCATTGAAGATAGCAATGATTCTGATGTTTTAGATAATTTCTACGTCCCAAAGAGCAATGAAATTGAAGCTCTTTGCAAGAATGGACATGACTTTGAGCAGAAATTCATATCTTTGAAGGACAGTTTAGATGATTTAAAATCCCAAAGATTGTCTTTGCTAGAACATAAATTAGCCTTGGAAAAGTTATCTGAGTTGCTATTTAAAACTGATTTAGATGACAATAGTAATGAAATCACTGGTATGACTGTTACATCAAGACAAAATGAAACCTCATCTTCAAAAAACTTCATCACTGGTACCGTCTCAACTTCCAAAATGCCTATATTAGAAAAGTTGCTATGGAGAATCACCAGAGGTAATTTGTACCTAACCAGTTTACCTATCGAAAGTAATGAATTGCCTGAAAAGAAAACAAGTTTCTTGTTATTTGTATACGGTGAAAATATCAAGAACAAGTGTACAAAAGTTATAGAATCCATAGAAGGAAACTTGATTGACTTGCCAGTTGACAAAGAAGCTCAAAAGAATTTATATTACTTATTGAAGAACCAATTGAATGAATTAAGCCAAGTCATTGGAAGTACTTCTAATATTTTATTACAAGACTTAAATTTGATATCTATGGAGTTACCATCATGGCAAAAGACTATAGAAAAGGAACTAAGAGTTAACCAAAACATGAGTGAGTCTTGGTTGTTTACAAGTGGATCCACTGCTTCATCAAAGGCTTGGATACCTACTTCTGAATACGAAGCATTCATAAGAAACAACAAACAAGATAACATTTTCATCCATGAACTTGAAGAGCTAAAGAAAACTCCACCAACCTTCCACAGAACTAACAAATTTACACAAGCCTTCCAAGATATCTGTGATTGTTACGGTATTGCCAAATATAGAGAAATCAATGCTGGTCTTCCAACCATAGTCACCTTCCCATTCATGTTTGCCATTATGTTTGGTGACCTGGGTCATGGGTTGATATTAAGTTTAGTTGCTTTAATATTGGTAATAAATGAAAACAAAATAAACAAATGGAAAAGAGATGAAATCTTTGATATGGCGTTTGGTGGACGTTACATCTTATTATTAATGGGTTTATTCTCATGCTTCACTGGGTTTGTTTACAATGATGTCTTTTCCAAGACTTTGACATTATTCAAAACTGGATGGACTTGGAAACCAGAGGAAGGTCATGCAGTTTCCACTGGCCATACTTACTCAATTGGTTTAGATTACAATTGGCACGGTACAGAAAATGGTTTACTATTTTCTAACTCCTTAAAAATGAAATTGTCTATATTGATGGGGTTCATCCACATGACTTACTCCTACATGTTCTCATTAATAAACTTTATCAATGAGAAATCTATGATTGATGTTATTGGTAACTTCATTCCTGGTTTGGTATTCATGCAATCCATCTTTGGATATTTATCTATCTGTATTGTATACAAATGGTCTGTTGATTGGGTCAAAGATAACAAGCCTGCACCTGGTTTATTAAACATGCTTATTAACATGTTCTTATCTCCGGGAAACATAGAAGCCGAATTATACCCTCACCAAGCAAAGGTACAAATAGTATTGCTTCTACTCGCATTAGTTTGTATTCCTTGTTTGCTGTTGATAAAGCCAATACACTTCAAGTTAACTCATGGCAAGAAAAATCACGAAATAGAACAAGATCACGAGCAATCTGAAGAAGAAGAAGAATCATTCGGTGATGTCTTTATCCACCAAGTCATCCACACCATAGAATTCTGCTTGAATTGTGTATCCCACACAGCTTCATACCTAAGATTGTGGGCATTGTCCTTGGCCCATGCTCAATTAAGTGAAGTTTTGTGGACAATGACCATCAAAATAGGTTTAGAAGGTGGTAAATCCCAAGGTATCCTGCCTGTTGTCATGCTATTCTTCCTCTTTGCAATGTGGTTTGTTTTAACTGTACTGGTCTTAGTTGTCATGGAAGGTACATCTGCCATGTTGCACAGTTTGAGATTGCATTGGGTCGAAAGTATGAGTAAATTCTTCGTCGGTGAAGGTTTGCCATATGAGCCATTTAAATTCTCTGATATATGATTTATATAGTATTCGGATAAATATTTCCTCTTCAAAAGCTCCTTAGCCTCGTTATAATCACGTTTCCGATCCTCCGCTCCCCTTAAAACATGTTGTTTTTTTTTAATACATTTATACGGGAGACAAGCTTACCACATTTTGAAATTTTTTCGACTTAATTTAAAAACATACGGTATATATGAGTAATTTGAAGGTGAACAAAACCAAATATAAGAAGTAAATCTAGCTTTATTGACACAGAAGGTATATTTTGATTATTATAAAGAACAAGAAAAGTCGAATTTTTTTTTTGAAATCGACATATTAGTAGCCAGTTTTAAGATTGCTAACGAGGAAAGATACTAAGTATATTTAAGAAGTCTTAAATAGCATTTTCTTTTTTTTTTTTTTTTCACAAGTATACAATATACCTATTTAGTATTTGCAAGATCAAAGCAAGATAAGAAGATTAGTCAAGAAAGATGCCGTTGTTCAACAAAATATTCAATAACAGCAATTCACATCTGTCTCACTCTATATTCAAAGGCAACAATGCTTCAAACGAAAATCTACAAAAAGAAGCAGCCAAACATAACGCCGAAGATAGACATTTGAGCACGAATCCTAAAATTGTTAAAGAAAAAGTAACAATTAATGACTTATTAAACAACCAAAACCAACAGAATTCAAGCAACGATATCCATGCATCATCTGCATCTGTTCAAACAAATGATGGGAACATAAACACCTCTGGTAACACAGATAGTTTGAAGAATTCGTCCTCAAGAGATCATTCAAAACACCACAATTATCATGGAAAGTCTGGATTTTTGGGTTTAGGTAAGTTGCACAAACACAACAGTAATCTGTCACAAACCTCATCTGTTCCTTCACATACGTTCTCAGATGATAATGTTTCTAAAGATCATTCTCCAGCTCATAATTCGTCTTCAATGGTTGAAATTAAAAGATTTTTCAGACCACAACTCCTTAACAACAGTTCTAAAGATACCATTCATCATTCCAAAAAAGATAGACATACTAAGGAAAACAAACCACATCGAACGGGATCTCATTCTTCTTTATTGAAGATTGGTAAGAACAGATCACAATCATCCGCTAATGTCAACATAGGTAATGGAGGCTCACAAAGGGATCATTTGAATCATCACAACACAAATACAAGCTCACATAAAAACAAGTTTTTTGGCTCTCACAAAGAAAGTAACTCTTCTCATACAGCCATACCTCCTTCTACAGACTCATCCTTATCCTTATCAAACAAAACAAACATCTATCAAGATGATACGATCTTGGTGCAAAAGTATGGTAAGTTGGGTAAGATGCTTGGTTCAGGTGCTGGTGGATCAGTGCGTATAATCAAAAGACCAAGTGATGGAAAGACTTTTGCAGTCAAGGAGTTCAGAGCCAAGAAGGATGATGAAAGCATGAAGGACTATGTCAAAAAGTGCACCGCTGAGTTTTGTATTGGTTGTACCTTGCACCATCCAAATATTGTTGAGACCTTAGACATTTTCCAAGATCTACCAAATTGTAAGTTCTGGGAGGTCATGGAGTATTGTCCTGTTGATTTCTTTTCAGTGGTTATGTCTGGATTAATGTCCAGAAATGAAATTAATTGTTGTTTCAAACAATTGATCAAGGGTGTTAGCTATTTGCACGACGATATGGGTCTTGCTCACAGAGATTTAAAACTAGATAATTGTGTCATGACTGTTAATGGTATTTTGAAAATTATAGATTTCGGATCAGCTGTAGTTTTTAAATATCCTTACGATAACGAAATTACATTGGCTAAAGGTATTGTGGGATCTGATCCATATTTGGCACCTGAAGTATTGCTACCTGGTAAATACGATCCAAGATTCTTGGATATTTGGTCTTGTGGTATTATTTATTGTTGCATGGTATTGAAGAGATTCCCATGGAAGTTGCCTGATCCAAAGAAAGATAAGAATTATTATTTGTTTCAATTGGAAGATGAAATTGAGCATGATTATGTTGAAAGTGCTAAAAGACATGTTGAGTTGCTAACAAAAATGAAACTAGAAAAACAGAAGAAAAAAGCACAACAATTGAAATTGCAGCAAGAACAAGAAGAAAGAGAAAAAAGAGAAAGAACCGATAATGCTGATGATTTTGATGAAACTGAAAAAGTTGATGAAGATGAAGCCAAGGAAGCCACAGATAATTTGATAGTTCAAAAACCTACAATTGAACATACTCAGGTTCCTGATACAAAAGATGAGCAACAACACCCTGAAATTTCCAAACTTGAGCCTAAAGAGGACGAAAAGGAAAACACTGAGAATACAGAAAAGAAGGCTGCTGTTGAAGAAGCCATTGACAATGCCGAAAAGAAGCCTGTTAATGAAGAAACCGTTGATAATCTTGAGAAGAAACCTGTTATTGAGGAAACTTCTGAAGCTAAACCATCTAATCAAGCAACTTCTACTAAAAAAAGAGAAGGTAAATCAGGTAACAAAAAACCTTTACAAGGGCCATATAGATTATTCAGACTACTGCCGCATGCGGCTAGACCAATGTTATCCAAGATACTAGAGGTTGATCCACAGAAAAGATCTACTTTAGCTGAAATGTTTGATGATGAGTGGTTCAGTTCAATTGCCGAATGTGGACTGGATGAGAATAAGGATATTTATCATGGTAAAGGTCATGTTCATACAATTGTCTTAGAAGATGATGGAAAGGAGGTTATTACTGATTCAACACATTTTGAAAAGTGATACAGCATCAAAAATGCAATAACAAAAATAAAAAAACAACAAACTAAACCTATATATATGATTTAAATTATGAATTAAACAAAAAAATAAATAATAATAATAAGCTAGCTTTGATAGTATATTTACAAGTTAGGACAAATCATGGATGTTATGTATACCATTCTTTGAATTCAATAAAGTTTCCGCGTATCTCTTATCTAAGTATTCAAAGTATAAGTCTTTAAAAGTATCTGTTGATAAGTTCAAGTAAGTGTTCTTTTCATAACCTTTTGGGAAGAGGTTTCTGTTCATACATTTGTAGATCAGCTCATCTCTATAAAAATCATCTTTGTTATTTACCAATCTGTTAATGAAAATCAAATCATCTAGATAAACCAAATTCATATATTCGACTGTGTATTTTTTCTTTAGTTCTGGCTCTGTACAAGTATGTGGATTGATATAAACAACATCATTTTCGTTTTTGTTTCTTAAAGACTCTATTTTTTGGGCATTAGGATACATCACATTATCTATATGTCTGATCAAAGTGTCTGGAATATGAGCAAAAAAAGGAGGCCTCAAGTAATTCATTTTAAGTAATACCAAAGATAGTTCTTCTAATAGTAATATGATGAAACTAATTTTAAAAAAATCATAAACCACACCATGCAATACCTTGTCTTGATGGAATGGTAAAAATTTATTGTAATCCAAATCTTTTAAATAAAAAAACTGATCTTTTTGCAAGTTTTTTAATGTATCCTCAGGAGTTGTGTATATTTGTTTGACTTCAGTGGCCTGTGTACTTTGTTTAGGTATTAAAGTCAGCTTGTTTTCTTCTTCAATTATTTTAAAAATTGTATTCTTCAAGAGTTCATTCATGTTGTATCCAATATCACCTTTCCCGTAATACTGGCTTAAAATCCGGAATTTGTATATATACCATGCCGTATTTTTATAATTCTCCAATAAGACTTTGAATATTATAGTGTTCTTTTTAAATTGATATTTAATCCACTTAAAGACTCCCTTGCCATCGTCATTTTTCTGATAATCTTCCTCAAGTGTATAATACTTGGTAGGATACTTTGTCAATGGATAATACCACTTTTCTTTATAGTAATTTTTCATGTCATCATTTGTGCCTTCTTTGAACATAATATTTGGATAAAACTTTTTATATGAAAAATTAGATGAATTCAGCTTAGTGCTGTATTTACGACTTATAAAGCCTAAATTTCTACTATACATAGGTAGATTAAACTTGGTTGCTTATATATCTAATAGAAATGGTTTCGGAATTTATAGTTTTTCAATTCTAATTGAAAAATATCTGAATATTCTGTCTCTACATTTCTTGAATCTCATTAGTATAATATGCTTTAGAAACGCATAATTGCACTGTAATTTTTTTCCCCCGCCCTTTTCCCGTACAAGGGATGTCGGAGTTTACAAATCTATGTGCTTATTAATAAATTTCATCGTTGTTAACCTCAGCATCTAGCAACTCCATATTTCTGGTTGAACTTAGCTTAAAGTTGTACTCCATCAGCCTCCTTTTTCTTATATCGGCAACTATCAAAAAAATGTTGATGATCCTTTCTTTAAAATATTCGTATTCTTCAGGATCCATCTTCTCATTGCTTGAAACCATGTCGTTATTGAGTCTGATATTTCTTTTATGAGAATCAAGCACTTCCTTCGTAAAATTCACCATTTCACTTCTTTTTTTGAATCTGTGGGTTTTTCTTAAACTTTCAATGTCCTTTTTTATATGTATATCATGTTTTTGTAAGTACTTATCCAAATCTTCTTCAAATTGGTCAATTTTCTTATATAACATAGGCAACAACAAGGTGCTTATCTCATCTGACGCATCCTTGCATATCTTCATTTCATTGTGTAGTTCATCGTTACCTTGGTTGACCTCTCTTTTTAGTTTTTCGTATTGAGAATCGAGTTCTTTTTGCTTGACTCTATATGTGATTTCTTCCTTTGAAATTCTCTCTAAAGCTTTCAATTTTATGTATATTTTTGAAGGTGGCATTATGCTCTATTTTATCAGATATCTTGTTTGTGGTTTTTGTTAAGATAATATATTCATAAGATATATATATAGCGGTGTTCTTTTAATAGATTTGTGTTTAACTTTTCTTAAGGCTAGAATTTCTGGGGGACCACTTCCTCCCGCAATTCTTAATTCTGCAATTGACGCCTGCTTTAACAGAGATCACGTGCAAACTTAGTAACAACATCATTAACAGTCGTTAATAACAATGTCAGTAGTAACAGATTACCTACCTACTTTGTAATAAATGTGTTGCTTTTTTTTTTCATTTTTAAATTGTCCTTAGCTGTTTGATACATAATGATCATAATATATATTTTTGTTGTTTAAAAAAAGAAAAATAATAAGCAATTCTATTCCTTCTCTATAGAAACCTCGATATAATCGTGAGCCTCATAAAATTCTTTAGAATTAAATGTAGTTGTCGTGGTTGTTGTAAAACTAGTTCTTTCAGAATATTCGCTCAGTATTTCATCTTCATATGCAGAGCTATCATCTACATATTCCAGATGTCTCATGTATGTATAGTTGTTGCCTGAAATGGCACTCACTACTCGATTTCCTTCAAAACTAATAATATCTTCATCATCGTCACTGGAATCAAATTCATTTTCCCATTTTAACATTTTAGGCTTTGGGACATGTACCTGTTGAACATTTTTAACCGTCCAATTAATGTTTTCATCAAAATCTATGTCATCCTCGATGTGATCATATTCGTCTATTATGTTCATCTCATTAGTTAAATCTGGAATTTCACTTTGGTAGATATTTTTATGTATTGTTTCTCTTTTTAACTCTTCATCTTCATCTGTATATTCAGTATTACTTATTTCAGAGTATACACTTGATGCACAAGATCTGTTTTCAATTTCTGGTGAAGAAAATAATTTTTCAGGTAGCGTGGACATATCGGAAGCTGTATGGATAGATGTGCTATGTTGATGGCTTCTGTTCAACATAGGGATAGGTGGGTGCAAAACCAAGCCCTTGTCTTGTAACTTTGATGGCAGGTTAAATACAATTTTATCAGAAGGTTGATAATATTGATCAACTATATCCATGTAGTCATTTTTGTAACTATCTACTATTTCATCCATCAATAATTCGTTTGCTGTTTTAAAAGTTTCAGTAGTTTGATTATTGCTAGTCAATCTTTTGTTCAAAATTTGTTGTTCTTCTTGATGGTTGTCTCCATACAAGAAATCTTGAGTTGTAATTTCAGGCTCAGCATAAGCAGAATGCTGTAATTGAGTATGGTAAATTTGTAGACTATTATTCATGTTGTAGTCATTAATAGCGTCTTTTTCTTCAACTAACTTATTCATAGTTGGTGTGTACTTTCTAACTTTTACTGATGAAGATCTTATTTCAACTTCTTTAGCAACGCCAACTTCATTGTATGCATCAGAAGAGTATCCTGATGCTATTGAACTTAGTCTATGTTGGAATCTAATAGTTTTAGATAACTTTCCTTTAGATATATTACGGTTATTATGTTTTCTGACTGATAATGGATCGCTTGAAGCTTCTTTGGTGTTAATGGCAAAGTCTTCAAAAGAAGGTGGATCTGGAATAGTGCTCAATTCATCTGCTGTTAGTGTTAAAGAAGGTATTCTCATAAAATCGCTACCTTCTTGGATCTTTTGTCCTTTAAAACGTTTCATTTTCGACTTTTTATATATATTTTGTTTTGTAAATTTGTTAGTTGTTTGTTTTGTTATGTCAACTTAGAATGGTTTATTAACTTACTTTTGTTTCACTATTAATACCTATGAATAACAAAACTTTTATATAAAACAGCCCAGTTTTTTTTATTGTAAAAAAAATGAAAATAATCTTCTTTGATGTTGCTTCAACGAATTAGTTAAATTCAAACGACAATATAAAGGATATACCACTTTTTTTATTATTAGAACATACATCCTTTCAAATTTGTTTACTGTTGAGAGTTCAGCTTGCTCAATTAAGTAAAGACAAACGACAAAAAATAAAAAAATCCATTGATTTTGGTACTATATCGTCATACATTCTTTCTTTTACTAAGGGAATTTTAAAATTTCAATGGTGAAATTGTTCAGTTCAGCGCGAATTGATTAAATACGAAAAAAATTGAAATCGAATTCAGCCCGTTGTAGGATTTGTTTACATTTTTGCCTATTTGGGATAATTAATTGGATTGAAGAAACACTACAAACATCAATCTCTAGTGGCTACTTTACCAGTAGCATTTTCCCAATCTTTCATGACCTTTTGCCATTCATCATCTTCATTACCATCTACATCATTTTCTTGAATATTAACCTCTTTCTCCAACATTTCTCTTTCTTTGATAGCCTCCAACCTTTTTTTCTCTTCTTCTAAGTCATACTCTTCTTTGTTGTCAATCCATCTTTCTTGTATATCTATCATATTCAATTCATTCATTATACCTTGTCTGGTTAACTCAGACCAAATAGTATCTCCTCCTATCTCAGAAACACCAAATATGTATCCGTTTGCTTTATCTATGAGTGTTTGTAAAGAGACCATACTGTTTTTATCATCAATGCATAATACTTCAAATGATACTAAATTGAAATCTTCTATAATTTCACTTAGATGTTGAGTAAGTTTACTTAGCTTTTTGGCCGTATATGGGTAACCAGTATTTTCACTTTCTATTTCAATAAGTGGTTGCATGTAGTCTAGTTGTTGAACTTCTGTATAATAATCCAATCTGAATGGTAGTAAATCTTCTTTGTTACCATAATTTGCTAGCATGTCTATCTTAGAAATCACATTAATTTGAGGCAAGTCCATCATTAACATAGATCTCAAAGATAGTAAAACTATAGAAATGTATTTACTTGGTGATGTGATATAAATGGAATCAACTAAATTGACTACACACAGTCTTAAATCAAATTTCTTGGACAACTTTTGAAAAATCTTGAACAATGTCCCATTAGATGTAAACAATTCAACTTGCCCAGGACAGTCAAATATCAAATATGTATTTTCATTTTCATTCAAAATTTCTTGTATTTTTAAATAAAATATATCTAAAGATTCCTCCATTGACTCGAAGCAATATATCAAACCTCCATTTGGACCCAGTTTCTTCTCTTCCATAATTTCTTCTATAGTAAGATAATCCCTGATATCCAATGAATTCAAAGTGGAGTATGGTAATCTATCATTAGCCGGATCTAAGTTTATAATGCAGCACTGTCTTCCAATAGCGTTATAAAATTGTTGAAGCCCGTTACAGTAAGTTGATTTTCCTGATCCAGGTGGTCCAATAATGACTTGTCCAAAAGTAGCTGGCATTGTTTATAGGGTATATGTGTGGGTTGACTTGTTTTTTAATTAACTCTTGTCTTGGATGAGATTACATGATATCTAAAAAAAAAGAAAGAAAGATGGATGTCGATGTAGAGGCAAGATGACAAAATCGGATATAAAAATATCGGATATAACACATTTCTCGGACTTAACGTGTTGCGTCGGATATAAAATGTATCGGATTTAACACATTTTCGGACTTAACATGTTTTATCGGATTTAAATAATTGCACACACACAAAATCCGTGTTCCTAAAAAACTCGTTTTGTAGTGTTTTTTTCCCCCGTTGGCTCTTAACGGTGGCAAAACCTCAGTTTTAATGTAATAGGATTTAATAATTATTACATTGCTACAATACTAAAAGAGACCAATTAACATATCCCAAACTCAACACAATGGCAGGCACTCAAAAACAAGACAAGACAATTGTTATAGCACCACTAGTTCTTTTATCAGTGCTTGATCACTACAAAAGAAGTAAGATAGACAGCAAAGAAAGAGTTGTTGGGGTTTTGCTTGGTGACAACACCAAGTCGGATAAGATTGTTCAAATCACTAACTCCTATGCAGTTCCATTCAAGGAAAATAACAACAAAGCAGGCTCGGATATCTGGTTTGTTAACCAACAATACATTGAAGAAATGATCACCATGACTAAAAAGATTAATGCAAAAGAACGTATAGTTGGTTGGTATCATACAGGAACAAAGCTTAGATCTAATGATTTACAAATCAATAACTCCATTTTTACAAAGTATGTCAAGGACCCTATTTTGTGTAATATCAACATAAACAACTTGAGATCTTTAGGGTCTTCAGGTACTTCTTTTAAGGCCAGTGATTTAGAAGAATTTGCTGAATTTGATTCCAATATACCAATCAAATCATATGTTTGTGTAGAGGATGTAAAAGAAGATGGTTCTGTTATTGAAAAAAACTTCCAATACTTGCCTTCCATTATCGAAGCCGAAGAGGCCGAAGAAATTGGTGTTGAGCATTTACTAAGAAATGTTAAAAACTCAGGTAAGAGTGAATTGAGTAAGAGATTGAAGACTCAATTGGACTCTTTACAAACTTTATCTTACAAATTAAATGGTATACAAGAGTACTTGGAGTTAGTCATAAAAGGAACATTGCCAGCCAATCATCAAATATTAGGAAAACTCCAAGATATTTTCAATTTGTTACCTGATTTGTCTCCTGAAATCAACAACAAGGCCAACAGTCTAAGCAGAGCCATCACTATGAATACCAATGATCAAATGTTGATGATCCACATAACTCAGCTGGTTAAGGCTATCATAGCATTTGACGATTTGATTGAAAACAAGATAGCCAACAATAATATCAAGATGAAGGAATTGAAGTTGTCTGAAGACAAGAAGACAGAACCTGAAACAATCAAAGCTTAAAAAGGGGGTTCTTTATATAGAGTGTTTATACCTTTAGTTAAATTCATTTGTTCATGGCCTTTAAATCACCAACGTCACGTGTTTCTTTAAAAACGCTACACAGTGTATTTGTTGAAAAAAAAAATTTTCCTTTTTTTCTTCAAAACCTGAAATCTAGCATTGGGTTATATTGAAGGCATTATATTAGAAGGTCTTAGTTATACTACAGCTTTGGCATAGTAATACATTGAGCAAATATTGAAAAACCCCCAAATAAAAAAGTTCATTCTAATTCATTATTTTATTTGTAAATACTAAACAAGCAGAGCTCTGGATTTTTTTTTTAATATATTAACGTTGTTGTAAGCATAATTATCCTAATTGTTTTTGCAGTCGTTATTTTGAAAGAAAGAAAAGAAGACGTAACTATAGCATTACAAATACAACATTATTGCTGTTTTTGAAGGCTATTAAATTTAATTATTATTTTATCAATTTTATTATAGGCTGAGATATTGAATTAGACATCTACAGCTGTTATTTATAACATACAAACCATAGCTTTTTTTGTTTCATTTTTAAATAAGAAATACAACTATTTAAAGTATCAAAAAAGATGTTGGGTTTAAGAAATTTACATATTCCATTAGATATACAACTGAATCAATCTTTCAGATCCATAACCAAAAACAATCATCAAATTTATTCTGTTTTGAACAATCTATCTATAAATGTTGAAAGTAGAAAATATCAATCAACTATAAACAATGCCAATAAGTCAGATAAACCACAAATTCTTCAGAAAGTTGCTAAAAATTTAACTTGTACAGATGCAGTCACTGAAGAAACTGTAAAATCTATAAAGCCAAAAGGTAATGAAATACCATTTGAAGTGAAATATAAAAATCAAAAGACCTTACCAGATGAACTTACTTTGTCTCATTGCAAGGATGATCCGGCAATGAGAAAGAAACTATTCAATGCATACTTCCAATTATCAAAGCCTAGATTATCGTGCTTGGTAATGCTATCTGCCATTTGCTCTTACGCTTTATCTCCATTAGCAGCCTCTGTTCCTACATTAATAAGTTTGACTGTTGGAACATCTCTTGCTTCAGCTTCAGCAAATGCCATAAACATGGGTAGAGAACCTGAGTTTGATTCCAAAATGCAAAGAACAATGAAAAGACCTATAGTCAAAGGATTATTGACTTCAAACCAAGCTTATAAGTTTTCTGCATTGACTGGAGTCATTGGGTGCAGTATTTTGTATTTTGGTGTCAATCCAACAGTAGCTTCTTTAGGGCTTGCCAATATAGTGCTGTATTCATGGATTTATACATCTTTAAAAAGAAAACATATTCTAAATACTTGGGTTGGTGCTTTGGTAGGTGGGATCCCTCCCTTGATGGGTTGGTGCGCTTCTTCATCAATTTGGGACCCTGCAGCTTGGTGTTTGGCAGGACTGTTGTATTGTTGGCAATTTCCTCATTTCAATACATTGTCTCATAACATAAAAGAGCAATATAAATCTGCTGGGTACGTTATGACAGCTTGGAAGAATCCAATGCTTAATGCCAGAGTTTCTTTGAGATACGCCTTACTAATGCTTCCTTTGTGTGTCGGTTTATCTTATTACGGAGTTTGTGATTGGTACTATAGCATTGACTCCTCATTAGTTAACTTATGGTTGTCATATTGGGCTTTTAAATTTTACTGGCAACAAAGAATCAATTATAAAAATGTAAATAACAAATCATTCGATATGAACCAAGGTGTTTTAAATGCAAACAATTTTGCCAAAAAATGCTTTTGGGTTTCTGTCTTACATCTACCTTTAGTGTTAATCTTAGCTATTCTCCATAGAAAAGGAAGATGGGATTTCCTGTTTGATGATGAAGAAGATTCACAAAAGCTAAAGGCTTAGTGTAGATATTATAAACTTGTATATAACGAAGTAAATTTTGCTTGTATATATTATATTTTAAAGTATTTATCATTCGGAATGTATTAAAACAGTTAATGTAGTCAAAAATATATGAAAATAAAAATAAAAGAAGAAATTTGAAAAAAAGGTTCTATTTATGAACACAAATGCTTATGTATAATCTTAAAATCCAAATTGGAAATCACCAGCATCTTCTAGCTCTTCATCATAATAGTCGTTTTCGTCACCGGTTTCTTCACTGTCACTATCGCTGTCATCATCATCTACAACATTTTCATCATCCTCTAGTAAGGACTTGTCTTCATCCTGTACATCATATGCGTCATCTAAATCATCCAAATCATCTCTTTTCAGCAGTTCACCTTTGAACATGCTGCTTTCTGGAATGACAAATCCACCTTCAACTTGACAATTAACCATCTTTGATTTTTTCTTGATGATAGTATCATAACCAATAATACAATTTTCTATAATACAATTGTCTTCAATTTCAACATTGTCCAAAATAATAGAACCTGTAATTTTGACTTTCTTACCGATTTTACAATTGTAACCAATCAATGATTTTTTGACATTGGATTGGGCCATCAAAACAGTCTTTTCACCTATTTGTGATTGTTGAGATATACCTGTTTGCTGAGAGTCATTTATTACATTAACAGTGTGATCTAACTTATCCAACATCTTTGGATCACTTTCTTGGATTAAGTTCAACATTTGTCTACTGGTTTCCAAATAACTAACCATGCCGTTGATTTGTGCAAATTTGACTACTTCTGGCAGTACAAACATAGCTATTCTTTCCTTTAACTTGGCATGAACCCATGATCTTCTGGATAAATCTCTAAATATCTTCTTTAAAGGTCTATGTATAAAATCAACTTGGTTTTTGTTTATATTCTCAATTATCTCCAAGACTTTTTGATTACAATAGTAAATACCAGAATCTAGTAACAATTTGGATCCCTTAATGTTGGTGAATTTCCATAACAAAGCTTCTCTGATTTTCAAGTACTTTTGTTTTTCTATGTTTTCTTGAGTGTATGAATCTAATAAAATGTTTGCATATGGAGTTGATCTATCTAATTGTTGATACAAAATATAATCGTTAACATTTGACTTTTTCTTTTCAACCTGTGACAATTGACTCTTGTAGAAACAAGACATCATGATGATGTCTTCAGTAGTTTCCAAATCTTCGTCAAAGGAGTTCTTGTCACTTTTAATTTCATCTTCATCATCGTAGTAACCAACATTTGATTCATCGTTTGATTTCTTTAACTGTTTTGATTTGTTAAACTTAGAGAATTGGAAAAATTGATGGCTTAGAATTTGTGGAGGCAAATCAGTGATAAAGTCTGATGGCAATAATACAAACTTGTCTTTGATTCTATTAGCCAAGGTTTTCATCAATACTTCACCTTCGTTTTTGTATTTGGTTGTTATGATATTAATTCTTATAGGTTCCTTTATAGCCACTTGATTATTTGGTACTAGATTTCCTACAATATCTTTGTCAACAGAAACATTGTAAGCATTGCTATTATCATCTGTTTTCAAAGAGTGATCTTTCAAAGTAGCCTTGTACATTTTCCATCTCATATCAATAAACGGTTGAATGATTTGTTTAAGTTTAGAAACTTCATAGCTTTCAACAATGTCGTCAGTGATTGTAGCTTTAGTACCTTTAATACTATTGGCATTGTTGGATAGCTCTGAAAATTCAATCACATGATTAGAAGCATTTTCATCATATATGACTAAATTTACTTCACTGAAAAAAGCTTGCTCACACCAATCTAAAACATAATGGATCATAGGCCTATTACAAACCGGTAGAATCGAATCACTGATTTTATGTTTAGTTTGTGTGTCGTTGTTCACTATGGAAGTTAAGGGCTGTAAATTTTGTGGTTGTTTCACATTATTGCTGCTATTAAGCATAATAAATGCTTGGTAGTCTGAAGCTGCCATCCTAGTATTCTACGTATGTTGTTCTGGGGTTTTAATAATGTTTTAACAGATGAGTATTTAATGATTTCTTTTCTTTTTTTTTTCACTAGGCTCATTACTAGCAATGAGTAAAAATTTTTTTCGCCCTGCTGACGCTGTTGCTGCTGAGGAGCCAAAAAAAGAAGAAACTGTCTTCTTTGGGAAATACTGCGATGTGGCAGGGTTTCGCTACCAAGTGTTAGAATTATCTCCGAGAAACACAAATTATACGCTACCAAGTGTTAGGCTTATCTCCGATCAACACAGATTTTACGCTACCAAATGCTAAGCTTATTTCCGATCAACACAGATTTCACGCTTATTCAGTGTGTGTTTTTTTGCCACTCAAATATATACAGATTCTATGACATTTCACACTAGTCTTCATACATCTAAACTTTGAAAACCCAATAAATACCAAGTACCAACACAAGACAAAGAAGCTATTTCTTTTCTGCATTCAAGTATAAATACTAATTAATTCCCCTTTTTTTCTTGATTTTTGTACTTTTTATTGAAATATGAGCGACCAAGAACAAAACTTACAAGAACCTTTGATCAACGATGATGTTGAGATGGAACAAGAACCACAATTAACAGCTGAGGAAATAGCAGCTATTGAAGCAAAGGCTATCAGAGATGAAGCTGTTCTTAAATTGAAAAAGAGAATCATAGACCATCAAAGACAAGATGAAAAATTAAAAAACTTAAGAAAAGAAATCAAAACTTTAGAAAAGAACTTTGATAAGACCGAATATGATATCAAGGCTTTACAATCCATAGGTCAATTAATCGGAGAAATTATGAAAGAATTAAGTCCGGAAAAGTATATTGTAAAAGCCAGTACAGGTCCTAGATACATAGTTGGTGTAAAAGATTCTATTGATAGAGCAAAATTGAAGAAAGGTGTAAGAGTGACACTAGATATAACCACATTAACCATAATGAGAGTATTGCCAAGAGAAACTGATCCTTTAGTCTACAACATGACTTCATTTGAAAATAATGATAAATCAGTATCCTTTGATACAGTTGGTGGTTTGGATGAAGAAATTAGACAACTAAGAGAAGTTATTGAATTACCTTTGAAAAACCCTGAAATATTCCAAAGAGTAGGTATCAAACCACCCAAAGGTGTTTTGCTATACGGGCCTCCTGGTACTGGTAAAACCTTATTGGCTAAGGCAACTGCTGCCACAATTGGAGCCAACTTTATATTTTCTCCTGCTTCCGGTATTGTGGATAAATACATAGGTGAATCTGCAAGAATTATCAGAGAAATGTTTGCTTATGCCAGAGAACACGAACCTTGTATTATTTTCATGGATGAAATTGACGCCATTGGTGGTAGAAGATTTTCTGAAGGTAACTCCGCCGATAGAGAAATTCAAAGAACTCTTATGGAGTTATTAACACAAATGGATGGTTTTGAAACTTTAGGTCAAACAAAAGTCATAATGGCAACAAATAGACCAGATACTCTAGATCCAGCTTTATTGAGACCTGGTAGATTAGATAGAAAAATTGAAATCAAGCTTCCTAATGAAGTTGGTAGAAAGGAAATCTTCAAGATTCATATGCAAAATGTTGCTAAGGAAGGTGAATTTGATATTGATGCTGCCATCAAAATGTCTGATGGATTTAATGGTGCTGATATAAGAAACTGTGTCACTGAAGCTGGTTTCTTTGCTATAAGAGACGACAGAGAAGCTATTAATCAAGATGATTTAATGAAGGCTGTAAGAAAGGTTGCTGAAACCAAAAAACTTGAAACCAAGTTAGAATATAAAAAGATTTAAGTTCAATGAGTAAAACACACAACAATTTTCTTTTCTTTTTTGTTTTGTTTCTATTCTTTATATACAGGTTATAATAATCTAACTTAAGCTATATCAGCATTTAACTTTTCGAATATTTTTTTACCAATATCTTCTTTTATCTTATCATTAAAGTATCCAGCTCTTAAATTTTCTATGGATTTGATTTGATTCTTGTAATTTTCTTGTACTCTTTCAGCAGGAGATTTAGGGAAATCAAATTCACCAATTAAAGCATTTCTGATATTTGGAGTAACCAGTCTACTCAAAGCTCTATCCAAAGTTTTCATAGATTTGGAAGTACCGAAAACATCTTCTGGTATTTCTGAATCAAAGAAATTTGTTGGGTTGTATGTTTGCTTTAAAACAGTTGATGGATCAGTAGAAAAATCACCAACTTCTCTTTCCTTAGGTGGGAATTCCAAGATCAATTCAGGATGATGCTTAACAAATCTTTTGTATTGCATGGAATCAGTATGTGGATTATAATATTTTTCTTCAGAAAAGTCAACATCTTCAACAATTAATATTTCCTTGGTTTCTGGATTCTCGTAAATCAATCTTATATCTTCTTGTTTGATATAACCATCATCTTCGGCAAAATAAGATTTTCTTGAATTATCATATTTCCAATGACTTCTAGGAGTAAGAGTTAAAATCTTTGGTCCACCATGCTCGACACTGTAAAGGTTAGTTTTGGTACCAATGGTTAAGTGTTCTGTGATTTTGGTTATTGTTCCATATCCTGGTAAATCTTTGTTGACAATTACAACTTTGTCACCAACTTCATACTTCCAGTCTTTAATAGTTTTGAATCTATCTTCTGGACGAACTGATTCATAAAATGGATTTCTCATGAATACAGGATTTGCTAATTCGTTTCTGACTTCATCTTTGAATGATATTTGAGAATAAAATTTACTCTTAGGCTTAGTTTTAAGTTTTTTCATTCTGGATTTGAACATATCCTGTTGTTCATTGTATAGAATGTCTGGATTTTCTTGAATCTTTTTTAATTCAGTACTTCTTATAACATTCCATTGAGAACGAGGAATATACTTTGCAGGTTTTTGCAGTCTCCAGTGTTTACAAAGCAAATTAGTATGACTAACCATCTTGTTATTGGGCTATATTAAAGGGAGGTTTTGATTTGTGGGTATTTTCGTCTGTTATATTGCTTCTTTGAGTTATGAATATGTTCTATCTTCATAGAGTAATCCATCTGTAACTAGTTAAAGTATAGTATGAGGGAAAAAAAACATGAAAAAATTTTTCATATCCGAAAAAAAGAAAAAAAGCACCCAAAGGGGTAATATCGACATTATTCGGGTAACCTTTTAAAAAAACACGTCTTGAGCAAAGTATTCAAAGCACTTAGTATTACAATTAATCAATACATATATCAATAAACTCTTGTTCATTTATACCACCGTCATCATCCAAGTCAAACTCATCAATCATTTTGTGTAGTTCCTCATCTGATATGTCTTCATTTAGTTCTTCTGCCACGGCCTTCAAGTCATCAAATGTAATAACACCTTTTCCTTCCAGATCAAACAGTGCAAATGCTCTTTTCAACTCATCTATAGGATCTCTCTCAAGAACCTTTGTGGCTGCAATTTTATAAAAGTTATCATAACTTACCCTAGCTTTTCTGCTCTTCGATGGGTTTGCAGTTTCTCCAAAAGTATTCAATATAGTCATTAGTTCGCTCTTGCTCAGTTCAAAGCCTAAGGCTCTGAAAGCCACTTTCATTTCATGGTAATCAACAAATCCATCATTATCTAAGTCAAATAACGTAAAGGCTTCGTATATTTCTTGTCTTTCAGCATCTGATATCGTCTTTTGCGAATCTGAAGAGGTTGATTGATGTCTTTTTTTCGGTGATACAACAGGTTTGCTGTAATTGGCTGAAGAGTATCTAGAGCTCATACTTAAACGTAATTATAATGTATATATAAGCAGTTTTACGTGTGTATATCTTCTGTTTGGTTTGTGAAAACAGCGTGTTGATCTGCAAAGAAAGTAAACAAATAACAACCAAAAAAAAATATATCTATACCATAAATACACGCTTATTATCATGGATTAATTAAAGGTGGTTATATCCGAAAGTTTTAAAATCTAATATATATTAACATCTCCGATTCCATTTAACTCCGGGTTCGATATTCTCTCTGGGGTCCCATATATAGTCTAAGAATAAGAGGTACAAGAGATTAACTGTACAGCAAAGAGCATAGAGTATTCTACTGAAAACCCCATCATCATCGTCTAGTTTTTTTGAATAGTACACGGCAATTTTCTCAAGCATAGTCAATGGCTGTTTGAGCTGTTCTTCAGAGACTATATCATAAACATGGACAGTTCTGGCAGCAACATTTTCCCAGTTGTACAGCTCTTTTATTTGATTATGGAATTTCCATTGAAAAGGAAGAGTATTATCCGAATGGTGCTGGTTTTTTAAATTCTGAAACTTTTGTATACCCTTATTGACTCCATCTATAATACATTTACTAGTCAGATCATGGCAATAAACTGCCATGTCATCAGGAAGTACTTCTAAAATACCACCAACAGTAGTGGTAACTATTACCAAACCAGTAGACGCAGCTTCAACCAAAACTGTTCCAAATGCCTCAATCAAGGAGCAATGCAGATAAATGTCACCTTGGATCATGACATCTCTCACTTTTTCATGTGGAACTGATCCTATAAGTTCTATTCTTTCTTCTAAGTTATTTAATTCAATCATTTGTTGTAAATCTATAAACATTGGGCCATCACCGGCTATTGTAAAATTGAGATCAGCGTTAATATTACAAAGTTTTGGTATTACATCAATAAGAAGTCCTATACCTTTGTTTTCAAACAATCTTGAAAGTATAACAACACTGATTTTATTATTCGACTTTTTTTCAATTTCTTTTATTTCCAATGGTTGGAAATCTGCTGATACTACTGCATTTGGAATCACAAAGCAATCAGCTGGATTTCTTCCTGTTCTCACACACAGATTTTCCTTTGTTGTTTGCGATACTGCAATCAGCCTATTTGCTAATGTGGTGGAAAATCTTAATAATTTGTTCACTAAAATGTGTGAAACACTATTGAATGGAAACAATGAATGATCTGTTATCACGGTTGGAATATCCATGATTGACGCGTGTATTATAGCTTCATGTGATATTGTTGTTACTGTTCCATGTGAATGAACAATATCTATGTTTTCTTTAAGAAAGATTTTCCTCAGCACAGGCAATGAAGAGAATATAGTCGGAAAGCTTGTTTCTCTGGTGACTATGAGCAAAGGAATATAATACACTTTCAATCCATTTGCTATGTACCTTATATTCACCCTTTCTCCGTAGCTGTGTGTGATTATTATCACATTATGACCTTTATTAATGAGCTTTTGGGCTAAATGATACATGTGAAACTCTACCCCACCCAACTGAGGATAGAAAAAATCACAGCACATAGCAATGTTATACTTTTCCTTGCTCATATTTCAGTTATGTTAGGTCTGTTGAGATTAAAGGCTATTCGTTGTAGCACCAAGAGATACTTCTGTTCGGTTATTAGCAACAAAAAGGGCTCAATTTATCCGAAGTAATGGGTTTAACCCAAATTTCAGATACACTATTTTTTTCCTGTAGCGGTATTCTACCGGATGAGATTATTATATGCGTTTTACTCTTAAGTAATACTTTTTAAAAAATGTATATACATAACCAAAATCTGATATAGTATAAACCATTGATATAATGCTAGAAGAAAGTTCTGACTACGATATCTTTAACAATATTGAAGATCTAGACAGAGGAATCAACTTGGATCCACCTTCATATGATGCACTGAACGTGGAAGACAACATAGATTTTCATAACGATGATGATTCAATAGACTTTGATGAAGACGAAGATGGTGATTTCAATGTAGATAATCGATTGTTTTTGAATGGGGAGGGAATTGATCAAACAGAAGTGAATAATACCAGGATTAATATTGTTAGCAACGAAAATAGCAGGATCCGAAGACGGACAAGACAAAGTAACAAGTCGAACTTGATAAAATTGAAAAACAAAACTATTAGCACTTTGAATTTAGTCAAAGACAAATTTCACGATTATATCTATACTCCTTCAAGGATTTTGGTTTTTGATCCTTTGTTTAAGCTCTATTACTACATTTCCTTCAGATTTGAATATCAATTGAACAAAATAGGTAATCCCGTTATAATAAGAAGATTTGTTTATGTGTTTATGATGTCCATATTTGTTTATTTTGTTTATGCATTTACAAACTCTGAAGAAAACAATGGTACTATTGGAAAATTCACAGATCATGACGAATTTCTCCATTATGCTAAGAAATGCATAGACTTAAAGAAATTTGAACAAGATTTAGAATACATTTCATCTATGTCTCATCAACCCGGAACTATAGGTAACCAACTAATAACTAAGTATATGCACGATTCATTGAGTAATAATGGTATAAAGAATTTGGAAATTAAACAATATGACAGCTACTTGAATTATCCAAGCGACGAAACAAAGCTTTATTATTACAACGATAAAGAGGAAAAAATTGAGATTGATTTAACTTTTAATAACTTCAATCCAATGTCAATTAACGGAACAATAGAAAAAACCAAATTATTCTATGCTAATTTAGGTAGAGAAGAAGACTACAACAAATTGAAAAATGTCCAATTTGAAGACATAGCTGTTTTATTAAAGTATGATAATGAACTAGTGAGTGAACAAATATTATTGGCGGAAAAACTCAAAATAAAGGCTATTATCTTCATATCGAATGATCACATAATTCATGAATTAAAAGAAAAATTGGATAAGAGTCCAAGTATTCAAAAAGAGTATGACTTTTTGTATAACAATTTTAACAGTTGTATACAAAACATACCAGCATCAATACCCCAATATGGCTTTGGGGATCCTTTAACTCCAGGTGTTGGGGCTGATGCCGCAAATGATTTCATAAGTAGAGGAAAGCTATCTGATTCAAAGATGGTACCAAAACTACTAACTATACCTGTATCTATTGACCAAATAAGAGCATTTTACGATCACTTAGTGTCTGATGCTGAACATTACGTAACGATTGATTTAGCAGTAAAGCTTGAAACATTTGTCAAACACCCTACAATGTCAGTATTGGCTAAAATTGAGGGTAAAGAACAAAATAACAAAGGAATTGTCATAGCTAGTGCAAGGGATTCTTTTAACAATGGTGCACAATATCCTAATTTTGGAACAGCAAGTTTGTTGTCTTTGGGTCAAATTCTCCAACAGTTGAAATTTAAATACAAATGGAAACCTTTGAGAAACATTTATTTAGTATCTTATGACGCCACAATATACAATATGGAAGGCCCAACGGAAATATTAGAATCAAAATTGAATTCTATCATTAATGAGGTGTACACTCTTGTGGATATTTCAGGCTTGAATATTAACTCAAATACGATAAAAATTCAAGCTACGCCTATACTTCACGATGTAATTAAAAAAATGAATGATAAATTTGACTTTAGAGTGCAGTTGGATAATGTTAAGAGCTATGGAACCTGGTCTCCATACATGGCTGTGGGCATGCCTGTTATTGCAATTGGTGACAACAGCAATAAAATACCATATTTCAGCAACTTAGATATTTGGGAAGGAATGTTTGAAAAAATTCATAGGGAATACAGTAATGGTGATGTTGGTTACGAAAGAATATCAAGATTGCTGCTATTCATTATTGAGTTAGTGTTGGATATAGCAGATGATCCAATTATACCATTCAACTTTAATGATTTCAAAAACGATTTGAGTTTCAAATTACAAGACTTGATGTCGATGTACGAACACTACATCAAAGAAAGTTCTGAAATAACTGAAGTGATAGATTTCAATAAAATCTCGCTATCTCTTATGAATTGGCAATATGTTATCAATGATTGGGAGAGTATTTTGAGAATGTGGGATCAAATTGTTGTTTCTGAAGGCTCCAATCAAGAACCTTCTTTGATCGCCATGCATAGATGGTCATGGAATAGAAGATTGAGTATTATACCATTTAAGCAAATATCGGAGAATGGTATATCCGACGATAGAAAGTTTTACAAGAACTTATTCTATGGCCCAAGCATGTATTCAGAAAAAAAGTTCGATTGGTGGACTTTTCCTAGTATAAGAGATGCTATCCGAGCTAAAGATTGGAACAGGGTTAAGGAACAAATAGACTTAGCAAGCAAGATCTTGGATGAAACATCTAGACTTTTCAGAGATGAAGGCATCTAGCGTTGTGTAAAGGCCTTAGATTGATTATACTGTAGCTTAGCGTGTTCGCCTTAGAGTATAGAGGGGGGTAAAAAAAAGGCTCAACAGAAACTGTGGTTGACATAGCAAAAAAAAACATCAACCCTTTATTTATACGAGATCTGCTATAAATATGAGGTTTAAACCCATAAGAATATATATATTAAACCATCATATAACCATCATAATAATGTCCTTTCTATACAATATAATTGCCGGCAAAGGTAACCAAACAGAAGACCCAACTGGATTGAGTCAAACAGAAAACCAAGAGACCAAACAAGCTGAAAATACTTCTCAATCTGTTGTTTTAAGAGATTACACACCAAGAGAACTTTCCAACTATGATGGCCATATGGATCCAAAAATATACATTGCTGTTAAAGGTTCAGTTTTTGATTGTACTTTAGGTAGACAATTCTACGGCCCTTCAGGTCCTTATTCCAATTTTGCAGGTAGAGATGCCAGCAGAGGGTTAGCCATGAATAGTTTTGATGATCAAATGGTCAGAGATATCGATGAGGATATTGATGATTTGAGTGACTTGAGTGTGAAACATATGGAGGCCTTGGATAGTTGGTTTGAACACTTCAGTAGAAAATATGCTTATGTTGGTAAATTGGTCCCAAATAAATAAGGTGTAGATTTATGAACGACTTTAGTTTATTTGTTATATATACATACTTAGATCTTAATTATATTTAATTTGTCAAATTTTTATCAAAAGGATCAAAAATGATAGGTTCATTTTGGGGTTTTTCGAAAATGTTCAACAGTAGGGTTGTACTCTCAATTATATTTTTATTATTCCTTAGTTTGAACTTGGCTTCTCTTTTACTTTGCATAGTGGCACACTTTTTGCTTATTCTTTTTCTTAGGTGTGAATTATTTATGAAATCTACTTTCATATCAATGCTTTTCATCAGCTTAGAATCCAACTTCAAAGAAACTTTTTTGTTGAACTCTAGAAACTCATTGGAACTTGTGGATTCAGTGGAGCCGGATATAATAGGTATGCATATAGTCTTCAAGGCATTGGTACCATAGTAGTAGTTATATTTTATGTCAAATTTTTTGTTTTCAAGCATACCGTTCAAGATTTGTGCTTTTTCAATTGGATTTAAAGAGTTGAAATGATCATCGGTACAGTTATTACCATTTTTGGATTGAACAGTGGAGTTATATCTGTTAGTTAAGCTTTGGCTTTCTAGAGTCTTCAATTTATGCGTTCTATTTGAAATGAAAACAGAGTTCCAGTGGTTCTTCTTGAGATATTGCATATTAACTGCAGAGGAATTTGCCGCTGTATTAAAATGTTTAATACCAATTATAATCAACGGCTGGTCTTTTTTTCTAACTCTGAATGTTTTATTCACTATTTGTTTAAACCAGTTTACCCTATGGACATCTTTATCGATGTTTCTACCAAAACCATCAGGACTTGTTCTATGCAACCTAAAAGAAACTGTGTTGTTAAACCACCTAAATTTTGTTATATTATACTTATTCACAAACAGCTGATGCCATTTTAAGTATTTTGTAATCTTGCTTAAATATCTGTTTGCCCTTTTCCTTTTTGAATGGGTTCTGCCTGTAGGAGCTGTGCGCATGGTATAATTATATAAGAACTAAAGCACTATAACAATATAACAATATATCTAGAGGTCGAGCTTTGGGGGGAAGCTAAAAACCATCATTTTTGAGCACAAAAATAGACAAATGCCTTTATTAATATACCTTAACAACCATCAATGAGGTATACAACGTCATCATGGCTTATGTGTTTTATTAATAAAACCATACACGTGAATCACGTGCTAAACCTATACGTCGGATATAAGGACTTTATTCCTCGTGAAAATTTTTTTTCTCTACCGAATATTCAATGTCCCCGATGGCAGTTTCTTTTTTTTCTGCTGCTTCCCTATATGGTGTCAATTATCCTTATGAATATTTCAAACTTTTTAAAAACAAGAATAAGCATATCTTTGAATAAGAATTTGGATATTAGCCCCTAAAACATTAGTAACTACTGTCTTTGGTACAATACTAATTATAAAGATCTTCTTCTTTTGTGTGTGTGTTTTTGAACGTTGTCAGGTAATTTTTTTCTCACTTATAATATAAATAACTAAAAAACGTCACAACAATCTTATAGAAATATTAATATAAAACAAAATGTACCATAACAGATATAACAACAATCAAGGATATAATAACCACGGCTCTTCGAACCCCCATCCCAACAATGTTGCCGTTAAGTTCACAGGTGGTGGTATAACTCCCAACATGAACGGTAAAGAATTTCAAAACTTCATATACAGAAAAACAAGGATCAGTTTATACAACTATCAAATTCCAAAACATCACGAACAAACAAATGGTGGGGGTTTCACATTCACTGCTGAGGTTGCTAGTAAAAGTTTAGCTCAAAATTTATGTACTTTTTCTAGTATGTTGAAATTCAACAATGCCAATCCAGCCATCAAAATAGAAATGGTCAACGGTAACAGTAGTTCTTCTTCCAGTTTGAATCAAGTCACTGCAAATACAGCCTCAGGTACTGGTAAAGTATTGAACGAATATGTTTTACAAAGATACAATCCTGCTGCGAAGATGTTGAATTTGTCAAATTTTGCTCAAGATCAATTGTTGTCAGCTACCGGTTTATTAAGCAATACCCATAAGCTTACTATTGGATTGTTAAAGATTATCGATCTTTTACAAAAAAATGATGGGGTTGTCATAGAAACTTTAGACCTCTCTGGTAATGGTTTTAAAGACTTGCACGATATCAAAGAACTGCCAATAATTATTCCAAATCTTGTTAACTTATCTTTATCGAACAACATGATAGGAAAATCCAACATATTTACTCTAAACTGGAAGAATAAATTCAAAAAACTGAGAGAGTTGATAGTTATTAATAATCCTATGTGCAATACTGCAGGTTTTCAAAACGACATTTTGGTCGCTTTTCCAAAGTTAATATTATTAAATTCTCAAATTCTTAGAGATGAAGCAAAGGTGAACAGTTTATTTGCTGTCATTCCACCAAACTCAGCACAACCTGCTGAATCGGGAAAGCTACAGCAATTTGTTTTTGAAACTCCTGACATTGGCTCATATACAACACAATTTGTAGGAAATTTCTTTAAGTTATGGGATGATCAAGCCAATAGACAACAACTTACCTCATTATATCAACAAGAGTCTCAATTTTCCCTCTCTATAGACTCATCAATTCCACCTTCAGGAGTAGATGATGCAGACCAAAGCCCTAACTTTAATGTATACAACAACTTAAACAGAAACTTGACTAAGTTAGCAATGACTTCATCTCAATCAACAAAGAATAATAGAGCTGCAAGAATATTCAAAGGCAGCATGTCGATTGGTCAAGTCTTCAATCAATTCCCTTCAACAAAACATTTCTTGATGGAGGATCCTAAAAACTACTCAATCCAAAATATTAAGTACTCAGCCATCAACGGTATGATGGTTACTATACACGGGTATTACGAAGAATTGGCAGATCCAATAGATAAATCAAATATGCCTAAACAAACAAACAACAGTGGAAGAAGAGGTGGAAGATATAACTCATACAGTCAAGGAACTGCTGTTAAATATGGAAAAAAGTGTTTTGATAGAACTCTGTGCTTAATTCCTGGCGACAATGGTACCCCTATAATAGCATCTGATATACTGAACATAAGAGCATATGTAAAGTCTGCATGGAATTACGACACTGCAGCTGTAAATAAACCACCATTGAGCCAAGGGTCCGGAGCATCTGGTTCCGGCTACCAAGCCGGTGCTCAATCAGCAGCTACTCCTAACATGATTGCCACCACTCCTGAGGAAAAACAACAATTATGTTTGAAAGTGCAACAATATACTAAATTAAATCAACAATGGGCCATAATGCTGTGCCAACAAAGTAATTGGAACTACGATTTGGCAATCAGAGGTTTTACTTCCAGTCAAGCCAACATCCCTCCAAATGCTTACCAGTAGACTACTTATTATATACTTCTCCTTCAATTATGTAGACCTGTTTAACTTCATTTTAAACTTATATACAAGGCTTATAGAGTGAAAAAAAATTTTCACTCTATAAGCAACGGGAAAAAAAGCTTAAACACTTGTTACGTGTATATTTTGATATTTTTCACATTAATATTTAACACAATTTTTTTAAAAAAGAATAAAGTTATTGAAATGAACCCAATCACAAGAGTATTTACTAGCTAACAATAATGGCTAATTCCAGTACTTATGAGTATGATGAGAATTCAGAGACGTTTCCGTTCTTTATTCTAACAGCTTTACTCTCAGTTACTGTTCCATGGACTATCAAGTTGGTTTATCAATTGTTGTCCAACAATAACTTTAAGTCTATCAAGTCTATTAGATTGAAGCTGGCCAATATTGACGAATCTGGCAAAGATGAAGAAACTGCAGAAAAACAAAAGAAGACTATTGAATCTTTATATGAACTTCAAGACAGTTTGAAGAAAGATACGTTCAAGAAGTTGGAATATGAATATTTAAAAACAACCAACTCAAAAAGCTACACCAAAGAAATCATCATTGTAACAGTCTTATGGGCATTGACAGCATACGTGTATCAATTGATTAATAACAACACCAAAATATTTGAAAGCATAGCTTCACAATTTGATCCTTATGAACTATTGGGTGTGACTTTATCCAGCACTGAAAAGGATATCAAATCCGCATACAGAAAGTTATCTTTGAAATTTCACCCAGATAAGTTGCCTTCAGGTTTAACTGACATAGAAAAGTTAAAATATGAAGAAAGCTTTATTTTAATTAACAAGGCTTATCAAGTATTAACTGATGAAGCTGTTAAGGAAAATTATATGAAGTATGGTCATCCAGATGGTCCTCAACAAGTATCACAAGGTATTGCTCTACCTAAATTTATAATTGATAATGGATTTTATTCTATTGTGATGATTTTGGCATACTGTGTTGTATTTATGGGTATTATCCCATACTTTGTATCAAAGTGGTGGAATAATTCATCTCAAGTCAATAAGCAAGGTATCAACATTGAAACTTCATCTTATATCATTGAAAGAGTATTCAACTTGAAAAAGGGTTCCGTTGTTGATCACAATTTGATTTTAGAGTGGTTATCTAATGCATATGAATATAAAGTACAATTCCCTGAATTAGATTCTGATGATATTTATAACATTTTCATCGACCACATCAATAGAGAAACCAAATTAACTGAAGAGAACACAAAGATTACTGATGAAATCAAATTCAAGGTTATCAGTAAAACTCACAGTTTGATCAAGTTCATATTAACTGTAGCAAGTTGTTTCAATAACTTGACTTTATCTATTGCTTGTATTGATTGTATGAAATCTATTACACAAGCTATCAACCCAGACAAAGATGAGCCTAGATATGAATTACTGCAATTGCCTGGTGTTGATAAGCTTCCTGAATTAACAGCTGATTTCAAATATAGAGGTATCAAAAACATTGAACAAATATTCATGCTAGGTAATGAAGAAAAGTGTCAAGTTTTAGGTATTGAAAACAAAAAAGAATTTTCTGAACAAATTGATAAATATAATCACTCTGTACCAAAACTTCAAGTTTTGAGCAGTAAAGTTGTTGTTCAAGGCCAAGACTATGTATCTCCTGGGGCTGTAGTTCACATTCAATTGAAGGTAGTCATGACTGGTGTTAACTTTGTTTCATCATTGAAACCAGCTTTGAATTTACTGTTTACTGCTAAAGACAAAATAGAAAAGAACGAAGATAAATATCAATCCATAGAGCATTTATTAGACCCTCATAAAAAAATGCATGAACAAGAAACTTTACCACCTGTATTTGCACCAAGATTCCCAGTCACCAAAGATACAGAGTACATCATTTTGATGGTGGGCAATGGAAAAGTTTTGCAAACACCAATTTTCTTCAATAAAGCTAACTGGTCTGATAATTTGAACAGTAAAAGTTATGATAGACTAGATAAAAAAGAGTTTTCCAAGGAAGTCATCAAATCACAACAAGAAAAGAAACAACTGCAATTGAAACCTGACTTGATTGAGGACATGAAATACTCTTTTGTCACTATCCCTTGTCCAGCTCCTGCTGCTGACCAACCAGGTGAATACTCTTTTAAAATATACTTAGATCACTTTGGTATGTTTGGTTATGATCAATATATTACTGTTCCATACAAGGTTTTAAGCGAAGAAGAAATAAACGCCTATGAAGAAAAGACCAAGCAAGAAAAAATTGCCGCTGGTGAATACAACGAAGAGGACGAAGAAGACGAGTATGGTTTATCTGATGAAGATGACGAAGAAGATGAAGAAGACGCTGAAGAAGAAGTATCGGAAGATGACGACGATTATAGTGACATTAACACCGATACTGATGAAGAATGAGATTAATATATATTTGCTTTTAAAAGTCTTTTGATTACATAATATGCGTTTCTTGGCTGTTAACAGTGTTCAGCATGTTTTTGCCTGGGTGTATACAATCGCTCTTAACAACGGTGTATTTTACTCCGTTTTTTCACGTATCTCAGTATTTAAAAAAAAACAAAGAGGCTACTAATAGCGATAAACAACACGTGTAGCTTACATTTCATACAACCAAAAATCAAGCTCCAAGAAGGCAGAATGGTATACTCAGCTGACAAAGTAAGCCCATCGTTCTTAAGAAATGGTCCGTTATACCCTACAGAGTTTCAAATTCAAGAAAAATTACCAGTTATCGAGACTTATTTAATAAAAGATACTGACACAAGAGTCCTTGCCGTTCCCGTTTACGACAGCACAGACGTCAGTAGCAAGCTATTGAACCGAATGTTTGAAGATTTCAACCAGGAAATCACAACAGGTGGAACTTACCCACAATATGAACGTTTCGCCAATATACAAGACTATACGGGCTATTGGTTCAACTCATTCTGTTGTATATTAATCAAGAAGCCAGATAACATAGAAAAATCAAAGATTTTTGAATACATCAAAAATGACGAATTCAAGGTGGACTGGGAAGACAACTACTTAGGAACTTTTTACATTAAACCGAACTATGTTGGGAGATGTTCCCAAGTTTGCAATGCTGGGTTTTTTGTTCCTGTAGCGCATAGAAGTAAAAAAATTGGATACAGATTGGGCCAAATATACTTAAAATATGCCCCAAAACTGGGCTATTCTCAATCTATATTCAATTTGGTTTACACCAGTAACATTGGTTCATGGAAAACATGGGATAAATTGAAGTTCGCGAGAATAGGGGTTGTTCCAAAAGTAGCTATACTGGGGGCAAACCAAAAGGCAATAGAAGGGGAATCGGTTAAAAAGTACAAATATGAATATACCGATGCATACATTTACTCAAAGGACTTATTATCTATTGAAGAAGAACTATTTAATGATATGTAGCTTTGCCGGTTGTTTTTTCTTCTAGTTAATTGTTTAAACAGGAGAAAATTTTTTTCTTAATGCAAAATTTCCCTTTTTGGTAATTTCATTTTTTTTTTCTTTCTTCCTTGTAAGTATTCGTTGTAAACAATTTTAAAATTTTGTTTATTAAATACGATCAATGTTGTTAATAGAATATGGGTTCAGAAGAAACAACCAAAAAATAGTCTATACAGTAAAAGATTTATAGAGTAATGGGTGTTGCTGACTTAATTAAAAAATTCGATACAACTTCTTCAGAAAAGGTTGACATAAAGATCTTTCAACCAGATCAAGTTTCAGCTTTGGCCAAGTCCGGTTTAAAAATAGACCATGCTGATTCAGCTGATGTAAGAACTTCTCCAAAGAAACCTAAAGCAGTAGGTTTGGCTACAGCCACCAGACAAGTTGTGGTTTCAGAAAGATCAAGTTCTTCTCCAAAAAGAAGTGCTCAAGTTGAGTCTGTAAGCGAGGAAGAACCAGTTGAGGAGAACAAGATTGAAGAGGACAAGGTTGAAGAAGAAAAGGTCGAAGAAGAACCAGTTGAAGAAGAACCAGTTGAAGAAGAAAAGGTCGAAGAAGAACCAGTTGAAGAAGAAAAGGCTGAAGAATCAGTTGAAGAAGAAAAGGCTGAAGAAGACAAGGTTGAAGAAGAAAAGGCTGAAGAATCAGTTGAAGAAGAAAAGGCTGAAGAACCAGTTGAAGAAGAAAAGGTCGAAGAACCAGTTGAAGAAGAAAAGGTCGAAGAACCAGTTGAAGAAGAAAAGGCTGAAAACCCAGTTGAAGAAGAAAATACCGAAGAACCAG
>ERZ794936.94-NODE-94-length-64315-cov-33.720293_pt1 | contig 64315 bp, 33 predicted proteins | sample MGYA00511083_ERZ794936 | MGnify/ENA primary metagenome ERZ794936 (study PRJEB30137, sample SAMN04331409) | food metagenome | isolation source: Y2 must sample point D1 replicate A | place: Australia: South Australia | collected 2014 ... | reverse complement strand
TAGTAGTAGTAGTAGTAGTAGTAGTAGTAGTAGTAGTAGTAGTAGTAGTGGTAGTGGTAGTAGTGGTAAACGTAACCCGACAAGTATTACGGCGACGCAATGAACGACGTGAAAAAGGAATATAATAAAATTATAGTAACGGATGAGATTCGTAGTAGTATTAGTCCCAGTAGTAATCTCAGTAGTAGTCTTGGTACATGCTAATATATATGGCAGTAAATACGACACAAATATAGGAGGAAGCAAAAGAAAAAAAAAAACAGGAGATTATTGTTGTTGCTTGTATAGATGATGTTTTTTGTAGATGTTTTTTGTAGATGATCTTTAAGATGATCCTTAAGATGATGTTTTTATGGATGATCTTTAAGATGATGTTTATAGAAATTATATGTATGAGTTATGTAATCATGCATTGAAATATAATATGTATTAAAAAAAAAACAAAAACTATCTGTTGTTATTTTAATAATAAAAAGTAAAGACACCATAGAGCAATGATGGAGGATACGGTGGTTACCAAAACAATCACTTCGGTGAGTACAAGGTATTTTACAACAACAACAACATCAACATCAACAACAACAACAACAGCGATTCTAGATTACAACCATTACCAAAGCATGGTTTCCCATCTGTGCAACAGAGTGCTGAACATTACGATCAAAAACAATCATGTTTCTACAAATACGGGATATGATTCCACTGGATTGAATACTAGATTAACAATAAAAGATATATTGATTAAAATGGCACAATTTCCTGTTTTAAGATATATTATCAATTATATTAAAAAATCACATCAAAATGATCCTTATAGAACACTTGTTGAAATATTGTTGATTGCTGTTGGAGTTTTGTATATTAATATGAAAAAAAATACAATGAGTGTAGCAAATACTAAAAATTCAAATGGTGGTGGTCGTAATAATGATGGACAATTGCAATTGTCTGCAAAGGAACAAGAACAATTGTTAAAAGAATGGCAACCAGATGCATTGGTGGATGAATTGGATGATGAATATTCAAAATGGAAATTGAATGGACAAGTTACTTTATTAACAAGAAAAAATAAAGCTAAAACTAACGAAGCAGATACTTCCAAAATGAACACTTCCACAAACACAACAAGTTTAACACAAAGGGACGTCGAATACCAGGGCCAGGTTGTGCAAGACGTGTACAATGCGGCCAACTTGAACTTTCTAGATTTGCAAAACTCTCCAAAACTTGTGTCCAAGATCAAAACCACGTTGAAAAATTACGGGGTTGGAGCATGTGGGCCTGCCGGGTTTTACGGAAACGTGGACGTGCATTACAACCTTGAATATGATTTGGCTCATTTTTTTCAAACGGAAAATGCCGTGCTTTATGGACAAGATTTTTGTGTGGCTGCTTCTGTGTTGTCTACTTTCAATAAAAGAGGAGATATCATTGTTGCCGATAACGGGTGCTGTGTTTCAATTCAAAACGCATTGCAATTGAGTAGAGCATCCATTTATCACTATCAACACAACGATATGCAATCTTTGGAAAAAATCTTGGCAAAAATCGACAAAGACGAAAAATTCGAACCGGAAATTCACAGAAAATTCATTGTTACAGAAGGAATTTTCCAAAATAACGGAGACCTTTGTCCCTTGCCCGAATTGATCAACTTGAAACACAAATACAATTTCAGATTGTTTATAGACGAAACATTAAGTTTGGGCAGTTTGGGAAGCCATGGAAGAGGAATTGTTGAACATTACGGTTTCCCAAATAGATCAAACGAAATTGTCGACATAACTGTTGGTTCAATGGCCACAGCATTTGGATCTTCTGGTGGGATCGTGTTGGGAGACAATGTGATGTCTTTTTTCCAAAGAATCGGATCCAACGCATACTGTTTTAGTGCCTCATTGCCCCCATACTGCTGTGTAGCCGTTAGTGAATCAATGCGTATTCTGGAAAATGATCCTTTATGCGTTACAAAATTGCATGAAAATACTAAATTTTTGTACATTTGTTTGCAAAAAAAATTGACCCAATCAAATTGCAAATTTGTTCTAACTTCTTCACCTGAATCCCCCTTGCTGATCATTAAAATGAACCAAACATTGAGATCCAAATTGTTCAACTCCAGCATGCAGTCAATCTACGCCAGTTTAAATAACCAGAAAAACGTCTTGCACGTAACAAACACACAAATCAAAGAATTCAACAACGAGGAAATGTACCTGCAAAAAATTGTGGAAACATTGCTTTTGCAATACAAAGTTTTGATCGCATTGACCCCACACTCGTTGCAACACGAAACGTTGCCGTTGTTGCCAAGTCTTACTGTGACGACAACAGCAGCATTCACAGCAAAGGAAATCGAGTACATAGCAGAGAGTATTGGAGAAGTGTTGGTTAAGTTTTCATGAAAAAACTTGTACGTGGAAATAATTAGTTAACATTCAGAAAAGCATGTAATTTTTATGTATTAGTTGTAGATTAAAGAAGAATATAGTACTGCACTCTATTAATGATAAGCTACTAAACCAAACACCAGTAACCTTGTTATCGCTCGTTTATAAGCTACTACACTATGCACAGACATTGTGTACTTTCCCTTGCTCCATTTGTACAAACGTAGTGACTGTAACTACAGCTAAGATATGGAGTACAATAAACTGTAGATACATTCTCGCACTCTTGTCCATGCAGTAGAGGTTAGACTGTAGACTAGTAGGGCTTGGCACTGTAGTAGCAGAAAAGATCACTTGAAACGGGAAACTTCTTCCATATCTGGCGACTCCCATCGAGTCTGTGCAATACTAAACCCCAAATATACACTCAAATGTTATGAAACGCTAAGAAAAAAAAAAAATATTCAAGGAGACCGACCCGACCATAAAACCCACGGAACCATTTTTTTCCAAATTATTCATCTAGTTTTTTTTTTTTTTTTTCCTTTCTTATGTTTTTGGTTTTTTTTTTTTTTTTGTTTTTTTTTGTTTTTTCTAATTTTTCTCAATAATGCGATAATTTTATAACACAAAGTCTTATTTATAGAAGTTACATGTTTGATCTGATCTAACTTGATTCAGAAAAAAAAAACAAAAGTTGCAATTTGTGGAGTCATTACTATACACAGAACAAGAAACAAACACAAAGAGACATCCACAAACCAAACACTGCACAATGGGTATCTTTGACAGAAAGAAAAGCGATGCCGGGAACAAGCACAAGCACACAAAGAGTAATTCCTCCGGGGAAGCACACGCTCCAGATGTCAAATTGACCAAAGACGACGTCAACCACTTCAAAGTGAGAACTGCTTCCGTGCACGATCCGATCTTGTCTGCCGTGCAAGAAGACCAACCGTTTCAAGAAATTGGTGGGAACCCAAACGATCCAAATGCAAGAAAGTCGTACTTGTCGATGTTGAACCAGGGAGAAATGGACCCGAACGAACAATACTTGAACCCAGACGGAACAATCAACACGGATGCGGAAGGTGCAGAAAACCCACGCAGATCCTACCACTTGACAGACGTCTTTGGTCAACCAATCGTGACCCCAGATATCTCCAATCCCACAAGAGAAAGAGACGAAAGACCTTTGGACACGATCAAAAGTTTTGAATACGCCATTTCCGGGGATCCATCTTGGGCCCAAAATTTGGAAACACAACAATACGGGTTTAGAGTGAGACCGGATTTTCATTTGAACTTTCAACAACCTCAAGAAATCTCTTACGACGAAGAAGGTAATCCTATTCCACAAGAAAGCCCATACGGCTACAACAACAACAATCCAAGTGGTATGATGACCGAGGAACAAGGAGTTTACGTCCCATCAAGTTCGACACCAGAGGTCAATTTGGGAAAGAAGAAAAAGAAAGGTTTGTTTGGAAGAAAGAAGAAGGAAAAGATCAACGTTGAAAACTAAGAAACTTAAAATTTTGTGCGTGTGGTAGCGGGGTGTGTACAAGGTTTTTTTTTATTTTTTTTATTTTTTTTGTTTCACCCATGCATATGACTGCTTTTCAACAGTAATATACATGCTTGATAAGAAAATCTGAACCCTGCCCAATAAGCCCAAAATTTTTATTTTCCAAATTTTATCTTCCAAATTTTTGCTAGGTATATGGTTAGTTGTAGCCCTTGATTGCTGGAAAAAAAAATGTTTACCAAGTTTGTCTTTAAGTGATCTATATGTAGAGTATTTTTTTATGTGCTTTTTATAGTTGAATTCATGAATATGTTGTTTCATCAAAAAGCTGAGTTTTACTTAAAAAGTGTCTTATGTATGTGTGAAATGTTTCATGACAAAATTTATCATCACGTGATGTGGCGTATTTGGCGTTTGGACAAGTGCATCGTTTCTTTTTGAAAATTCGTGTAGTCTTTTGAGTTGTGAGGGATAGAAGCATCTTTATCAAGTCCAATACATTTTAGCAAAAGGGCATCGATTGAATTTTGATATTGCACTTGACAAAAATATGAGTTTGAAACACACCATTTTCCTATCATAAGGAAAACATTTGCAAAGGCTGAAACAAAAAACAACAAAAATTTACCAACACTCAAAGAATAATGGCTAAATCGTACAGAACGCATAACGCATCGATCCAGGTAGCATCAGTTATTGGGGCTGGGACTAACAAAATCAAAAAGAAGATCAGAGACATTGAGAGATTGCTTGCCAAAAAAAGAGACACTTTACCAGATACAGTGATAGTTGAAAATGAAAGAACATTGGATGCTTTGAGGTTAGAACTGAAAAAAAGTGAGCTAAAGCGTTTGGCTCAAAAGTATTCCAAGAAATACCATATGGTCAAGTTTTTCGAAAAAAAGAAAGCATTGAAACTGTACAACAGAGAGTTGAAACAGAAACCTATAAACAAGGAAACGATTGTTGAACGAGCTGTTGACCTGTGCTACACAGTGAATTTTCCAAAAACAGAAAAGTACGTTTCTCTTTATCCAAAAAGCTCAAAATCCAAAAAAAAACAATCCAATAGTGAAAAAGAAGGCACTGGCAACGATGACAACAGCAGTGATGACGAATCGGAAAACACAGCAGAAGCTCCAGAGACTGTGCAGAAAAGAGAATTTTTTAGAGAACTGATTAGGAAACACTACCTAAACAAAACGCTACCCTTAGGTGTGAATGAAATTTTGAACGGGAAAACGTTACCTAACGAAGACTTGGGGATTGTTGTGGCCAGCTACTCTACTGAAGACTCTCAACCAAACAGCACACCCAAGCTATCAACCGAGAAGAAAAGTTCTCAAAGCTCTCAAGACCTTCAAAAAAACAGTAAGAGCAACAGTGACAGTGACGACGAAAGCGACGGATTTTTCGAATAATTGCATATATATAATTTTGAAAATAGTATAAAGATACTTTGTTGTTGTAAACGCTAATGTTTAAAGTTCTTGGTTTATTGTCAAGTCGTAAGATAAATCCAACGCATCGTTGATAAGAATAAACTTCATAGATGCCACTTCGTTCAATGCCAAGTCTTCAGGAATAATCAACTCGCTTTCCAAAATACCACCCTGTTTTGGTTGAACTCTTTTAATCATGATAAGCTCGTCGCCCAAAGATCCAATAACAAACCAAAGTTCTTTTTGAAGTTTTGGGAACTTGTCACAATAAACTGAAAATTCTCTTCCGTGCTTTTTGTTGTAATGCTTGGCACGTAACTTCAACAAAGAATGTTCAGGCAAAAGCGTTAGACTAAATTCGTGTAAGACTGGCAATCTTTGACAAGTATCAATGAATTTCTTTTCAAACTCTTGGTCAAACGATTTAGAAAATTTATGAGTAGCCAAGTGTTTCAACTTGGCGCCGCCCATTTTTCCAATATCGTTCAGCGTCAAAATATGCTTGCTTTCCTTTTTCCCAGCGGCATTATCCTGCTCCGATTTTACAAACGGGTGTCTTTTTAGCGTCATACCAGGTAAAGCAGTCACCGGATCGTCTTCAAACCAATATCCTTGTTTCAAACATTGTATGGCTTTGATCATTTGAAGAGCGGTTCTCAAATAACCCAATTCACTGGCCACGTCAATGTAAGCTTGTAAAATACGCAAAGCTTGGTCCAAAACAGAAACAGTGTCTTGATGATAATCGGCAATAGGCAAATCAACCCGACTGAAATAAGCTTGTAATAACAAGAAAGTTTTAACGTGCGGGTCCCAAGCTGGCAATGCTTCTTGCTCGTCACTAAAGATTTGTTCAAATGGATACCTAGATTTGCTTGACATCTCAACATTCATGATTTCTTCCCCATGTCTAACTGGTAACTCATTATATTCTACAGCCATAGATAACCACTTCAAAACGTCTTCAAACTTAGCATTGTCGTGAATTCTCTTTAATAACTGTCTGATAGTTTTGTGCGAGATATAGTAGTACGAGGAAATAGTCAAAAACGGCGTGCTTTCAATCTCGGCATCTCCTCTCATGATTACACATTGCGATTCAATCAAGTTTTGCAAAGTCTTATCAATCAACTCACTCAGATATGTGTTGACCCCGGATTGGCTCAAATCTCCTTCAATACCATAGTATGTCGGATTGTGGTGTGCTCTTCTGAACAAAAAAGTCCATTTTAAAAACTCAACAGCTTCTTGCTTAGAGCTTATCGAACCACTAGAAATTTCAGCACCCAAATGGTCATCTAACACCTTGTGCAAAGAACTTTCCACTGGAAAACCGACATTCAAAAAATGCTTATAAAACATTTTTTTATTTTCTTTACAGTAAACAATAGCTGTACCAGAGGTATCGTAGGCCGGTCTCCCAGCTCTTCCCATCATTTGCAAGATATCAGTCAAGTCCATGTCTCTGTAAGCTTCAATTTTGGCATCAAAAAATTGCGTCCCCTTGATAACAACCAAGTGAGCTGGAAGATTGACACCCCAGGCCAAAGTTGAAGTTGCGACTAGAATCTGAATTTTACCATTTTGAAACAACTGATGTGAAATTTCTCTGTCTTTTTCCACCAAACCTGCATGATGCAAACCAATACCAAATTGTAGCGCCAGTCTTAAAGTTTCGTCACTCACTTGCGATAGGTAATATTGCAACTCTTCCTCATCATCAATATGCAGAAATCTTCTAGGGCTGTCTTCAGAACCACACAAATGAATTAGATCAAGTGCGGTCAACCTGGTTTGCCTTCTTGATGCAACAAAAATCAAAGTAGGTTTTACTGGTGAGTGTTGTTTAATAGCTAAAAATGCCGGTTTGTTCATAGTTTTCATCAAGGGGCAAAAGGCCAAGTTATCAGGAAACCCGTCAATGTACATTTTCAACGGAACAGGTCTGACACTGGAAGGAAAATTGTACAAGCCGTTGTTTTTGCATCCCAACCAACCTGCCATATCATATGCATTTGACACAGCAGTGGACATACCCAAAAGCCTGACAGGGTTACCCGTTTGAGCTGCCATGTAGTTCATTCTACTCACAATCATTTCTAAGATAGGCCCTCTATCACTTGCCAACAAATGGATTTCATCCATGATAACCAACGAAACATTCTGAACAAACTTTCTGGTTTGCCAGTTACGCGAGATACCATCAAACTTCTCTGGAGTGGTGATGACGATGGTAGCGTCACGCACGTCTTTTGGATCAGGAATAGAGTCACCTGTCAATTCAACAACTTTGTCACCGGTCACTGGTGTAATTCTTTTTCTCCAATCAGTGACCCTTTCTCTAACCAATGCTTTCATTGGGGCAATGTACACAATTTTTGATCCAGGAAATGAGCTGAACGCATGCCAGATGGCTAATTCAGCAACAACAGTTTTACCAGACCCAGTTGGCGACCCCACAAAACAGCTTTCGTTGGAGTGATACAAGGTGTGGAAAACCATGGTTTGCATCGGATTGAAATACTTGAAGTTGTAAATACTTTCGATTAACGGATTTTTCAAAGCGGCCGTTGGTAAAGGCTTCAAATTCAAAAGTTTGGTTTGCAACGTTTGGTTGTGTGGTCTTATCAAATGTTGAAAAGACATGGCATATGCTGTTTCTGAACCAATCCACGAATCAGAGATGACTTTGATAACCACTTGTGGAGGCAATGGGTCTGAAAGAGGAATTAGAAAATCCATTTCATGCTCGTGAGTAAGCTTTTTCTTGTTTAAAATGAACTTTTCAAAATGTAAAACTTGTGATTTATCACTTTCTTCGACAAACACCCAAAAAAACTGTGCATTTCCGTGAAGTCTAAAGTCCCAAGTAAAGTCAGGAGTTAGCTTCGCACTGATTCTCACAACATTTTCAGTGATAGGAAATGCTTCCGCATCAATATGAATTTTTGGAAAAAGAGATAAAGTTTTGAACAACTTGGAGCCAAACTTTCTGTTATGCACTAAATCTCCCAACTCGCTCGGGTCCATATCCAATAATGTTTGCATTGACGGGTTCTTTTGCTTGATCTGATTCAGAATTGGACCTGGCAAATCAAACTGAACCAATGGATGATCAAACGACCATATACGCTTTTCAATAGACTTACAGATGTCCAACATGACTTTTGCAAACTTCCCCCATCTTCTGTTCACACCCACCAAAAACAAAGCCCTGACGATTCTGACGGAGTTTTGAGCAACATAGTTAGAGTCAGAAGCTAAGGCCGAATCGTTAATGAACACTTTCGAAATGTAGGCTTGTAACAAAATGTTTGTTTTACCTTGGGCACTATTCACATCCCCGGCAATCTGACATTGCACAGAAGTATCAAGTAGTTTTGCTAACTCAGTCGCTTCTTCTTCTCTGAACTTAATCGAGTCAAACTCAGTACTCATACTTATCATGGCTAAAACGTCAGCCTCGGTGGCATTTGGACTTAGCATTTGATTGAAAATTTCCACACTTTCATTTAATAAGTAAAAATCAGAGGCTATTCTACCTAAATCTTTTGGGATGAAATGCATTGAAACCTCGTCAAACACAATCATCTGCAATGTGTGAAGCTTTCTTGCGGCATCAACAATCATTTTTTTTCTCACATCAAACAAAAGAGGATCGTTTTTTATTTGTTGCCAATCTAGGCCGTAGTGGAACGGTGTTTGCTTCATTCTGATGTTCAAATAAGTATAACCTAACCACTCAATACCTTCATCAACATTGGTGACCGTCCCAAGAGATATTTCTGCATTCAAGTTATCAACAATTTTGGACGCCAACTTGGATTCAATTGCGTGCTGTTGGGTTAACAAAGAAACGTAGTGATCTAGCCTGTCCGCACTAGTACAAAGAATACCAATACCATATTTCTCAAATTGCGGTCTACCGGCTCTACCAAAAATTTGGATAACATCAGAAATTCCCATGTCAGTAAAACCACCCTTTTTAGAGTCATATATCTGAGTACCCTTGACGATGACAGCAGCAGCAGGCAAATTGACACCCCACGCAAGAGTTGCGGTACAGCACAATACCCTGATGGCCCCATTCAAAAACATTTTTTCTGTCAAGTTACGGTCAGAACGGGACATACCAGCGTGATGAATACCAAACCCTTTCAAAAATAGCTCCTTCATGTCCTTGTTTCTGCTATTTGTCATTTCTCTTGAAAAACGCTTTAACAAATCACTGTTATCGCACTCAAAATATGAAATTTCGTTCTCCTTCTCTGCCATTGAAATGAACGTTCGAGAACTTTTGGCTGTGTCTTTTCTTGAATTTACAAACACCATGACTTGGTGTCCGTGCGTCATCATTTCAATCAATTTTTCGTAAGAAACCTTGTCAATGTTTTCACGAGCCTGTTTACTACCAGCTTTCCCTCTGCATCCAAGCAATTGCTGCTGCAAAGGACAAGGTCTAAAATACTGATCAAAATAAAACATACCAATTTGCCTGTTGACACCCAAAAAATCGGCCACGTCAATGTAGTTTGGCAAAGTTGCAGAAAGACCCAGTATTCTAATCATTGATTGGGATGTTTCAACTTGTCTCAGCGTTCTGGCAACCAAAGTTTCAATGACAGACCCTCTATCTTCATGCAACAAATGCACTTCATCAATGATTAGCAGTTTCACTTTCGAGACAAGCTCGTTGTCACCGCCGGCTTTTCTGGTAACAACATCCCATTTTTCAGGCGTAGTGACTATCACTTGTGTTTCCATAATCTCAGCCTTTGTCAACTGCATGTCACCAGTCAACTCTCTAACCTGAATTCCTATCCACTTCAATTTTTGTTGAAATTTTTCAACAATTTCTGCTGCCAAGGCCTTTAGAGGCGCAACATAGATGATTTTGAACTCGTCGTAATCAATATCAATTTGTTCTTCCGTTTCCAATGCAAACTGCTGGATGGTGTGCAATATTGTCAATAAAGCCACATCTGTTTTACCGGCACCAGTTGGGGCACACACCAACATGTTTTCATTTGTGTTGTATGCAACAGGATAGACAAGTGACTGCATCCTGTTCAAAGTGTCGTAATTCTTGAATGTCCCTTGGCAGAAGAAATCCAAATCTGCAATTTTCACAAATTTTTCGTTGATTTTCTTGAACTTGCGCTCAGCATAGGGAATGATGATCTCTTCGTGCGTGTTGTAAGTTTGCCTAGTAGTCCCTACAGGTAGAGAGTATTTTTGACCAGTAAACGAAATCGTGCGGCCTGCAGCATAGGTTTGAAAAACATGAGGATACTTGACTTGTTTTTCAAGCTTTGCTAAGGCTGGTTCTTCACTTTTTTTAGACTTGCTGTACTTGGTGGAGGACTGTTCAACAATCAAACTTTTTTCTTGCAAAAGCTTACCAATCAAGTCAAAGTGATCAAAACCTAGCATGTCAAATAAAAGTGATTGTTGCTCGGATTCATTATCATTCAAGCAAAGAATATTCATGATACTATTCATAAGCTCTTGAGCAGACATAGTTCCTTTTTCTTGTGCCACCTTTTCCACTTCACTAAAAATTGAATCATAAACATCTGTGTCTGTAGCATTGTCTTCAGTGCTTAACGTGATTTCCAGGTTACTGATCAAAGCATCTAACTTCGTGAATGAAATATCCGCAAAGCCATCAATTATGTCATCCCATTCGTTCCTGTCATTAGAAACAACAGCTAACTTTATTGGAGCATTCGATTTGGCCTCCGACTTTTTCTGCTTGTCTTCGCTGTGTCTAAGATCAGGCGGGATTATATCTTGTTCGTTCAAATGAAAAGTGGCGGCAGCCTCCACCATGCTTCCCATAGCTTGCATGTAGGAGCCAACCGAGTGTACCGAATACGAAGTTGACATATTTTGGGCTGTTTTTCTCTGGTTTTTTTGGATTTTATTAAGGTGTTTGTTCAGATTGAAAAATGTCTTACACACTCAAGTAACTAAAGTCAGTAACTTTTTTTTTTTTTGTTTTTTTTCTTTCCAGCTAGTTTTTAAGCGATGGTAGGTCAAACTTGAAATGAAGCCGGACAAACATTGAAAATAGAAACAAAGAAGACAAGGCAGCAAGCCCCCCCTGAAACAAATAAAATTAGCATGGCTACCGTTTTCAAAGATGCTCTTTTCAAAAGGCTTGAGAACTTACCAAACTTGAATAAAAAATTCAATATGTTTAATCACCTTCGAAAAATGAACCAGATCGATTTAGATGTGCAGAGTGATGGGCCACTCAGCGGGATGCTTATGGGAACCAAAGATAATATAGTCACAAAAGAAATGCCCACAACATGCTCTTCAGATATCTTAGCCAACTATGTTTCTCCATATGATGCGACTGTTGTGAAGTTATTGCAAAACGCTGGTGTTGTAAACGTTGGGAAGACAAACATGGATGAGTTTGGAATGGGTTCCGGAGGTGTCTATTCCGCGCATGGCCCTGTTTTGAATCCTATTTATGGAAAAGAAAACCGTGTTGCGGGAGGATCTTCTTCTGGTAGCGCAGCAGCTGTAGCGTGTGGTGCTGTTGATTTTGCGTTGGGGACCGACACTGGAGGATCGGTAAGACTACCTGCAGCATATTGTTCAGTGACGGGATTCAAACCTTCGTACGGTAGAGTTTCCAGATATGGGGTGATTGCATATGCCCAATCACTTGACACGGTTGGCATATTGAGTAAGGATGTGCAAACAATCGAAAAGGTTTTTGAGGCTGTTGATAAGCACGACACGAAAGACCCCACTTCCCTTTCTGACCATTATCGGAGCTTGCTGAAGAAAGAGTCTTTTCCACGCTACACATATGGACTGGTTGAGCAGTTCAATCAGCAATGTTTGTCAGCCACATCCCAAAACGCTCTTTTGACCGTACTGGAAAAACTTTTTGACTACAAAAATACAATTAAACCTGTGAGCATACCGTTGATAGAAAATTGCCTTCCAGCCTATTATACTCTGGCACCATCCGAAGCCGTTTCAAATTTGGCTCGTTATGACGGGATAAGGTACGGGCATCAGGACCCCAGCACGGACTTCAAAGATGGAACGTTGTTTGCCGGAACGAGAAGTGCTTTTGGAAGCGTTGTCAAAAACAGATTGATACTCGGAAACTATAATCTGTGTTCAGAGTCTTTTAAAAACAATTACATCAAAGCACAAAAAATTCGGGTGAAGCTTATTGATGAATTTGATGCAGTTTTCTCTACAAACAATTGTCTGTCCAGCAACAAAAATAATGAAAACGGAGTTGATCTACTGCTCTCTTTAACCGCTTTGGATGTTGCTCCAACACTGTCAGAGTTTAGTACTAAAAGTCAGCAAAACCCAATCAATGCTTACATCAATGATGTGTTTACAGTGCCGATATCGATGGCGGGCCTTCCTGCTATTTCGATCCCAGTTCCCAAAACCGGCCTTTCTTTGCAGATTGCAGGTCAGTATGGGGATGACTACAAAGTTCTGGCAGCCGCCAAACAACTAGAGGCACTTTTAAACAAGTGAAGAAAAGTTTTTTTGAACGTTATTTATAAAATGTTTCTACTGCTATACATGTAAATAAACAATCACGGCTGTTCGGCTAGTTCTTTCAATGCCTCAATTGCCTCTTTTTTGTCCCACTCATAGCGGAACTTCCATATACAGGAAACAAGCTTTGCGTATTTTTGTTGTATCATTTGGACTGGCCATCCATTTGTCACAACTGTAAGTCTCTCGATGATATCAGTTAATAGAACGTCGTTAACAATAAACTCTGGATCAGGAAAAGATTTTTTAGGTTCTTCATTTGCAGGAACTTGTGTATGAAGAGGCTCAACCGCATTCTCCAAACTTTCAGATGCGGCTAAAGAATTGGGCAGTTTAGGGGAGTTAGCGTCGTTTGACAATTGAGTTTCATTCTTTAAAGGAGCAGACTCTGTGGCCGGCACGTTAACCACTTCTAATGGCAAAGCCAAATTGTCGTCCCGTGAAAGTTCTGTGCTAACCGTCTCCTCTGGAACTTTTTGCAATTGCGATTGAACCTGGGATCCTGCACCAACCGTCACTTCCACAGTGTTTGATGAAACCAAACTTTTAGCTGGTGGATCTGCACCAACCTCAGGTACAAAATTGGTTTGTACTGCTGAGCTTTCCTGCTCTGCATCCTCTTCCGATGCCTGTTTTTTCAAATACAACTTCAATCTCAAGTTTTCTCTCTTTCTTGTAGCCTTGCACTGCTCGGCAAACTCAGGAGTGGCTATTTCTTCGATACCAACTTGAGCGTTGGCAAACATTTCAGAGGATTTGATAATCCTCTCTCTGTCCCCTAAAACGTGAGCGTCTAGATATATCATTTCAATGTCTTTTAAAAACTGTTTTGGTTCAGAATAGAAACCATTCCACAATCTTTCTTCAATAACATCCAAATCCATATTAAAAAAGCGTTTGCCGGTTGCAACCTCTAAAATTTTTTCGCCGTCTTTTACGTACGCAGGCTGGTAGTACTCGGCTGGCTCAGGAAGTGGCTCAAACAAATGAATCAAGTATATGTCGTCAATTGGAGCTTTTCTGAATTTTTTGTATCTGTTCTTAAAAAGCTCCATTAACCCACTCAATTTGATTTTAAGAGTGTTTTTCAACTTCATATCGAGATGTTGAAACTTCTTCAAAGATTTTTCCAATCTTTGCTCTTCTGACAAAACCGCCCCATTTTCATCAACTAAATCAGGATCTAAAGACTTTTCAGCTTCTGGCAATCTTTCCACAGGTTTGACTCTTTTTTTGTTAGACGAAAATTTTGTGGGCTTTGTACACAAAAGTGTTTTCAGCTCTGAAAAAAAGGCATGTCTTTGCTCGGCATTTGGGGTTTCAAGTTCAAAAGCAGTTTCAAACTCAAATTCACCAATCAATGACGCAATCAACGGTGGTTCAGTTGGAAGTTGTCCATCAGCGATTGCCATTAGCAAAACTTTTTCATCAGCTCTCAAAGATCTGAGCAAACTGGTCAAAGTGTATACAACAGTGGGAGCAACCGTTCTGATCCAGACATCAAAATTCGGAATGTAGATCACTGCTGGCTGCCTTTTGCGTGCTTCGGTGAAAACTTGAACTGTTGAAGCTTCCATGGTTTTAGTGGTTTCACTCATGATTGTACTCAAATCCAAGTTTTGTATGTTTATGCCTTCCAAAAAATTTAGCAACGCAGACCCAATGTATTGTTGACCGTTTCCCCTTTTCCCACATAATAAAAATCTAGGTTTTGAAACTCTTGAATCTTTTAATTCTTTCAAAAACTCTTGTTTTCCAAAACCCCCGTCAGTCTTAAAGTCCTGATTTTCTTCATCATCATCAGAAACAGTTTCATCGTGCTCTAAGTAGTGTTTGATCAAAGAGTCACTGTGCTTTTTTTGTATGGAATCCTTTGGCAAGATCAGTTCCAATTCGTTCTCCAAATGTGTTAATTGGCGATGCAACAAACATTCAATGTTTTTTGGCAAAGGCTGCTGTAAGGACGAGCCTCCTCTAGCAGAAGACGGCACAATCTTTTCAAGTGCAAGCATGAAATCTTTTGCTGAGACATGTACCTTGTTAGGATCAATTTTGAATTTTGTGGAGGACTGGTAGATTTGAGGGTACCGTCTTTGGATTGAACTCAACGCTGCTTCAGTGCATAAACTTCTCAAGTCGGCCCCACCGTACCCCTTGGTCAATTCTGCCAGTTTATCAATCATTTTTTGAGGTAAAGGGGGTTTCCATTTTTTGGTATGGATTTGTATGATTTTGTTTCTGCCCTTAACGTCTGGAAGAGGAAAGTAAAACTCTCTATCAAATCTCCCCGGTCTTCTTAAAGCAGGATCCACAGAGTCAGGTCTGTTTGTAGCACCAATGACAATCACTTGTCCTCTGTTATCCATACCGTCCATAAGAGCTAGCATGGTGGACACAATGGAAGCATGAATCTGTTCTTGCTTTGATGATCTAACAGGAGCCAACCCATCGATTTCATCAAAAAATATGATAGAAGGCTGATTTTTTTTAGCTTCTTCGAACAAAAGACGCAATTGTCGTTCTGCCTCACCCACCCATTTGGACAATATATCCGCCCCCTTTCTCATAAAAAAGGTAATATTTTGTCCACTGGCTTTGGAGCAACTGGCTGCAAGTGCCCTGGCCATCAATGTTTTACCTGTCCCTGGCGGGCCATGAAACAAGACACCCCTTGGAGGAGTGATGTTGAATGTGGCGTAAAGCTCAGGGTATAAAAGCGGTAATGCCACCATCTCTTTTAGCTGATCAATGTAATTGTCTAGCCCACCCACGTCGTTGAAATCAATGTTCATGTCAACACCTAATGGATCCACGTCTGCCGTTTCCGGTTTTTTGGTCAAAGCGTTGCCATTAGCGTCAAATAAAGACTTTGAACTTGATTTTTTGTTTGCATTTTTTTTAGAAGCTTCACCGAATGGCAAAATCTCGTCATCCGAAGAGTCTGAGTCCAAGATCAAAGTATTTTTTTTGTTGTTTGCAGGATTCAAAGACGCATTGTTTGCAAAATTTGTTGAGTTGGAAGCCAAGGATGGCGGAACAGTGGGCCCATTTGCATCAATCGATGTTCCTACGAGTTTTGTGGTTGGATCATCGTTGAACGTATCGATGTGGGTTTGTTCATGTGCCACGTCATTCTCTGTTGGGCTAGGTATATAAGTAGGAACATTGACACCCCCAAATATAGATGTCACATCATTACCTCCAAAAGGTCCTCCCGTGGCAAATAATTTTCTCACAGGACCTGTTTTAGCACCTAACCCGTTTTTTTTCCCGCCACCATACAAACGTCTTCTTGGGGAGATTATGGACTGACTAGGGTAAGCATTGGAAGAGGCCCCATAAATTGGTTGATTGGAATTATTTGCATAATAGCCATCTGTTTGCTCTTCCAAGTTATTGTCCAAATCCGTTGGCAAGGGAAGCACATAGTTGACATTTTTTGTTCTTTTTCTCAAAGATCTTTTTGGAGAGTTAACTGGAGAATCTTCTTGTAGTTCTTGCAATTCCTGTTTGAGACTTATATCCTCATCTGAAGCCGCAAACGGCTTGTCTTCTTCGGTATACTCTTCGTCTTCGTCTTCATCGTTATTAACACCGCGTCTTTTCAATCGTCTGCTTCTTGTATTATTTCTGCTAGTAGATCTTGTGGAGGCAGTTCTTCTTCCCGAGTTTCTCGTCAATCTTTCAGTTCCTGTGGTGGCACTTTGTTGCCCTTTAGTTGTTCTTCCACGTTTTGAGCGCCTTGTGGTACTGTACCCGTAATCATCTGAATCATCATTGTCTAACTTACCTTCGTCAAATTCATCTGGCTCAATAAAATCGTTCAAGGCAGAGTTCCCAGAAGTTCTATACCTCGAGTTTCTTGTATTTCTTGTACTAGCCGTCCTACCTCTTTTTTGAGAGCTTCTTCTGGTAGAATACACATAGTCCTCGTTGTCCTCTGCGTTTGCGTTCGCATCATAGTGGTATTCATCATCATCATCATCATCATCATCACCATGTTTATTAGTGTTGCCATTATTATTATTAATATTATTGTTAAATCTTTGCTCATATGCATTTTCATCGTTTCCATGATTGTTTTGAGCAAAACGTGTTGATCTTCTGCTTCTTGTATTATTGACATTTTCACCAATTTCATCAACACCTTCATTGTTTGTGTTTCCACCAAGATTATTGTTGATGTTGTTGATCAAACCTTGAGATGCCCTAGTAGACCTACGAATTACATTGATGTCCTCATCTGATTCTGCAGCATGAGACACAGATGTACCATTGTTTTCTTCTAAATTCCCACCATTCACATCAGTTTCAGCATCTGGAGGATCGTCGAAATCCACAAAATCATATGAGTTTTCGAGTTCAGCGTAGTTGACCTTTTTCCGTAAATTTCTTGTATGATGGGAAACATGGTCATCTAAAGCGTTTGTGTATGCGATATTGGGATCAGACATAGTGGTTATATGGTGTTTTATGTATGTGATACAAAGTAATGTTGTTTTTTTTTGTTTTTCTAAATCGGTATCTGATATTGTCTTTCTGTGTGAGATCTGGGTTTGTGTAAGAGATTTTGCCGCCAAAAAGAGGACTTGCGCGCTTAAATAACCCTGGGTTTTTTTTTTTTTTTTTCGTTTTTTTTTTTTTTAACTTGGTTCCCTGGTATCCAGTAGTAGTGATAAACTAAGGTACTGACTTTTTGGTGATTTTTGGTATTTTAGATGGTTAGCCGTGGAGGTGGTTTCAATTGTACAATTTTGATAGCAAAAGGTGAGCAAAGCATTGGATCAGAACAAATTAAATGAATGAAATGGTTGTACAGAATCACTAATTTCCCAAAATCATTTGGTAAATTCATTAAAAGATGGCATTATTCAAACCTTTAATGATTCCAAATTCACACATTATTTCAACGGAAAATAGAAACAGAAAAACAGAGAGAGTGTATGAGAGAGACAGAGAGAGACAGAGAGAGAGAGAGAGAAGTAAAAGAACTCAAAACAAAAGAACAAAATGAAAAGAGAAAACTCAAAAAAAACCAACGTTAAAACCATGAAAAAAAAAAAAAAAAGAATGAAAAAAACCCCAAAAATCAGGTGTTCGGGTTATGCAAGAGAGAGAGAGAGAGAGAGAGAGAGAGAGAGAAAAAAAGTAAAATTGTTCGGGTAGTACTACTGTAACAGACACGTGATACACGTATAATACACATCAGAGGTACAGCGCATCGCTTTCATAAGGATATCAAACAACTTTATATATACAGAAACTGTATATTAACAAAACAAACAAACGCAAAAGTTCAATTTGTGTACGAGTATGCTACAAAATATACACAGTTTTATTCATTGTATATCTCCAAGCAATAAGCACTGCACTCTGCTTTTTTTCTTGTTAATATTACACAAAGATGATAATGATTTTATAATATAAGTTAATGGTGGTTTATAATGGCAAAACTCTTACTCCTGCAATCCGATCTATAACAGGAGCCACTGCCGGGTGGTTCAAAATGGGTCCGATAACAGGCAAAGATCTCAAAAATTGCACAATTATATTGAAGAAATCTCCAAACAAGTTCAAAATCCCAAACAATTCCACTATAAACCCGGTGAATGTCCACTTGAAGAAAAGTATAAACACTATTCCAGTGAAAAAACACAACGAGCCTCTTCTTTTGGACGGTCTGTTAAAAAAAACAAGGGTCTTGTTTGGTCCGATGATCAGCACCAGACCAATGATAAATAGGATATTCCCCAAAGCAAGCAAAGCTCTATCGAAAAATGTGAAAATACCAAAGGTGAAAAACAAAAAACCTCCAAACGTGAATGCAACACCAAACTTTTGTGCTTCAGATAGCCAGATCATATTGTATTAATACTTGAATAATTATGGGGTTTGTTTCAATGATTTCTTTTTCTTTTTTGCCTTTTCTTTTTTTAAAACGTTTCCTGTTGTTGCCTAAATCTTTGAAAGTTGAAGTGAAAAAGTCAACTTAATGCCTTGGGTGTACAATGAGATAGACAGTGCTTTTGAGGAGCGATGCTTTATTATTTTGGCCATAAGATTGACCTCCAAAATAATCTTGAAACAATGCAATGGTTGATCCTTGACACGATAGAGATCCAAAAGAAGGAATCCAAAAAGAAAACAATAACAGAAACAAGAAAAAAAAAAAAGAAAATTAATAAAACATGGAATTTTCCGGCACGTGATGTTTTTTGCGTCAAAATCATTGAGTAGCAAGTGAAAGAGGGAGCAAAATGCGCCTAAAAATTTCGGTGGGTACTAAAAACTATCACGTTTATTACGTTGCCAGTAGGCTTGTACTTTTAACTATATGAATCAGCGAGCAGTTAGTTTTTGCAGTTTTCACATCTGATCTTGTCATCTTGCTATTGATATGGATTTTTTAATGTTCAACAGGAAGATTTAGCTTAACAACGCCATCATTTTTTCTTCCTTTGTTGCTGTCTTAATTTTCCGGGCTTTGAATTTTCAGCCGAGTTTTTATGTTCGATTTAAGGTACGCAAAAAAAAAAAAAAAAAGACTTGACGAGATTCTTCCATATAAGACGTTAACAGCTGTTTGAGATTTGTTAAATCTTCGTTAGTGATAGAAACCAGAAAAGAATAATCTCCAACGACAGTAATATTCATCAAACACAACCATCTGTAAATGACAACAAGAAGAGACAGCCTGGGCATCAACGATGACGATCTACCGCCCTCGTACGACGAGGTGCTGAGAGACGAACAGATACGGCTGGGAACAGCATTGCCCTCGAGCAGCTCCAATACAACAGGCAATTCCATGACAAACTCAAACAATGTGCATTCTACAAACAGTAACGGCAGTGGGTCTGCAAACCCGGCACTGCCTCCAAGAAGAGAGTCTGTGCGTCCGCCAGCCCGCCCGCCAAGACCAAGCGCCGCGACCTCTTACAACGAATATCACAGCAGCGACAGCATATACGGGAATAGCACTGCAGGCACAGGTGCGAGTGAGAGCACCGACGGGCTAAACGGTTTACCTTGGGCGTATCCAAGCGGATTTCGGTGCAGTAAGTGTGGGAATTCAGGGTATATACACAAGAGAAGCAACAAGCGTTGCAAAGATTGCTGGAGGGATTTTGGACCTGGATCAGCATATGCTAAAATTCAGAGCTCTTCCGGCGGAAACGCAGCAAGCAAGCTTCCCTGGGTGTACCCGCGCGGGTTCTACTGCAGAAAGTGTGCAAACACGGGGATCAAGCTGAAAAATGGGCGGTCCTGTAAGGACTGCTGGAAAAAGTTTGCTCCAATGTCAAACTCAGCACGGCCTGACGCCACCATACTTTTGGGGAACGCATATCCCGGGTCAAACGGGGTCCCGTACAGTGCGCCGTACAGCCGACCATCATACGGACCATCGTATGGGCCATCCTACGGGCCACCGTCGTCAACAGGGTTTGCTCCGAGCCCAATGTTCAGACCACCAGCAGGAAACTCACCGGGACTTGTGGTGCAGCCCGGTGATCCGCGATTGGGTGGGGTTCTGTGCGGTGAGTGCAGAGGGAAAGGACGTGTGTCGTTTTTCCTCGATTTCAAGCTTTGTCCTCTTTGCAACGGTGTTGGGCGGGTTAAATGCTGATAGTTGACGGAACGTGTCACGGGCTTTATGAAGTTGGACTATTCTTAAACTAATTAATATCTCATGTTTTTGACTGGCAAAGTCGCGCGTATATACTCGGAAATAACACCACAAAACATTTCTTTTTTCTCGCGACGGTTTCTTCGTGATGAATGTAGTTTTCTTGTCGGAAGAAAAAAAAAAAACAAAAAAAAAACGAAGAAAACCGAAATGAAAAACTCGATTTTTGTAAACGATGAACCATGAAGAAACACACAATAGCAGCATATCGTTCGGCATCAGGTAAAGTTTGGCTTCATTTGCTTTGGACTTGGAGACCTTGTAACGCCATGTTGCTCCTTGAAAGTTTAAATTTTTGACTGTTTTTTTTTCATTTGCGTTTCGTCTCCTTAGTAAGCACAAAACACAACGCAAAAGTTCAACAAGATTTTACAATCCTCTTTTTCACAAACCATTTTTCCCAGCCCAGTGCACAGAACCCAACGCCATGAATCATAAAGAACTTACGGAAAGAACTGGAACTCCATTGAACACCAAGAGTGCAAAACCATATACCTTGTCTCCACCTGTGGAAAGCGATGGCTTGTCGTGGCCTACACCAGGTGCTAGAACTAGATGTGTGGAAACAGAAGAACAAGAAAAGCAACGTGTAAACCGTATTGCCGCTGCCATGAAGACTATTTTGAGTGAGTTAGGAGAAGACGTGGACCGGGAAGGGTTGCTGGACACACCAGGTAGATACGCCAGAGCAATGCTATACTTCACCAAGGGGTACCAAACCAACATCATGGAAGACGTGATCAACAATGCTGTTTTCGAAGAAGACCACGACGAAATGGTTATAGTAAGAGACATTGAAATATACTCTTTGTGTGAGCATCACTTGGTGCCATTTTTCGGGAAATGCCACATTGCGTACATTCCAAACAAAAAAGTGTTAGGCTTGAGCAAATTGGCCAGATTGGCCGAGATGTACAGTAGAAGATTGCAAGTGCAAGAAAGATTGACCAAGCAGATTGCGATGGCTTTGAGTGAGATTTTGAAGCCAAGAGGGGTTGCCGTGGTCATTGAGGCCTCCCACATGTGCATGGTCAGCAGAGGTATTCAAAAATCAGGGTCCTCCACCACCACCAGTTGTATGTTGGGTTATTTCAGAGAATCGCACAAGACAAGAGAGGAATTTTTGACCCTTTTGAACAGAGGAAGATAATTTTTTTTGACATTTTTTGTCAATACTTATTTTTCCAGTGGTTGCATATATTAAAGGTACACACACAATACATTGAATAATCACAAAAACCTATATTTAAACGTTACTTAAGATTATTTTTTTTTTTTTTTTTTTTGATTTTTTTTAAAAAAAAAACTTTAAACTACTATTATTTTTATTTTATTTTCTTCCCAGAATGAAATTTGTTTTTTTTTTTAAATCCTCTGTGTACCAAGTTTTCAAAGGTAAAACACTGGGTGCGCGTTTTCGTTACTGGTTTCTTTATTTTGAGCTGTATTAGGCTCTTCCTTGAGAGGGGTGATACTTCTTGGAACATTGTTTTTCAAATTGGAACTGGAGTATTTGCCCATGTTTGATTGGGAGTTTGGGAAACTCATGAGGGATACCGAAGTATTGCTTGTGGACCCCGTGTTGTTGCTCATTGCACTCATGCGCAAATTGCTGCTTGCCGAGGGTGCGGTCTTTGAGTTGCTGCTGTTGCTACTGATGGTATTGTTGTTGTTGTTATTTCCACTACTTGAGGACATAGTTATATTTGCTGCAGAGTTGCCTCTTGACAACATTGGTGAGTTTGTGTAGCTTGAAAACACAGACGGAGACTCACAGTAGGATCCGACCATCAGGTAATTTTCTGAGATTTCCGGTTCCAATTTGAAGGTGGAGTTCAGTTGGCTGTAGTGCAAGTTTTTGTTATCGTTATCTGGTTGAGAGCTGTAGTTATGGTTGTGGTGCGATGGATTTGGTGCAACCAAGTTATCCTTTGCCAACGAGGTCAAAGAGGTCAACGAGGAGTTTTTCAAAAAAACATGTGAAGCTGAATGATTTGATAAACTTTTCAAGCTGTTTTGAGAAGAAGTTCTGCTTGGAGGTCTTTTCATATATATAGAAGCTGTTGATTTTGATCTTTGGATTGTGGACAAGACCGGTCTGATCTCTTGCAATGCGGTTTCGTCCAAGTCCACTGTATCGTGGAAAAACTTGTTGACAAATGGATGTGAAAGCAAAGATGTGGACGATGGTCTTTGATGTTGATCAACAGTGAAACAATGTTGCAAAAAATTCAAAAATTCTTTTTCCACATGGCTTTCGTGCTCTTTTTTCAATTTTTCTTCTTCATCTTCTTCCAAGTAGTAATCTCCGTCCTTGATACAATCCAAAGATTCTTGTTCTGTTTCGCAATCAAAGGGCATGTAACCAAATTTCATAAAATAGCATAAAACACCTAATGCCCAAATATCAACTTTGTAATCGTATGATGGAATTTTGATCAAATCAGAATATTCCATTGTTTTTGTGTGTTGACATGCAACAATTTCAGGTGAAATGTACGACAAAGTTCCAACATATTCTCTCATATCTGATGTGTTTTCAACAAAAGTGGCCAATCCAAAATCTGCAATGATCAAATCATGACTTTTAAGGTCGTATGGGCATTCTTTCTTATTATCTTTCCCCTTAACCGTTGTGTTGTGCACTATATTCCCAGAATGCATTCTAAACAAAATGTTTTCTGCTTTGATATCTCTGTGAACAATTCCGTTATCGTGCAAAAACTTCAATCCACTTAAAATACATGCTGTATATGGTCTAACAGTCTTGTTTAAATTCAACGACCCATTACTAATGATGTAATCGTACAAATCACCACGGTCACACAATTGCGTGATCAACACAATGTGTTGTTTTGTTTCAAAAAAATCAAACAACTGCAAAACATGATGATGTCCTTTAAACAGATATTCTGTTTCGCAATCCTCTTCTACACTGCTATCGCTGGTGGTGGAGCAAATACTGGTTGAGCTTTGATTTTCAGTTTGATTTTGATTTTCATTATTTGTATCATTATTCTTTTCATCAGTAGTAGCTTCTTTACCACTTGCATTTATTTCACATTCTTTAACTTCATCTCTTAATAATCTCAATATTCCAACTTCTCTTTGTATCAATCTTAATTTATCTAAAATCAATTTTTTATGAATCAATTTCATTGCATATTTTTTTTTCGTTTTAATATTACAACATGCTTTCACAACACTAAATTGTCCATCTCCCAATTGTTCATCATCTTTTTGTATGATTGCATATTTGCATATTTGTTTTTCCAACTCTTCCTTTGTGGTCAAGTGATTATCATTTGTATTGTTCTTGTCATCATGTTCATTATTCAAATTGGTGTTTTGCAATCCAGCAAACGTTGGCCATGGGGCATGCAACTTGGCGGTCATTTCTTTTTAATTTCAATTTTGTGTGTTATTCTTGTTTCTATTCTTTGTTAATTTTTTTTTGTAATTTTTTTTTGTAATTTTTTTTTTTTTCTGCTGTTATATCACTTCTCTGATAATAGTAATGACAATATATCTATATTATATATATATATATGTCTATTTTTATATTTCAATCGTTCCTCTTTAATTTTTATTTTTGAAAAATTTGGCTTATCTTTATATTACCCAGCTATAACAATTTATTTCCCAATTTTTTCCCACTTATTATACGATTTTTAGGTGTTTCTTAATTTGTGCGTTTGTATTGTTTTAATTGATTAAAACGGTTGTTGTTGTTGTTGTTGTTGTTGTTGTTTTTATATTTAGTTATATATTAATTTGACAATTTAGATATGTTTTTTGATTACTCTTGTATAGGTCTATTTATATATATATATATATATATGTGTGTGTGTGTGTGTGTGTGTTATAACTGATTTAGAGTTTTATAAACTATAAATTATGACACTTATATATAGACATCAACAATCTCCACACCACTCCTTGTTTTAATTTACGGTTAAGAAAGTTTATCTCAATTTCAATACCATCAAGAAAACAGAAGACAAGTTGTAATCATAATAACAGTAGTAGTAGTAGTAGTAGTATTTATAGTTTGTTTGTCATATATATAGATACATATTCATATTCCAATCATCAATTTGTAATCTACACACCTGACTACTAAGTCTATTGTCTAACTCCACTTTATTTTTAATTGTCCTTGCTTACAATTATACGTACCAGTAGTAAATATTCTATTGTCTTATAGCACAATGGAAATGTTGAGCTATTTTTTTTTTTTACTTTTTGTTTTGTTTCTCTTTATTGTTGTTATCTTTTTTGTATTCCATTGCAGATACAGTTAATATTTCCACTTTTTTTTCAAGATTTATGTATATCCGTGTTTTTACTGATACCACTATTGATTCCACTACTAACGATAATACACATACTACTACTAATGATAATACAGATAATACAGATAATACAGATAATAATTCTCAAATATAGATCAGGAGGGAAAACAGTGGGTGTGAATAATCAATGGGGATCCAATAGTGCGAAATACACCTTATATTTACACCTTATATATATATGTGTATATATGTGTATATATATATGTGTATATATATATGTGGCACAAAAACACCTACTCTTTAATGTTTCTAAGTTCCGTTTAACTAATTCAGTGGATCTTTACAAGTGACTTTCAACAATCATACAAAGCTAAGTTATATTTCTTATCAAACTACATGGCTAAGACACGACAAGAACAAAATACCTAAAGAGTAAAGTATCTTATAAGCAAAGAAAACGAAGCAAGTGATGTGTAGAGTGAATAACAGTAATTAAACTGAGCTACAGTAATTAGAGTGAGTAACAGTAATCAGACCTTGTAATATTACTTCACAAATGAATAGTATCACCAGCAAAGTTGATTATTGCTTGGTTATTTCTTGCTTGTGAACTAAAACACCATAAAAAGGTTCAACCAAACAAAAGCACGTGACTAAACCAACACATTTACAGCACATGACCCACACACAATTTATTTTTTCTATTCTCACTTCTTTTCCTCTCTTTTCTTTTTTCTCTTTTTTTATGTTTTTTTTTATATTTTTTTTTTTTATTTCAAGCTTTAAAACTTGATGTGATATTTATTTTTTTAAATTTACAATATAATTTTAAACCATCTCAAATGAGTAAATAGACTAGGACTTTCATAAGTGCTTTATTTAATAATATACGTTACATCGTGCGTTTCTTCTTGTCAACCTGATTCAATCTTTAGTGAAAAAGAGAAAAACAGATAAACCCAGCAAACACAGGTACAACGTATTCTTACACATCGTAATATCCAAAAACAATGAGTGAGAACACGAATAGTGACAAAACCGTTACGAAAGGTAATACTGATGCTGAACAAACATCGGAATCCACACAGATCCCAGTGAACTTCCAAGACTTGGAATTGTCCCAACAAACGATGAAGGCCATTACCAAGATGGGGTTCACAAAGATGACCAATGTTCAAGCAAGAACCATTCCACCATTATTGACCGGAAGAGATGTTTTGGGTGCTGCCAAAACTGGGAGTGGGAAAACTTTGGCATTTTTGATTCCAGCCATTGAAATGTTGTATTCTTTGAAATTCAAACCAAGAAATGGGACAGGTGTCATTGTTATTACTCCTACAAGAGAATTGGCTTTGCAAATTTTTGGGGTTGTTCGTGAATTAATGGAATTTCATTCCCAAACATTTGGAATTGTTATTGGAGGTGCTAATAGAAGACAAGAACAAGAAAAATTGGTTAAAGGGGTAAACATTTTGATTGCAACACCAGGAAGACTTTTAGATCATTTGCAAAATACAAAAGGTTTTGTTTTCAAAAATTTGAAAAGTTTGATTATTGATGAAGCAGATAGAATTTTGGAAATTGGATTTGAAGATGAAATGAAACAAATCATCAGAATTTTACCAAAAGATGAAAGACAAACAATGTTATTTTCAGCAACTCAAACAACAAAAGTGGAAGATTTGGCAAGAATTTCATTGAAAAAGGGACCATTGTTCATCAATGTTGATAGCGAAAACGAAACTTCAACAGCTGAAGGATTGGAACAAGGTTATGTTGTTTGCGATAGTGATAAAAGATTTTTGTTATTATTTTCTTTTTTGAAAAAAAATTTGAAAAAAAAAATCATTGTGTTTTTAAGTTCTTGTAATTCTGTAAAATATTATGCGGAATTATTAAACTATATCGATTTGCCAGTTTTGGAATTACACGGGAAACAAAAACAACAAAAGAGAACAAACACTTTTTTCGAATTTTGTAACGCAGAAAGAGGAATCTTGGTGTGCACAGACGTTGCTGCCAGAGGATTGGATATTCCTGCTGTGGACTGGATCATTCAGTTCGATCCACCAGATGATCCAAGAGATTACATCCACAGAGTCGGAAGAACTGCAAGAGGTACAAAGGGTAAGGGGAAATCTCTTATGTTTTTGACACCAAACGAACTTGGATTTTTGAGATATTTGAAAAAGGCAAAAGTCCCATTGAATGAATACGAATTTCCAACTAATAAAATTGCCAACATTCAGTCGCAACTGGAAAAATTGATTAAAAATAATTATTACTTGCATCAAACGGCAAAAGACGGGTACAGATCGTATTTGCAAGCATACGCTTCTCATTCGTTAAAAACAGTTTACCAAATCGATAAATTGGACCTAATAAAAGTGGCAAAATCATACGGGTTTAGTGTGCCCCCAAAGGTCAACATCACAATTCAACCAACAGGTAGTTCAAGTAGTCACAAAAAAAAGAGGGTGTAAACCCCAAGACTAAATTCGAATGCAGCCTGTGTGTAAGAAGAACTACTACTGTTTAATGACCACCTGCATATCTAAATATCTCAATGTATAATAATACTTTTCAATAAAAAATAAAGTTCAAATCAAAACATCTCCTTGAGTCAAATCTCCTGTGTGTTTGAATTACTAAAACTGTCTTTTGGCACAAGTATTTCTCCACCAAAAATTACGCTCGTTTGGCGTGATTATTATTTTTTTTTTTTTTTTTTTTTTTTTTTTTTTTTATTGTCTCGCTCGCATGGATGAAAAAAAATTTCTGTCCTGAAAGAAAAAACTAGATGCGACGAGATAAACCAAGAAAAAAATCACATTACTGTCATCGATGGAGATTTGCTTGCTCATCTAACGATTGATAGATATCAAACCTACTTGATTTGATACGCAATTTGTAATTTGCAAGTTGCCAATTTAAAAAAAAAAAAATAAAGAAAATAATAATAATAATAATAATAAAAGAGACAAAACCAATCCATAAAGTCTCTCCCCTCACTGATGAAAGTCACATTTGATAAAAACAGAAACCATTCCTTGGCTTTGCAAAAAGCCAACAACTTGAAAATTGCCCTTTCTTTGATTAAAAACCCAAAGTTGTCCGTTGACGAAGAAGCTGCCAAAAACACCGGAAGCCAACTGGTTGACGAAAAAACTGGTTTTGCCTTGTTCAACACAAATGCCATTTTGCAGTACGTTTTCCAAGACTTTTCCATCAAACACCCATTCGCAATCACAAACTTGGAACCGATCCTACAAACCACCAAAGAAAACAATCAGCACGTTGAAGAGTTGGTGAAAAAAACCATTGAAAACTACTTGTCTTCTGATTTTGATGTCAACGCTTCCAACCTGATCATGTTTGCCAACGCTTACGCCTTGGATTTCACGAACCAATTCAAAAATGTTCAATTGCCTTCTGTCGTACAAGAAGCTTTAGCAATTTTGGCCAAAACCATGCCTAGAGATTCTGCTCAGTTCAAACACACCAAGGCCTCTAACATCAAACAAGGTCATTACGTGGAAATCCCAAAAGCTGGTGAAAAAATTTTGCCAAAGGAAAACGAAAAAAACATTTTGGTCACTTCTGCTTTGCCATATGTCAACAACGTTCCTCACTTGGGTAACATTGTTGGTTCAGTTTTGAGTGCTGATATCTACGCCAGATACTGCAAATCCAGAAACTACAACACTTTGTATATTTGTGGTACAGACGAATACGGAACTGCCACAGAAACCAAAGCCTTGGAAGAAAAAGTCTCCCCAAAAGAATTATGTGACAAATACCACAAAATCCACGCCCAGGTTTACGACTGGTTCCAAATTGGGTTTGACCATTTCGGTAGAACAACCACTGAGCAACAAACAGAAATCGCCCAAGACATTTTGAAAAAACTGGAAGCCAACGGGTATTTGGAAGAACAATCTATGAAACAGTTGTTCTGTCCAGTTCATAAAGCTTTTTTGGCTGACAGATACGTGGAAGGGACATGTCCAAAATGTGGATATGAAGACGCCAGAGGTGATCAATGTGACAAATGTGGTGGGCTGCTAGATCCTTTTGAATTGATCAATCCAAGATGTAAATTGGATAACGCCACTCCTGAACCAAGAGTTTCGGACCACATTTTTCTAAGTTTGAACAAATTGGAAAACAACATTGCTGATTGGTTTGAAGATTCCTCCACCAAAGGTAAATGGAGCAAAAACGCCAAAACAATTACCAAATCATGGTTAAAGGAAGGTCTAAATCCTAGATGTATCACTAGAGATTTGGTCTGGGGGACACCAGTTCCATTTGAAAAATTTAAAAACAAAGTCTTGTACGTTTGGTTTGATGCTCCAATCGGTTACGTGTCCATCACTGCCAACTACACCGAAGACTGGACCAAATGGTGGAAAAATCCAGAAAACGTCAAACTATACCAATTCATGGGTAAGGACAATGTTCCTTTCCACTCTGTCATTTTCCCAGGGTCCCAGTTGGGTACAAATGAAAACTGGACTATGCTAAACCATTTGAACACAACCGAATACTTGCAATACGAAGGAGGAAAATTCTCAAAAAGTAGAGGGGTTGGTGTGTTTGGAAACAACGCCCAAGATATCGGTGTATCGCCATCTGTTTGGAGATACTACTTGGCCTCTGTCAGACCTGAAACATCAGATTCTCAATTTTCTTGGAGTGACTTTGTTGCCAGAAACAACAGCGAGTTGTTGGCCAACTTGGGTAACTTTGTCAACAGATTGGTCAAATTTGTTAATGCAAAATACAATGGTGTTGTTCCGAAATACGATATTTCTCACTTGCCAAATTTTGATGCTTTGTCAACAGACATCAACACCATCTTGAAGCAGTACATTGAAGTCATGGAACTGGCTCAAGAAAAACGTGGTTTGGAATTGGCCATGTCGCTTTCCGCAAGAGGTAACCAATTTTTGCAAGAAAACAAGTTGGACAACAGTTTGTTCAATGATTCTCCAGACAAATCTGATGCTGTTGTTGGTGTTGGTTTGAACATTATCAACACTCTGGCTTCTGTTATTTACCCATTCATGCCAGAAACTTCAGAAAAGATCTACAAAATGTTGAACGTTCCAGCTTTGAAAATCGATGACACTTTCCACTTGACCATTTTGGGTGGACACAACATCAACAAAGCCGAATACTTGTTTACCAGAATTGATGAAAAAAAGATCGACGAATGGAGATCCAAATACTCTGGTCAACAAGTCAAATAAGCAAATTTGAGTAATTCACTTTCGTATTCTGTTCTTTATTTTTATACCGATTAAATAAAAGTTTCAAAAAATTGTGCACTTGTAAGTTTTTTTTTTAAATTATAAACTTCATTTTTTATATTATGGCACCTGTAAGTTTATTCTTGTTCGAGAGAGCTAAGCGAGATGCGTCAGACGTTTTCAATTTTTTCAAAGCGAGAAAAAAGCACTGATTTTTAAATATACAACGTTAATGATTTTCCAAGGGCTCAGCAAGCCGGCGGTTGTAAACTAATGGATTCATTTGGGAATGCAACTTCAAAACAAAAAGCAAACCAATCACAAGTGCGTATATCGGGCCCCTTATAAAAGCAGAAAAAGAATCATGGACGAAATTGTCACTGGTGTTGAGCATTATTTGACCGAAAATGTTCCTGTGAAGTTAATAAGTCAGGGTGCAGAAGCTCTTGTTTTTGAAACATCGGTCCATCCTTACAACCCTAACAAAACCGATGAAACCTACATCATAAAGTACAGGCCACAAAAGGCATACAGACACCCACAGATTGACAAAACACTTACAAAACATAGAACGTTAGGAGAAAGTAGATGTCTTGCTAAGCTTGCAACAATGAGCGGAATCAACGCTCCTCAGCTTATCGCGTGTGACCCATACAACGGATACATTTGGCAATCGAAGATAGGCGGGCTTCTACCTAACGGTGAATTTAGCAATTTGAAAAATTACCTGTGGTTCAACAAAAATGATCCCTACAGCACCATCAATGTGGAAAACGTTTTAATTTCAGTGGGAAAGCAAATTGGGATTTTGCACTGCAACCAATACGTTCATGGTGATTTGACATCCTCCAACATTGTGTTAGAAAAGTCTGGGTTAAACAACTGGATCCCATTCTTAATTGATTTTGGCTTGAGCTCCTATTCAACACTAGTAGAAGACAAAGGTGTTGATTTGTACGTTTTAGAAAGAGCCATTTTGAGCACGCATTCCTCTTTTGCCGAAAACTACAACAAATGGCTATTAAAAGGGTATGAGTCTGCATACAATGAGTTTTATGGGGCCAAAAGTAGTGAGCTTGTACAGGTGTTGAAAAAGTTTGAAGAAGTTAGATTAAGAGGCAGAAAAAGAAGTATGATTGGATAGCTGGATAGACTAATGTTGTTTTTGTTTTTTTCGTATATAAAAATGCACGGATAACACTTGTGGCGTATTTATTCAGGCGTTTTGACCAAAACACCTTTGACTAGACCCATAATCCCGTTTGAGAGAAGCACTTCATCGCCATCTTTCAATGTATCAATGTTTATGTTTTTCGTTTCTCTAACTAATCTCTTGGATACCAGGAAATGTCTCATAACACCAGTAAGACAACCAGTAGAAAGAGCTGGTGTCTCGTAAACGCGTTGGTTGCCGATGGTTTTTGCTACATAGCAATTGGTAATGGTTCCCTCCATCAGCTCTTTACTCCCATTAAAAAGCAATATTTCGGCTGGGCCTTCTTTACCCTTGTGCAACTCTTGCAACTTTGCTCTTGCCAAATTATAATGTTCCCTTTTCGTTGTCTTGAAGCTAGTAAAAGGAGACGGTACCAAGCACTTGTCATAAACGTAAACTGTCCAAGTTGGTGGACAATTCAAAAAGCCTGAAAGTAAAGTATCCAAAAAATAGTCATTCGTTATTTTCTGCGTTGCTGAAACATGTGGCATGGGTAAAGCATGTGCTTCAACCCTGATCTGTCCATCCTTGTTTATCAGCACTCTCATTTTATAGCACTGTTTTCCAGAAACCAAAGAAATCATTTTATTCTTGTATTCTGAAATTTCATCAGTACTGTGGTTGACGTTCACGATTGATGGATCAGGAAGAGCATCAATAAGCAATCTCAGCAATAGCTTCATTGAAATGTCACAGTCCCAGTCGAAGAACTTTAAAGAAAACTGAATTCTTTTTAGATGTTCTCCCAAAAGAAAAAACCTTTCATAAAAAATCTGTTCCAAATCATTTAATGAGATCTCTTGTGGTGTGTCTCTCAAAGATGTGGCATCGTTCAATTCTCTGAACGTTTTCAAAGAGGCTAAAGGTGAGGTGCTTCCAGTAGTGTCTTCAAATGACAAAAAATCTTGATTCCAGTTGTATTCAGTATGTTTAGAAACGGTTCTTCCCAAAAAAGTGTTTACGCACTCGGACAAGTTTGGGTCGTATCTCACCGTAGAGAGCAGCTCAAAATCAGAGACCTGGACTTTTGCATAGTCTTGTTGAAAAATTTCTTGAGCCAGCCCCTGGGCTGCTTTATCTAAATCTTCTGCATTGCTTAAAGACATTGCCATAAGCCTAAGAGGTGCTATGGTTTGTTGCTTTTGATGAACTTCATGTTTCGAGATTGTGTTTAGATTTGTTTAATTTTGAACTTAACTTTCAGGAAAGTTGAAAGGATATTTTAATAAGGTAGTAAAATTAATTGTAATCCTCAAAAAAAAAAAAATAATTCCAAAACAAAATGTAAAAAAGAAAAACGCGGAGCTTCTTTGAATTGAAAGATAAACAAATGAAATAAAGCAAGTTGTTTCTGTTACAATTATGACAAAGATCGAAAAGCTTAAGGACAATTACATATAATTACTATTTGATCAGAGTTTTTCTAGATACCATTGGTGCTCGTTTTGTGATCAGTGCACTTGTAAATGCAGATGTTGGTGTCGTGTGAGTTTGTTGCAGCAAGCATCATTCTATGTGGATGAAACGTCATAGAGGACAAATAAGAAGGCGCTCTAGAAACTTGAGTCAATGTTCCAACCATGCTGTTTGGAGAGCTATTGTTTTTGAAGTTGGCGAGCAAATCTCCCGAGGTTGTCCAAAGCTTAACGCTTCTGGTACCACTAGCAATCACCGGTGCGTGTTCATGAACCTGCATTGTTGTCATTGATGCATTTTTCTTAAAATTGGACTCTGAAAATCCAAGCACAGGGTCCTTGTGCCTTATATCCCAAAGCTCAATAGCACCATTATTGTTGCCACTGACCAACTCCCTGTAACCACCCCTTTGCATATGCACGTTATTGATCCAGCCTTGGCTCCCGGCACCACTGCTGCCTGACTTCCACAATTTGATCATCGAGTCTCGAGGATCTACACGGCGATCATAGCATCTCAAGGTACCGTCTGAAAACCCTGCTACAAAAATGTTTCCAGCCAACTGATCTGAAGTCAAAGACGTCACCAAAGAAGAAGTCTTGGCAGGAATCTCTGTTTCTACGCTTTCTGTCAAAGCGTCCCAGACCCGTATCACTTTTACATCACCAGTGACTAAAAATGATCCACGACTTTGCTGCCACTCAGTTAGCAACCCAGTAGATCTTGGAGTCAAAAGCATATCGGTTAAACCACGCCATGAAGAAATCATAGTTAGCAAAGCTGCATCGTGAAAATCCTTATATATTTTCATAACACCATCCGAGGAGCACGTTAGCAATAGAGGATTATCGTCCTCATTCAAAAATTTCAAATCAGTGATCTTTGTTCCATACGAATTAGAGTTCGAAAAGCTGCATAACGTTTGTTTTGTGTTCCAGTCAAAACATCTGATGTTGTCGCGATCGTCTCCAGTTACCAAGTAATCATCAAATTGGGTGAACTTAAATATTTTTGTAGGCGTTTTGTTTTCAATAACGCAGTGCAAATTAGACCAGTCCCCATACAACGACAATTCTTTTTCCTCTTGAGTATCTCTGATTATTTTATCGTTTCTATGTATTCTCCATTGTCTGGTTTGAAATTCAGCGCTACCAGGCTCTTCCGCTTCTTGTTTGTGCATTTGAGGGCTTTGAAAATATTCCTTCGAGTAATCAAAAAAGTTGGACTCTAAAGGTTTGTCAATTTTAGCCGGAAGATTTTTTTCACAAAACCTTGCGGTTCGGGCTTTGGGCAACATGCCATACTGTGTACTTAACAAGGATAGCTTGTTTAATCTTTTCGTCATCGATTTTTCGGTTGCAGGATCATTGTCAGACATATTGCTTGGGTCAGCTCCTGCCACCCACCCCTTGACCGCAGTAAGAAACCGGCTAGTCAAATTTGAAGAAACATGATCCTCAGTTCCAAACTTACTGTTTACAGCATTGGATGACTGAAACTTGTGAAGATCTGAAGCACTACTTGTAGCACTAAGCTCGTTCTTTTTAAACAAGTCAGTTGGCTTGCCTCCTCCATTCACAACAGACTTGTCTTCGTTGCGTTTGACAAAATATCTCTCCATCTGCAAAACAATGTGACCTAGATCAGGATGCTCGTTCAAAGAAAATAAGATTTGGTCAAGGACTAAACTGGAAAGACTTTTCACCTCGTCGTGCGGGTCTTCACTCAAAATTAATAAAGATCTCCAAATGGTATTGAAAATAGAGCCCTGTCCAATTTGATTACCTGCAACTTTTTCCTGGACATTTTGCTTTTCAAGAGCAATTATTTCTTCAGTTAGTTCGTTAAATGCAATGATAATGAAAAAATTCATGTATGTGTTGACCACTTTTGACAATAAAATTACCAACTCCTTACGAACAACAGGGGACCCATCATTCAAAACACCAAGCGCCGATACAATCAGCTTAACCTCTTGCTGCTTAGCTTCTTTAACATCCGTTTGTTGAAGTGTTTGGATATCCGACTGAATATTCTGAAGCTGCTGCTGTAACTGGTAATGTACGGACACTGAGTTTTGTTGATGTTGGCTCTGAGAATTTGAAGGCGGCGGAATAGACTGGTGCTGCAATAATTGCTGCTGGATATTGTTCATTTGGACTTGCAAATCTTGTAAAAGCTTAATGGAAATGTCGGTCTCGTCAATCTCTGCCAAAAATTTTGTTAATGACCAAAGGGAAGAAGTTCTCACTTCAGGAACAGGATCTTTCAAAGACCTGCTCAAGACAGCAAAAATATCGTACGGTGGTTCATCTCTGTGGGCCAGTATCACATATTTGTACAACGGATTTCTTTCATACAGTCTTCCTAACAAAAGAATGCACCACTGTCTCAAAAGAGCCGTGTCTGACACTTCAATTAGATAGCACAGCTGAGCAATCAATTCCAAATTGAAGCAATACTTCTGCCCTAGCTCAAAGTCTGTTACAAAAGCTGACAGAACAAACGCAGCCATTGCCTTTTGTTCGTCACTGATAGGCGCGGTTGCGTTTACAGCTGGAGAGCTTGGAGCTACAGACGGGTGGTTGTGATAGTGCTGGAACCTTCTGACCGATGGATTGGCAGCAACGTTCATAATCAATCCAGCCGACAGGTTTCTAGTCGAGGTCGAGAATTCAGGACTGATCATTCTTATGAAATACATGAAACCATCTTCTTTTATCAACTCGGTCTGTGTGTTCTTGTAGTCAATGGACATTATTCTGGCCCATATGAAAACTAATATTGGTTTCATTTCAGTTGATGGACCCTGTAACAATTTCAAAACATAAGGAAAAATACCTATGGACAAAGACAGGTATACAGCCCATGGTCCTAGATCCAAAAACTTTGATAGCAAAACTAATGCTTTAGAACGATGTAATTGGGACAAAAGCACTTGAAGTACAATCGGCAATTGTTCCGGAGCCGTCCGAAGGTTAGACCCATACTTTAGCCACAGCTCAAAAGCAGTCAAATTTTGAACAAAGAAATCAGAGTATTGCTGGTGTGCCTGTAGTCCGTTTAATGTTGCACCATTTTGCTGTGCTTGATTTTGCTGGAGCAGTAAATGCTGTTGAGAAGCCCCGCCTTGCAAATTCACCAGAGACATTGTACTTAACGAGTTAAGTCCAGATTTTGAATTTGTCAAAGAATCATCACTGTTTACTTGTTTTGGATTCAACAACATCTGCTGAGAATTTGGGGCGGTTGGGTTTTTTATGCTATCTATTAGCTTTGTCAAAACCTGGTCAATTGCCAAATCCCACGATTTCCATAAAGGATGCTCAGATATGGATTCGGGTAGCGCAGGGTTTGAAACTGGATGACAGTTGTACAACACCATCAATTTTTTAGCTAGCAAAAAATTTCTAAACAGCGCGGCAACAATCAAATCGTGTCTGAACAACTTGTTGAACAGCTCTCTCGGTAACGATGACCATGCTATGGTATCCGTGATTGCAGTGAAAATCCAATTTAGTTCACCTAAAGGAGTTCTTCTGTCTGAAGACTTACCTGGAATGCTTATATCTGGCAACCTTGTGAAAGTATCTTTTTCAGATTCCCGGATATTGTCTTGATTTTTGAATAGCACAGAGTACTTTGTATCTTTCAAAGGAGATTGCATCAAATACACTTTGACACTGATCTCAATAGGCGTGGTTAAGCATGCTGTGAATAAATCGGCCGGAAGCTCCTCATTCATGGGTAGCAACTCGTTGTGCATGCAAGATGCAAGTTGGTAGCAATCCATATATTGCTCCACAGATGAAGGTGCCGCAGGGTCGTGCTTGCCATCCTTGTCGTCTTTGTATCTTTTGGCTACAAACTTTTGGAAATTGTGAATGATGCTTCCTGCCTGGTTACAATCCCAAACATAAACACAAGGGGCACCCAGCCAAGTTTGTAAATCATAAAGTGACACAGGTATGTATTGCGTGTAGCTTCTATTGAACACCCATATCTCACCAGATGGGGTTGGTTTCGGCACTCCGTGCCCGTTGTAATGAAAAAGTATTCTCTCTTGTTTAGATGCTCTTCTGAGATTGTTGCAAAATCTTTTCAAGTCTTCAACGCAAGGATCTAAACTTTGTTTATATTTAGTCTTTGCAGAGAGCAGCTCGTACTTTGACTGAAGTGCTTTCCCCACGGCTTCAATCGCCTTTTTCGAGTCTTGGAAATTCATAGGATCAACCCATGCTTCCAAACGGGCACATGGCTGTGTTTTAACAATATCTGGAGGATCAACACCCAAATGCAAACATAAAATCAAGGCTGCTGATACGGTCTTTATTCTTTCTTTACCTATCTTCCAACGCACGATGGGTTGGAAAAACCTATCTTTGTCCTCAGCTCTTTCTTGTTCAGGCAACGGGTTCCCGTTGGTTTCATGTCTTTTGTCATCGAAGTAAAATAAAAACTGGTTCTGCAAATCTGCGAGTTTTGCCGAAGAGCTGTATTCATCATCAAATCCATGTCTTGTTTCTTGATTAAGCGGTTTCAGTGGATGAGGCCCATACGGTATTGTAGTTGTGAATGGACGGGACATGTGTGCAAAGCGACTATGACAGTATAAAGTTTTTGAGTTGAGTCAAGTATTTAGTTAAAAGCAACAGAGTTGTTTTTTTTTGTATTTGTAATGGTTGAAATAATGCACGGCGATTCACGTCTGTTCCTTCTGGTTTGGGAGTGCACTTTTCAGTTATGTTTTGCGTGGTTTGAATGAAAAATGTGAGCTTTTTGAAACAAGCTACTTACTTGTTTGAGTTCTTGATTGTCTAGCGAGAAAGCAAGGATATCAGACCACTGTTTAATTGGGTTTTTATGTAAACTTTCATTAGATGATGAACAGATTGCTTCATGTAAACATTAGTGAAATAACATTGAGCTAAAAAATGCTAATATTTTCTTTTCTTCGGACGGCCACGGTTGCATTTTTTGCCTGTGCCCGTCGGATCTGCGTCAGGATGTCGAATATTTTTTTTTTTTTTTTTACGCAGAGCCCATCAGTTAGCCTGCAATTTTAGTAGTATGGTAATTCCCTAGGAAGGTAAAACTAACCTTCTTACAAAATTTCTCTAGCCTTGGAACAAAACACTTCTTAAACATCTAAAAAATCAACACTATCAAACAAAGCAGCAGCATGGCCAGCTCTACACACAATCCTAGTGTTTTGTTAAAAAGACTCTTGTCTCTGAAAGATCCATCGCCATTATACTTGATCACAGACACAATTGCTCACACAGCTAAGAACTCCATTTTGAATGAGTTTGCTTTTCAGAGTGTTTCTGATTTAGATATTCTTTATGTTTCTTTTGAAACTTTGAATAAACCACACTATGTTTCAGATTTTGTGCGAGCATCACAGTATTTTCAGTCTTCTCAGACATTGGTGGCAGAAGTTCAAGCTAGAATTAAACTGCTACATGCCAAAAATCCCAACGCAATTATTCTGTGCGTTTTTGACAATATTGGTTACATTGACAGCTCAGAAGTGGCAAAGATCGTTCAAATGTTAGCAGAACCAAGGGTTTCGTTGTGTGCTATTTATCACCGGGATAACTTAGGACATGTCGAATCTCAGCCTACCGGACTGAAAGATGGTATTTTGCCACAAAACGTATATCCTAGCACGTACGACCTCTTGAAATATATTGCAACAAATGTTTTGGAGGTGTATCCGGATGTCAGCTCCAATAAAAATATTGAAGATGAGGAAGAACTAGAATCTTTGGTGTCGCGCTTTTCCTTGCCAAAAGGTTTGAACAACTTGCATTCATATGAGTTGCGTTTGATAAACAGAAGAAAATCAGGAAGATCTTTGAAATTTGATTTCATAGTCAACACGGAGACTCATGAATATGTACATAAAATTGCCAAGGATTTAAGCAGTGAGGATGCAAGTGATCCTTCATTCCAAGGGTTAACAACTTTTAATTTAAATACTACAACGAAACAGAAACATGCTAAAGATCAAGTGGATTTACCATTTTTGGAAGCTCAGTCGTTTAATACCGGTGGTGCGATTGTGTACGAGTTTGAAAAAGATGACGACTACGATGAAGAAGATCCTTTCGAAGATCCATTTTAAGTAAAGTGACTGTGTCTGCATTTGATGCTGTGCGTCGCTAGAAAGTATATATAAAAATCTGGAGTGCCATACAGTCCAAACAATCACGCTTTTCTGAATTTACTTAGTATTTGTTTAAACTTAGATTCGCGATTTTTCGCTTCTTTAAAAAGGACAAACCTTTTCGTAAGCAAGCTGTATACTGTGCCGAAACACAAAGCCATAATGGTTGAAGAGAGAATGATAACGTTGTACGGCATGCTAAAATCTGGAGTACTCAAAGACAGTAATAGCGTAGGAGTTCTCAAATAATACTTGCCAGCGCCTTCTGCATCCGTCACAACAATTAAAGCAGATTCAATTTCAAACCCGTGGTTTGCATCTGGTGGATACTCTTCATATTGCAACAACGGTTTGTCAAACTGGAAAAACATTGAAAGAGTTGTGTTTTTAGGAATGTGTAACACGTATTCCATATGCAAAGGAGACTCTCTATCGACAGCAGGTACAAAATGGGTAGATTTGACAATATCTTTTTCTGAAAACGCTTTGTTGCTCACTTCAATTTTCAAGCTGGATAGGTATAGTCTCATAAACCAAGGCAACGTCTCGTAATAGACAACCTGCAAGTCATTTTGAACAGATGGGTTTTGAAACGTGACTCTCAAACCTCCCTTGTCTTGACTGTACCCAGTTAAAGCTCTGGAAACCAGAATTGGTGCTTGTTCCACATTTTCCAGCTTGGAGGTATCAGCGGAGCTAAAAAACACATCATAGGAAACATCTTTCTTTAGTTCAAAAACATTACTGTCTGTGGAAAAATAAGTGCCGTCTTCTTTGATTGCACAACTCCAAACCTCAGTATCAACGCTTTCGATTGTTATCTTGGATGGAAATGAGTTTGATAATTTGTTGTATCCTTTCATTTCTTTGCCAAACAAATCCGATAAGTGGAACGATACTGTGTTGGAGTCTGGCAAAATGAAACACTCATAATCATTGTGTTTTTTCGTGAGATCGCATCTCAGCTCTTCAGATTTTAAAGGCTTTGGAATTGGATTTGCGTTTCTTCTAATCAGTTTTGGAACATTCACAACGGTGGCTATGTTAATATCCATATCATACTTGCACATTTCATCATCGGCATCACATACGCAATTCACGTCTAAAGACATCGAGTTCCAGTATGAGTCAAACACTTTATGGCCATCCAGTAATGAAGAAATTCCAGATTTTCCTCTTGACGGTAGTAGTTTCATAAATGGGGTTAAATTTTCGGTACAGATTGGTTCATTTGCCAACGATCCTCTCATTAAGAAGAAACTATTCTTTTCATCATCAGCCATGATTGCATTGTCATCATTGATAAAAAAATCGGCGTTACATGGGTATGTTGTTTTTGTAGAATCAATATAGTCAATAGACGCACAGAACAGCCCACTCAACTGATTTGTCAGTTGTTTCCACTGTTTGAATGCGTCAGCCTCATTTCCAGCTTCTAATAGAGCCCACATTTCCACCCCATTACCTCCAGATGTAAACCCATCCGACGGCAAACTCCCCCATTGCTCTGAGTCCCAGAAACCGTGAGTGAATCTTAAAGATAGTTTTTTCGTATTTGTCAACTCTAGTATTGGGGATATAGATTTTGGAAATACGGTATAATGAGAGTACGCATCATATTGGGGTTTTGTTTTTTGAAGTTGAAACTTATTCGACTCAGAGTGGAACTTGAATGCGGAAAGTAGAAAATTGTTCCTCAAGGGTTTTAGTTGTAAACTTTCGCTATATGGATAGTCATTTTCAACCCCTGTTTCTATCAAGGTTGCATTTTCTTCAATTGGGTCAGGGCTGAACTCTGTCACTCCGATATCAGTATGCATGCCATTCGATTTTGACAGAAAAGACTCATTTGAGGTATTTTGAACATCATGATTTAGATGTTGGGTTTCAACACCAATGACATTTGAGGCATCTGTCTCATTTTGGTCTGAGCCCCTAACCAATAAAACGAAGATATGTAACACAAAAAAAATGCTCGTGCCTGCTTTCATTGCTGTTGAAAGCATCTTGACTCCTTAGTTTTGGATTTACCCTATTCGTTTCCCAAACAATGCTTCGAGCTTGGCGTCTTTGGTAATGAATTAACCCTTTATACTTTTTTATGGATACGATGATGCGTGGATATGTTTGAAATGGACTTCTGTGCTGTTCTCAAAATTTAGATCCAATTACTTTACTTGAAATCCGACTGTGGCGGGCAACATTGTACGATATTGAAAGTCACGTTTCAAATAAGAAATGCTTAATCACAGAACTCAAAGACTGAAATATATAGTTCACACTTATGCAAGATGAAGCAATTTAAAAGGATTGAAAAGAAAAGCCGCTGCAACCTAGAATAAGCTAGTTTTATTTATCGACATGAGCTTACCAATATCCTTTGAGGATCAAAAAACGAGGCCTTTTACAGACGCTTCCAGAATTGAGCTTATAAATTCAGATCCCAGCTTCAAAAATAACGATGGCGAAAGCGGCGCTCCTCCACTGAGTCAGCTCACAAAGCTAGATGTTGCAGCTCAGCGCTTTTACAATGAACAGCCAGTTTTTAAAGATCAATCTGATAAACGAAAGCGCAGTATGAGTGTTGCAGGAATGACACCCATTTCTGCGGTCAGTAAAAAGAGCAAAACGAATGAATACAGCTTTCCTCAGATCTCTAAGTCTGTAGAAGAAGATATAAAAACTACAGTGATAACTGAATTTCCAGGAATAAAAGATTTGCAATATGTTCGTCCAACGGATGCCATGTACTTTGCTGAGCTTTTGACTCCCAAGAAAAAGTCAGAATGCACAGACGAAGAACAAAAACAAAGGACCGTGCTCAAGTTACTACTTCGAATCAAAAACGGAACTCCGCAAAACAGGAAGCATTCGATAAAGGAGTTGACTGACAAGTCGGTAAAACTTGGAATTTCAATGATTATGGACAAAGTTCTTCCGATTTTGTTGGACAAGGCTTTAACAGAACAGGAAAGATACCTGTTAGTGAAACTTGTGGACAGATTAATTTTTAAGATGCACTCTGAGATTGGACCTTATTTACACAAGCTTTTTATTGTTATTTCGCCACTGCTGCTTGATGAAGATGAAACTACAAAAAACCTTGGTTATGAAGTGATTGTTTCTATTTGCAAAGCTGTTGGGCCTGCATTGATCATTACAACCACTAGAAAAGATATAGATCACGAGTCCAGAGATGTTCGAGAAGCAACAGCGCGCATAATTGCCATTTGCTCTAAAACTCTTGGTCCTGAGCATTTCATCCCTTTTATAAACGCAATGTGTCATTCTACGAAAAAATGGGAAAATAGACAAACAGGTGTTAGAGCCGTTCATAACATAGTTTTAAATATGGGGCTGTCGGCTGCCCCTTATTTGAACTACTTTTTGCAATGTTTGGATGGGCTTCTTGAAGACAGTAACATTGGCGTAAGAATGTCGACCGCTAACGCAATTGACGCATTAGCTACTGCTTGCAATCCGTATGGAGCAAGTTTATACGAAGCTTTTGTGTTGGACTCGCTTGCAAAAGGAATCAGAAAGCACAATGGTAAACTTTTAGCGGCTTTTTTAAAAGCGCTTTCCAACATAATACCAATAATGAACCAAGAGTACACTACATATTATGGAAACTACATTATGCCTATTATCCAACGTGAAATGTCGTCGCCCGATCAAGTTGTTTTGAAAGCAGTTTTACTCTCTTTGCAAAAGTGTATCAACGCACATGGACTGTTGACAGTTGAAAAGTGCAAAAAAGAGATATGTCCCGTTTTCTTCAAAAAGTTTTGGACTCGTAGAGTGGCTTTGGATCTTTCTTTAAACAAAATTGTCACTTACACGACCGGTTTGCTAGCCAAAAAAGTTGGCTCCCAATTTATGATGAGTGAGCTAATATATCATTTGAAAGACTCTTCAGAGCCGGCAAGATTGATGACCGTTTATGCTATCGAAAAAATCTTTAAGGAAGCGGATGATATTGAGGCTATAACCGGGGTTGTTGAAAATCAGCTTATTGATGGTCTTTTAATAGCGTTTCAAGACCAAAAAACTGACACTGTACTTTTTGTACGTTGCTTTGGAACAGTGGCTAACCGCTTGGGGACACGTATGTCAAAATATCTTCCTCCAATAATCAGTACTGTCTTAAACAGACTAAAAAATAAGACACCTCTTCTAAGACAATTAGCCTCGGACTTGTGTCAAAGAATGGTGCCTGAATGTCGGAAATGCGGCGAAACAGAAATGTTGAGAAAATTGAGTGTTGTGTTTTATGAATCCTTGGGAGAGCAATACCCGGAGGTATTGGGATCAATATTGGGTTGTCTTGACTCTATAGTCTCCAACACTGCAAATTTGGAAGATCTCCAGCCTCCGATCACCCAAATTTTGCCTACTTTGACTCCAATTTTGAGAAACGTGAATCCACTAGTCAACCAAAACATTTTGAAACTTGTGGACCAAATTGCCAGAAGATCAGCCGATTCAATTCCTGCAAAAGAGTGGATGAGGGTGTGCAATGAGTTGCTCGATATGTTGAAGTCGCCTATTAAACAGGTTAGAGTTCAAGCAAATGAAACTTTCGGGAACATTGCAAAAAGCATTGGTCCGCAAGAAATACTGCTTTCCTTGCTAAATAATTTGAAAGTTCAGGAGCGTCAGTTAAGACTTTGCTCCTCAATCGCAATCGCTATTGTGGCACGGAATTGCGGTACCTATACTGTGTTACCTGCATTAATGAACGAATACAAGACACCAGACATCCATGTTCAAAATGGTGTTCTTAAAGCCATGGCTTTTCTTTTCGAGTATATTGGTCCCTTGAGCGCGGATTATGTTTATTTGTTGGCTCCTTTATTGCAAGATGCACTAACAGATCGAGATTTGGTTCACAGACAAACCGCTGCAACCATTTTGAAAAACATTGCTCTTTCTTGTAAGGGCACTGGAAACGAAGATTTTTTTATCCATTTGCTAAATCTGATAATTCCTAATATTTTTGAAACCTCACCCCATGCCATTTCGAGAATCACGAATGCTTTGGATGCTTTAAGGGTTGCTCTTGGGCCAGGCATTTTTATGCAGTACATCTGGGCGGGTTTGTTTCATCCTTCCAGAAAGGTAAGAAAAGCTTATTGGACTATTTACAACTCTGCTTACATTCAACAAGCTGATGAATTGGTGCCGTTTTACCCAAGTTTCAATGATCAGCAAATAGCCGAATTAGATTATGTTATATAAATTTTGGCGTTTGTATTGTTAAATAGCATTATGTAATACACGGAGCAAAATCAAATCTATTTCGAAAATCTAAAGACTTCCTCACAGAAGCTCCAGTTTTCAGCTACTACCGCCACTAGCTTTTGTTTTCTTCACGCATTGCTTCATCCGTTCAAATTTTGAGAACTTAATTACCGTTGCGCTCATTTAGTGCATGGCTTTCTTTTTGACCTTGGTCTGAAAGTTCCTGCTTTACGTCTTGCTCACTATCATCTTCACTTTCATCATCATTACTCTGTTCACTCTGCTCGTCACTACTCTCATCACTCTCCTCTTCGCTCTCCTCTTCGGTGCTTTCTTCACTTTCCTCCTCGCTGCTTTCATCACTTGTTGATTCCTCTATCACAACTGTTTTCTTTTTAGAGGTTTTCTTTTCTGGTTCATCTGCGAAAAACTCGTCCAAACTTTTCAACTTATACGTATGCTTAGTTGAGTTCGAGTAATTACTTTCTGAAGACAGTCTGTTTGATTCGCTGCGGAATCCAGCAACATTTCTTGCAGCAAAATTGTTTGATTGGTTTGTTGGAGTAAAATAATCGGATGAGGATATCCCCATTTTCGAAAGCTGATAGTCCTTCACGGGAGCTTCATCATTTCTTAACGAATCGTATGAAGTCTCTGCAGTGAGCTTAATTTCGTTCTCCAAAAAGTACATTTGGACATCCTCAGAAACAAACGACGCGCTGTTAAAAATGTCTGGGGTTTGCTTTGGGGCTTGTAGCATTAACAAAGAGATCTGAGCTCCACAACGTTTTAGCAGTCCGCTATAAGTTCTTGCCCTATCTCTTATATCATAATTATCATCGTATTGCGCCAATTTCAGCAGCGTGTCAAACATTTTGAAACACAAATTGTCATTTCCATCATCTTTTGAATTTTCCATGTATTGTGATAAGACTTTTGCAGATAGTGTGACTATTTGCAATCTCACTGCTTCCATTTCGAAGGAAAATTTCGGAATTAATTTCTTTAATACTTCGCATGCAATCTCAAACTTGTAATTAACAAATTCTCCAACCAACCAGACAATACCTGCTCTTGTCTCCGTAGTTAAAGGCAATGATTCTTGAGATGGCGGATCGTTTTCATTCTCATCTTCAAATTCAAATAAGAGTTTTGAAAGAAACCAAACAGTTGAAATGTTTTGTTCGGGACTACTGAAAACTAAGCAGCGCAGTAGTGTGATGATAGAATTGCTAATTTCGGGATTCAAATTATGTGTGTTTTTGAAAAGTTTCAACAACCACTTCATTATCAAGTTGGAAGAATCTAAGTTGACTTTCAAACAGTTTGCCAAACTCAATATGGCATTCTTTCTCATTTTTGTGGATGCCAAGGAGTCAGAAGCACAGTTTTGCAATTGTTTCACAGTGTCTACATAGTTTTCAGTGTTACAAAGCCTGGATAAGAGCTGGATTTTTAGTACTGTGATGTTTTCCGTGTCCACTTCAGGTAAAACAGCAAATATTGGGCGATATTTGTGAAACATGTTTGGAGAGCTGACCTCTAAGTAAAGAATCGATTGAAGAATGATTTCTTTTGTCTCATTGGAGGCAGACATGTACACGTTAACAATGGCAGAGGGGATAAAGGAGTTTTGGAACTGTTCGTCATTAGATCTGAATGAATGAGCAATTTTCGCGCAGCCTAAAATAATAGAAGCATCAAAAGAGTTTAAAACGGCACCATTCAAGTTTTCAAATAGCAATACGAGATCTTTGGAGTTCGCAGCAACGTATTTCTTAGTGTACCGTAGTAAAAGTTCAGTCAAACAAGGGAAAGCAGTGGAGTCAAAAAACTCAAGTTTCTGAATATATCTACGATAAAACCCATGAAAAATATCCAAATATTTGTCGCAATCAGTAATCACACTTGTATAAAGTGGAATGGCAGCAGAAACGACTCTAAAATCGGAATCCTCGAACAAACTTTTTATCAGTGGAAGAAGGTCCTCATCTGAAACCGCGTTTTCAGCACGTAATCTGGTCAATGCTTTCCCAACCATGCAACGGACTTTGAAAGAGCTGTCTTTCACTAAATCCTTTGTTGAATGTAAAACCAAAGCGTATAAAGCGGGAATTCTCATAGAAGACAAAACGTCTAATGCTAGTGCCCTCATTTCTGGATTTTTATCAACCAAAGTCTGCTGAATAGAGTTTACAGATAGCAAAGAGGTGTTTGGATCAAGTTCTGCAAACCTCAAAAGGTAAATGTACACCATTCTTCTGGTTTTAGTTTCGGTGCAATTGATATTTTTCAAAACATCAGGAAGTACTTGTCGCGCATAGTCTAAACTGCCAAATGAAATTTCATGTAGCAAATATTTCATAGCTTTTTTCAAGGGTCTATCGCCTTTATTATCAAGCAAATCACGTATTTCATTGGTATCCATCGTGTTTGGGTACATTCCTTTGGAGCCCAGCCGAGAAGAAGCTGCAACCGCGGCTTCCAAAGTCATGTCTTTTGCAGATTCAAAGGCCGATGCAAGTTTTGCTATTGATTCATTCATGATATGGATGTGTGCTAATGTGCTTTTGATTTGATCAAATGGTGCAACAACTTCAATATTGGTTTTGGCTAAGGTCCTGTTTTTAAATGTTTTTCAATGACAGCTGCAATAGATCGAAAAAATGTCCTTTTCTCAAATAATCTCTCTGACCGTTGGCTTTGATGTTAACCTTTGAGAGTTAAGTCTCGATATCAATTGCAAAGCAATGCTTTCTCTGAGAAAATTTAGTAATGGCTCCGCAAAATGGAAAGTCTGTAATGCAAAGTGGCTTATTTTTTCAAAACATGTGCAAGTCACCTTCTTGTGAGTAAAGTGAATAATGAAGAAAAAAAAAATAAAAATAAAAAAAATAAAAATAAAAATAAAGAAATAAAGGTTCTAGTCATGTGATTATATTTTTCCGAATTTAAGCACTGGCAATGAGCGGCAGCCTTTATGCAAAATGTGTAACTTCAGGGATGTCTCATTTTTATCGAGCGGAGTAGCAAAGTTGGTGTAACATTTGAAATTGTTTTTATTGATCCCGTTTCAGTAAGAAAGAATTTTTAGAACAAGTGAGACAAAAAAGTGCCTCAAAATATCAATAATATTTGGGAGGTTTTGTTTGAAAAATGGGTGTTCACAAACTTTGGGACATATTGGAACCTTCTTCGAAGCCAGTTCGATTAGAATCGTTGAATGATCAACGATTAGCTGTTGACGCATCTATTTGGTTGTACCAATTTTTGACAGCTGTTAGAGATAAGGAAGGTAACTCGCTACAGAGTGCGCATTTAACCGGGTTTTTCAGAAGAATATGCAAGTTGCTTTATTTTGGAATCAGGCCCGTGTTTGTGTTTGATGGAGCAGTCTCTCCATTGAAAAAGGACACCATCAAGAAAAGAAATGAAAGAAGACAAGGCAAAAGAGATGATGCGGCCAAGACAGCAAGAAAACTACTTGCTTTACAGTTACAAAACTCTATGGGCAGCTCAGGGGACAAAAGCACGCTTCGAAAAGCTGCATCGCCAGCCTCTGTGACTCGTAGTTCCAAAAAACCATACGTTGACTACAAAGACGAATGGGAGTTGCCTACACTTGAAGAGTTCAAATATAACAAAAGTGACGGTCGGTTATCTTCGATGGAGGAGTACCAAGACGTTTTGAACCAGATCGACGATGAATTGACAAACGTCGATTTGGATTCCATCAATCCTGCCTCTAAAGAGTTTGGAAAATTACCAGCGTCGACTCAGTATATGATTTTGTATGCTTTGAGAATGAAATCTAGATTGAGAATGGGTTACTCCAAAGAACAATTGGAAGAGATTTTTCCTAGCAGCATGGAATTTTCCAAGTTTCAAATAGATATGGTTCAAAGAAGAAATTTTTTTACCCAAAAATTATTGGACTCAACAGGACTTCACGGGCAGAGTTACTTGAGCACCGGGAAAATAGCTAATGAGAAAAACAAAGAATACCAGTTGCTAAGAACCGATACCGGTTGGGCATTGTCTTTAGAAAATGATGATGGGTCAAGTGTGAAAAAAGCCATTAAACTAGACGACGAACAAGCCCTTGATGATGATGAAGACGACGGAGATGATTTGGAATGGGAAGAAGTCGACGTAGATAAAGCTCCTAAAAAGGAAGTGATTCCTGACTACTCTATCAAAGCCTCTCTTTTGGCCTCGGGAAAAAAGATCTCTGCACATGATCGCCGGGGAGGGCAGGCATTCCTTGATAGGAGATTTGAATCACCAAGTCAAAAAACTTATCATTCGCCTTACAAACAAACTGTTGAGTATATTGATGACAATGATGATGTTTCCGATAAGGTAGCAAGCACCGATAAACCAAAAGAGGAAATACGGAATACTGAGTTAGAAGCCAGTGGAGCTAATAACAAGGCTTTAATCGCAGATGACAACGGTGACGATGACGAAGACGATTATAAAACATTGGTTCAAGAGATTCAATTAATGCACTCTATGAAGGAATCAAAAAAACAAAGCCAAGCAAAGTCTAATTTGTCTTCAGTTTTGCGTAAAGAAGCAGTAGGAAACCCTCAAGAAAGTAGAGTCGATGATCAAAGTGACGACAACTCAAACAAAAAAAGCGCAAGTGGAAATTACCTTGACCGTGCTGATGAACAGCTTCATCAAAATGGGTTGCAAAAGCGTTCTGTCACAACAGAAGAACCTGTCAATGATGATTCTCCCACGGAACCACGAAAAAAAAAATCCAAACCAGTTGTTCCTCTTCCAACATGGTTTGACTCAAATAACGCCGTTGACCAATCAAGAACCAATGGTTTTGAATTGTTCAATAATGAACAAGATGCCAATGCAGAAGAAAGACAGGAAGAAAAACGTAAGCAAGAAATTGCAAGACTAACGCCCAAAACCGCTTTAGACTTTTCTCAATGGGACAACGTAGAGCCTGATAGAGTGATTTTAGATGACGACGATGACATTTCTAGCAATACAATAGCAAGTGTAAAAGATAATACTTTGGAAACTGTCGAGAAAAACGACTCTATTTTTTCTGAGCCTGAAAGAGCTGAAAATAGTGAAAATAGTGCAGCTTCAGACAAGGCGGATCAAATGGGTATTTTTGGTATTGAGGCTCAACCTGCTGCTGCTGCTGCTGCTATCGATGTGTTGGAAAGTCCTAAAGATTTTGCAAAAGATTCCGGTAATCATGAGTATTCCGAGGACGAGGAAGAGGATTTGAAAGAGCAAATGGAGAAAGAAGAAAATGAGTACAACACTTTTTTAAAACCAGCATTAACGTCAAGCCAGGTTGCTTCGGCTTTTATTGACAATAATGAACCTGAAGACTACACGGAGTTGCTTGAAAAACGCCGGAAACAAAAAAGAGACGCAGACGAAGTCACGACGGCCATGATTCAGGAGGTTCAAGAGCTTTTGTCTTGCTTTGGTATTCCATTTGTAACTGCTCCCATGGAAGCCGAAGCCCAGTGTGCTGAGCTTTTGAATTTGAAATTGGTAGACGGTATTATCACTGACGACAGTGATATTTTCCTGTTTGCAGGTGACAACGTGTACAGAAAGATGTTTCAAGAAAAAAACTATGTGGAGTTTTATGACAATTGCACTATCAAGGACAAACTGGGCTTGGAGAGAATGAGTTTGATTGAGTTGGCTCATCTTTTAGGTAGTGACTACACAGAAGGTGTCAAATCGGTAGGTCCTGTTTCTGCAATTGAGATTTTAGCACATTTTGGAAGCTTGCAAAAATTCAGAGACTGGTACAATGAATCACAGTTCAATGAAAAAAAATTGGCTGAAGAAAAGGGTTTTGAAAAGTCATTGCGTAAGAAACTAGTTGCAAAACAAGTTATGCTTGATACTGAAACGTTTCCTAGTACAAGAGTCACGGAGGCGTATCTTTATCCGGTAGTCGATCAAGACAAGACCAACTTTGTTTGGGGGAACCCTGACTTGGGTCAGTTGAGAGCACTATTGAAAGGATATGTAGGCTGGACCAAGGAAAGAAGTGATCAAGTATTGATACCTTTGATCAGGGACATGAACAAGCGAAAGAAAGAGCAAAAGCAGAAAAGAGTCACAGATTTTTTCCACAAAGATTACTCTTCGTCGAACTCCATTGCTGGTGTTGGTAAAAGAATGGAGTCGGCTATGGTTTCTTTGCGTAAGAACCGTGGGAAAAAATGAACTGGGGTAGACATTGCGTTCTAGTGTTTGTTTATGTGATTTTGTGTCAGCGCGGCAAAAAAAAAAATCAAAAAAATCACAAAAAAAAACACTAACGCATTCAAGTTGAAAATATAAGTTGAAAATATAAGTTGAAAAAAAAAAAAAAGGTGATTCAGATGAAAGAATATTTGCAATTGGAGACTGAGATATAAAAGTTTAATTGCTTGTTGCTTCTGATACTTTTTGTACCCACGCTTTTAGTTTCATGATTGTGAGATGCTTTTTGTGTGTTCCAAAATTTACCGCTTCTTTTACTGTGAAATAGTCCCCAAAACAGGCAACCATCAAAGCAATACACAAACATGCAAGGTGCCAACAACATTACGCTACCAAGCCAAATAAACAAGGCTGAAAAAAAGAGGAAAAGAGTCTTGAGTGACAACAGCAACAAACATAATCGCGGTTTGTTACCTCACTTTCCAGATATTGGCTTGTTAAAATCTACGGATAAATATGGCTATGAACAAAGACCTGCTAAGCGCTTGATGAACGATTCTGGACCTAATCCAGTTTCAAGTGTTTATAATGCAGACATGGAATTTCATGGCAACAATGAGCCACTTTGGAAACCGAATCAAGAAAACTTTTTTGGAGCGAAAGCCAAATACTCTGGCATCAATTCTCATCTTTCAGAAATACACTCCAACAATCAATTGGTTTTGGATCAAGGTCACCTAGTACCGCTTTCCATGTATTCTAATGCTGGGTATATGGAACGGCCCGGGTTTTCTGAAACAATTGAAGAAGAATATGGAACCGGGTCTGCTCTACCTTTACACTTTAATCCTAGATCTGCTCAAAATATGCCGTGTGAAGAAAAAGTTGTGAACTGGATGGAAAAGGTTCTGATATACCAGGTGGCAGACAATGTTTGGGAAACAGACTGTTATTCCATTGAGGAGTACTCCAATTTTGAAGAGGAAGAATTTGATGAAGCTCAGGAAAGGATAAACTATAACATACAAGATCTCTCATATGTTTGCTCATTAGCCACTCCCGACGAGATCATTGAGTTTCAATGCAAAAGATGGAGCGCTTTAGTCAAAAAAACGTACGAATTGGATAGATGATTGATTTGTTTTTATTTAAATGAAATGTGGGTAGGCAATTTTAATTGATATTTAGAAATACAGAGTTTAATTAATAAGTAAAAACTAATGTTTTTTTCTACATAATGCTGTTTAAAACTGAGGTTGTCATAATGGTTTAACCGACATAACTACGTGCAGAATCCTCCTTTCAAGAACTCGTCCTTGTTAGCTCAGTTGGTAGAGCGTTCGGCTTTTAAGCAAAGCAAGGAACCGAAATGTCAGGGGTTCGAGCCCCCTATGAGGAGTTCTTATTTTTTTTTTTTGAGTTTCATGCTCGAGCGACTTTGTGTCTGGTTGTTTTGTTTTTTGTGTCTGATAAATTTTTGAAAAGTTGAAGAAACATATATTTTTTATTAAATTAAATGTGCTTTTAGAATTTGATTATCGGTCTTTTACACAGTAGACTTTAATTATAAGGGTAAAACCTAATTGTTTATTTTAATCAAACTCATGAAGTTCTTCCCCTATTACCAAAAAAAAAAAATAAACCCATAGAATAACTGGCTCTTTTATTTAATTCTGGCATAATAATATCGATAATAGTTTAAAACTCACATTCTAGCAGAAAATATAATGGCTATTCTAGCAAGAAATCCTCCATTCAAAGATATCTCAAATAACGCAGTGTCACTAAACGTTTCAAACAAGCAACAATGGCACGAAAATTTAAAAAGAGCAGGCATTACTGAAGAACAGTTTGAAAATCCACATTTTATTGAATTTTTAAACAATTATCACGGCGCCACACCAAAGACTTCCATAACAACAAACTCCAATAGTTGCCTCTCTATGAATGTTTTAAATAGTAAGCAAGCTGAATCAAGCTATTTACCTGATACAAGTTTTGCTAGTCGTTTTTCTGAAAGTGTAAAATCTCTAGCAGACCATGACTTCACCCTGCAAGATCAAATCAATGAACAAGAAGGCACCGTTTCTCCAACTCAAAAAAACAATTTAGAAAAAGTTCTTCAAAATTACTCGTTGTTTGGCACACTTGACTTTGACATTGACAGAAAAGCGTGGAAAAAAAAACTTAGATCGATTGGACATAAAAGAAGAGAGAAAAAGATGATGACAGAACCAAGTTCGTTTGAGTTTAGGCAGCAGTTGGACCAATTGGCCAAAAAAAAAAAAGATCTCGTGCAGGTCTACCAAAATGTTTTGTCAAATTTGAGCCAGTGGACTGAGTCACAGAATGAAATGTCTTTAACCGCAAATTCTGTTAAAATGTTGGAATCTTTACAAACATTGTTAAAAAATGATTACGAATATGAAGTCAATGCAGCCAAAAAATGGAACGGATTTGCTGAATGGTTGCTTAGTGTTAGGATCAGAGAAGTTTCTTTGTTTGTGTCTAGATGCAACGTGCAGGACCAAAATCAGAAAGTTGTCACGTCCCAAAACGAAATGAGCTCAGACGTTGACTTTTACATGTCTGAATACGAAAAGGCTAAATCATCTCTTGATATTGATTATGCAGCGTACAACAAATTTCTAACAAACACGGGTCTTATGATGTTGTGTAACAATTGCAATCATTTTGATGAAAGGTTATTGAAAATGCTCGATTGTAATAAAATTGCGTTTGACCAGGGGTTTGCATATTTGAAAGCAGAATATCCTGACTTGATGAACAAAAAACTTCAAAGCTGTACAATTTCCAATAAACAACTATTGAAATCTTTAAACAAAGTCTCGAAAGATCTTGTAAGTCCTGTTTATCAAAATTTAGGTGAAAATGAAAATAATCATGACAACAAACAATTTTCAAATTTTGGTCAAAGCTCCAGTGTTTCAACTAATTATGAAAGTCAAACAAGCTTCTCAAAAAAACAAAATGATGCAAAAGATAACTACATAGACGATGTTGAAAGAAGTGAAATGATTAGAAAAAAAGAAATCGAAATTGAAAAAAAGGAGTTGAATTACATCAAAGGCATGGCAGCTAAAAGTCCCTTAACCCAAACAATTGATTCATATGATTATAACCAGGGAAATGCAACTTACATGCTAAATGACTCTCCTATGATTACAGATTTTAGAAAATCAAAAATCCCTACACCCTTTGATAAATTCACTGCCACCAGGAATAAGAAAGACGAAATGAGTTTGACCAAAATTCAAAAAGAAAGACAAGAGCATAACCCTTTCAATTTTAGCGATTTAAACTCTCAAATTCTATCCGCACCAGAAGCTACTGATTATGAGTGCAAGCAACAAAGGTTTCCATCTCTTCAGAGTCACAATACTACCTTGGAAAAACTAGCAGGAGATAACGAAGATGAATTGAAAGTTGACATTACGTTCAATACAATCGATGGCTTTGAAAACAACATTCAAGTGAAAGATTTTACTGATGATTGCAAAACCAGAACAGATAAAAGAGATCCTCACTTACAAGACATGTTTGATTCGGGCAATATCACTGCTGTAGTGAGCGCTGCCCAGGATGACGTGTATGATGCTGGAAACAATAGCATTGGTGCGATAAAATCGCTTTTACCATCTCTAAATCCATGGAGCTTGCCAAAAAAAACATCTCAACAAGTAGATATTCACTATTGAAATGAAAAGAAAAACAATCTCAGCAATGTAATAGCGTCATCAAAATTCATTCCGGTTTCCACTTGCAAAACAAGTGCAATATACAGCTTTATTTACATGTAATTTTAATTTCTCATGTCGATTTTAACAATCATTCATGCTAAACCTTCTTGTTGAAACAATTTCTTAGTCACTTCGTACGTTGATATCATTATGGCACAACTTGGTGCAATCTTTATTAGTCTTGGCAGCAACCCGGCGTACAAGGCCCCAATTCCTTCAGCCTTTTTGACGTTGTTTAAGTATACAAACATGTTTTTGTTGTGAGCGTATGAGTTACTACCATTGAGGGCACTCACTGCTTTATCATCTCTCATTGCTGAAATTTGCAGTCTTGTCTTGCCCACGTCAAATGGGTGTGTGATCAGTCCGGCAATAGTCCCACTAATGCTGCCCCCAATAAAAGTGTTTAAGAAGTAGTTCCAATTTGAATCGGGTGGTGCAGTGGTGAAAAAAAAGTTCTTAAACCACATGTTTTTTTTATATGATTCGTAGGAACCCCAATATATGGCGCTAAAGGGAACATCTCTCCAAAAAGTTATTTCCAAACCTTTGAAAAGTGCTCTATAACCGACCTTATTGATTTCAAACCTAGTTTCCACTAATAAATCTTTAATGATCCCAAAGGACTTGGCACCTGACGAGGCAGGAATACTTTGTAATCTCGTCTTTAATAACTCGAGTGGCGCTACCGTTGTTGCTGCAATCACCCGTGCAAAAGCACCGCATCCAAAAGAATTTAATGTGGGGTACATGGCATTTAAAGGAGAAAGGTCTCTCAAAGATTCATAGCCCGAATAGTACACGACATTTGATGGGATAGCCATTAATAAAGTCAGTGAAAGCCCTCTCCAAAGAGTTCTTATGCCTTCAAATTGTGATATTTTTTTGAACGCGTCCAATGTGCCGGTAAAATTCGTTTGAGGATTCCTACTACAATGCAAATCTTTGAAACACTGCTCTTCCCAAAAAACAGCGGGCAGTGGGATTTTCTGTGTCAGCTTACTGGGTGCCAAAGTGGATCTTTTCAAAGCATTTTGGGCATTTCGTACCGGTGGTGACTCTAATATTGGCTCTGACACAGGAGGGCAATCGCAGCCCGGGAGCATGCCTTGCTGTTGTACTCTGACTCTAACAACGTCCATGGGTGTCAAAAACAGCGATGTGAACAAAGAACCGATGCACGCGCTTAACATCCGCTGATGTATGGCTGTTCCATTACTAGTTTGAGAAGCAGGATTTGCCGTATCATTACTCAAACTCATTATTATAGATTAAAATATCAACTGAACTAGGTGTGGTCCGATTTGTGCTTTTTTTGGAGATGGTTTGAAAAGCTGTGATTTTGGTGTCTGTAAGCTTCTCTAATAATGGCCACTAGATGTAATTGCACACTTTATGGTTGTTGTTTTCTGTTATTCTTGCTCCTTTAGATGATAATTGCAGCTTAAAAAAGTTGGTCGTAAACTTTGGACATCAGCGTGAAAGAGAATTTTAGGTGTAACCGATACTTTGCGATATGATTGTAGGCAAATTCATCTCTTGCACAAATTTTTTCACAAAAAAAAAATAAAAAAGGTCAAAAAAAAAAAAACGTAAGAATAAAAAAAACATATTACAAGTTTGATTTCGCCCAGGATCGAACTGGGGACGTTCTGCGTGTTAAGCAGATGCCATAACCGACTAGACCACGAAACCAATAAATAACTTGATACCGTTTAAACCTTTTTGAGCTTCCACACTGTACGCTCCGTGTAAAAAAAAAAAAAATTATTTGTGACTATGTTTTTGAATTTCACAGCTAAAGCATTTCAAATTTTTTTTTAAAGACGTTCACATTTATATTTCTTGAGTATATATATGCATATATATAAACATGTGTATTTATTTAATCATTTCCCTTCATGAGCAGGTAAGAGCGAGATAATCAAGTTGATCCTTTTTCTTACAGTTTAGAAATCAATAATTAAGCTTGGTAGGTGGAAGCAGAGACGTTACCACCGTGACCGGTCCAGTTGAAATGGACATCTTGGCCAGCTGGCAAATGGTCGTTAGCACATTCTGGCAAGACTTTGAAAGTGTGGGCACCAAAGTAATCTCTTTGAGCTTGCAACAAGTTAGCAGGCAATCTTTTAGATCTGTAACCGTCGTAGAAAGACAGAGCAGTGGAGAAAGCTGGGGTTGGGATACCGAATTCGGTGGCCAAACCAATGGTTTTTCTCCAACCAGATTGAGCTTTGGTGATGGCTTCAGTGAAAAATTTGTTGAACAACAAGTTTTCTAGTTCTGGGTTTTCTCTGTAAGCTTTGGTGATTTCAGCCAAAAAGACAGATCTGATAATACAACCACCTCTCCACATCAAAGCGATGGCTGGGTTGTTTAGTTTCCATCCATAAGTTTTCCCGGCTTCTCTAATCAACATGAAACCTTGAGCATAAGAGATAATTTTGGAAGCGTAAAGAGCTTGTTCCAAATCGTCAACAAATTTTGCTTTGTCGGTAAAGATTTTAGAGGTATCTTCTGGAATAGTTGGACCACCCAAGATTTTGGAAGCTTCAACTCTTTCGTCTTTCAAAGCGGACAAAGCTCTAGCGAAAACGGCTTCCCCAATCAAAGTGACTGGCATACCTAGATCCAAAGCGTTGATGGCGGTCCATTTACCAGTACCTTTTTGACCAGCGGTATCCAAGATTTTTTCAACCAATGGTTTACCATCGTCGTCATTTTTTTTCAAAATGTCTCTTGTGATTTCAATCAAGAAAGAATCCAAAACACCTTTGTTCCATTTTTCAAAAACATCACCGATTTCTTGGTTTGTAAATTTACCCAATCTTTTCATAATATCATAAGCTTCACAAATCAATTGCATATCACCGTATTCAATACCGTTATGAACCATTTTGACGTAATGACCAGAACCGGCAGGACCAACCCAATCACAACATGGTTCACCATCGGATTTGGCAGCAATAGATTGGAAAATGTCTTTAATGTGTGGCCAAGCTTCTTCAGCACCACCTGGCATCAAAGATGGACCGTATCTAGCACCTTCTTCACCACCAGAAACACCGGAACCAACAAACAAGATTCCTTGTTTTTCTAGTTCTTCATATCTTCTATTGGTATCTGGGAAATGGGAGTTACCACCATCAATGATGATATCACCTTTTTCCAAATATGGCAACAATTGTTCAATAAACAAATCAACTGGTTTACCAGCTTTAACCAACAAAATAATTCTTCTTGGTCTTTTCAAGTTTTCACACAATTCTTTGATAGAGTGAGCACCAATGATGGATTTACCTTTGGCTTCGTTGGCCATGAAATCATCAACTTTGGAAACAGTTCTGTTGTAAGCAACAACAGTGAACCCGTGGTCAGCAGCGTTCAAGATCAAGTTTTGACCCATAACAGCCAAACCGATCAAACCAATATCACCTTTTGGACTAGACATTTTTAATGGTAGATTTATTTATTTATTTGTGTGTTTGTGTAATATATAAACTTTTGGTGAATATATTTCTGGTTTTTTAGTGGTTTTTTTAGAGACAGAAAGAGAGATATAGAGAGAAATAGAGACAGAGACAGAGAAAAATGTTGATACTAAGAATTGATGTTCAAAAGAGACAAAGCAATAAAGTCGAGAAATTAAAATCATGATGAAAACAAAAAAAGATGTTGTAAATTTGGATTAATTGCAAAATAAAAAGGCGTTTGATATCAATCAATTATGCCTGTGTTTATATATACAGTCACACTGATATCAACATCTCAAAGGAACTCAAAAGAAGCTCGAAAGAAGGTCCAATTTTCTCACATTAATAAATGTATGTACAGGAAACTCTATGTAATTCAATCCACGACACATCGTAAAAGGGTGTCCATTTTTAATCAAAGCTCCGAGAGTGTGTGTTGGTGGTCACAAGTAAGAATTCCAAAATGTGTTGAAAACAACAACGAATGAAAAAAAAAAAGTGAATTGATGACTTGAAATTGACAACACTCAAACACACCTGCTGCGAGAATACTTGGTAAAGACAACCCAATCAATCAGTTCAATCAATTAATGCATTGAAACTCTTGCATGAGTGTACTACGGTGTTTATATGACAGTGTATGTATAAAAGCAAACTGCAAACAAAAAGGTCGCCATCGAATTAGATGAGACTTCAACGTAGACTTCAATGTAGACTCCAACCTAGACTTCAACCTAGACTTCAACCTAGACTTTAACCTCGAGCTTGACTTATCCAACTCTCTTAAAAATGTTCTCCAACTTCCACTATATAGTGGCAATAATTATCATCTTCTAGTTAACAAACAAAGCAAAAAAGATCAAAAAATATAAATTGTGAGTCGGGTAAAGCTGCAGTAATAATTATTGGACAAATTTATTTTGCGCAATTTTTTATTGTTGTCCCAATTTCTTTGACAAACTGTGGCCGCGGCCGCAAAGGAAACTGTGTAAGTTGTGGAAACTGTGAGTATACACTTACATTACATTAAATAACAACCACAACCAAGAAAAAACTAGCCATACGGATGACACTTGTCCGTATTTTTGTTTACGGTCTTTAGTTTGCATATCCTTTGGAAAACAAACTTATAAACAGCCAACAAGCAAGGAGTAAAACGTGCCTGATAACGGAGATGCCCCCCTTCTCTTTTTTGTTTTAGATCAGTTTTTTAAATCAAGAAGAAAGAAACAATCTTACGATTGAAACAGAGATGTGGTAATGCTTCGCATTACATTCGTTTAGCGAACAAGAATTACAATGCCAAGAAATTACCTTTAATTAGAGAAAAAAAAAAATAAAAAAAAAGAAGGGGGGCGGGGGAGTAGTTAAGAAGGCAGGATTAAAGAATGGTTGCAACTGTAGCTATGCTGGTTACTACCTTTTTCATATTTTTGATCAAGATTTTCCTTTTCTTGAACTCACTCAGGCAACACGCGTTTTGTGCGTAAACTTCATATTACCAATAAACATATATATATATATATATATACACATTCACACAACATAACCATAAAATAAAACCCCGCGGACCAAAGACGTCCTTGTTCTTCTTTTTCATCTCTCTTTTAACGCAATCACAACTTGTTGGCAGTGTGGAAGTTTTTACCAGCAAATACAGCTTTGTCACCCAATTGTTCTTCTATTCTTAACAATTGGTTGTATTTGGCAACCCTTTCGGACCTTGTTGGGGCACCAGATTTGATTTGGCCACATCTCAACGCAACAACCAAATCAGCAATAAAAGTGTCTTCAGTTTCACCAGATCTATGCGAAACCATAATCCCCCATCCAGCATCCCAAGAATCGTTGGCTGCTTGAATTGATTCACTTAAACTACCGATTTGATTGATTTTCAACAACAAAGTGTCAGCAGCTTTCTTTTCAATGGCTGTGGCAATTCTTGCAGGATTAGTAACAACCAAATCATCAGCAACAACGGGAACTTTGGAGTTTTTGAAAAAATGGGTCCATGAGTCCCAATCGTCTTCGGCAAATGGGTCTTCCAAAGAAATGATTGGATACTTGTCAACTAATTTATTATACAAAGAGGCTAATTCTGGACCAGATAACCATTTCGATTTGTCCGAGTCTGGGTTTTTGAAATCCAAATCGTATTTACCGTCTTTGTAAAACTCAGAAGAAGCAGCGTCCATCGCAATGCCAACTTTACCTTCGTGGCCAGCTTCTTTGATAGCATCCATGATCAAATCCAAAGCTTCGTCAGCGGTGTTGACGTTAGGTGCAACACCACCTTCGTCACCAACATTACCGGCGGACCCACCGTATTTCTTTTTGGTCAAAGATTTTAAATGGTGGTAAACTTCAGAACCAATTCTCAAAGCTTCAGAAAAGGATGGTGCACCGGTTGGTGCAATCATGAATTCTTGAAATGCCAAGGCACCACCTGCATGGGACCCACCGTTCAAAACATTGAAAAATGGAACTGGCAACACCAATGGTGTTTTGGTTGTCCCGTAGATTAACTGGTTCAAATGCTCATAGAGTGGGATGCCCTTGGTGGCAGCAGCCGCTTTGGAACAAGCCATGGAGACCCCCAAAATAGCGTTAGCACCCAATTTGGACTTGTTTGCTGTACCGTCCAACTTGTTCAAGAAAGCGTCAACGGATTTTTGATCACCAAGATCTAAGTTGGCTTTGATCAAAGCTGGACCAATGGTGTCGTTAACGTTGGCAACGGCTTTCAAAACACCTTTACCCAACCATTTGGATTTGTCCCCATCTCTCAATTCCAAAGCTTCGTGGATACCAGTGGAAGCACCAGATGGAACAATGGATCTGAACATACCATCTTTGGTGGTAACTTCAACTTCAACAGTTGGGTTACCTCTCGAATCGTAGACGGATCTAGCGTGTACTTTTTCTACGGACATTTCTTTATATTTTTCTCAATAGGATAATTGTGTGTTACTTTATTAGAGTAGCCTTGGTTCTTTTAGCCTTTTTTTTTTTTTTTGTTTTTTTTTGTTTAGCTTAAAGTTTCAAGATTCACCAAGCCAAGACCTGCTCTTTATATATCTTTTTCTTACATTCATTTGACAACTTTGTCAAACGTAATACATCAAAGTTAAACGTTGTAGTGTGGTCAATTTGTACCAGTTTTTGTGCCAATTTTTTTCTTTATCTGTCTTGGCAAACTCCCTTAAACATTCATTCTCCAACGGTTTTTCGCGCAAATGTGACACAATTGTGAAAACCTTTCACATCAATCGCAATCTTACAAAAACGTTATCTTTGTATATTAAATAAAGGTATATTTTGTCCTGTTCAAAGATTTTACGTAATATATTTATCAGAGCGACAATTTTCTAAAATGGCTAATAAAAAAAAAAAACCGGACAAATTTAACATATTCAGTGGCTCTATGTCTATTATTTTAGTAAATTGATTCCGCTCATCCTCTTTTTGTTCCGAGACATTTGGGCACTATGTCTAGGGGAAGGTGTGTTGGAAGCATTGGTGCTACTGCTGATAAAACTATGACCATCATTGCCATCCCCAATAAAACTTCCGTTGGCAGTACCTCCAGTCATCAGCGGTGAAGAAGACTCTGAAGGTAAAGGAAGGCTGCTCAACCTTTTGTACGCTCTAGGAACAAATTCGTCGTCCGTGTAAGAAAACGAAGAGTGTGATATGTCTGACGTTTTCCGATGAGCAGCACTACCACTCACTTGTGGCTCAAAATCATCTTCAACCTCTTGGAGTTCCGGGTGCGACGTCCGAGACAAGGATGAAGAAGCAGTGCTGCTCCGAGATCTATACCTTGAAGGCAAATGCCCTTTTGCTCCTCCTGTGCCTTTGTTGTTGCCAGTGCCACTGCTGCCCTCCGTTTTGTGATCTGGCAATATTGAGTCCGAAAGTTTCCTCTGGATAGCGCTGAGAAACATTCTGCTGCTTCGACTAAAGGCTTTGGTATTGCTACTTGCAGAGCTCTCATCGTCGTTGGTAGATGCAGATGCTTGCCTGTTTGGTCTTTTCTTGATATCTAAAGGTGGATACGAAAAGTCACTGTTATCTGTATCAACAGTTTTTGAGCTCTGAAACTTGTTTTCCCGTTCCAAAAACTCAACTCTTTGAACAATGATGCCGTAATACTTGTTTTCAAACAAAATTTCTCGTATCAAAACGTTCAAATTTTTCAAGTCTGCAAAATTATTGTTTTTGAAAAATAGTTGAGAAAATAACACAATGTTAGTGTTAATCTCATTGTTGTAACCGTTGCCTAAATAAATTTGAATTAGATCAATATCGTAGCCGGTTTTTTGAAGTATCAAGTCAAAATGCTTGATCAGTAAAATCAATATCTGCAAATTACGCAATGTCATAAACTGAATAATCTTGCTAAAATCTGTGGTTTCCAGCCCTTGAATATATTTTATTAACTCTGTCTCAATCAAGTAGTTTTTCAAAATGTTTACCAAACGATGGTAGTAATTTAAATCTTGATTAGAATTGACCTCTCTGGCTACAAATTTAGCTTTTATTTTATCTTCCAAATTCAAGTTCTCGTTTTGCAAAACCATCTTCACCAAGTACTGGTTCATTTTGAGAATTTTTGTCACCTCACCAAGATCGTTTTTAAACCATATATTTAGTAAAGTAAGCCCATCAATACCAACACCGTTTCCACTCCCATCATATTTTTCCAAATCACTGTTCAATTTTTTTAACACAGGCTCAATCAAACATTCTTTGTAACTAAACTTTTTTCCATTGCCCAGCTCTTCTTTCTCTAACAAGTTTATATTTAAATGTGTCAAAGAGCTTCCAAAGTACTGGAAATTCCCAACATTGGACATCATAGTGGTAGTATTGGCAATGTACAGTGACTCCATTTCTTTCAAGTAATCGATAGGTTTGGCAATGCTAACCCCGTCTTGTTCAGTTCTTTCACCAAACAATTCATTCATTTTCATCAATTTCCTCATGAAAACGTCATTGTAATCTACCATGCATTGATGCAAATTCTTGATGAAGCTGATGTATAAATTAATGAAATTGTCGTAGTTCTCGCAGATCGCTGTGCTACGACGGTTTTGATGTATACGTTCGTTTTCTGCAGTACTTTTGGTATCAAATTTATAGTACTTGAAAGCTTGATACCCATGCGATTCGCTTCCGTGCGTATCCTCGTATAAGCTTGTAATTCCACAAGAAGTCAAATTTTGAAATAATTGCTCAATCTCTATAATATTTGGAGTAAAGCCAATTTCACGGAAATTGAGCGCTTGCGCAACATATTCCAGCATTTTCTTACCCAAAATCAGCAATTCTTCATCACTCGTCAACAAAACTCCGGACTCACTGTGTATGGAGATGTTCCTTGCGCTATTGGGAATAACAAACATTTCTTGTTTTGCTAATTCGTGTATTTGCTCTTTGAACTGATTCAGCTGATCAATGTTGCTAATAGCCAGTTGTTTGATAAGCACAAGGGGAAAGACCATTGTGTTAGCCTCAAATTTGGTCACTTCACTTGTGCTTTCTGAACACTTCAAAAAACTCTTTTCCTTTTGGTTGTACTCAAATACCGTGTTGTTTAAAGTTTTACTAGTGTCAATTATACCTTGATAACAGTCCATCAAAATAATCCCAATTTTTTCGGTTTGCAGTAGCCGTAAGTCATCAATCAACTCAATTATTGCACCGGTTTTTTCTTCATTTGCAGACAGCTCTTCATCATGAGAAGCGTTATCCATACTACCTTCCTGTAACAAGGGTAAAGCTTCCTGAAATTTGTCTATAAACTCTTGGTACATTGCTTTCAATTCGCTCAGTTTCAACTCGTTCAATTGAATACCAATAGGAACTTCTCCGTTGTCATAAAGCAAAGACTTATCATCTTTTGTTTTCAAACTAGTCAATTGAAGCCCTTTGCCTCGACTACTGGCTCGAAACCGATTGTTTGTATTATTATGCATAGGAATGTTTGCTCTGTCTCCAGACAAAATCCTGTTCTTAATACCCGAAACAACACCTTTAATTGCAACACTCTTGCTTTGTCCGGCAGCGTTCAAACTGGCTGAAGAGTTGGTCCGACTCTCACTTGAACCTGCCGCAGCGCTTGTCAAAGAGCTCTGGAACGCGGTATGCAAATTCTGTTTTAAAGGTTCCAAAACTTTGGTTTTGAGGTCGTCGTAGGTCTGCAAATAGTATTCCAGTTCATCAACGTCTTTTTCGATTTTGCTTTGAAGCAGTTTTATCCCGCTTATGAGGTCATCACTGTAAAAACTTGTTAATCGAAGCAGCTCGAGAGACATAGTGTTGAAATTTTCTTACGTGTGATAATATGCAGCCCAGAGTTCTGTGGTGTACTTATTTAGGACTACTTGGCTCTTGGAATTAAAAAATCGGGTAAAGTATCTTTAGTTTAGCATTTTAAATCAAATCTAATGTCTTTCACAAACAGCGCTTTTTCATTTTTTCTTCACTTTGGATATGAAAATCAGCAACGTGAAAAAAGCGAAAGCGAAAAACAGACCGGCAACCAAAATACCAAGACTTTTTGAGCAAATCCCATCTTAGAGTGAATAATTCAATACACAAATTACACAATGTTTGCTAAACCAAAAAAAAAAAAAAAAATAAAAAAAAAGGTGAAATCTAACAGTTATCAGGTGG
>ERZ794936.93-NODE-93-length-64845-cov-34.296450_pt1 | contig 64845 bp, 30 predicted proteins | sample MGYA00511083_ERZ794936 | MGnify/ENA primary metagenome ERZ794936 (study PRJEB30137, sample SAMN04331409) | food metagenome | isolation source: Y2 must sample point D1 replicate A | place: Australia: South Australia | collected 2014 ... | reverse complement strand
AAAAAAAAAAAAAAAAAAAAAAAAAAAAAAAAAAAAAAAAAAAAAAAAAATAAAATAATAGAAAATAAAAGTTCGAAAGAACTATAACACAGTTTTTATGGATCGGAGAACATATCGGACCAAGATACTGTAAAAGAGATAACAACCGAGTAATAAAACAACAAGAGAATCCTTGGATACTGCATATCAACAAGACACTTATCAGATATACGATCCACATAAAAATACAAGCATACGCACACAATGAACGCACTGCCAAATGAAATAGTCAACTGGGACATCTTGAACGAAATCATCTCAATGGACGAAGACGATCCAGGTTTCTCAAAAGAATTGATCATACAGTATTTTGAGCAAGCAAACCAAACGTTTGGTGAGATAGACGAACTATGCACGAGCACCAAAAAAGACTTACAGAGCAGTGCAGTTGTCGATGATGAAAACAATAATAATACTAATGAAACTATACCCAACATCAACAAAAAACTTATAGAATTGTCGAACTTGGGTCATTTTTTGAAAGGTTCTTCTTCAGCATTGGGATTGACAAGAATAGCATTTTACTGTGGATTGATCCAAAATGCAGGGAAGGGTAAGAGAAATGAGGTTGATATAACAAATAATGGCAATATAGACAGCAGTGGTGGGGTGCAACCTGCATCTAATAACAGTACAGCATTACAGTTGATTTCAATAATAGAAAGTTCACTGAAAAATGCAAGATTAGAGTTTGATGCTGCAAAAAAAGAATTACAAAAACATTATGGAGAAGATTTGGATGCGTGATTGCCATGATGAGTCGTATCAACATATTATTGACAAAAAAAAAAGAAAGCGAGTTTAGAAAACAATAAACGTGATGGTGTATTCCCGCATTCCATTTCCCACCACAACATATATTTCTAATGCAACAGTTTTTTAATAAAAGTTTATAAAATATTTTTAAGCTGATCTACAATAAATGTCTCGACACTGCAAACCAAAAAAAAAAAAAAAAAAACGAAAGAAAAAAAACAGGACTTATTGTAAACAATATTGGGTCCATTTTCAAGGAGCTTGCAATAGATGAGTTGGCTTATTATATTTTCAAAGTAGAGCAGACTGTTTGTATCACGCCTTTTTGGGCCAGGGTCTACTAACCCAAATGTTCAATGTTCTCGTAAATGTTCAACTTGGCATGCTTTGAATCTCCCTCATCTGTCACCCGTTTTAAAACCTCCTGTGGCCAGTACTCCTGGTCCACTGCACCATCTTTAAAATCAGGATTGTACTGATATCCCTTGTGATAACCGAGGTTTGCCATCAACTTTGTTGGTGCGTTTCTTAAATGCATTGGTATTTGAGCATTCCCCATATCATATTTGTTATCTTCAATCAACTCTTTCATTTTGTTCCACGTTCTGTACAATTTGACACTTTTCGGACTTTCGCAAAGCAATACACAACAATGCGCTAAATTCAACTCACATTCAGGCATACCAACTTTCATCACAGCTTCATAAGTTGCCACAGCAAAGGGCAACACGTCGTTGTTCACAACCCCAATGTCTTCGCTTGCAATTCGAATCATTCTTCTAGCAATATACCGAGGATCTTCCCCGTTCTTCAACATTCTAGCTAGGTAGTATAAGGACGCATTCGTGTCACTTCCGCGAATACTTTTGTGAAGAGCACTGATGTAATCATAATGGAAATCACTTTTAGAGTCGTAGTAGTATATGGATGGAATTGTTTTGATTAGTTCTTTGACACTGGAAAGTTGTAACCAGTGTTCTGATGTTTGGTTGTTTTGAACGTCTCCACATGTAGTTGTCACAATCATCTCCAGTAAATTCAATAATCTTCGGGTGTCTCCATTACATATGCTGATCAAATAATCAAACAACTCGTTCGCTGACGAGGCACTCCCATGTTCAGCACTTACACTCTCCCGTTTCAACGAGTTGACTTCAACATCATCAATTCCAGCAATACGCAACGTGGGATAATAGTGTTTCAACATGCGTATTCCGCTCATAAGCACCATTCTTAGGTCTTCATTTTCCAAACTTTTCAAAACAAAGACTTGACACCTGCTCAACAAGGCGTTGTTCAATTGGAAACTTGGATTTTCAGTAGTGCAACCAATCAATATAATCTCACCGTTCTCGATACTCGGCAGCAAAACGTCCTGCTGGGTTTTGTTGAAACGGTGAATTTCATCAATAAACAAAACAGTCACGTACTTGGTCAAATGATAGTCTTTCTTGCTGTTTTCAAAAATCTTTTTCATATCAGAAACAGAAGCCTTGGTGGCGCTGATCTCCACAAGTTTGTAGCGAACTTGATTACCAGACGCTCCTGCACTCGTTCCATTTGTTGTTTTCACCAGTAGCCGCGCCAAAGTCGTTTTGCCCACCCCTGGAGGCCCCCACAAAAGCATCGATGGAATGCATTTATTCTGGATGTACCGAAACACAATCCCGTTTTCTGAATTCAACAAGTGGGTTTGTCCCACGTACTCGCTCAGATTTCGAGGTCTGACTTTTTCACTCAAGGGGAGATGACGTATTTTGGCATAGTACTTTTCACTGTTGGCATTTTCATCGGACTCCTTGCTGTCAGGTTTCCAAATTTGTTGGACAAGACCAATGGGTTTGCTGGAAGTTGCAGACCCAGGTTCATGACCTGCTGGGGTGATTTCCACAAGGTCTTGTAAATTGCTTGTTCCATCTTCACCATCAAGGTCATCTACCACAAAACTTTTCGCATTTTGCGTTGCTGCTTCAAGTTTGGGTTTTTTGTTAGTGATGGTAGGCTGAAAAAAATTAGTTATGCTACTGTTTGTCGATGGTCGCTTATTAGCACCAGAACTGTGAGATTCTGCGGTCGCAGGCGCTATCGAGCATTTGTCCAAATGCGAGTTGATCTTGGAAAACTTTATTTCTTTGTTGCAAACAGGACAGGATATCAGTTGTTCGACTTTAGACATGAGATTGGTTTTTTTTCACTTTGGATCTGTTGCCTTTTGTTCTCTGCATTTCACAGATGTTAACAGTAGTGGGCCATCTAAAAAAGTGTAACTTGACGCGACTCGAAAAAAAAAAATTAAAAAAACACACACACACACACACACACACACACACCAAAGTGTTAAACAAACCATTACAAGAACCCGAGCATACGAGAAGAAGCAAAATAAAAACCATGTTTACTCAAAAAAATTCATACATACATATAAAACATAACATCATGTGTTTTGAATCAGCATTCTCATCACACGAATTATAATTTAAAGGAAAAAAAAACAAACAGAGAAAGAGCATCAAAAAATCATATCTTACTTGCTCTTTGCCAATCAATGGGTAAACTCGTACAAGTCACCTAGTTTGTTGGCGTAGTATTTTGGCAACCCAAGACCATGGTCAGAGTTTTGCAACAATCTGTCTTCTGTTTCAACACCAGTCAAAACCAACAAAGTGCCTCCCAAGTTACCTTCCAACCCAAATCTGATGTCCGTGTTCAATCTGTCACCAACCATGCAGCATTTTGATCTTTGTAATTCCGGATAAGCTTTGAAAACGGTGTCTAGCATTTTTTGGGAAGGCTTCCCACAGTTTGGTGGCTCTTCTCTCCCACTGGAAACGGTCAGTAGATCGATCATGGACCCACATCCAGGTAATAGCATACCTTTTGAAGGAAAGGTGGTGTCGATGTTGGTGGCAATGTACTGTGTTTTCGGTTCCTTTTGGGTCAAGTATTGGAAACTGATGCATAGTTTGTGGTAGTTGATTTTGGTATCCAACCCAGCAACAACACATTTGACTTTTGGATCCAATGGCAAAAACGGGGTGGTGTCGCTGTTCCATTCGGCCATCAATCTTTCGTCGCTCCCACCAAGAGTCTCAAAGCCCATGTCGTGCAACTCGTCTTCAATTCCTTGTTCCCCGAAAACCCAGATTTTGTCTTCACCGGGTTTCAAATCGGTGTAGTTCTTGATGTATACAGCTGTGGCGTAACTCGATCCGAATATTTGCTTTTCAGTGATATCTTTGATACCGAAACTCTCAAATTTCTTGGTGTATTGTTTTCTTGATTTGGTGGAATTGTTGGTGACGAAAATTAATGTTTTTTTCAAACTTTTTAACATTTCAATGGTCTCCACAACAGAGGGCAACAAGTGTGTACCAGACCATAAGACTCCATCACAATCAAACAAAAAAGTGTCATACTTGTTTAGGAATTCTGTGGCAATCTGCTTGTCGCTGATTTTGATTGGGGTGTTGTTTGAAACAGTCATTGTAGAGGGGTAGGGAGAAGTGCTACTGTAGATATGTAGCGTGGTGGGAATACTGATTTTTTGTCTCACAAAGGTAATGTGAGAGGTAAGTTGTTGTTTTAATACATATTTTTATACCATACCTACATATATATATATACAAACGCTCCTGCCCAAATTATTACATTCAACTTGAAACAATATATGCCTTAGCCTCAGCATTTCAATGTCAAAATGACTAATACACTGCAAAGGATTCCATTATCGAATTTACAAGGACTTAAGGCCTTCCATAAATTCTCGCAATCGGACCACCTGAAATATTCCGACGTTTATCAATATTGTCGTCACGTGGAATTTACTGGCACCAAAAAAAAAAAAAATAACGTCAAGATATTTGAATAGCCTAATTCGGACAACGATGTTTTTTCTCCAGTTCACCATTATCTGTGAATTGCTCTTCAGATTGAAGCACCTCTGGACTGCTCTTGACTACTCTTGACTGCTCTTGACTGATACCTCGCAAGAATGACTTGACAATGCATACTGCCATTTATCAAGCATATCACACACGACAACACCCACCTCACCCGTTGAATCAATGGCTCGCCAACGCAAAGACCTTACGAAAAAAAAGGGCACTCCCAAACGCTCAACACAAGCTGCTGTAGCCAACAAGTCCAACACAACATCGAATGTTCCACAACAACAACAGGATACCGGCTCCAAAGAAATTGTGATCCAAACAATAGATATCGAGCCGTTGGTCCAGTATATTCTCTACGCGCTGCTTTTTTCGAGAATTGTTGTCCAGCCTCTGTATTCATTGATCAGCGACTGCGATGAAACGTTCAATTACTGGGAACCATTAAATTATATGGTGAGAGGGTTTGGGAAAGAAACGTGGGAGTATTCTCCTGTGTACTCGATCCGTTCCTGGTGTTTTCTTTTGCCCTTGTTCAACGTTTTGAAAGTGGTGAGCAAAATCGCCAAATTTGTACCGGCTCCACTATCGAATTTTTACAAGCCGTACCATTTGTTTTATTTGGCAAGAATCATTCTTGGTGCAGTATCTTTTTTGGTCGAAAGGCAATTTTTCATTCAACTTTGCGTGAGTTTTTCAGCCGATTTTGCCAAATGGTGGCTGTTGCTGCAATTATTTAACCCGGGCTACTTCCATGCAAGTGTTGAATTGTTGCCTTCCTCGTTTGCAATGACTGTGATGTTGCATGCCACAAACTACTACATCAAATACGTTTCTGAAAAATATCAAAACAAAACAAAGCTGGATTTTTTTGTAAAATCCGTAGCTTGCATTGTGGTTGGTGCTATTGCTGGATGGCCGTTTGTTTTTGTTTTGATTTTGCCACTTGGGTTGCATTTTGTGTTGAACAATTTCAATTACATGAATTTCATTGCCAAGGGTCTTATTGGCTGTGCAAAATCGTTGTTTGTTATTGTTGCATACATTACTTTTGTCGATTCCATCTTTTATGGTAAATTTTCCCCAGTTTTTTTCAACATTGTAGCTTACAACGTTTTTAATGCTACTGAAGAATCGGGGCCAAACATTTTTGGAGTTGAGCCATGGTATTACTATTTGCAAAATTTGGTGTTGAATTTCCCATTGGTTACATTACTTGGTTTGTTGCTTTCCTTCACTGTTTTTTACAAATTTCAATTTTTTAAACAGTGCTGGCCTGTTTACATGCAGATTGTCATTTGGATCGGTATTTTCAACAATCAGCCACACAAAGAAGAAAGATTTTTGTATCCAATTTACGGGTTGCTGACTTTTGTTGCTGCAGCTTCGTTTGTTAGCACACACTCAAAGAACAAGTCTCAAAATGCCAAACGTTTACCAAAGAAACCCACCTTGGGTTCCATTGTTAAAGTGTTTTTGGTTCTTGCACTAGCAGGCCAGGCTTTATTGAGAATCAGTTCATTGGTGATCAATTATACGGGCCCATTAGCAGTTTACGAGCATTTGAACAGCTTGTCCAATAGCACGGAATCTGAATCGGTCGTCAACGTTTGTGTTGGTAGAGAGTGGTACCACTACCCATCTTCCTTTTTTTTACCAGACAATCACAGACTCAAGTTTGTTTCCAGTGGGTTTGATGGGTTGTTGCCTGGTGATTTTCAAGAAGACGTTGAGACGTGGGTTTCCGGGATCAGAATTGTTCCAGAAGGAATGAACAACATGAATCTGTATGACGAGGCAAAAGTCGTTAACGTTGAGCAATGTGATTATTTGATTGACGTTGATTTGCCAGTTTATGACACGGGGAAAGACGCGATCAATGACTCAACCAAGGGCAAAAAGCTTTACTGTTCCTCGATTATAGATGTTGAGCACTCAAAACTACTTGGAAGAGCTTTCACAGTGCCTTTCTGGGCTTACTTGCCAAAGCCTATTTTGAAGCTCACTTCTAAATTTTACCATGTTGAGTACTTGGACTATTGCTTGTATGAGAGAAAATAGTTTTAGTAAGGCATCATTGTAAACCTTTGGCTAAGAAAATTAGCAGTCACCTGTTGGAAAAAAACAATATTCGCGTATATAAAGGATAATTAACTTACAAAAAAAGATCAATGTATATGCAATTGGAGAAAGTAATAAACAAAACACAAATGTAGCGGGCGAAGCAAGTGAGGGAACCTTTTTGCTACACTAAATACACGCATTTTCACAGAAATGACACTTATATAGCAAAGTTCTTGCTCATTTTACTCTTCATACTCATTGTGCTCGTATTAACTTTTCTCTGTTGCTCTTGGTTCATTCATTTATGCAACATACTATCTCTGGCTGGACCGGTTCCGACCCATTCGACAGGAACACCAACAAAGTCTTCAATGTATTTCAAATAGGCCTTTGCATTATCTGGCAAATCTTTGTATTCTTTAATTTTGGTGATATCAGTGTTCCAGCCTGGTAGAGTAACGTATTCGACTTCAACTTTACCCAAATCAAGCAAATCTTCTGGGAAAGATTTCAATTCTTTACCTTTCAAAGAATATTTAACACCAACTGGGATTTCTTTAAAAGTGTCCAAAACATCCAATTTGGTAATGTTCAAAGCAGTGTACCCATTGATCCAAGTTGAATATTTCAAAACAACCAAATCCAACCACCCACATCTTCTTTTTCTTCCTGTTGTGACCCCAAATTCAGCACCAATAGTTTGCAATTTTTCACCTTCTGCGTTCAATTGTTCAGTTGGGAATGGACCTTCACCAACTCTTGTAGTGTATGCTTTTACAACCCCATAAATGTTTTTGATGGTGTTTGGAGGAATCCCTAAACCAGTACAAACCCCACCAATTGAAGTGGAAGAAGATGTAACATATGGATAAGTCCCGAAATCAATATCCAACATCAATGCATTGGCACCTTCAATCAAAACTCTTTTTTTATCAACATAGATGGCATTGTGCATGAATTCAACAGAATCAACAACAAAAGGTTTCAAATCTTTTCTCAATTGTTTGTATTTGTTCAATTCTGCTTCAACATCGTAATCAAATTCACCATATCTTTTCTGTCTTGTTTCAAACAATCTTCTAAATTGAGTTTCAAAATATTCCCATCCATCTTCATTAATCAAATGATGAACTCTTAAACCAGATCTGGAAGCTTTTGTAGAATATGTTGGACCAATCCCTTTCCCAGTTGTTCCAATGTTTTTCCCATCTTTTGAAGCACCACTCAATTCCAATTCTCTTAATTTATCTGTTCTTTGATGGAAATCGAAAACCAAATGAGCTCTAGAAGAAACAAACAATCTAGATCTGCAACCAGTTAAACCTTTGGATTCAATGGTTTCCAATTCTTTGAAAAAGGAAGGAACATGAATAACAACACCAGACCCAATCAAGTTCAAACAATGCTTGTTAACCAATCCAGATGGCAACATGTGGAAATCGTATTTGATTCCATCAACAACAATAGTATGACCTGCATTGTTCCCACCGGCACATCTTGCAACAATGTCATAATGGTCAACCAACAAGTCAACCAACTTCCCTTTACCTTCGTCCCCCCATTGAGATCCCAAAACAACGTCAACCATCTTTTTCTGTTTATATATGTGTGTGAGTGTGTGTGTGTGTGTGTATTTGCTATTACAGCTATGGGTTTATGTGAGTTATTTCTACCAACACCAGAGCAAAGAAGTCGAGACAAGAATTATATATTGATAAAAAGTTAATTACTTTGTTTAGTTTTCCATTTTCGTTCGAATATGAAGAAAGAGTGTGTATTATCTTAATAACTGCTCTAAAGATTCAATAATTCGTTCGATAATGATATGTATATATATCAACAATTAAATATTCGAAAACACTCACAAATAATAGGTTAAATTGTTCAGAAACTCTAAAGTTCGAAAATCCAAAAAAAATCTCGATATACTTGAAACTATTATCGTGTGTGTGTGTGTGCATGTGTGTATATATATATGTATGTATGATCAAAATAAGTAAAGATCTTCCACTATATATAAATTGTCATGTTAACTGAGTGTAATTACAGCGAGCTTATACATTGATATACTTGATATTATTATTTTTTTTCAAAGTTTCTAGGCTCAAATCAGTCACAACCTGATGACTTATTTTCAGCCTATAATATTTGCATTATCTTTGGCTTTCCATTACTATATTACTTTCTTATAATGATAAAAGTGTATTACTATTAGTATTTTTTTTTGACTTCGGTTTCGGATTCTGCTTTTTTCTTGTTCCTTGCGGTGGTAATTAGAATGACTGGAATGAAGTAATAATTAGATTAACCGGAAAATGGGAAAAGATGGAAAAAAAAAAAAAAAACAAAAAAGAAAAAAATAATAACGCCCGCCACTGCGCCTCGGAAGTTCCGAAATTACATGATAGACAAGATCACGTGTGGTTTAGCTAATGCCGTGTTCGGAATACCGGAATATTGGTCGGTAGTGCGAGTGTGGTATGAGTAGAGTCCGAGTACACGGTACCACTTGTGATGGGTGAAAAAAGAAACAAGGAGAATTATTGATGAGCTTTGAGAAAATATATCGAGCATTTATGATCTTGAAAGTCATCGATTAAAGTAGATTATTGTCTTGGTCTTGACGGTCAATATTTTGAGTGTTTTATTCAGCCGGGGTTTCTTTTTTTTTTTTATCAGTACACCAACCAAATAACCAACCAACCAACGCAAAGAGAATAACGAAAGGAAGCCATGGATAAGCGGTCTGCTACCAACAGCAACAACAACAATGGTAAGAAGCCAGGGAATAACAACAATGGTAAGCAGCCAGGCAATAACAAAAACCAAAAAAGTTTGAATAATAATCAAAGAAATAAATTGGACAGAATCAGAAATGCAAGAAGTATACGGACCCAGATAGTGGCATCTGGGAATACACATAAGCACAGACGCGGTGGTGGTAATGGTTTTAAGAGTTCTGGTAGTAATAATAACAAGAGAGGATATAACTCTATTGAACGCGACATTTTCAGTAAAGATGGTGGGCTTTTGAAAGTTCCTGAGTTTATCAATTCCAGAATGTTTGAAATCAAGCAGTTGGAATATTCCATGAAGAAATCAGCGAAAAGTTCCAGTACCAGGTGTTTCCAAAGTTTGCCCCGTGTGATGAGAAGAAGAACAGCTTCGCATAATATCAAAAGGATTCCGAAAAGAATGAGAAATAGAGCATTGAGAGAAATGGTGAAAGGAGATCAACATATCACCAAGGGAGAAAAATTGACTGCTCCTAAACAGCATTTATCCAAGAAAAACTTGTACAAATTGAAAATGTCTGTGAAAATATTGAGATTGATTACTAAATCTAAATTCATGAAAAATGCTTTACCTTTGAAATATTATCAAACTAATTTGCCCCAAAAATTTCAATTGAGAAAAATTATGAAAATTATGAAAGCACATGTGCGTGCATCATCCACAACTACAACTCCAACGGGTGGAGCTAATACTTCTAGTTCTATTTCCACTACTTTTCCATTTCAAAAAAACACGATGAATAATCAGTTGGGCCATACGGATGTGACTGGGATAAACAGATTGGTTACCGGATCTGTTGAGTTGGGTCAGTTGGTGAAGTCGTACAAATACGCCAAGAGACAAGCAGTCAATGTTTGGTTGCCCACACACGTTTGGAATGCCAAGAGAAGTCATATGATGAATTTATATGGCAAAAAGATATGTTACACTCCAACGCAAAAATGCTACAAAAGAACACACAGATTGGGGAGTCCGCAAAGTGCTCAATCAGATGGTTGCTTGATAGAAGATACTTGTTACATGGGCAAATGTGTTATTGAGTCTACTGATCCAATGACAAATTTGGTTAAATTGTTTAAATCGAAAAATGATGACTTAAAAATCAAAAACAATAATATATTTGTGAATAAAGAAACAGAAAAACTAGGGTCCATTGAAAAATTGGTTTGGATTGAAAAACCAAACAAATTATTGTTAATTCTGCATCCCTCGATCTACGAGAAATTTTTCAATTTATTTTTGGAAACATTTTCGCATGAAATAAACAATTTGCAAACATTGAGCATCCATGACTGTCAGTATAGCATTGGAAGCATCAACTTGATGGGATCAAATGCTTTGTTGAACTTGGTGAAAACATTTAGAAGTTTCCAAGGAAAAGAAGAGTCCGCTGCAAAAGAAGATATTGATTTTGAAAAATTTGTTCAATTGGGTGCCAGTCTCAGAGACTTTCAACTTTTGAAACCGGATTTCTCAATGAGTTTGCAAATATTTGATCCAAGATTATTGAAAAAACCTCAACTACCAAACAATATCAACAAATACCTCAAAAAAGATATCAACGACTTGCTTGTGGACCTCCACAACACAAACGTTCAACAGGCATCCAACAAAAATGATGTTTTGAAGGAATTGTGCAACCCGCTCCAAAGATACGCATCGTACAAAAACAAATCAACTCTCAAAGAGTTGAGCAAACGGTACAGGGCTGCAGTGGGCCAAAATTTTGTAGGGGATTTTCAGAAAGATGTGACTATTCCAGTACATTTGTACAAAAACGCGTGGGGCAACGGGTTCACTCTCTTGTTACCGTACCACTGGGTCTTGCCTCTATGGTACCAACTAAACAAAATCCCGAGAACCTACCATATAGGGTTGAAACAGATTCAACAACTGAAATACGAAATGAACGTGATGGACTTCCCGAACGACCATTTGGACACCGTGGCTGGATACTTGAACTTGGTTTTGAAAAGCCACTACTCCAAAGAATTGTGGTTGAAAAAACCAAGCAGCAAACGTCTAAACTATGAGAAGTTAAAAAACCTGCATTTCGACGACAACAGAATTAGGGTTGGAGAAGTTGGAGATCCCTTCCAGCCGGATTTTGTATTTTTGAGGTTTTTGTATTTTGGTTTGAAATACATTGTTCGGAAATACCCAGATCTCTACGAAAACGAACAAAATGTGTCGTTGATTTTGCCAAACCAAACATCCGGAATGGACTTGCAAACGAATCAATTGGATGCAAAAACTGTTTACGATTTGATTGTGCATTACAACAAGTTGCACACAACCGTCAACAAAAACATGGACTTTGGTTCGCCAATTGTTGCTGTGCCATTCTCTAATTCCAATGGTTCAACAGATAACAAAGTTGATATTTTGCAGTTCTGGTCACAATTTAACAGTTGGAAACTACCATGCACCCCTGTTAGTATATCAATGGTAAGCAGAGGCCATCCAACAGACAATGCCAGACTGTACAGAATTAATAAGCAGAATTGGGATATCTATTGGAAACATTACGCCGAAAATGACAAGTTCAACAATCACGGAAACAACAACTTGGAGAATCTTAAGAACAATGTCATAGTCAAGTCCCAATACTTGCCTAAAGTTCAAGATTTGATAGGTTTTGTAAATGCAGGGACTTTTAACTTGTCTGTTGGAAAGGGCACAGGTACAGGGTTTATTTTGGCTGATTGGAACTCTGATGCGTACTGCGACAAAATAGGTTTGTTAAGAAACGTTGGAACTGACGACTACAAGCTCGTCAAATACGAGATGGTCCGTTTGTAAATGGACGTCACTGGTGTTCACTACTGGGCACACCGTTGATTACTTTTATAGAATGTTTTTTGTATATATATACTTGCATATTATTCGATAAAACAAAAACAAAAAAAAAAAAACAAAAAAAAAAAACAAAAAATAAAAACAAAAATATTTTATACATTATTCCAAAGATCAAAAAAAAAACGTCCTTGGAATGGGCTCACTTGTAAAGCCAGTAGAGGTATTTTAAGTTTTTCAATACTCCTAAAAACTCAAAACTCCATCTAAATCATCCACGTTTAGATAATCTGATTTCATATCAATCAACAACTGCTTCCAATACGAGTTTCTCAAATAAACCGGATACTGAGGGACCCCCCAAATTCTTGTTTTAAGTCCTAGTGCATTCACAAAACCAATGGAATCTGTCATACATTGTAGTTCTTGTTCATTCAACGAAACAAGGTGGTGCTCTACAAAGGACTCAATTTCCAAAGGCACAGACTTTTCATTGCCATTTTTCTCAGATTGACAGTGATTCAACAATTTTTTCAACGAAGTGGAAACCACTATTGCGGGTGGGATTTCTGTTGCTGTTTGACTATTGTTTTGCACGAGTTCGACGATATCCAAATCTAAAAACACAAATTCTGCATATTTTTTATAGTCTTGATATCTGGGGTAATCTCCAGTCAAGATGATAATCAAAGGATTGAAAACAATTTGGTTTGTTTCTTGGTCTTTGTAAGTGAGATATTTTTGGAAATCTGGTGTTCCCAAGTATTCGTTGACCAAAATATCATACACGGTTTCACTTAATTCCGGTTGTTTGAAATCAATGTATAAGATAGTAGGCATACCTGTATCTGTGTGAAACAACCCGTTGAGTTTTTCAGTAGTTTTTTCCCTCATTTGGTTGACTTCATCTAATAAAATTTGCAATGGATTGATGTACAAGTTTTCTAGATTTCTGTGTATTGGATCCAAATAATCTTTGTTGTGGCCAACGGCAAGCATCGTTTTGTGGTTGCTGCTTTCATCATCGGTGTCTATATCATCACTAACATTTTTAACATAACTATTGTTCAACCAAATATCTGCTTCTATGCTGTTGACTCCATGCATCAATGCATCGAAAACGGGCAAAGTTCTCCAATAGTCATTATGTGAATGTACGTAGTTCAATGGGGTCACGTCTCTTGTCAAGATTTCCACTAGTGTTTTTTTGTTTTCCTCAAACGACAAGGCGTTTTGACTGCTGATTAAAAAAGACATGAATAAATCATAGTAATACGACGACACAAAGTTGGTTTTTGAAGTCAAGTCTTCTTTTTGGTTTTTCGATTTCTTGCTATTCAATTCTTTTGTACTGATTGAATCCAAATTAGTGTCAAAATATTGCAAAAGTTTCAAACCGCTTAATGCTATTCCCGTATGGCCCGCGCCATTGAACTTATTAGCACCGAATTCATCACTATATATATTACTATCATTTGTGTTTTTGGTACCATTAGAAGTATGAGAAGAATTATTACTAGAAACCAATAGCGGCAAAGAGTATTTGTCAACAACAATGAAAAACGTGATAACTACAACAGAAATGATAAGCATTCTGTATTTTTTCAGGTTTTTACGAAATCCAGCATAAATAGAAGATTTCTCGTTCTCGCTGGACGAAATTCTAAATTCTTCATCTTCAGGAATTCGAAACTCTTTGTTGACACCACTTGCATGATTAATTACTTTGCCAGCTTCTTGTGATAGCGGTGCTGCTTCATCTTCTTCTGCCCCACCCCCTTGTTCTTCTTGTGCTACCGGAATATTATCTACCGAAATATTATCACTCATCTCTATTGGATTTTCCGTCTGTCTAATCATATTTTTATTTTTTCTCTTAACCGGTTTGTCTGAGAGAAGAAAACTGGAGTTTACCGAGTCACTATTCTTGGTGTATTGGTTCTTTGCTTTATATACAGTTTCATTTAAATTAATCATTGTCATAAGATTATAGATGCGGCATTTTTGTAATACTTTGGAAACTGAATTAATTAACGCACATTTGCATTTCCTAAAGCACGTTCTTATTAATAAAAAGTTTTTCTTGTACCTTATTATTATTCCGGGTATCAATAACAAAATATGTTACCCAGACCTGAATAAAGGTTTTTGCCACGTGATATATATATATATATATATATGTTTATACCACCGCATACTATAAAGTTTTGTGACACATTTTCTTGGTATGATGGCCGCTTTTGATTCTACAGTGCCAAAGTGATGGATAATAAAACAATTAGTCGGAGTGTAGAGTTATTACAGGAAACTTTGTGTAATTGTTTGAATCATGGTTTGTTGTTTCCTCATGGTTCGTGCTTCTCGGTCTAGTCCGTGCATTAACAACACTTTTCCGTACTTTGATTATGATTGCTCTACATTGTGCTATACTAGAGCAAACTAAAGTCTAGTGCTTTAACCATGGACTTGGTTGTCTTATTGAACCATTATCTGTTGTGTACAAGCCCTCTCCCTTGTCTCTTTCCCTTGTCTCTTTCCCGGAACATCCGAACCAAACTGATGACACATCCGGGTCCCAAAACCTCTCTTAGCTCTTCTATTCGGAACACCCGCGTGTTTCATATTCCGAATACTCGGAAGGAAATAAGAACAATGCCAAAAACAAAAACAAAAAAAGATAAACCACACTCAGAAGAGTAATAGTACAGACAGGGGGAAAGACAACCGAGAAGTTTCCTTAGATAAGATAAGATCTGAGGTTGATTGTGGTCACGATATTGCGATATTACGGTATAGCAATAAATTAATGCTCAACATACTCGGAAAAGATAAGCAATTTCACTCCAGGAACGTTCCTTGGGTGTCTATATTCTTTAGGATTTGATCAATGAGATCAGGGGGAGATGGTTTTAGTGACAAGATTCAAAAGAAAAAGACATGATAAAATTGGATAACTTAGATGGCGTATATAAAGGGGCATGACAAACGACAAGAGACTACAAAGAGCAAAGCCAGTGGATATATATAACTACTAATACTACTTTTAGATAGAAACTAGTACCAATAATACTACTAATAATACTACTCAATATTACTCTTAAATACTACTGATAATACTATTAAATACTAACACTGAAATACTAACACCACCGCAGGAAAGAGAAATATGAAGAGACAAACACCAGAGTTTATAGTGTTTGCAGGAACGTTTGTTGATACACCAAAGTTGAATGAGTTGAGGATCAGAGAGAAATGTTGTGTGGGTGTTGACATGAGAAAGGCCATAAAGGGAAGTATTGTTTTTATTCATGAAAACAGTTGCAACTTTGATAATCCAATTCAGGATGCCATGGAATATGATGGAAACTTACAAGAAGAAAATATCAAAGTTATTCAAAATAAAGATATCGACCAGTCAAATAACGAAAACAACAATACAAAGTTTTTCTTTCCTGGATTTGTGGATACACATTGCCATGCTTCACAATATCCAAATGCAGGGATATTCGGGAAAACAACGCTTTTGGACTGGTTGAACAAATACACTTTCCCCTTGGAAAAATCGTTGCAAGACTTGAACATTGCCAACAAAGTCTACACCAAAGTGATACAAAAGACATTGTCGCATGGAACAACGACCATTGCGTATTATGCAACCATAGATTTGAAATCAAGTATCTTGTTGGCGGAATTGTGTTCACAATATGGACAAAGAGCATACATTGGCAAAGTGTGCATGGACAGAAACTCTCCAGATTATTATACTGAAACTGTGGATGATTGTATGGAATCTATGGAAAATTTTTTGAAATATTTGAGTAAAGTGCTAAACGATGGGAAAATTAAACCAATTGTAACACCAAGGTTTGCTCCTTCATGTTCGGATGAATTGATGCAAAAATTGGGTGAATTATCACTAAATGGAAATTCAAATGATACAGATAATCAACAATTTGAAAAAATTCACGTTCAAACACATTTGAGCGAAAATAAAGAAGAAATTGAATGGGTGCATCGTCTTTTCCCAAATATCCAAAGCTATACTCACGTTTATGATCATTTCAACTTGTTACATGAAAAAACGGTTTTGGCACATTGCATACATCTAAGTGAAGAAGAAGCAAATTTAATCAAATTGAGAAAATCAGGCATCTCGCATTGTCCCATTTCTAATAGTTCCATCACTTCAGGGGAGTGTAAAGTTAGATGGCTCTTGGACAAAAAAATTAAAGTTTCCTTGGGTACAGACTTGTCTGGTGGATACAGTCCCAGCATATTGGACACAGCAAGACAAGCACTTTTGGTGTCTAGACATGTTGCAATGAAATACGACTCTTTGAATCATTCTATGGAAAATGAGTGCTCAAAAAAGGGCCTGGAAAAGGGCCTTAAAAAATACTCTGAAAAGTACTCAAAAGAGCATTACAAGTTGTCATCAAAAGAAGTTTTGTATTTGGCTACCATGGGTGGAGCACAGTGTCTTGATATGGAAAATGAAATTGGATCTTTTGAAGTGGGCAAACAATTTGATTGTCAATTGATTGATTTGAATTGTGAAAACTCAAATGTTGACGTTTTCAACTGGCAATTTGTTAAAAGTGAAGAAATTGACAAAGAAAAAGAGTTGGAAAAATTCAACGATTTGATTGATAAATGGTTGTTTAACGGTGATGATAGAAACACCACAAGGGTCTGGATTCAGGGCAAACAAGTGATATCCAAAGCCTGAAATTTCCTGCACCATTAGATTTACAACAATACCTACAGTCTTAATATATACGGTCTCAATACATACGCTCTTATTACATACGGTCTTATTACATACGGTCTTATTACCTACACCCTCAACTCTTAAAAAAATAAGCATTAGCGAATGATTGTAAATGATTGCAACTCTTGGTAGTGTACGTCTCGGTATTATAAACAAATGTATAATCATCACTATTAAAAAGCAAAAGAAGCGTGTCGCTCGTATTAGCGGCTTCAAAAAAACAAAAACTACACATCACAGAAAATTGAAACATGTGTATGTATCTATAAACAATGGAATACAGCAGCGTCCATTAAAACACAAAAAATAACGGTCCCCCTCACTCGGCATCAGTAGTAGGCCACTGCATACAACATGGGCAACTTTGGGTGCTGCTTTTGCCATTCACCAAACACTTCAAACAAGTAGTCCTCGTAGTTTACAGGCTCCGTTAAAGTCAGCTCATTGATCTTGTCAGCCAACGCCAAAATGCCCTTGGCCCCAATGATGGCGTTTTCGTTGTCATCCTTGATCTCTACATTGATCACATGCACAATCTTGTTTTTCATTCCACCCCTGTACATCAAATCCTCAATAACAGAATCAAAACATCTCTCTTCGCAGGTGAAAACAAAATCAAAGTAATTTTTCTGCGAAAGCTGCCACTTCTCCGGAGCAGCTTTGATTTTCCTGTTTCTATCCAACATTTTCAACAACCCGTTTCTCGTGTATCGCTCTTCGCTTTGGTTTTTCAAATCGTTGTAAATCTGATCGTATGGGGTCCCAAAATTGTACACATTCGGCTTGTCAATACTCAATCCAGGCAACCGCACAGCGCTCCCTGTACCAAAGGAGTCCACGTTGTATCCGGCATTGGATAACACTTTGTGGGCTTCCATTGATCTGTTATTGTTACTCGCACACACCGTACAGAAGCTTAGCTTACTTTTATACGGCTGTTCCTGGATATCTGGTGTGGAAGACCCAGTGTTACTTTCAGTTTTTACACTCATTCGTTGGTAGCAAGTCTTTTTTTTTTTTTTTTTATTGATATCAAACTGGATCCAATGGAGTACTGCTTTGTCTTTTATTTGTTTGTGACAAGAAGGTAAGAGATTAAATGGTTCTTGCCTTGCTCAGTTCGATTTCGCCTGTAAGCTAAAAAGATGCGCTATTATGCGGATATATGAAAAAAAAAAAAAAAAAAAAAAAAAAAAAAAAACCTGACGTTTGCGTCGCATTGCGTTGGTTAAGCCAGGATAAAGCTTAAAATTAAAGTATCCTACTGCTTCATATACTTTACTTTCCTATACATATAGCTACTTAAAAAATCACAATCACACTTCAAAGGCTCATTCTTCACCCAGACTGACGGTTTCCTGCTCACACAAGACTTTTTCTTCATTGTCCACGTCATCAGAGTCATTTTTCAACGTAACGATTTTTTGATCTTTGCACTGAACTTCTTGAAACTCGTCATACTCTTGGTCAAAACTAGCTTTCTTCAAACGCATGTTGCCCAAAACTTCTCCAATGTCAACGTAATCTTCTGTGTCGCTAAACACCTCCGCTGCACCATTGGAGGCAAAACCAATGCTCTCGGTTCGTTCAAGAGTCCCTCGAGTGGCCGCGTCCGACCCGCATTCAACATAAGAGCTTTCTGTTTCACCTGCAGACACTGGTGGATGTTGATCTAATGCAACAGAATCACGTCCTCCATACTCTGGGTGGTTTGTAAACTGCACGATTCGACTGCCCTTATTATTGTTCATTGCTCTAATTTTTTCCTGAAATGATATCCAGTCTTCCTTGCCCTGAATCAAAAATCCAAGCATCATGGATGGATCAACCTGAGAAAATGGTAAAGTTTTGTAATCTGTGGAGTGAGCAGACTGTGCAAACTGCGTAGGATCTTTGGTGTGCAGTTTGGGACTGTGGGGATCCAAATAGAGCAAAACGTCGTTGCTGTAACCAAAAAAATAAAAACTTGATGAGGGTTTCCCACCAGATATTCCACAGGTGTTTCCTTCTAGTCCAAGCAAGCCTTTGATATCATTCCAGTAATACTCGTTCAAATTTGAAAGACCCAATCTGACGCACAATAAGATTAACACATTTGTTTTTCTACTTAAGCTGTCATCTTTTTCAAACATCCTGTCCACCTCATCCAAGTAGATTGTACCAGAATCAATGGAAATATAACAGTTGTTGATCCCACATTCTGGAAAACTCAATACCAGTTTTTGAATGCTGCGAGCTGCAGCCGATGGGCTAAACCACTCTCCGGGTTTTTTGTTTGACAACTCATAGCCAACTTTAACAAAATTCTGTATTGAAAAAGGATATTGAAATTCATCACGAAACCAGTTCATAAAGTTTCCACCCGTCAAAGAGCTATCCGCCTGTTTTCCTGTGTCGTTGTCGGATGCCTCTAAGGAATACCTGTACGACCGTCCATAATGGATTATCTGCAATGCGTTGGCCAATAAGCTTTGACCAGTTCTGATCATACAGCCCCACCCGACATCCGTTATAAACGAGTTATTTGCGTTGTTCTTGACGATATTAGAGTAATATGCAAACACACCAGCTCTCAAAAGCACGGATATCGCATGGTCGTCTTCATTTCCTGTAATTTTGGCAATGGGCTCAAAGTCTGTCCTATACGTAAACAATATCACTGTGTATATGTCTTTCATAATCGCCTCATCATGCAAGTTGTTTGTTGGTGTTAACATACTCGTGAGGTTGGATGCGGTGTTTTCAAGCATACTGGTCATAAAGTTGTTTACCTTCATAAACAAATCTGGTTCTGCAGGCTCTTCAGCTTTTTTTGTATGAGTTTGAGCATACTTTTCAGGCTCATAAATGGTGCCCAATATGCATACTAAAGGTGTAGCATTAGGATCTTCTTCAGTGGTCAAATTTTTGTCTTCTGATGTGTTAGTTGGCTGCATTGGGAAACTTTGAGAGTAACGTGGTGATGAGTTATACTTGCGTGAACAGCAGTAAAAACTTCTGAGTGTTTTTTTTATTCCGTGTTCTTCTCAAGTTTTTTTTTTCAGTTCCTCAGTTTTTCTTGCTCTCTTTAAACTCAAAGGTGAATTGGGATGGCTCTTCCTTATATTATTAGGTTGCTGATAACAAATGTCAAGCGCATCTGATCTACCACTCTTTGGCCTGCAACTTGCCCCTTATCTTTTGCGGAGTCATGAGTGCTACAAGTGTAATTTGTTCTAGGCACGTGAACAGGGAGACCTAAGTCCAAAAAAACGAACAAAAAAAATTTGGTTCACGTGGCCAGGCTAACAAAATTTGTCAAATGTAACTTTATTGTCGCAAGGGCGCCAACACCCATTCAAACACTCACTTCAAAGCACAAGGTTACAAGCAATATAGTTTGAGATTTGAAGAAAGCTTGTGTCAGATAAGTATATAGTAAAATCATCACTGCAAATATAAAAAAACACTCCCCCATAATTGACTGAATAACTATTAAACATAGTACACAAAACACGAGTGTCAGATAGATTTTGAAATGGCCAAGAGAAAATCAAGAAACAACGGTTCGAGCAAACTTGCCTCTTCTCAGAAGGGCAAAAAAAGTAACAAAAAGAGCAAGAGTAATGGAACTAGTAAACGTGGAAAGTCAATCTTTAATTTCAACAGAGATGAAGGTGGTGACCAGCTTTTCGACACGAGACCGGCAAAAGTGGGCAAGTATGGTGGGTTTTCCAATTTGAGACTTGGTGGAGGAGACTTGGCCAATCCTGATTTTATATCAGATTTCTACTTTGGGAGAAACAACATGAAAAAGGGCTCTATGAAAATGTCTGCTTATAGAAACAAACCGAAACATATAGGCAGGCGTTACGGGGACGACGACGACAGTGCCTTGGACAGCGACGATGAGTACGAACGGGAAAAGAGAAATGTGCCCGCTAGAAAAAGGCCTGTGCTTTTTGTAAAAGCCCTTGAGGTTTATGATCCTTCAAAAGAATTGATCGAAATGCTTAGAGCTAAAAATAATGTTGAAAATAACTATATGGGCACTTTAGACCAGAATATGGAGGCGAGTGACAATGGTGATGAGATGAAAGACTTTGAGAGTGTTGCTGACCAATATCAGCTGGGGGAAGATGTGGAAAGTGATTCTATTGATTACAAGGATGTTTATGGAGATGAGGAATCGGGAAGTGACGGCTACGAAACTGAAGGCGACGACATATATAACTATGACGAAGACGTTTACCAAAACCAGATTTCGGAGGAAAGTCGTAAGGAAAATATTCCAAATACCGAGGAGAATGCTTTGTTTTTCATTGATGAAGAAGGCACCGATTGCAATCCTGAAGATGTGAAAGTTGTGCAAGTGGAGCCATCAAAACCTGCAGTTTCTATCAGCACAGAATTCAATTCTGTTTTGACAATTGGCAAAATCCAAATGAACTTAGAAAACGACCCAGCAACTAATGAAGTGCACTCAATACCTATAAGGAAAAAAGTGCCAAAACAAACACTGGACCAAGAAACAGCTCAAAGTTCAAAACTTTCAGAGTCTTTTAACGACTTGGAAATTGAAGATCTATCAACTATAAACTCACCACCTGCTGCTTTTTCTAAACACAACCCACTCGACTCAAAGCACAGAAACAAAGAGGTTGGTGTTGAGTTTGGTTTACTTGATTGTGACTATGTTGCAAACACCTCAGATGTTGAAGTCACAAACATAAGACTTGGGTCTAATACACAGTCGTACTACGTCAAATGCTATAAATTTTTTGGGAGTTATGACTTTAACTGGTGTGATGAGGATTTTTTTGTTGATGTGCTAAATGAATTAGGTTTGCCTACTGATAGGCACGATGCTTATTTCCAATACATTTACAAAAGCCTTGTTCCCGAAGAAGACGAGCGTGAAAACTCGAATTACGATCATCTGTACATGACTGACAGCGAGATATCAAGTGATGACGAGATTGACGTTAATAAAGAATATGGTGACTACACACTTCCAGTCCAAGAATCGGATTCTTTGGAAGAAAATGATTCCATTACCAGTGATCAGTATGAAGGTTTGGATGATTTGATTTCGATTTCTCAAACCCATGCAAGGGCAAGAAATCAAGATTTTGAAACAACAAGTGTACGAACAATTGGTAAGGACAAGAAGAAAAAGCTGGTTTTGGAAAATGAGTTTTTAGATGAAGAAACTAAAAGTTTGTTGCAAGAGAAATACAAAGTCAGACTTGAAAACAAAGCCACCAAGACCAAAAATGTTTTAGAATTTATTGATGAAATGAACAAGACCAGCACAGACTTGCTTTTGAAATATCCTTATGGGTTGCACATCAAAAACATCAAAGAAGAATACAAACTGTTTCTGAATGACTTGTCAAGACAGAGATTGTCGTTTCCTCCACTAGATCCACATGGCAACAAAACAATTGAAAAAATGGGCAAGCATTTTAATTTGAAAATATCAAAAAGAACATCAAAAAGCTACAAGTACATCACCTGTGAAAAGACAAAAAAAACTGACAAAAAGGGGCCAAACTACCAATTGGTTGACCAACTTTTGAAACAGAGACCTGTGTTTATGAGGGTGGACCGTAAGCTTCCTGCAAACATGGCAATCAAAATCAAAGACGAAGCCACCGGCTCTACTCGCTCCAAGTTCGGTGTAAAAGAAGGAGAGGTTGTTGGTGGGGAGAGTTCTGCTATTGATTCATCAAACCTCGGGCACCAAATGTTGAGAAAACTGGGTTGGAGTAGCGGCCAAGGGTTGGGAAAACAAGGCCAACAGGGAATAATCGAGCCATTACAGGTTTTGGTGAAAAAAAGCAAAAGAGGGGTTGGTCATCAACAGGTCCCTGCAAACTGATCAGCGACTATTTCAGCATGTGCAGCGTGCGCTGGATTTGTGTCTAATTTATATAAAAACTTTTTAAGCTTTGAAATTTTAGTTTCGTCATGGAACCGTATTCACCAGTGAACTCATCTGGGTGAATCGTAACAGATTTTACCCATCTTTTATCCTTCACTGCTATGAACTTCATCTAACTAATCGTTAACCGGCTCTTGCTTGCTTGTTTTTTTTGTGCACTCATTCACAGTTAGTTTTTTTGTTTCGCAGCATTTTCAACTTTTGTTTACGTTTAAGACATTGTGACGCGTTCTTTAGCTTTTACTGATGTTTGGGGCTAATTTAGCGTTTAACTTGAATTAACGTTAATTGGAGATTCTGACAACAAGCCTCGCAAAAGCAACCATTGTTAAGAAGCCAAGGATAATGGATTGGATAAGCAGAGTGTGTGGCCTTGAAGCATTGGACGCCATGGCAGCAGGAGACCTGACACCAGAGCAAAAACAACAACTGAAGACACTGATGAACCAGAATCACGAAAACATTATTGGAAACGGTGACAAGAACAGTAAAGTATTAGGTAGAAACTCTAGGGAAGCAGTGCCTGCATCACGCGGAGCACCAGAAAAACAACAAGTAGTTCCTGAAAACAAGGATGGGGCTGGACCATCTGAATCGTACAGTCCCTCTTTAGAAGACGTACCGCACAAATTTGAGACAGTTTCTTTATCAAGCAACAGTGTCTCTCACAGCTCTTCGTTGCAGGAATCAAGTTGTGAAACTTGGACAAAGCCATCCGAGAAACTCAATTTTCAAACGGAAACGCCAACTGCGTCTTCACCATCCAATTGCGGTTTGCAATCCAACCAGAGCGATAAAACAATACGAGGTTTTGCAAACCCCAAAACTGATAAAATTGCTAACAGCTTCAGAGGAAAAATGAATGAAACCGAAATGACGCTCAATAAATTAAAACACCAAATTAACAGTCTTGCAACTGAGAAAAAAGAAAACGGGATCACCATCGAAGAGTTGAGAAAACAACTTGAAAGTACCAAAACTTTTGAACAAAAACAGTCTGAAGTAAATGAAAATTTGACACAAAAGTATACAAGATTAGAGCAAAAAAATTCTATGTTGGAGCAAGAGAAAAAAGCTTTGGTTTCTGAGATCACTAACTTGAACAAGGAAAACAAAATCTTTACAGAGTCTTTGAATTCCATAAACGAAACAATAGCAGGAAATTGTAACAACTTTGCACAAAGTCATTCACACCCTTCAGAGCCTGAAGGTTTACTCAAGCTCTTGAAAGCTCAATTGGACGAAGCAAATACTATAAAGCAAGAATACCGCACCCTAGCATCAAAACTTGAGTGTCAACCTTTATTTGCTGAAATTGAAAAAAAACTCGACAGTATGAAAAACGATGCACAAAAATCTGCCAATGCAGAGTCTCTCTACAACAAGCAGGCTACATTTGTAAAAAACATTGACAAAACATTGGAAATGTATGGCTGCTCTGTGTACATTAAAGACTTTTCAGGCAATGCAGGGTTTTGTAAATTTGATGATACATTACAAAAAGTGATACTGGAAAGTTACGAAAAAAATTTAAGTGGGTTCAAATTGTACGGTGTTCCTGTTGGTAAATCTATGCTTTCTAACGATTTTGATTCCAACAAAACTGAAGAAGAGATGTCTTCTTCTAACGCAGTGGTAGGGTTTTACACGAAACAACAGGAGGAGGAGTTGCGGCGCTTACGTGAAGACAATAAAGGTTTTGTAGATTCATTGTCCAAATTTCCTGATGTTCTAAAACTGCTTGAGCAGCTAAACCAAAACTATGACAAAATCTCCGATTCTGCAACCACAGTGCAAAAAATCAACGAGACCACCACTTTGTTATCAGAAAAATTAACCAAAGATTTTGAATCGTTTGAAAACGATATCAAGAAAAAAGACTTGGAGATCCAAAAGTTAAAAGAAACTCAAAATTCTTGTATTGAAGATCTGAAGCTAAGCTCAGAATCACTACAAACGGAAATCAACAGCTTAAGTTCAGAAAAGAAAGTATTGCAAAAACAAACTTTTGAACAGAGAACTGCTTTAGAAGCTAAACATGTGGAAATAATAAACTTGCAAAATGAAATCGAGAACTTGAGACAAGATTTTTCCATGATCAAAGGAAGCGCGGCTGATGCGTTGACAAAGCTTGATTTCAAGGATCCAGACAAGTATTTCTCTTTGAGCATGGGCGATGTAGACAAGATGTCCTTGGTGGAAGCTCAAAATGCTCTAAAAAAAGCCTTGTATGTGATGGACATGCCGCTCAACAAATTTGAAACAGGTATCATTCTGTACTCATTGATTTCAAGATTAGAGAGAAAAGCGTTGTACGAGTTCATTGATGTTTTGCATGTTTTTGCATACGACACTCCAATTGAGTTGCAATCGTACACACAGAACATGTATAACCAGTATCTGGCTACGCGCGACTTTAATCAAGTTATTCCGCCAGTGAAGAAAGATTTGGATGACTTGACCATCGCATTTGATAAGAAGTTGCATGGCTGTTCTCGCTGTAAAGCAGGACACTCGGCTTAAACTGTTTTGATGACTGTGTGAAAGATTGTCTGTAGGTGTTATGTTTCAGTATTTGTTTAGGTTTATAGGATCAAAATATCAACAGTTTGTTAAAGCTGTTTGAATATTCGTATTCTTTCTTTTTCTGTTTTTTCGTTGTTTTTTTTTTTTTTGTGTTTCTTCGCCTTGTTTGTAAGCGCCATTCGATTTTTTTTTTTGGAGATCGTGTATAAAGTTTGAGATGGCATAATGCCTTTTTTCAGAATTCCATAGAGAATATAAAAGAAACAAGGTGAAACACTTCAGGATCCAGCCCAATGAGCAGACAAAATGAAACAAAAACCTGCTACTATGAGTTGTTGGGAGTGGAAAGTACTGCTTCTTCAGTAGAAATCAAAAAAGCGTACCGGAAACAAGCACTAGTCTACCATCCAGACAAAAACCCTGACAACATTGAAGAAGCTACACTTCGGTTTTCAGAAATTTCCATTGCTTACGAAACATTAGCTGACCCGCAGGAACGTTCCTGGTACGACTCTCACAAAAATGAAGTTTTGTACGGTGGCAGTGGAGAGACAGGCGATGCAGAGGACGGCACATATGAGTACTACGATTCCAACGATCCAATTGTGACTGGGATAACCTGCGATGAAATCATGAAGTTCTTCATGCCGAGTTTGTACACCAGATTGGATGACAGTCCTGCTGGGCTTTATCAAATAGCGGGCAAAGTGTTTAGCAGAATTGCTAAAGATGAGATTTTGTTTGCAAGACGGCTTGGTTTGGAAAGCAAAATCAAATTTGAGGACGACTTTTACGAGCAGGATATCAGACAAGATGGATATGTTGAGACATGCAAAAAGTACGGGAACAGCAATGGAATAAGCGGGAGCACTCTGCTTTGGCCATCGTATGGTTATAGTGAAACCTCTTATGAAGATTTGAAAAAATTTTACAAAAAGTGGGGTTCTTTCAACACGGTAAAAAATTTTGCTTGGAAAGATGAGTACAGAATTTTCAGAAATTATGACAGAAGAACTAAAAGAGAATTGAACAAAAGAAACGAGAGAATAAGGAACCAATTCAAAAATGAATACAACAAAACTGTGAAAAATTATGTCAATTTGATGAAAAAATACGACATGAGAATGAAACTCGGTGCCAAGAGAGAAGAAGACGCGAAAAGACTGCAGAGATTGAAAGACTTTGAAGCTTTGAAGCAAAAAGTCCAAACCAAAAGCTCTGCGACTGAGAATATCCAGTATGAGGAACAAGCTTGGCAGGCTGTAGATGAAAGCATGTACAAGGAGCTAGAAAAAACTCTGGCCGATTTTGACGACTCAGGAAACTTGTCTTGTGATGAAAAGCAAGGAAACGAAAAAACAGCTTTGCATGCTGATGCATCATTCCAAGAAGATTATAGTAAAGAAGATGAAGAGGAAGTGGTGTATGTCTATGAATGCTTTGTTTGTAATAAAACATTCAAGAGTGACAAACAGCTTACCAACCATAACAATTCCAAGATGCACAAACAAAAGCTAAACCAGTTGCAACGTGAAATGAAACAGCAAGACATGGAGCTTGGGTTGGATCAGGTGTCGGACTTTGAAGATTTCGAGTCTGCCAACGAAGACGATTGTGAAGAAGGAGAAGGAGCGGTGATAACAAAGGAAGACGATGCTACTGATGTTGATCAAGGAAACAACGATCTGCTTGATGAGATGGAAAACGTGCAGGATCTTGACGCTCTTCAAGCCGAACTCGACAAACTTGATGCTGAATTAGAGGCTTTGGGGAGCGAAGAGGACAGTGAAGAGGAACTTGATGCCGACGAACTTGATGCGGGCGAGGAAAGAACCGCAAATACATTTGAATTTGAACCAGATTTTGAAATCGATACTGACATCGATCACAGTGATGACTCAATAACAATTTTTGAACCACAGAAAATCGTTTCCAAAAACACCAATCTCGACAACACTAAGAGCGATAGTATTCAAGTAACTCAAGCATCCGACCAAGAAGACCTTCAAAATAACTTGGATGTGGACGACCTTGCCAATTTGTTGAGCTCACTGAATGACAAAAAAAAACCCAAGAAATTTAATTTTGCTGAAAATGAAAGCGACTGGAATGGTAATGGCTCAACAAGTAACAAAAAGGGGAAAAAAAGTAAAAAAAAGAAAGTCAAACCAAGACAGGAAAGCAGTAGTACCACCACCGATCATACTCCAATTAGCGATGCTCCACCAACAAAAACTCAGAACTTCGAAAATGTCTTGTCTCCAGAAACAGTATGTGGGAAATGTGGTGTTGTGTGTGAGACCCGGAATCAGCTTTTCAAACATGTCAAGTTAACAGGACACATAAGCTCCCCCAAAGAGGTTGAGATGCAGCTCAAAAACTTTAAAAAGTTGCAAAAAAAAAAAAAGGGCACAAGAAAAACGCAAATGGAGCAACAACACAACCTAACTAACCATCCGTACACCTGAACTTGTTAATTGACTTTTAGATGTTATCAAAATATACAACTTTCTTGTTGATTGTTTCATCATTGCATAGCATTATTTTATTCTTTTAACAATATATCTAAATATCGCAAGAGCATGTGACCTGTAATAGGTGTGACTTTTTTAACATTAATTTTTTTTTTTTTTCTTTATCTTACCCTGATTTAAATTTCAATTTTTCATATTTTGCATATTTTCCACTTATCATCATCATCATCGTTACCAAGTTTGTGTTTTTCTGTGTCTTTGGAGTTCTCTAATCTTTCTTTTTCTCCCGTTTTTTATCGAAACTGATACACTGAGAGGAAACTATTCGAGCTGATACGATATGCTATATGAGTCAGTAAGGACTTAGTTGGACTTGGAGGTTCTTGATAAACGTGTGAATGCAGATAGGCTAAGTTTTTTTTTTCTTTCATACTTAGTTCAACTTCTTGGTAAGCATATATCTGTTCAAACGTTTTGACGTGTGTTTTTAATACAAAACAAGAAATGGACCCACCGTGTAAAATCAAATCTAATCATCACTTTGCTAAGAACAACGACACCATGGATAATACTTTGGGACTTAATGACAATGGTAACATGAACACGAGTGACAACAACGTTCCTAGTAATATGGACTCCGCAAGTAATACCAATGTTTCCAATTTGTCCAGTGCTTTAAAATCTGTGAATTTGAGTTACGGAAACGGAACAACGGGCAACCAGGGAAATGGTGATTTTGAAGTTATTGCGCAACAACAACAACAACAACAACAACAACAACAGGGTGCCAACTCATCTTCTGTATCTCAAAATGGTGCCAGTACTTTATCTAATAGTCTGCAACAACAAGCCAGAATGCAGCACTACAACGCGAGACAGCCATCTAGATTGCAACAACAATATTCTCAGCAGCAGCAGCAGCAGCAGCAGATGCAACAGGTTCCAGGACAGTCAACGCAACAACAGCCACAGCAACAGCAACAGCAGCAGCAAGGTCAGGCCTTGCCCTTTTCTAATCATCCGGCCTCTGCTGACATCAACAACAAGAACGCTACTGTTGATTGTTCAAGAATTTCGAAACTTTTTGCTACTCAACCAATGGACGGATACACTTTGTTTTCGCACAGATCTGCCCCTAATGGTTTCAAAGTTGCTATTGTTTTGAGTGAATTGAACATGCCATACAGAACTTTTTTTTTGGATTTCAGCAAGGGAGAACACAGATGTCCTGAATTCATTGCTGTGAATCCTAACGCAAGGGTTCCTGCGTTGATTGATCACGCAATGGACAATTTGCCAATGTGGGAAAGTGGAGCCATTATTTTGCACTTAGTCAACAAATTTGCAAATCAAACAGGACAACCATTGTTATGGGCCGACAACGTGCAAGAGCAAACGCAAATATCTTCATGGTTGTTTTTCCAAACCAGTGGACATGCACCAATGATTGGTCAAGCTTTACATTTCAAATACTTTCACACAAACAAAATTCAGAGTGCCGTTGACCGTTACACAGACGAAGTTAGAAGGGTTTACGGAGTTGTGGAAATGGCGTTGGCAGAAAAAAGAGAAGCATTGATTATGGATTTGGACACGGAAAACGCAGCAGCATACTCTGCAGGAACAACCCCTTTGTCACAAAGTAGATTTTTTGACTATCCAGTGTGGTTGGTTGGAGACAAAATCACTGTTGCCGATTTGTCTTTTGTTCCTTGGAATAATGTTGTTGACAGAATCGGTATCAACATTAAGGTGGAGTTCCCAGAAGTTTACAAATGGACAAAACATATGATGCGGAGACCTGCAGTGATCAAAGCTTTGCGTGGAGAGTGATCAAAGCGGGCGTTAAGAGCGATAACGAGTGGTGTGATTCATGTGTATATGAGTTATTTCTAGTATTTCATTAAGCTGACAAATGACAATTGTAGTGTCCGGTATATACACATTTGTGTAAACAGTTTTCACAAGATCGGTAAGTAAGGTTGTCTGCTTTGTGTGTAGTATTTTATAGCACTTTTAATCTTAATATAATTTTAAATGGACTGGTAATTTTGAAGTCTGGTTAATGTTTATTTTTAAAAACTGGAAATATCTAATCTTCTCTGAATTTAGGCAGACTGTAAGTGGAAACAGGTAAAGTAATATTGCCAAAAATAAACAATAAAGTGTAAAAGTTATTATTCTTTGGGCAACTTTAAATAACGCTTTTGCTTTTGCACGCTTGAGCTTCACATCTGATAAAAGCACATAGGTCTATGGTTTCTTGGCCTTGTTATCAGCCTTATATAAACGAGTTGTGTTTATATTTTAATCAATACAACGCTCGGGTAAGCTCTTGATTTTTGTGCTTTTCATCTTTCTCGACATTCAAAAAAAAACTGAAACTTTCCACAAATCTTGATGAGGGGAGGCATATAGCCGATGAGAGAGTTTACTAAAGTCATTGCAACAATTAGTTATAATCTGAATACACCCAAAATACGGGGAATCACACCAGTCTTTGAGAAACTACGTCCTCAAGTGAATTGCAACGGAAATTTTCCAATTTGTATGACACCTTGATCAACAAACACCGCATCAATAAATGTACAATGCCTGATCCGCAGATCAAAGACAGATTGAAAGCAGCGGACCCCTGTCGCAAATGTAAAAGTTTACTGGAAAGTTGTCGGATCCAAATTGTCCAAACTCTAAACAACAACACAGGCATAAGCCCTGCATTTTTTTGCACTAGAATCAAGCAAAACGTTCCGTATCATCTGCTTTCTTCAATTTTGAGCAAAGTGAACAACTACGAAATAGTTGAAAAATTAGAGCTACAGAACCCTGGACTGGTGTTTTTGACCGAAGATATATGGCGTGGATTACTAAGAAAAGATTTTCCAAACAATTTGCATGAAAGTTTTACAAAAAATGAAAGGACCGTCTACAAAAAATTATTAAATGAGACACAACTTGAAAGAAGTTATCAGGATCCGTCTTTAAACAATTTTTTTTTGGAATACGACGAATCGAGACAGATGTACAAGATTCCGTCCAAATTGCTTTACTTGAAATACAAAGAAGAGCTCATAGCCAGGGAAAACGAAGCAAAGACCAATTTGATCAACAGAAACAAAAACATGCAAAAAATGAATGAATCAAAATCCATTGTGTTTTTGGAAAAAGACGAGGATTTGAATGCCGTATTGGGTCAAACAGTTAACAAATATGGGACAAATATGGTAAAGAAAGATGGCTCAAATAAGATTCCAAGATCAAAACTTTTCGCAAAATCTATGAACCAGCACAAAGAACACTACTCGAGAATATTCAACGACAGCAGAAAACGGAAACGGTTGATGGAAATATCCGGTGGAGCACGAGCTCCAGTGAACAAATCTGATGGGATCTCGTCTGTTTCAAATCTTACGCAGAACCAGCACACAAGCAGAGAAATCAAAAAGGTGAAAGTCTCTTTGAGCAAGAGCTTACTGTCTACCAAACGACCACATGCCAACGAGCAAGTTGATCAGCCTTTAGGAAAGAGCTCTTTTGGCATTGACACCGCTACATCTGCTGAGCAACCAAATACGCATATCTTTCCGAATAAAAAAACAGAGCCTTCAAAGCTTAGAAATATTCAAGAGTCCTTTCCCATAACTACCGGTACTTTGACTAAAAAAAAATCATCTTTTTTTACCAACAACAACAACAACAACAACAACAACAACAGCAGCAGCAGTGGTCCCAAAAATGTTTACATTTACGACAAGTCTCAAACCAAACGTCCATCATAGGGGCTAGACCCGGAGGGGTTTCTCCTGATGCTGCACCTATCACCAAGTCTAATCAAGAGGACTTTGCCTTTTCCTTAATTTAGGGTCAAAATGCTGCCTTTTTCCTCTCAGAGGAATCCATGACTTCAGGGCTCTGTTCGACTCAATCAGCTTGGAGTTATTCATTACTAAACTTTTGTTTTCTGCTTAAAAATATCTGTTGGTTTATCGGGGACTAAAATGTTTCTGGAGTTCGGAAGCACAAAAAAAGTAAAAGCTCACTGCGTAATCCGCGTGGATAAACAGGCAATTTAGAAAACCTTGGAACGAAAATGGAAATTACGAAAAAAAAAAAAAAAAAAAAAAAAAAAAAAAAAAAAAAAAAACCAAAAAAGTATAACGCGGTTCGCATTTAGGCCTTTTTTGCTTACTTTTCCGACCATTGACTGAGGCATTGATTGTTTGATCGAATAAGCGAACAATTGTCATTTTGTGAGCGGAAATGCCTCTTTGTCTGTTTTTCACCGAAAAGGGTGTTGAGCAAATGAGTTGAGTGATGAAATTAACTCATGTTTTGTTCACTTTTATGATGTTCATCGGTAATTGTTTGTGTACTTAAAGATTGGATTGGTTCGGATACGAGTTGAAAATTATTTCTTTATAAACTTTGGGTTTCGTTGTAAAGAAGCTTTCTATTAAAAATAAAGCACCAGATTAAAACAAAATCCTAAGACCATAAGGCAAATAATCCCACACTGGAACATGTTCAGAAGAAAGAAAGAAGCCAAAGACACAGTGGACACCTCCAAGCTTATTAAGATTGATCTTCCGATCGAAAACCTTCCTGCTTCAATCAAGACTCCGGGGCTCCCACCGTTGACCAAAGAGCAGGAAGCCTTTTATGAAAAAGTTTTGCACTATTTCTTGCAAGAAGAAAACCAACTACTGCCAACAACGGAAAAGGACTGTCACAATAAGGAGGGTCCAAAAGAGCCATTAAACGATTTTGAAAAAGCTTGGTTGACCAAGGAATGTTTGCTTAGATACTGTCGGGCCACCAAATGGGTTTTTAAAGACTGCATAGATAGAATTGTTTTGAGTGTTGCGTGGAGAAGAGAGTTTGGAATCAGTAATTTTGGAGAAGAAAACGGGGACAAGTTGACTGCTGCGGATGTGGAAAAGGAAAACGAAAGCGGGAAACAAGTGGTTTTGGGTTACGAAAAAGACGGAAGACCTATTTTGTATTTGAAACCAGGAAGACAAAACACAAAAACATCACACACGCAAGTGCAGCACTTGGTGTTTATGTTGGAAAGGGTGATTGACTTTATGCCCTCTGGACAAGACTCGTTGGCTTTGTTGATTGACTTCAAAGATCATGACGACGTTCCAAAAGTGAAAGAAAACTCAAGAATACCACCAATTGGAACAGCAAAAGAAGTGCTTCACATTTTACAAACGCATTACCCAGAAAGATTGGGCAGAGCAATGCTAACCAATATCCCATGGTTGGGATGGACTTTTTTGAAAATCCTGCATCCTTTTATAGATCCACTAACAAGATCAAAAATTATCTTTGATAAGCCATTTGTTGATTATGTCGATAAAGACGAACTGGACGTGGCCTACGGAGGTTACTTGGATTTTAAATACAACCATAAAGTTTACTGGCCACCATTTTTGGCTATGGCAGAAAAGAAAAGATGCCATTACTTGACCAGATTTGAGAAATTCGGGAAAAGTATTGGACTGAGTGAAATTGATTTGAGAGGAACTGATGATGAATTGCAGTATCCCGTAGAAGTCAAATAGGCAGACATCTCTGTATATATATCGATTATAGCCAAGACCAAGCAATATACCGAAAATGCTTGCTAATCGCTCATAGATTCTATTTTCTGCGTAAATTTTTCTTTTCCCCAAATAAAAAACAAAAACGAAAAAAAGACAACTTTAATGTACATTAAACAAAGTTCTATAAAATTTTTTAAATAAGCTCTCCATCACTAAAACGGTTTAGCAACCTTTCTTGTTTCTTCAACTCCAGATGTGGGGGCTACCATTGTTTTCCAATCGACAGCATATAGCAGTTCTCCTGCACCACCTAACGATTTGGCAAATACCACACCCAAGTCATTTTGAGCCGTGGTCAAGTAATAGTTTGTACCGTCACCCAAAGAAAGAACTTTGCACCGCACAATGTCACCTGGGCAAAAACAGTCTGTCATTACAACAGAGTCTCTATCCGTAGCCCTGACATCCTGCGATCTGATCACAGCTTTGAAAGTCTCACCGACATCGCTGGAAACTTGGGATATTGAGAAAGTGACTGCCCCAGACCCTCCAGTGACTGAAGACAAAACAGAGCCATTAGTTCCAAGACCAGAATCTGCAACACAAGGACGGTTCTCAACAGCTAAAATCTCAGCATTTGCTCTTTGTTGCGTGATCTTTGTTATTTTGCACAATACGATATCGTTTTCTTTCGGTAGGTTATTGGAGAAATCATTGTTGACTTGTTCGGTTGACACACACGATTGCAAAGAAGGATCGTGACCGACAACATTGACAGTATACTTTTTGACAATTCTATCACTGTTCTTTTTCGAGGCATTGTGTGTTTTTTCGTTTTTATTCTCCGGATCTTGTTCAAAACCGTCTTCCATGTCTTCCTCAGGAGCCAGAAGCTCCTTGAACTCAATGAAACCTTTAAGAGAGGCCACCAGAACATTGTAGCTCTGGCCGTTTGGAGCTGTATAGGTGTCAAGTATGGATCCGTGTCCGGAAAGGAACTCGTACAAGACTTTGGTGTCTTCCGTATCCAAATCAAAAACGGGGCATATAAGGTCTCCTGGCAAGACCTTTCCAGTGTACTTACTAGTATCAAACATTCTTGGTGTTTGCTGGCTTCAACTGCTGTGTTGCTTTACTGGGCGTTTCTAGCACGATCCTGTTTCGAAAACGTAGTGTGAACATTTATGTGAACACAATACACCTGGCTCAAACGCGAACGTGTACAAAAAAAAAAAAAAACCAAAAAAAAAAAATCACAGGCCGGCTTGAAAAACTCAAAAAAGAAACAAGCTGTAAGGCGAAGATTTGAAAAGTTGCCTAAATTCTTATACTTTTACACACAAAAAAAAAAAAACAAAAAAAGTTACACGCTATGCTCAGTTGAGCAGCCTTCCAGTTCAGAAAAAATGGGTATACTGCTCAGAGCTAGGATGGACTTCCATCGAGCTTTTCAGTTCGTTCAACTCATCTCTTATCATCATGGCTAGCTGTGGTGTCAACTGGTTACAAGTTGCGAGCTCAGGGCGTCTGTCATATTCGTCTTCAGCATAGGTTTCATACAAAATAATTTTGGAGGAAAAATGAAGCTTCCTGTTTCCCGATGGTTTGTATACGTCAGCCTTTTCAGCAGGATAGCCACTCCAGTGGCCGTCACTTGTGGTGGATAGTTGCGAGGGAGGATCGGTCTCAAACGAAAACTCTTTTGAACTGTCTGCAGAAAGCCCATATTCGTTTTCGTCATCCCAACGCGATGGGAACTGTGGCTGTGTGTACTCCGCGTCCAATGGCTCTTTAAAAGATTCTTCAGGTTGATGGGGGGCCACGGTAGCTGCGTCCAGTGGGGCACGTATATCACTTTCATAACTTGAAGATTGATTGAGTTGATTGCTGTGATGCAAACCTTTGAAAGACATTGATAGAGGACGCGCCCCTGTGGGTTCTGCAGTGTTTTTTGGAATGTACGCATGCGAAGTTGGTGAAAGGCTTTCACGAGGGCTTGCCTGAAACCTTCCGCGTTCTGGACTTGGAGTGGCCACTAATTTTTGAGCTTCATTCTCGTAAACATTTTCATCTTGAGTTAGATCTACGCTTGGAACTCTTTTTTCTGGGTTTATAACGGCGGCTTGATTTGGAGAAGTATGCTCGGTTTCTTCGGATTTGAAATTTGGCTCTTTGTAAACTTGCTCTGTATGGCCTGGAAGCTTGTGTAGTCCCAAAACGTTCGGAGAAGACCCTATCCCCGGGTTAAGATCCAAATCTAAATCTAAATCGCCTCCAAAGTCAATAATGCTTGCAAACTCCATGATTTCGGAGACATACTCTGAGTCCTCAAAATCAGTGTTGAAAAAGGATCCAGAAGGCTCGTCTTTTAAAAAGGCAGTGTCGTTCTCGCTCATTGACATGTCGTTCACCAGCTTCTCAATCGACTCCATGGATGGATCTCTGTTGTTCATCTTTATTGCTTCTTGCTCTCTTGCTGGGACAGTATTGTTGTTGAGCGGATTCTTAGCTGCATCATTTGTAACATAATTTTCTTTCAAAGGAGGAAGCGGTTGCAAAGTTGTTACCGGATTGTCTAGCGTGCTAGTTGCGGTTTCACTGAATAAAACACTGTTTCTGTTGGACTTGTTTCCATCGCTGAGGGCAGCACTGTTTCTGTTGGATCTGTTTCCGTCACTGAATGCAAAACTGTTTCTGTTAGACTTGGTGCTTTCACTAAAGTTGTAGCTGCTTCTATTGGTGCCATCATCAAATCTTCCGCCTCTTAAAATACTGCTTGCAGGGGATTTTGTCAAATCTGGGGTTGAAATTGGGAAAGAATCACCCGCTTCTTCAACGTACATTCCTTCATTTTGAGCGTTGATAGAGATCGAATCGTTTAGAGATCTTCTTTTGCTCCCGTTTTTGCTACTAAAACTCAATCTGTTTTTTTCCAAAGATTTGATGGACTCAATCTCGTTGGAATCAAGAAATTTCGGAAACAAATCTTCTCCACCCATCTTAGGGGTGCTGATTGTTTCATTGTCAACAAAGTCGTCAATTTTTTGATCCTTTGAAAACGTTAATTCAAAATTTAATGGGGTTTGTTTTCTTTGTTGGATAGCATTCGTTTGCTCAGTTTTTGAGTGACCATTCTCATTTATTGTTTTGTTAAAGTCCAAAGGCGTAGGTTTTCTTTGACCAATGTCGCTTCTTTTCACTGGCGAATCGGCACTTGATTCTGTGTTCACTGTGGAAGCTACAGAATGACTTCTATTTTTTTTAACCTGAAGTGTGTTTTTAGATGGAATATCGTCTGTTATTGATGTTCGAGATCTGTTGAGTTTTTTCCACGAACCCAGAAATTTCGATGATCCATTTTCGTCGTTTGCAACATTTCTACCTGAATCTGAGCTTTTTCTGTTGCTTTTTAACAAAGATGCTTTGCCGCTAAAAGTTTCGGAAACTGGTAAGGGATCCAAAGAGATATTTTGTTTTTTCTTGAAGATCGAAAAAATGCTCTTTTTTTTTCCCTTGGAATTGGTCGTGGATGCTGCATCATTTGAAAGATGATTACTTGTTATGCTTGAAGTTCTGTTGCTCCTTGTACTGTGGTGTTTTTGCAAGGTTGGAGCAGCATTCTTATACTTTGTGTAAGCTTCTGGCTCTACATTTCTTTGCGAACGCGATTGTTTAGAGGCTGATGTTGATGCGGTGGAATTGGATCTTGAAACGGTTGATTTGTTTGTTGTAGCATTGGGCACGTAACCTTCAAAACGTTTATACTCTGTGTCTGAGGAATGTTGTTGTGGCAGTTGGTGTTGCCTCACGCGCGGTACCTCTTTATTTTCTTTATTTGCAGTCTCTTGATTTAGCTCTCTGTTTCTACCATCTTTTTCTTTTTCTTTTTCCTCCTCTTTCTCCTCCTCCTCCTCTTCTTCATCCTCGCAAATCTTGTCCATTGTGTCTACTTTAGGAATATCAATGACATTGTTTTTAAGAACACCTGCTAAAGAGCTTAGAGATGGTGATAGCCCAAAGTGGATTGCTTGGGTCTCCACTTCATTGTCAGTGTTGACATGCGAATAACTGTTTCCGTAGTCTTCATCAAAGTCAGATCCATAATAGTCATTTTGCTCAAATTTTCGCTCTGTGTTTAGAAAAGGATTTGAAGGATCTGTGGTCTTACTTGATTTGTCTCCTATTTTTCTTGTCTGACTATCTTTAAACTGGTGATCATTCTGGCTTTCAAAATAAGTTGCGTTTGAAGCCCCATGAGCATCTGGTTGTACCAAATTGCCATCTTTGTCGAAGTTCAAGTCCTCAACATGAACGTCTTCGCTCAAAAACAAGGAGTTTCTGAAATTTTTGGCATGATCTCGGAAATTCAAATTGTTGGAAGATCTGTAAAAATTGGTTTCATTAAACTGTGCAGGGTTTGGAGAATTATCCGCTACACCCTTTCTGTTTTCATGACTATCCATTTATGTTTTCTTTTTTGTGTGGAACGGCTTCACTGTGCGCTATGGTCCAATGTCTTGCTAGTCTATTTTTTTTGGGTTTCTTTAAGGTACTGCTATAATAGCTAAACGTTTTCTCTTCTTTTTTTTTTTTCACGATAATGGAAAACAAATCTAGCACTATTGTTACAATTCACTACTTTTTAAAAAATAAAGACCAATGAACAAAATGTTAGGTTGATTTGCACACACGGCTCTCGTTACGATATATCACCCTTGTGTCTATTTCGTGCTTTCTGCCTATAAACCGTCTTCTTCTCCTGCACCTTCGAGATGTCAATCCCTCACTCTGTCGATCAAGATCACAAAACTTGGCAACTAGGAATTAGTCAAAAAGCTTCCAAAAATATCCGCTAGAATTATTTTCTTCTTCAGATATATAAACTTTCTCTGCTGATTTCCAAATCTGTCCTATTCATTCTGTTTCAAACGTTTTTTTCTCGATTTCTTTGCCTTTTTTGAAACAATGACAACCAAAGTGGAGACCGCGCAAAAAAAAGACTTAATTAGGCATTATTCTTTCCTCTTTCGGACATCCAAAGAAATTTTCTACAAAATAAAAGCCTTCTAATATATGTGTGCTTAGAAAGACATGACCCCATGAATGAGCAACTTGGTCCATCCCAGGATATTGCAAGGGGCAAGACACATCAATGGCTTATATGTGACTAGATGTTTAAAGAAGATTACAATGGCACAACGGTACAGATACATACATAAACACATACACACATATTGCTTTGCGCACTGCGGTCGGCTATTTAGATCTCGTGCAACATCCCGGAGCAGGTGCACGTTTTAGAGTACACGCTGCACCATCTTCTTGTGGAAATTGACGTGGCAACAACGGTTTTTGATTTTGGAATCACATAGCCTGCCATGGTGATGTTCCCACACCGCACACATCTTTTATACTTGTCCTTTGCAGCATTTTGGTTACCATCTGCAGGGTTGTTGTTGAAGTACAACGGTTCTTTTGTGACATCGTCAAAATCCATGTTGGAAAAGCTTGCTGAGCTTTCCATTCTGATTTTTTCGTTTTCCACAATCAAGCCCTCGTTGATAGGCTGCAAAAGTTGGAAATATTTTTTGTTGTAAAATTCGTCAGCAAACAATTTCAAATTAGAGGTATCAGTGAAAAAAAGATTGGCAGCATCGATTTCTGGTATAACCTTGTTGAATGTTTCACTCAAAACTATGTCCTTGAAATAAGAAAACTTGCGAGGAATCGTTCCCTTCATTAGTATATAAGCCTCTCTGGACGATAGTTCGTGTGCTGTGGTCGAATTTGCTGGAGCTTCTAGCAAAGCATCATCGTTTTTCTTGATTTTGTTATTTATATCCACGAGAAATGTCTCGAATTTTTCAAAGCTCACTGGAGAATCTTCAAAAACTTTGAGTAAAAAAATTGAAGAATCATTTAGAGCAGGATACGCAGTTTCAGGAAATTTGGTCACTAATTTTTTGATCTTGTTGATCTCTTGTAAAATGGCAAGCAACAATACTCTTGTAACTTTTCCTGAAATAACACTTAGTGCAAACAAATTGTTTTCATCAGATGAGTTGTTCATAACAAAAAGAAGCTGCTGCATCAAAAAAGTAACATACTTTACAAACCATTTCGATATTGGTAGTAAAGAGAAAAACAAGTCTTGTTTCGAAAAAGAAAACTGGTACAACTTCCCACCGTTGTTTTGTGCACTCATCGTTGCTGAATGCTGAATCATCATCTGTGCGTTTCTCACAACGGTATTGAATGCAAACAAAATGTCCCGGAAACACATGATTGACCTTGACATCAGGTACACCCTGCTAGAGTTTTCAAAAACACCGCTCAACTCCAGTTGGAGAAGCATCAATTTTTGCATTGGCTTAGTGATGATGATTCTTTCCACAACTTCTTTAGCAGAATTTGGCAAAAAGCCAAAAAAATTAAAGCACGTTTGTACAATAGCCATAATTATTTGTTCTCTTTTTTCGGTGTTATTCAAAGCCATCAAATAGGTTTGAATGGCTATGGTGGCATCCTCGCCCATACACGATTTGTGCGTGCATGAAACAAAATTGTATGCCAGAGAAATGATTTTGTTTTCTGTGATTGTAAGTTTATCGCTTAGATACGGCGTGTAATGTAGTAGTGGATCGCCTTGAATTTTATAAAGCAACCCACATGCCAAGGGAGACAACGTGCACCATTCAAGGTTTGTTGGCAGAACTGGAAATGAAAACCCCGCTTCCAACGGAGACACCTGGTCAGAAACTATTTGCTCATTGTAAACAAACTCTTTCCACGATCCCTTTCTAAACATCTTTGACTTCCCACTGGCCAATCTAAAGTGCACAACGTTTTGAATGTATTGGTACTGCACGCTTTCAACAATATCATCAATGGAAATATCTTCAACAAATTTTGGCTGATAAAAACTAGCTGTGTTCACTAAGTGTGTGCTGTCTTTAAGTAGAATGTTTGTGAAAAGAGCAGTTGGTGCAGTTTTTTGAATACTGTACCTTTTGACAATAGAAGTTCTTTTGCCTGCAATTTCGTAAATCAATAACAAGTCGGCATCGCTGTTTGCATCATACGATCTCGAGAGCAAAGAACATTTGACCAAATTGATAATTTCATCCCCGTGCATGCGAGATGGGGTCATTTCAAAGATTTTCTCACAGTTCAAAGTAGGGTCTTCCAGCGACTGCTGTTGTTGTTGTTGTGGGTCTTGTTGTTTCTGCTGCTGCTGCTGCTGCGAATTCCAGTTGATTGATATTCTGTACACGGAAACAAGATTGTCGAGATTGGAGTATGTTGTTAGGTAGAAAACGTTATTTTCCTTGCAATGAGCAAGCTCTGCATTGTCGAGCCATTCATTTTCTGCAACACGTAAAGTTTGCTTCTTTGTTTCTTTTGAGTTGGAAAACTGGTACCACAGTGAAAACTCACCATTTCTTCTTATGCATGCACACGAGTATTTGATGAATTGTGGGTGGTAAACACCAAAAGAGGGCAAAGAGTTGAAGCTCAGTTTGGAAACGGCTGGGCCAGAACCCGGATTTGGGTTTTTCCAGCCCGCGTTCAATCTGCTTGTCATGAATTGTTTGGTGCTGCAAACCCATTGCAAATCCAAGATAGCCGTACTATACAAGTTTGTGAAATGGTTTGACTGAACCTTTTCTGGGCCGTCCAGCAATTCCAAATTTTTGATAGCTGAATGGTTTTGAGTATCTTTTATTGAAGAGTTTTTGATCATAGAGTCCTGGAAAAGCATTGCCATGTGGTCCAAAGTAGAAACACCGCCAGCATCAACACCAACCATCAAAATGCTCAATGTCCCAATTTCATCGGCAACCGCAACCAAGTCCCCAGATAAAGACCCCCAATTGCTGAATTCAATTCTGGAAATGTTAAAGTTGAGTTTGGATGTTTTTGGTGGATTCGACACAGGTGACTGGTTTTGGCTTCTTTTTTGCTCGGAATCTTTGAAAGCATGTGAATTGTTTAATTTGTTGTTTTCATACGTCCCCAAATTGTAGTACTTCTCAGGGTGCAGTCTCCAATTTGTTCCGTTGATGGACTCAAAAAAGGTCAATGCCACCGCGGAACCCTTTGCATATAGAATGATCCCGTTTTTTGACCAGCTGACCAAATTCTCATTGTAAGGCATGGTTGCTTCTGCTGATTGGCTTTTTGCTGTTTTAGAAGAGACGTCTTGGGTGGGGGATGCTTGTCCTCTAGAATTGTTCAGTCCAGTTTGCAATTAAAACCTCTGGATAGAAAACAAAATTTGAGTTTTTAAGTTTTTGAGAAAGACTGAAAGGTTTGATGATCGAAAGTAAAAAAGAGAGAGAGAGAGAGAGAAAAAAAAAAAAAAAATAACAGAAAAAAGGCACGCGTTTAAGCGCAGGATAGCAATATGCTGATATGCGAACACAATATCAAGCTTCAAACAAGACATATACTCAAAAAAAAAACGGATAAAAAAGACACAAAGTATTCACTAAATTACACAATTATAAACAAGCTCAAGTCGAGTTTCGTGTATGAGATTCGGACTCTACCATGTCGTCAAGCTCGAAATCGACATTTTCATATGATTTCATAAACCCATTTTCGTTTTTCAAATTCAAACGAACGTACAACTTCAAGCAGAGCAACATCCACAAATAAACCATGAATGCCGCAGATATGACAATCAACCCGTACGAGCTATGGTCTGCTTCGAGCCTTAGAACCAAAATTAACTGTTCCTCGTTGGCCCCCATAAACAAGATCCCGGCACAAGTTAGACAAAAGGGTGCCAAATATTGGAATGACTGGATTTCGTTTACCACGTTGGAATCTTTTAAAATAAAAGAGATTTCCACTATTCTGCAGGCCCCGCCCACCATCAAGATCAGTCCGAAAAGAAAGTGGATCTTGGTGCTGATGGCAAGGTGTTGTGCATGTTGAGACATTGCCCATCCGGTGAAAATAATTAAAAGACTAGGAATGAAAGTTCTTTTCTTGTTGCGGCCCAAAAGAATCCCCAAAAACCCACCACACGCCCAAATGATACCCATTGCAGTGTGCTGATAATCTCCGTGGTTCCAAGGTTCTCTGCCCCATCTGTGCTCGGTGAATGTGTTGAAAATCCCCCAAATGCACATAACCCAACTGTCAACATAGTCCTGCGAGTAGTCAGCACGAGCAATCTTGGGTACCACGAGCACTAATGTGTAAACAAACCCATAAAGAACGAACGCAGTGCCCATCAATCCGTGAGCTAAACACTGGCCTGTGTGGATTTCACGACAAAACCCAAACAAAGCGACAGGCGCCATGCAACACTTCATCCACCCAGCCACTGTTTGTGCGAGTAGCAGCCCGCCCAAGTACCCGTGCCACTTGCTGTTGTTGGCCGTTTTGATTGCACATAGAGCCAACCAAAAACTTAGGATAGAGTAGCCCATGAGAAACCACGCAGTGCCTCTGGAAACCCTGTTTTCCACCCCATCTCCATCGGGGAACCTTAGGAACACTGCATCCAAGATGCTGTAACACATCACCAAAAATTGAAACGAAACAACAGAGTGGATCTTATGAACGAATGCAAACACTGTAGAAAGCCCCGGCAAAAGCAAAAGGAAAAACATGGTGAGCAAGTAGTGGAAAGTCTTGCTTCCGGCTGCAACGATGTTTGGCCGTGGGAACTCTTCTTCGCTGTCCATGTCCATGTCCATCGCAAGAACGCTAGCACAAAGCGTGATCATAATCGAGATACCAGAGAGGTAAGACATGCGAGCCATGATGTAAAGAAGTTTTGGTGACTTTCAAACAATGGGACGTTTTTGGTTCTTTACGTTTTGTTGAACACAAACATGAGGATAGTACATTTCCAAGTTTGAATCATTAAATTCATTGATCAGGAAACACCATTACTTTATCCAATAAAACTATCCAAAATTCAGTGTTAAAAATGCGTCATTTAATTTTGCACCTTTTTGAAATTTGTTTTTTTATTTTTTTTCTGCCTTTATTTTTTTATTTTTTTCTGCCTTTATCGCTTTAAGCATTTGAAGTTTGTCAAAAACATGGAAAAAATAGATAAAACACGCGGAATATGAGAACCTCAGAGAAAAGGCACCCTGTTTAAAATTTTAGACCTTTATGCCAAGATAAAAGGTCAAAAATTCGGTTGAAGAAAGAAAGCAGTATTGGTGATACTCTTTAATTATTTATCTAATAAGATTTGCAAGTTTGTTGAGCTAAAAACACACGGATTTTTTAGTCTTAATAGGAAAGATGCAAACAACAACGTGATCAACAAGAGTCTTGATTCAATGTAAAGTCTCACGCGCTAAAAATGTTCTGATTTGCAGGACTATCTATATATACAGTGGTATAGCTAATTCTTGGTTTCTGGATCATTTGGACTTTCAAATGGATTGTCCTGTCCCGTTGCATCATTTGTTTTGTTTTCCGAGGATTCCGGTGCAGTTTCTTGCTCCTGGCTGTTGCTGTTCTTGTCATTGGACGATTCGGGTGCAGGTTCATGCTCCTCAAGGTGCGCTTGCCCCGTGATGTCTTCCTCCTCTGATAAGTCAAAATCATAATCTTCAAGGTCAGGTTCCCCACCTTCTGCCGGAATGCTTTGTTGCGATGTGTTGACAGAAGCATTGTATTCGGAGTCGCTATCAATGATATCAAACTCATAAGCTTCTGCTCTCAACCGCTGGAATTTTCTTCTACTGTTTCTGAACAAGATGTAATACCCCACAATCAAAATAAGCCCGAAAATGATCAAAAAAATAAAATAGTGGTTTTCAGCAGTATCTATCAAATGACTTTTATAACTGTCTTCTGCAGTACCAGTTTTTGATGGTTTAGGTGAGTCGTTTGTGGTTGAACTTGGGGAAGAGCTAGCAGTTACTGAGGAAACTTCTGCAATTGTGGAAGTTGGCTCTTCAACAAACGTCGTGGGTTCAACTTCTGAAACCGTGCTTGTTGCAACTGTCGTTGTATCGTCGCCATTAGTTTCATCTGAATGTCCAATTTGTTCATCTCGTGCTTCCCCAAATATTTTCAATGTCCAGTCTTTCAGCGTCAACTCGTTAACGTCTCTAGTGATTTTGGCCCGCAATTTCCACTGCCCAACACCTTCCTCACCCCAATTGGCCACAGACATGAATGTCCAGTTGTCGTAACCACTTTTCTTTTTGTCAATTTTTCTTTCCACGGCAAGCTTGGAAACTGTGCCATTAGGTGATATCAATTCCAAATGATTCAACCCTCTGACATTGGAATCTGCATTGACAGTCACAGTGACATGTTCCAGGTGTTTGATATTGAACTCTCTCATGTCTTCTTCCGTGACTTCCAAAACGCTTTCAATCGTGTCATCCACAGTTTTGGCAATTTCATTGACTTCAATTTTTGGAAATTCGTGCAAAACTTGCTCATTGACGTTTTCCCATGACTGTGCAAGCTCCACAATTGCGTTTGCATCAAGTTTCCCAAAACCGTACATGTGAGAATATCTTTTCCCAAACTTATTGTGTGCAGTCTGCCAGTCGCTCTTTTCGTTATCTGCATTCACTTCTACACCACTGACAATAGTCAAGTACTGCACATCTCTCCAAGTTAAACTTGGGTTTGCTTCCAAAACCAATGCGTATATTCCTGCGGCCAATGGTGCTGCAGCCGAGGTTCCTCCGTGCTTGTCAGAGCACTGATTGTTGATATCTGTTGTGTGCATGTATTCACCAGACCCAGAAGAGTACGTCACCGTTAGTACAGCAGAACAAGACTCAGAGTAAGGGGCATGTAAGCCTTTGTAATCGATAGCTCCGACAGTGATGGAATAAATGGAGTTTGTGTAGCCGTCAAAATTACAGTTGTCTCCGTACATTGCACCGTTTCCGCTTGCAAAGACATACACAGAACCCTTATTGTTTCTACCTTTCTGGACACCTTTGGTCAGGGCCTTCTTCACAAGATCAGAGGGACCGTCCATGTCTATTCCGTTGTCTGGCGGACCCCAAGAGCACGAGTAAATGTCATTTGTTTGGAACCCATAAATCAAAGATGCGGCCTCGTCCTCAGCTGTCAACTCTCCAGATAAAATTCTGATCCCGGCAACTTTGGCGTTGTATGCGACACCCATGCCACAGTACTCGTTTCGTACAGCAGCAATTTCTCCTGCGCATCTTGTTCCGTGATAATCGTCCGCCAATCTTGGTTTGGGCAAATTCGTGTTGTCGTTGTAATCCCAACTCCCTTCTGGGCTAAAATTGTCAGCCAAATCCGGGTTTTCGTAATCCAAACCATCGTCCACAATGGCAACGGTAACACCAGCTCCAGTGATCCCCTTGTCCCAAACAGACACGGCATTCACGTCATTTCCCGGACTGTAAGTATTGATCAAGTGCCATTGTCTATTGAAAAGCGGATCTTTGATGTCATACTTCTGAATTGTGTCCTGGAAAAGCTTCACCGCCGCTGCCTGTTCTTCGGTCTGTTCCCTGGGCACAGGTCTCCGTTTGTGTAGCCTCTTCAAGGGTAACTCTTCGTAGAAAGTCGTGTTGTTGTCGAGCTGTAGTTCATTTCTTTTTTGCAGCGAGTTATGTGTGTTGTTTGTTGAAAAAACGTAGTGGTCCTCAAAGCCTCTTACAGCATGTTCAAAGTTCCAGTCTGGATGCATATTTGTGAGTTCCTCAGGGCTCAATATAGACTCCACAGCAAAATACCTGTTTTTGCTGTGATCTTTTGGTGGGACCGCGTGCAAACTGGCGTTTGCCACGCTTGCTTTGAAAATGGAAACTACCATCAAACCGCATAAAAGACTAAAAAGTGACATTGGTTTAGTTGACTTGTGCTGCTGCCCATACGTCATCGTAAAATTTTTTTCCTACAGTTTTGTTGCTGTGGTAGCGCTCTCAGGTTTTCAGCTGCTTAATTTTTTCTCAAGGTCAAGCTTTCTTTTTTGACTCTATCTGTAAGAGGTGTGATATCCACTAAAAAACCTTTGCTCGTTGTGGTTGTTGGAGTGTTTATTGGAAATGCTGTACAAATACAAAGTAATAGTAAAATTCTCGATAAATATAGAAAGATTATTTTCTGTTTTGTATGTTTGTCGGTGCGTGAAACCGGGAAAAAAATATGCGGCAATAAAAAAATGCATTAAATACGTCACGTGCAACAATTTATGGATAATGTGCACCTCACAAGGATCTCAACCTCAACTATTGGTCTTTTGAGGAAGGTCTTGTGAATGAAACTAGTTCAGCCATATCTTGCCTATAAAGCTATGAGTGAGTTGTAGACTTTATTGTGCTAGTTTTTTTTAAATCTCGGTTTGCTAAAACGTGTTTTTTCTTTTTTTTTAAGGTAGAAAAAATCATATATATATATATATATAATTAGTCATGCTATACATGACAATCAAACTAAAGATAAAGAGGGCCTAACTGAAGTAGTCTATCCTCAAGCAAGAGCACCCATTGGGTCATACAAAGGTAGTAAAATTGGCTTGGAGTCATCTAGTTTGGCCTGCAATTCTTTAGGTAATTCGTCCAAGTCGCAAACAATTTGGAAACAGTACTCTTCAAAGTATTCTTGGTCCATCATGTAATACCCGTCGTTCCCGGACTCTTTACCCCAGGAGTTTTCAACTTTGTATCTGATTGGAGTTTCGGTGTTTGAATCGATGTAGGCGTTTGTGATGGTCATTGCATGGGTCATCAACGAGTTACCATGCTGGATTCTGTTTTTCTTGTCTTGTTTGAAGTTGTAATCAATGGCGTCGTAGTTGTAAATTTTCGAAGACATGACTCCGGATTTTTTGTCCATAAACATTGGAGTGTGGGCCCCAAAGAAAATTGGTTTTTTCGCTTTCAGTCTTTTCACAGCCAACGAAGTCAATGTTTTGTTGTCAACGTTCAAGTACAAGACCGGGTCTCCACCAGTGACGTTACCCAATCTGTCGACTTTGATCAATTTGTTGTACTCGTTTCTTGGATCGTTTACCAAAGAAACGCATTTTTTGGAGTCGACTTTGCAGATTTTGGAAGCAAATTCTTTAGGTGTGCAAGTCACGGTTCTCAAAATCTTGTCTTTGTCCGAATACTCCCAAGTGAAAGATTCGTCTGGTTTGACGGAAGGTGGGTCCATAAACAAAGACATCAATCTGAAGATTTCCTTTTGCATTGATTTTTTCAAAATTTGCACGTCTTTTGAAGAAGCCTTTTTCACATTGATGTGTTCTCTCAAGATTTGTGCAAACTCCCTCAATTTCATAACCAAAAGATTGTTCCATTTGGCCGAGGCAGTGGTGGAGTATGGCAAATCGTTGTACAAGTCTTTTGGCATCAACCCGTACTTGTTGACAATGTTCAAAAACATGGAGTATTGACCCCCATCGTTGATTGGAATTTGCAACATGTATTGGACCAATCTCGAATCAACGTCTTGGTCAGCTGTATCAATGATTTGGTCCAAAAAGTAGCAACATTTTTCTAATTTGTCATAAAAGAACAAGTAAGCTTGAGAAATTTCGAAATTCTCTTTAATGTTCAAGTCTTTGGCAATTTGCAATCTCAAGCAGTTTGTAGCTGCAAACAACCAGCATCTACCACTCGATTTTTGGTTTGCCACGGGGGTGACCAATTCGTCTTTTGGGATCCCAATGTTGTAAGTTTGTTTGTCAATGCTTAGCATGGCGGTTTTGTCCAACAACGCTTCATCTGCGTTGCTGTTTTTCAAAACGGTGGAGGCCAAGTTGTGAGTTTTATCTTGTTTAAATTCGGATTCCCAGTTTTCTAATTCTTTGCTGTTTAGGGACATGGTGGTGGTGTTTTTTTCGATTTCTTGTTTGTTGATTTCAATGAATGGTTCTTGTTTCAGTTGGTTGATTTGCTTTAGGTTGAAGATTGGATTAACCATTCTGTGGGTGGGACGTTTAAAAGTTACTCTATTCACTGCAACGTGCAAAAGAGAGTGCAAAACTGGGAAAGCAACTGGCAAACAATGTTTAAAGACACTCGCCTTAAATACAAAAACTTTTTGAAGAGACGTCATCTACAAAATTGGCACCGATTACTAATGAATAATTACACTTGTTATCCCCTCGGCAATCATGGCTCTTTCCAAGTATTGCCATTTAAATATAACTGATAAGTTTTTAAAACTTTTATAGTTCCGATGCTTGTGTTTTTTTTTTTTTTGTTTTCTCATGGCTTTGTTCAGGATTCGGGAAAACACAAAAAAAAGGTGTCAAAGTTGGCACATTCGGGAGAAACTGTTGCACAAAAGCCCCATATTTTAGTGCCGAACGGCTGCAAAAAAAAAAAGAGGTTAGACACAAAAGAGCCACTTATCTATGTTGAGTAACCTTTTTTGGTTGAGATTAGGGCTGATAAGAGTATTGTTGAGATAGGTGGTAACCTTTTGATGTGGAAAAAAGTTTTCGTCAAGTGTGGCCATTGGTTGGGGAAAGGCATTGACCGTTAATAACTTGTTAGTAACATGTGAGTCATGATAGCCTTTGATTGCTTATCTATAACTGCAAGCCAAAGATAACCAATCTAGATCTTGATAGGATGAGTGAGTCTTGTAAAGCGTTTAAAACCACATGTTTGTTTATTTTTCCTTTTTTTCATTTAAAGTGCTGGTTTTTATTTTGATTTTTTAGATTTAAAAGCCAGCTTGACAAGTAAGTCAAGTGGGAAGATCTACAAATAAACAATCTTGACACAAAAAAATAAAACACAATAAATAAGAACTAAAATTGCATTACTTGAGTAGCAATTATTTTCATAATACTAACCAGCATCCTCTGTTACGCCCTGCGCTTTATAAGTTGTTGGAGTTGTACTGAAAATTGGAGAAAAAATCTCAAGGTTTTACTGTTTCAAGGTATTGCCAAACATCTCATTTGAGTTGTCGCCTATAACACAAACCCAGATCTTATGATGTTGTGTTACCAAGGTGGTCTTGTTGTCTTCATCATGTAGTTCCCTGTTGTAAGCTCTCTTCTATCTCTTCCAAATTACAATCTTGGCTATCAAAAGCAGACTACATCATTTCTCACGATCGGATAACTGCATCTTTGTAAGTCCGCGTGTTTCTATCCGAGCTGTGTTATCGCTGAAAAAAAAAACAAAACACTCCGAGTATTAGTAATCCGATATCGCCTTCAACAGAACAAACTTTGGAGAAAAAGAAACAAGTGGTAAGCTTTTGGGAGGAGATGAGCTTGTTGGTTTTTGTGATGTAAAGTATGAAAGTCAACAGGCCAGAGACAGAAACACACACACACACACACACACACAAAGTTTCTCCAATGAGCAGGCTTTTAAGTGAAGACGTGTTGAACGACTACATCCAGCCAAGTCAAGTTTGCATCAAACCAACAGAAATCGTCAAGGGTCAGCCCAGCACTCCAGCAGCAGAAAAAAATGAACAGTTTGGAGAGGTTGAAATTCAGGTGGGAAAAGAAGAAGAATCCGTGGGGTTGGACAAAGTTTCGATTACATTGGACGACTGTTTGGCATGTTCTGGGTGCATCACCAGTAGTGAAGAGATTATACTTGAAAAACAGAGTTATCAAGTTTTTTTGAATGATTATAAAGAGTCTTTGTCTGCTGACTCTCAAAAAAGCGGTGTTGAGTTGATGATCAGTATATCTCCACAATGCAGACTTTCGTTGAGCGAATATTATCAAATCAAAAATGTTATGAAGTTTGACATTGCACTTATGCGGTTCTTATCGGACAAAGAGAGTGTTTTCGAAAATCATTGTAAATACGTGGTATCCACACAAGTTGGGAGAAATATCGTTATTGAAGAAACAAACAAACGGCTTTTTACAAATAATGAGTTGTCCATGAACAAGAGTAAGTTGCCCCAACTAAGTGCAGTGTGTCCTGGTGTGGTGATGTATATCGAAAAGACCCATCCCAAATTGGTTGATTATTTTTTGGATATCAAATCGCCAGTTTCAATCACGGGCAATCTGGTTAAAGCGGTGCGAAAAGATAGTATGAGTTTTATTTGTAATAATGATGGAAATGTTCAGCCCAAGACATACCACCTTTCTATCATGCCCTGTTTTGATAAGAAATTGGAAGCGGTGAAAACTGGAAAAGACATTGAGTGTGTTATCACGCCTAAAGAATTTGTGAACATGTTAGTTGATTTGAACATTGATTTTACAAAATACATACCTTTGGAAAATTCAAAAGACGAACTTATGCACGAATACAAACTTTTGGCAAAGAAATTTAATCCATTTGATTCCATAGATCCTTTGATGTCATGGGAAATCAATGAGGGCAGTAGCAGTGGTGGATTTGCATATCAGTATATTTTGTATCAATATGAAAAAAACAAAGAATTACATGGCCAAAATTTGCAGATTGAAGTGGTCAACGGGAAGAATAGTGATATGAGAGAATACAGATTAGTTATTAAAGAGTCTAATGTGTTTAATGATCAAATGAACAAGACTCAATCAACGCAGTACCAAATTTTGCACCGTTCAAGTGAAGTTTACGGGTTTAGAAATATTCAAAATGTCATTAGGAAATATGAAGAAAAGTTGAATCCAAAAGATTCGAAACTGACCAAAAAAAAGAGAGGATTGGTATTGAGGAAAAATCGCAAACAAGAAAACTCTTTGGGCGAAAAGACAAGTGGAACGGAAGTTTCCAATGCTGCAACAGTTGCTAATAGCAATCCACCGTGTGATCCGTTGAACACGGAGTTCATAGAAATCATGGCGTGCCCTGGTGGATGCATCAACGGTGGAGGGCTTGTTGTTCCGTCAGCTGACCAAAACAATGGTGGCAACGCCAAAAGGAAAACCCAACAGATCAGCCAGTTGAACGAGATGTACCACTCGCAGATTCCTGTGACAAAAGTACAGCAGCATCTTGGTGCAGACTTTGAGTCGCAACACAGTGTTGACTTCAAGTACACGTTTGCCAATTTGGAAAATGCTACGAAAAGTGCGGAAACTTTGCATGTAGCTCCTGATCCAAGTGCCTCGTTGTTTTCTGCGTGGTAAAGAGACCTTTCTTTCTACTCTATTACTTATATGCATGTTAAGGAGACCTTTCTTTCTGCTATATTACTTATACGCATGTTAAGGAGACCTTTCTTTCTGCTATATTACTTATACGCATGTTAAGAAGACCTTTCTTTCTATTATATTACTTATATGCATGTTAAGGTCCAAAGACTCTACTTCATTTGCGACAGGTTTATTATCGTAAGCACCTACTCCTGGACATAACAGCCAACTTTTGTTCATCTTCTCCGTAGTAGCTCAAAAGATAAATCAGGAACAATCAAGCGGGTGACAGTGAGCCGACAGTAAACAAAGCACCTATTTTTTTTGTTTATTGTTTACCCGGGTCGGCCGAACAATTTTTTTCGGAGCCATGTATTTTCTTAGCATTAGCCTTTCTAGCTTTAACGTTTTTTATTTTTTTAGTCATTAATTTTAAGACAAATCGGTTTCAAGATGAGTGTAATAAATTAGTATTACCTATATTTTTTTTTAATTAACAAACCAATCATTTTAAGTGTCTGATTGGGACCTTTTCTTTGATCTTCTTTGATCTTTGCCTTTCACCTCGTTCTTGTCGTTTTTCACCTCGTTCTTGTCGTTTTTCATCTCGTTCTTGTCTTTTTGAATCCTGTGAAATCGCAAAAAAAACTGTGTTAAAGATAGGGAGTATCTTTTTCGAAATCCCACACTTTTCAAAATCATTGTTCACACAATTTCCACAGTAACTCCTTTTATATCAGTATACAAGATGCTTATTGAAAATCAAGGTGCAAACAAAAAGACAAACATTTACCGAATTAGTAATCCTCTTGTTGTTGTTGTTGTTGTTGTTGTTCTTACTCCGAGTGTATATAGCCAGCTAATTGAACCGGAATGTTTAAAGGTGCTAATTCCACTTGTAGCAATGCACTGGTTGGTTTATGTTTACTCCGTTTATTTACATTATTGTTGTATTCTGAAGCTCTTAATAACTTTGCCTCCGATTATGCCTCGAATTACGCTCTGTATGCCTCGAATTACGCTCTGTATGCCTCGAATTACGCTCTGTATGCCTCCAATTACGCTCTGTATGCCTATCTTCGTCTAAAAAGTTGTTTATAATATCTGTGGAGGTTGAAATGTTTTTTTGTAACTTTAATTGAAGAAGGTGTGGATTTACCCGAAGGTTGGTGACTCTCTGTTTCGTTCTCGCTTTTGTTTAGTTTTTTTTTTAGTTTTTTTTATTTTTTCAGGTCAAGTATCTAATAAATTTAACACACACTTTGAAATAAGATGTGGCTAATTAAATCATTCCGTGTATCTTGAATTATGATCATTGTCTTGGTATATATACTTGCATCAATTTTAACTCTTCATGTGTAAACAAAAACTTTAACTTGCATCAATTTTAACTCTTCATGTGTAAACAAAAACTTTCCTTCTAAAACTTTTTCTCCAAATAATTTTACTCTTACAACTTTCTTTCCTATAGGACCTCCCCTTACCTTGCACCCTCCCTTCAAATATACTCACACAACCAACCACACAAAACCAACCACACAAAACCAACCACACAAAACCAACCACACAAAAATGTCAAGCACACCGGAAAATTTCAATCACAAACCAGTCAATTTCGAAGAAAACACTATTATTACCGTTTTTGGTGCAAGTGGTGATTTATCTAAAAAAAAAACGTTTCCTGCTCTATTCGGTTTGTTTAGAGAAGGTTATTTACATCCCTCTGTTAAAATTGTTGGATTTGCGAGATCTGATCTTTCCACTCAAGATTTAAGAGAAAGAGTTAAACCAAATTTGAAAAAGGGGAAACATGGTAATCATGAAGAAACTAATCAAAATAATGAAGCAAAAAACAAAATCGAACAAGATTTTAATAAAAAAGTGGATGATTTTTTAAATTTGATTGAATATTGTTCAGGACCATATGATAAAGATGAAGGATACGAAAAATTGGCAAAAATTTATGCCGATTTTGAAAAAACTCGTAATGGAGGTAAAGAATGTAATAGATTGCATTATTTGGCTTTACCTCCAAGTGTCTTTGGAACAGTTGGTGAAAGAATCAAAAAAAACATCTACATAAAAAACGAACATGCACAAACAAGAGTCATTGTTGAAAAACCATTTGGTCACGATTTGGAAAGTTCAAGAGCTTTGCAAAAAGAATTGGCTCCATTGTTTGATGAAGACGAAATTTACAGAATCGATCATTATTTGGGTAAAGAAATGGTGAAAAACTTGTCGGTTTTAAGATTTGGGAACTCTTTATTGAATGCTGGATGGAATAATCAACATATCTCCAATATCCAATTGACTTTCAAAGAACCATTTGGTACAGAAGGAAGAGGTGGCTATTTTGATCAAATCGGAATCATTAGAGATGTCATGCAAAACCATTTACTTCAAGTTCTAACATTGTTGACCATGGAAAGACCAGTTTCTTTTGATCCAGAAAGTATTAGAGACGAAAAAGTCAAAGTCTTGAAAGCTTTCGCCCCAATCAATAAAAAAGATATCATCACCGGTCAATATGGGAAATCTGAAGATGGATCAAAACCAAGTTATTTAGAAGATGAAACAGTTCCAAAAGATTCCAAATGTGTAACCTTTGCAGCATTGGCCTTTAACATCAGAAACGAAAGATGGGATGGAGTTCCAATGATAATGAAAGCAGGGAAAGCTTTGAATGAGGGGAAAGTGGAAATTAGAATTCAATATAAAAAAGTCGCATCTGGTGTGTTTAACGACATTCCAAACAACGAATTGGTTATCAGAATTCAGCCGGATGAAGCCATCTATCTGAAATGTAACATGAAAACCCCTGGATTGTCCACCTCCACACAAATGACAGATTTGGATTTGACTTATGCTAGAAGATATCAAGACTTTTGGATCCCAGAAGCTTACGAATCGTTGATCAGAGACGCTTTGATGGGGGATCACTCCAATTTTGTAAGAGACGATGAATTGGACTACAGTTGGAAGTTGTTCACACCACTGTTGAAATATTTAGAAAGTGACGAAGCTCCAACACCAGAAATTTACCCATACGGTTCCAGAGGCCCACAAGCCATGGACCAATACTTGATGGATCACAAATACGAGTTTAATTCAAGTGAAAAATACCAATGGCCGGTTACAAGACCAGAAAACAACTAGAATAATACACTTTTTTCTCTGGCCTGTGTCTTCATTTACAAAAAAAAAAAACAAAAAAAAAAACAGAAAAAAAAGATATGACTAATATTATTACAATTTATAACAAAACATAACGTATATATGTATTTTGCTTGCCTAATGAAACAATCTCTGTATTTTCCAACTTTCTCTCTGCCATCTCAAAATTCTGAAAAATCAATTTTTGAGTAGTTGTTGGCAATAAATTCTTGAATTTGTTCATAGGTGGATAGTTTCTCGTTGATGATTCTGTTTAAAAGTTTCATCAAAAACATCGGAACCATGCAGATCTCGTCAATATGCAAAATCAAATATTTAACCACTTCAATCACTAGCACATAATCACCGTCAACACCGTTTTCCATTCTACGTTTCATAAGTTCTTCGTCCAAGGTGTAGTCCCCAAACCTGTCTTTATCGTTTTCTCCGTCACTATGGGGTTTCTCTTGGTACAAAACATTTGGTGCAAAAACAGTGGCAAGATTGTGAATGTCCATTTTGGATCCGGATTGTTGAGCTGGATTTTCAATGTTGGCAAATGTTGAGACCCAGTTCAAAAATGAAAGCAAAACTTCAGAAACATTTCTGTGGTATTTGGGCAAAAGAGTATAAAACAAAACAAAATCCATTTTTCTTTCCTCAGATTTGGTTGGAAGATTCAACCAGTTTTGATATAGTTCTCCCGTCAAAAGCGACTCAGGCAGGTCCCTAAAAAATTTCTTCAACAATGCAGACAACTGAACAGAGTTTTCTTTACTCAAGTCAGGAACACTTACGGGTGTTTCATTTACTTCCTCGGTAAACATTCTCAATTTTTTGATATTACCGTTCTTACGGAATAAACCTTCAACAGACATGTCCATTTGCTTCAATGCCGATATCAACTCGTCAAGCAGCAAGGGAATACGAACCCTATTGGAGCCTCTTCCCAGATCACTGTCCACGCCAGCGGCTTCACATAGCACGTCCAATGGTAAACCAAACAGTCGATTTTGTTCAGTGGATTGCTTCAATCTCTTGATTGTTTTGGAGCTCTTCCAGAATTTGGCTGAAGAACTTGGGTTGACCAGCTGAGGCTGGGAATGTTTTTTCAACATAACCAATATGTCCTCCATTTTGGCGATCGGGAAGTTGGAGCTTTTCAAAATCGAAAGGGCAATCAACTGAAGCTTGTACAAATGGTCGATAGATAAGTCGGAGTAGTAAACACCACTGGTATTTGAAACACTGGACACCGCGTTCATCTTGTTGAAATGACGAAATCCCTTATTCGAAACTTTTGTGTTCTTATTGATGTCGTTGGTGCTATTATATTTGAGAAGCCCTGGTTTATGTGTTGCAAAAAGAGCAGTTGTTGGAGAGGAAGGAGGCACGTTATTTTCTGACACAGACAAACTGTTTAAAGTTTTGCTCAACTCATCGGCGCTAGAGGTTTGTTGCTTGAAATCTCTTCTTTTGCTTAGTTCGCGTGCTTGCTCCACCGCAACAATTCTTGAAATGTCGTCTAGGGTTAGAGCTTTAGAATTGTTGAACTCTTCGATTGCTGATTTGTCTGCTGGAAGCTTACTCGCTGAATTGCTTGACTGAATAAAGTTGTTTCTCGTCATTGAGTTTAGTCTTGCTGTAGAATTGTCTCTTGTAATTTTCAAACTGTTTCTTTTTGCTCTTAACGTTTTTATATCGTTGACCGTTCTTATGTACGACTGCTCTTTGGAAATAGAGTTTGCTCTCGACTCCATGGAAGGGGTCATTTGCGATTTAAGTTGAATATCCATTACTGTTTTGGTTTTGATAAGCGCCACTTTTAGCAAATATATGAGTTGTAGCAATTTTGTTACCGGTTTAAACCCTGGATGCGACTCTGGGTCATTCATGGAGCATAGGGGACAAAAGACTTTTTGGGTTTTCTTGTTGTAAGTGGCGTCAAGAATATCGTATTTGCTGATTAACTTCCCACAATCTGAACAATTGAAACACTGGATGTGCCATCTTTTGTTTTCTTGATATTTGATGCAATCTTGCTGAATGTATTTGTTACAGCTACTGCAGCAGTCTGTGGAGTCAATGGGCACATCCAAGATAAAGTCAAAAGGGTTTGATGACGCAGGGTAGTTTAAGTTTTTGTTTGTTTCTCTTAGAAATTTGACCAAAGCGTTGGTTGAATGTGATCGCTTGTTGTATTCCAACGCATTGTACAAACCATATCTGATCAATAGCTTCAAGTAGTGTGAAAGCCCATTGATAATGGACATAACGTTAGACACAGTGACTTCGTTGCTGTCTGACTGTAAAGTTGATTTTCTTAATAGCTGCAAGTAAATCATGATTTTCGATGACAATTGTTTTGGGAATTTTTTGTACTTTTGAGCAATACTTTCTGTAGGGTCAACACTCGACTCTGGAGCATCCAGTCCATTGACTTCTTCAGAAGACGATGCATTTTTCCCAGATTTTCCAGCAGAATAAGACGAAAGGGTAGAGGAACTCACTCTGTAATCGTTGATCGATTGAAGCGAATCCAATGCTTTGAACAAACACTCTACTTTCAGCACAAACAAAGCTGTTGCTTTGACTCCCTTTGTTTTATCTTCGCTGGTCAAATATTGCAGCATGTCAGAGATACACCCAGCAGTTTCTTCTTCAAACTTGTACAATGTTGACCACGTTTTGCAAGTCAGATTGTCTGATATGTTGATGCATCTGTTCATTTCTGCTGGTGTTGGATTTGTATCACGCATTTGCACGTCTTTAACATAGGAATTTGGTAGTAAAAGCGGCAAGCCTAAACAATCTGGTTGCAAATCAATATGCCAGTACCTGTGGATACCGTAGCATTCCGGATGCCACCGGTATATTTTATCGCCTCTTGGAAACTCAAAATGCTGATCTGTAATTGGATACTGACAGCCTTTGCACCGCTTAGAAAAATATTTCAGGTAGTGGTACTTGCAGTAAAGATCATCTTTGTAGTTGAAACATTCCTGCATGCTGCACTGCTCGCCACAGATCTTGCAACAAAAGTGCTCTTCATCGTACAGTCTGCCAAAAGCATTGAAAAAAGTCCCACGCAAGGGCTGGCTGCACACATAGCACAGCAGTTTGTTTCGTTTAAAATAGTCGAGTTGACAAAGGGGAACCAGTTCTCCAGTCGTTGGCAGCTTGTACGGAAAGTATTTCAACTTGCAAATGGTTCCGCAATCGTAGCATGTGAAGCAGTCCTGATGGTAAATTTTGCCCAAGGCTTTGATTACTTGGTCGGTTATTGGTTTCTTGCATTTTGGACAGTTGTTTACTGTGTCCTGTTCGGTTGACGTCATGGATGTTTGGAAGCAAGATTCGGTCCGTAGAGCTTGCTGCTTTTTTGTCCTGTAAACTGATGACTGTGGTTTTTGTTATTACGCTGTGTGTGTGTGTGGATGTGTGGCTGTGGATGTGTGTTCTTCACAAGTTATTCCCAGCACCAATAGGAAAACTCTTGTTGTTGAGATCTGATATTTTGTTTATCCTCTACTTGTTTAAATCTAGTTTTATTTTTTCTGGTTTATGTTTTTTTTTTTTATTTTGCAAGTTTCCATTTGTTTTTTTTTTCGTCTTCGTCTTCGTCTTCGTCTTCGTCTTCGTCTTGGTCTTTGTTTTTGTTATGATTTTCACTCGCTTTTGGTTTTAAACGGTGAACAAAATTTTTTTTTTTTATTTTTTTTTCAAACTCCTCAAAACTCCTCAAAACAACCACAGAGCAGAAAATCCAAGAAAGGCCAAATTTTGAAAACAAAAAACTTGCAGGAAAAAGTCTATTTTCAGTAACATAAAAAAAATAAAAAAAATACGCATACTCACACAAGCAGAAACGTTGCAAAGCCGGTTCATTCATTGCTGCCAAAGGTGGAAAACATTAGCACATCCCTCCTGTTACAGTTTGCAGAATCGAAATATGTTGAATTACATTAAAGCGTGTGCTACACAGAGTTTTTAAAAAAAAACACAAAACACATTGTGCAAGAATTACCGTTTGTATTTGTCTTCGGCCTGCAGCCTTTGGGTTTTGTCGCTGTCGAGCTCGTTGTTCAAACCTTGAAGGGTTTTCGAAAGCGCTTCTGTGGCACCAATCAACGGCCGCAACAACACACCAGGAGTGGCTCGTGCAATGTACATTGCGGCCTCTTTGTTGGTTTCAGCATGTGAAACTTCTTTTCCCGTGTTCTTGGCTAGTTTGTACGCAAGCGAGATGTTTCTTCCCATGCTGTCGTAAGCTTTCGTAAGTCCTTCATGAGTGGTTAAAGGTTGATTTGAATACAAGCTTGCCGGTTTCTGTGGCTCAATGTGGGCTGCAAAACTTTTCTGTTTGGTTTCCATCCGCGCAGCAAACAAGTCTGGTGTGGATTTTTGTATTTCGTTGTCCAGGTACTCGTCTCCGTGCGAACCATTACGGACAGAGGATAATCCTAAACTATTGTCTTGAACAGGCATTTTGTCACGCCAAGCGGAATCTGTAGACTCCAAAACGTTTTGTGTTCCTGTTGTTATATTGACGCCAAGTCGCAACAGTTCTGCAGATGTTGTTTTTCCAAACACACCCAACCCCTTTTGGATACTTCTCAACAGTCCTTGTTGAGCGTGTTCTTTGTACGGTACTTCAACTAACGCTTTGACTCCTGAACTCAATGTGACCACAGTTTTCACGGGAGCAACTCCGTTCAGTATACTCAACCTTTGGGACGACAAAATGTCTAGTAACCACACTGATTGCAAGTGCTTCCCCAACACTCCAAACCCATCTATCCCATACAGGACAACGTGTTTTAAAGCAATTTCCGAGTTGTCGAGCACAATCAATGCTTTCAGCTCATCAAAAACTTTACTTCTAAAGTTTTTAGATTGTGTTTTGGCTGGCTTGAAGTCTATGTTTATCACCGACTTGAAAATTTCAAATTTTTGCAAAAAAACAATATCAGGATACTCATCTACCAACTCAAACCTGCTGTCCTTAAAAGTGAAAAACCGGACCATAAAATCCATCATGTCTTCGTGAATATGCATTTTTAGCGGCACTGTGCGCAAAGCCATTCTGAGTTCAGTTGCGTAAAGATAGTCTACAGGGCGAACATTTTCCAGCCTTAGCTCAAACATACAATTCTCTGTTTCGTTGTAATGACGCCCTGAATTTTGTGTTTTCAAACTTGTCAAAAACTTATTCCAATTGGAAGTTGGAACGTTGTCAAAAACCTCTATTTTGCGTAGTTTCAAAATCATTTTGTTCAAAACATCTCCTGACCCATCCGATTCCGTGGCCGTTGGAAAATCAACTGCGTAATTTACAAAATTCATCTTCAAGCCCTCCACTTTCAAAGACGCCTTGTACAAATCTGTTTTCCGTAAGTTTACCATTCCGTTCAAGTCAAAGTCGTGATGAAGAACCTCGTTTATTGATTGACATGTGCTGTCTATCATGCTCCCGGACCCGTCTGCACTGCGGGGACTTTCAATGAATATAGACCCAAACAACAACTGCTCGTTTTGAGAAGGTTGCTGAATAGCTTTTGTGATTGAGCTACGCGTGAAGGACCATTCGTATCCGTCGTATAGCTGTAAGTTGAGGTTTTCAACTGCCAACTGGAGCTCCAAACTCAATCCAAAAGGAGAAAACTTTGCATTTGTTGTTTCTTTTGCAACAATCTTTTCCTTGTCGCTATCTAAATAGTCTTTGAACAAAACGTATCTTTCTTCAGCGCTTGCTTTATTTTTCTCAATTTTCCTTGCGCTATTTGATTTTTCAAAGGAAACGGTTTTTGTACTGTAAAACTCCGATTGAATAAGCTGTTTCAAATCAACTTTTTGAGCAGGCTGTGTGGCATACTTCATTTCATCTGGAAAACTAACGGGAAACTTTATATCAATGCATGTTTGAATAAAAGAGTAAAAGGAGTCACAGCAAAAAAAACCTGAAATGTCAGAAACAGACAAAAAAACTTTCTTGTTTTCGTATTTGAAATCAAGTCCTTTAATTTCAGCAACGTTGGAACGGGCCTTTTGTGCGGTTTCAATATCTTCCAAAAGCGTGATCCCACAACTTCTCACCGTTCCTTTTAGTACACTTTTGAAATAGCTCAGTGCAATGTTTGGAATCTTTAAGATCATGCCAGTGGAGATCCGATACGGCTTCAATATGATTTCAGTGTTTTTCAATTTTACATCAATCTTGTTTTGGTTTTTGAGAGTGACCGACACAGCTTTGCGGCTGTCCCTGCTTGAAACAAGAGCGCTAAAATGCGGATGACTGATTTGAATTGTTTTGATGCTCAAATTGTTATAATAGTTGCTGATCACCTTTGGAAACACCTCAAATAGAAGATCTTTTAGCAGGAAAACAACAGGAGAGTTTTCTGCAGTTTTCAGCTTGACCTTGATTTGGTCTATGGAATAAAGTGTTCTCGACAAATTTCTGTTGATCAAAACCACAAACGGAAAAACCGTGGTCTTGGTACCTTGATGATACACCACAAATTTGCTGACCCGTATGTCCCGAGGCAGCTTGTGATTGATATCCGTGATCCCTGTAAACGTAATTGTTATGTGTTTGAGAACGGGAATTTTTCGTTCATGTACCGTCGAGCTGCGCGTTTTAATGTCTGACATGGCACTCATGTAAATGCTACTCCCCATCATACTGTCATCATCCTCTGTTTCATTTTCCGTGTTGTCTTGATTGTTTGTCAAAGGGTTTTCAACCAATGACACACCCTTGATGGTGAGAATCCGCTGTTTTTCAATTGTTTGGACCTGAATGGAGTCAATATGCACAATTAAGTTTTTTTCTAATATGAGTAGTCGTGTGTTTGTCAAGTATATCTGCAAGTTGGATAGCGCCATGTCGATAATCTTGTTTCTCATAGATTCTATCACACTCTTTGGCGGCTCTTCTGCAGATGACTCCGCGCTTTCGTCACTGTCTGATGGGCTTTCTGCGCTGCTGTCCTCCATAATTTCTTGCTTCGAGATCTCGTCAATAGACACAATTACTGAGTTGGCCAAATCCATAACGCTTTTAGTGATCATGAAACTATCTGCAATATCACTTTCGGGAAAGGGGAGTCCTGTGTGAGTTTCCGGGGATGATGATGGTGAAGGGCCTTGTGATGTTGCTGAAGAAGGCACACTCAAAATCAAGTCAGTGCCGTCTGCTTTGATCACCAACCCGCTGCTGATCTGTATTTCCATCGAGGAAATGGAGCCATTAACAAAATCGTTTGCGTTAAGGTTGATGTTTTTGAACTTGAAAAGCCCATTTGAAACGTTTAAATTTTTTGGATCAACGTTGAGAGGGCTTTTGTCTATAAAATACAGTATGAGTTTCTCCAAAATGGCGTTTCTTGAGAACCATGAGGACATGGTGGTTCAGGATGTAGTGGTTGTTTTTGGTTAGTGTTTTGGGGTTTCTCGTAGCTGTGACTGTATGCTTGCTTGCTGTAAATGTAGTGTTGGTGGTATCTCTCTTCTTTCACGTTATCTGATGGCGAATCGACAGCTGCCTTTCGATAAGACAATCAACGGAGGTTTTTTTTGCCCACTGTCCCTTAAAATGTTTAGGCGTTTTTTTTTTTTTTGTTTTTTCACGTGTCATGGACGGGTATCCGTTGAAAGCACATGATCTGATAGTATGCTAGAGTCACATGATCAAATGCTTGCATTATGGTGAGTGAGGTTGAGTAAACAAGTTAAGTTTGTTCAAACAGCAACATAGAATATCTAAGAAGCAACCAGAAAGATAAATCATATACACGACGATCAACCGTTCTTGGAAAAAAAATTTACAGAATCGCTCTATACATCACTACACATTTCTTCATTGAATATATGAGGCAGTTTTAGACCAAAAAGGAATCTTCAGCTTCGGCTGCAAACCTGATGCCCTTGGAAAGGTTGAGAAACGAAGTTTGCAGAACTGCCCTTAAAAAAATGCTTGTAAGCGTAAACATGTGCTGGTATCGATGAAACCGCACCGGTGGAATCTTTACAGCTGACACGAAAATCTGTTCACCAGTAAAGTGGAGAAAAAAATGAAATACAATGTGGTGATGTTTGCAATCAGAAACTTTTAAACGGAAAAAAACGAGACAGTTTTATTTTGCAGTACAACAAAAGATGAACCACGTTATACAAATGCACGTCAATGTCTATCAATTCTGAGTTTTTTGAGTGGTACATCAATGGGTGTTGACTCTAAAACTTGATTATTTTTGTCTTGTTACGAGGTGTGCCAGTGTTTACGTATACCATCCTTGCTTCTGTGTTTCTGAATAGCTAGCAAGATGGATATTTACAGGTTGTTTGTGGAATGCTGGGCTTAGGAGAGAAATGTGTTTGTAGTGGTGTACTGTATGATCCTATTCTCCCGTGTGTATGACCTACAGCTATCAAAGTGCTTCCAATGTTACAGTCTGTTCAAGTGCCTCTGATATTGCAATGAACTAGTGTCTCCTATTCCAACAATGAGTGATATCGTTCTCTGTGTAAACAATCAAACTGGGTCAAGTTTAAGTTATTCCAGTGTCTATTGCTGACTGCATGAGCATGTTTTAGTCATAGAGCTATGCCTGTGATACCGTATGTGAGCTGCAAATAAATGATTATTGTTCTACTCCTAGACTATACTCTCCTCAAGACAAGCAGCACATGTAGAAGGTGTCTATTGTGGGAAGGAAAGAAGCGAGGTTCCTGACTCTATTACGGCCCAGAGAATAGTATTTAATAATATGTAACTAGTCAATGAGGAAATGATTGACCAATAGTGCCTGGTGAAAATAGAGTAGCTATGGAGATAATAGAGAAAAGGAGAAAGTGAGACAAAGGTTAACAGATGCAAAAAAAACACCAAAATACAAAACACACAAGAGACGATTCAAACAGCCAATGCCATAATGCAAGAGTGATCAGGATGCAGAAGATATTGGAGTTTGCATCAATAAAGGAGTACTAAACTGTATCAGTGACTCAGCATCTACCCGTGATATATCAGGACTGTGTAAGGGTACTCTTAGTGGCTATACTATAGAGACGTATAATCTGATCAAATACAGTGGAGTAGTCTGGACACCACCAATACTAAGAAATGCAGAGCAGTTATTCACTGGGCATGAGGAAACAAAAGAGTTGAAGGATGTCAAACTCTCAAGCAGATTGTACCATACAGTCTATGCATACTGACAGTGTGCTTGACATAAGAGACGGGAGATGACAGTTTGATTTGGGATATGTCCTGGTGTTTGAAAGGGTGTGTGTAGTACTGGTATGTGAGTGTTGGACAATGAAACCTGGTTGAATATGTGTAAGTGGCGTGTAGCCTTCAACAGGGCTAGTGTGATCTTGGGGTATATGCCTTTTGTCAAAATGTGCAATGTACTAGGATAAGGTTGTTCAACTAGGACTGTGATACTGAAATGTAGTTAGACGGATGTGAATGTGTAACAAACAGGTGAAGCAAGTGTACTGTGTAATGGTGTGCTTGATACCACGAATGTAAGCGTAATAGACTGAGGTAAGATGTCTTGAAAGTGTTATGCAGGGTGTGAAATGGTAGTTCGTGAGAGTGGTTTACGTCACCAGGGAACTGTGATACTCTTGGAACTGTGGCTGTGTAAATGGAATGTTTGTCAAAAGAGTGGGTGTGATAACGGGTACTCCAAGTAGTGATATTCTTTGGTTGTCAAATAAACGGTTGTTGATAGGGGAACATTCCTGAGCTGCCAAACGAGATATTGCTGGTTAGAGGCGTAGTTGATGATGAGTACGGTCTCTTGACAGCTAGGCACAATGCACTGTGGATGGTTTAGTGGAAAGGAAAAGACGTTGTGGGTGATAGCTGGTGCTGGTCCCATTGGGGTTGACAATAAGTAGACATTGATTGTGCTCTTCTTGATGCTAGTCTATAAACACGGTTGGAACAAATGACTCTGTGTGTTGGTGTGAGTAACTTGGGACAGTATCAGGCATCCTTTTCTCGTAGCTTTGTACACAAGTCGGTAGTTGATGTGTTGACAGGTG
>ERZ794936.92-NODE-92-length-66018-cov-62.183118_pt1 | contig 66018 bp, 40 predicted proteins | sample MGYA00511083_ERZ794936 | MGnify/ENA primary metagenome ERZ794936 (study PRJEB30137, sample SAMN04331409) | food metagenome | isolation source: Y2 must sample point D1 replicate A | place: Australia: South Australia | collected 2014 ... | reverse complement strand
ATATATATATATATATATATATATATGTCGTACATGTATGTGTACCCATGACAAAAAAGTATATATAGGACAGTATCAAAGATCAATTAAGCTTACACCTTGGTCAGGAGTATATCCCTGTTGCTGCTGTTGCTGCTGCTGCTGTTGTTGTTGTTGTTGTTGATGAGGTTGAATGTATTGTGGTTGTTGTTGATAATTTTGAGTGTATTGTGGTTGTTGTTGGAAGTTTTGGGCGTATTGAGGTTGCTGTTGTTGGAAATTTTGCATGTATTGCGGTTGTTGCTGTGGCTGTTGTTGCTGTTGTGGCTGAGAGTAGCTTATACCAGTAGGATTTTGCTGAGGAGAATTAGTAGGAGGACTTTGAGGTTGGTTACCAAACCCGTACCCTGTTTGCGTGGGCACGATATTTGTGCTTGGTAAACCAGTGTATTGGTTGCTTAAAAAAGGGTTGTTCTTGGGTTCATTAGTAACCTGTTTGTAGCCTGTACCCTGAGAATTTATAAACGTGCCTGTCTTTGTATGTTGTGCAGGAATACGTGCCTCTCCAGTGTTACCAAAAGTATCTATCCCTGTACCAGTTGCTAACAAGGTATTCAAGTCGCTGTATTTATCCGATATAGACTGGTTCCCAGTCCTTGTTTGCTTCAAGGGTTGTTGTTGCTGGAACTGGGCTTGCTGTTGTAGCAATTGGGCTTGCTGCTGTTGTAATTGGGCTTCTTCTTGCCTCTTCTGGTGTAATTGAGCTTCCTCTTGTTGTTGTCTTTGCAATTGTTGTAGCTTCAATTGTTCTTGTTGTTGTCTAGCTTCTTCTTGTTGTCTTTGCAATTGAGCATGCTGTTGCTCCTGCTTTTGTCTTTCAAGATTATCCATGGAAAACGGATTATTAGAACCTGTAGGCAAAGGTTGTTGAAAATCAGCGGGCTGTTGTTGTTGTTGTTGTTGTTGCATATTAGCGGCTGTTTGTTGCTGTTGCAAGGCAGAAGCGGCGGCCGCAGCTTGTTGTTGCTGCTGAAAATATTGTTGTTCAGCAAGCTGCTGTTGTTCTTGCTGCTGGTCCAGCCATCTTTGCTGCGCCATTGCTTGTTCCTGGTCCTGTTGGTACTGATACTGTAAGTATTCATCTTGGGAGATTGGATTACCGAAAATGTCGTAGTACGCTGGTTGTTGTTGTGGTTGTTGTTGTAAAGGAGCTTGAAATTGAGACAGAGACTGTTGTTGCTTCTGTAATCTCTGTAGTTCCTGCAATTGCTTCAACTCCTCTTCTTCTTTACTTAGTTGTAAGGCAGCTTGGAAGTCAGGATCTTCATCGTCGTACTGGGCCAGTTCTCTTCTACGTTGTTCATCTTCTTGAGCAGTAATTCTGCTCTCCTCTAGGGCCTTTTCCAAATCGTCCTGGTAAGAGGGAGAAGAATCGTGTGGGTTGCTCCTTGTTCTTTGTCTTCTTGGCCTTGGCCTAGCAGCTCTGTTCGCCCTTCTGTTTCTTGTATTCATAGACCTCTCTTCGCGTAGCCTTTCTTCATCATTCAACAAAGAGACGAGTTCTTTAGCCTTTACTCTGATAATCTGTCCTTCGTCAAATCCGGACTCATTTTCGTGTCTGAATTCCCTTAATGTCTTAATTACGTAAAAATTCTCTCTGCACCATAGCACACAGTTCTCACTCCCGAAACGAACAAGATAGTCCAAAACGGTCAGCGATTTGGCAACGTGTCTCCAGTATTTGCCCTTATCGTTCAGCCTCTTGTCTAACATATCCATAATCTCGAAGAAGTCCACCGAATCGTAAGATCTCTGTGCCAAATCGTCCAGAGTGTCTATCGATGGAGTCCTCGAGTCGTTCGCCGTGGCATCTCTCACAAGCACTTGTGTGGATGAGTAGCCCTTCATCATGTTCTTTGCAGAACGAACAAACTGCTTAGACATTACTTACAAAACAAATACACTTAATAGGGGTGTGTCAAAATAAACAAAAGAAGATGATAAGAATTTGTGAAGGTCAAACTAGAATGTAAGCGTATTCGCAGTTGTAGGCAAAACAGAACAAAATAATCAAATAAACGAACGCCTCCTTCAACAAAGGTCAATAATGTAGCAAAATATTGGGAGTGTGTCAATCCTTGAAAGGGTCCGTAACTAAACTCTTCTTTCTTTAGTTTCCACTACTTTTTTTTTCACCCTTCGCCGCAGGGTAATTTCTTGTAGGCCATGTATATACGATTAATCGTTACACATAAAATGCAGTTTGGACAAACAATACAATGGATCGTGCGGGATACTGCCAGACTACGCTATGCTCAACTGTAGAATACTGAGTGGTGATATCGCCCCTTCGGTATTGTGATCTTGGGCGCACTTGTTTATCTAACAGGTGCGGGTGCAAGTTTACTAGAGCATCGTCGTATGATGGGGAAAGTCAGGGTGTATGTGCCCGTCGATTGAGCACCAAGACCCGTTGCCATGTGCATATGTTATTGTACCCATAGAGGCAGTCCACGTTCGGCCATCTATCTATCTTTAGATAAACGGATCATTGGCGATACCGCCTGGCCATTTGCACCTGCTCGGGGTCGGCGTTATCGGACCGTGGAATTTGAGCCATGTAACACACGGTTTCAAACATGGGCTAATGACCTTCATAAGTAGGACGATTTACACCTGAGTTGGGTGTGATGGAGCAATGGCCAGGTGCCCCTCTCGCTCTCTTGTGTTTGTATATAAGAGCAACCTCCTCATACTCTCTTGCTTAGTCTAAGGAGGAGCTATTTAACAGTGCACAATATAACACAGCATATATATATATACACACACATAAAATAACCGCAAAAATGGAGGACAGTAGCAATACAATCATACCCTCACCCACTGACGTGGGGGCGCTAGCAAACAGAATCAACTTTCAAACCAGAGATGCCCACAATAAAATCAATACCTTCATGGGCATAAAGATGGCCATCGCCATGAGACATGGCTTTATATACAGACAGGGTATTCTGGCGTACTATTATGTGTTCGATGCCATCGAGCAAGAGATAGATCGCCTACTGAATGACCCCGTAACGGAGGAGGAGCTGCAAACTTCGACCATTCTGAAGCAGTTTTGGCTCGAAGATTTTAGAAGATCTACGCAGATCTATAAGGACCTGAAGCTGCTATACTCAAACACGTTTAAAAGCACAGAATCATTAAACGAATTCCTGGCTACGTTCCAGAAGCCACCGCTACTACAGCAGTTTATCAATAACATCCACGAAAACATACACAAGGAGCCATGCACCATTCTTTCTTACTGTCACGTTCTGTACTTGGCGCTTTTCGCCGGCGGCAAGCTAATACGATCGAATTTGTACAGAAGACTAGGGCTCTTCCCCAACTTTGAGAAGCTATCACAGAAGGAACTGGTCAAAAAGGGCACAAACTTCTTCACCTTCAGCGTTCTGGGCCCCACTGAAGAAACACGCTTGAAATGGGAATACAAGAAGAACTATGAGCTGGCCACCAGGACGGAATTGACCGAAGCACAAAAGTTGCAGATCATTAGCGTCGCAGAAGGCATTTTTGATTGGAACTTCAACATCGTTGCAGAAATTGGAGAGTTGAATCGTCGCGAGTTAATGGGCAAGTTCAGCTTTAAGTGTATTACGTACTTGTACGAAGAATGGATGTTCAACAAAGATTCTGCTACTAGAAGAGCACTCCACACGGTCATGCTGCTGGTGCTTTCTATTATCGCGATCTGGGTTCTTTACTTCTTGGTAAAGAAGTCTTTTCTTAGCATAGTATAACGTATAAAAAAAAAAATCTAAATACAAACATAATATATACATGAAATAATATCAAAATATGAAGAATAGGGAAGGAAAAACAGCAGAGAAAAACATGTGAGAGGTTTTTACAGCCCTATTATCTACCCTGAGATAGCTTTCTTCTTTCTGCCTTCTCCCTCTTTCTTCTTTTCCGCAGTTTGTGTTTCTTCATCTTTTTTTTCCTCTTTCTCATCACTGAATCGAGTTGCATCACTATATTTGAACCGTTTAATGGCTCACTGACTGTGCCAGTGATCCTTGTTGCCGTAGCCGTCATCATCATCATTGTACTCAGCATGCCCTCTTGCATGGGAGGCATTGTAGTGTTAATTGCTGTTTGAAAGGTTCTGTTAAAGTAGGACCCGCAACTTGGTTTCTTCACCACCGTCCTAGTAATGCCCAGCCACCCAGGTCGCAATGCCCTTCCTAGCATGTTTATCTCGTTCTGGTGTCGTGTGTGCTCGTCTTGGCTGGAACTCAACCGCCTTTCGCTCTTGATATTATATTTGGCATTCACTTAAGTGTGCAGTATGGGGAAAGGGCTCTTTTTATCATGCGCTACGAAAAAGCGGCTCGAAGAAAATAATCCAAAGGAGTCTGACAAGAGACAATAGTAGATATTTGGTCAACTACTAAGGGCGGGCCTCTGGTTGTAGTTTTTTTACACTTTATAAGCGCAGAACACTGTAGATATTGCGAAGGTGGACTTAAAGTAGTTTGGCAAACTTGTACTTCCAGAACTATGACCGTGCTATATGCTCCTTCGGGTGCTACTCAGCTATATTTCCATCTGCTAAGGAAGTCGCCACACAACAGGCTAGTTGTCTCTCACCAAACACGTCGTCACCTCATGGGGTTCGTTAGGAACGCCCTTGGATTGGATCCTCCTCCCTCTCCAGAAGATCCTACTCCGGAGAACAGATTCCATCCATGGGATCAGTCTCCCTCAGTGGACTTGCGTGAAAGGGCCGCCAAGATTAGAACGCTAGCACACTGCCCTGTTACCGGCAAAGATATTAACTACACTTGTCCTCTGTCAGGAATTCCGACTCATCACTCACGAGAGGCTTGGGAGATGGATAAAGCATATCACGATTCTAAAAAATATGAAATCCTGAAAAAAGTTAATATTTATGAGCATGACTTAAGAAGCGGTAGACCCTTCCCGGAGTTTGATTTTCCCCAACAGCAAGGCTACGACAAGGCCGTTAACCTAACAAACTGGGATTTGTTTTTCTACACAAGATCATTCTATTCCATGGATACAGAGTTCCAATTAGCCGCAGTCACAAAGATGCTAAGCTATCCAATTACGATTGGGTCTTTGCTGCACAAATTTTCCCCGTATTCATTGAACCCAAAGGGGCCTATCACCTTAGAAGGTCTAAAATCTCTGGCTGCTCTCAGGTATACTTTATATCCGTTGGAGAATAGATCTTTACCAACCACAACTAAGAACCGTGCTATGAGAATTTTCATCCTAGGTGCACGTGCTGAAGCTCAATTGCCGGGCCACGTTTGGAAACAGCTCCAGTTTCTTTTCCCAGAGCAGAGTTTCGAAATACATTTCATTGGACCCGAATGCCTGTATAAAAGGGATAAACAGGAGTACGTCAAGTCTACTACGCCGGTAGTACAAAGAGTAGACGAGACTCTGAAATTCATTTATCGTACAAACTTTTTCGAAGTATTCCATGAGGCTCAAGATTTTTTCCCATACGATCCATACATGGATGTCTTTTTTACTTTCCATCCAGGCTACGCATCTCCAGAATCTCACGGTTCATGGATGGGTGAAACTATGAAGGCATTACTGGAAACAAAATGTGCTATCTTCACAACGGGTTTCAATAAGAAAGACCTAACGGACGACATAAATCTTGTCAAATCCAAATACGGTAAGGAAATGGATGTCTTAATGGAGCCCGTCAGAAACGTATTTGGAAGTACGAAGTGGGAATTAAATGACATGAATCCTCAAGAAGTTTATCAATTTAACATGTATATTGCCGGGTTCAGAGGTAAAAGGTACCATACAATCAAGAGACAATGATTATCGGGAGGCCATGCCCAACTTTCATCTTATAAATATATGCGTTTTCTACCGTTATTATAATTTTTTTCTTATGTATGATATCTCAATATCTGTAAATACAAAAATACTAACCCCACCCCCTTCGTAATGGTTGACCTAATAGTCCATTAACTAATCCATTCACCTATACAGTAGTATACTGACTACAGTTGCCATGACATATCCTTTCCTTTTCGGACTATATTAGGCGGAAGAAAAATAGCAATAACAATAGTAAGAAACAATAATACGGGGGTTTTTTTTTTTTGGGCCTACATAAGGTACTTCACCCCAATTTGGAAAGAGATAACAGAGTCTTTACCACATTATAAATCATGCTTTGTCGCAATACTGCCAGAACGGGCTGTAAATTCTTTCGTTTATATCATTCGAACCCTATCGAACATGTTAAACCAATTCATATTAAACCTTTAACTTATGGAAAAGAATCACCCCAGTATAAAGTATTGTCACTAGCTCTACAAAAGTTTGTTCCCGAGCACGGTTTCTCTGAAAGATCCATTGTTGAATCTTTAAATGAGCTCGGCTATCCTTCCTCCATGATCTCTTCAATAGGTGCTCCCAACTCGCCCTCGTTTTTCCATTCTTCCACCGCTGTCATGGAACTGATAAAGTTTCAATTGGTAGATAAAAGGTATCGTTTAACTGAAGGAATCAACCCTGACGTAACTCCACAATACAAACTACCCTCATTAGAACATTTGCTGTTAAAAAGATTGGAGATGGACAAGCCAATCGGTGGGCATTTGTCGGAACTAATGTCACAATTGGCTATTCCAAGCGCCTTTCTCTTTGAAACTGCAATTCCTGAACTACACAGATTGTCCGATGATATGATTTACTTTTCCAACGAAAAGGACCACCATGATTCTGCATGGTATGCTAAGAGATTGGCTGTTTCGAGCACCTACATTGGTTCAAAGTTATTTATGGCTCAGGATAAATCCCACAATTACAAAGAAACGTTTACTTTTGCAAAGGATAAATTACATAGGGTCATGCGTTTGGGTGAGTACTATAACAATACTGAAGAGTTTGCCTGGTATACGTTAATGTCTACGGTAAATTTAATCAAATCTCAATTAGTTAGGGGTTAAGCAATCTTACATGTCAATTTGAAGTTTAGGACAGTGAAATGCGTAGGTATTTTGTTTGTAAGTTACATAATTGTATATAAAAGAAAATTTTATTTTGGGCAGATTTATTGGTACTGTGCGCTTTCTTGTCTTTCCGAGGACCTGTGAGTTTGTTTTACCTTCCTGGGCCAGTGGAAGCTGCTGTATTGTTCAGTTTAATTAGCTCGCTTCTCATCTTTTCTAGTTCTTCCTGCTTGTCCCTTATGTTCTTTTCGCATCTTGTAATTTCTGTTTCGATGAACTCTAATCTTTTGTCCACGTTGGTACGTGCCTCACTTTGTTCAACTGGTAAAAGGACATTGCCTGTCAATTTGTACACAGGTGTATCTTCTTCTAATTGGTCAAACTCTTCATTTACAATCTTGTTTTCTTGTAATTGTGTCTCTAATTTTTGTCTGGCCACAATAAACTCTTCTAACTCATTTTGCAACTGTTGATATTTGGCACCTAATTCAGACATTTTTGCTTTTGTTCCTCCACTCAAATGTAGTCTTTTTCAATTCTGAAGTGGGATTATTTATAGATGACGTTTGACTTGATGAAGTTTTATTGCCTTTACTTTTTTTTTTCTTTCGCATCAAAATTTCAGACTTCATTGAAATCAATTTAAGAAGTTGCGTGGCAATAGGTGGCAACAGGCGAAATAATAAGAAACAGCGACCAAGATATCATCGCACTACAGTAAAATTTTCATTTATAGCGATGCTTGTATGTTACAATAATCTTTTTTCCCCATCATATTTTGCTAGAGTAGAGTGGTTTGACTAACTTATGTTACTTGATTCTTTTTGAAGTTTAAACAATGGAATGACTTACCAGAACCAAAACATCTGCTAGATCTCCCAGAGATTTCAAAAAACCTGCAATCTTTAGAAGTCTGCCCGGTTCCAAAAGTTGAGTTTCCTCAGGACTTGGATGTTTCTCAATATTCGACAGCCGTCATTACTACTAAGATAATGAACCCATTATTCCCCAAAAATCTGCTTCAATTAACCTCTATTGGTGAAATTAAAACTACATTGACGGTGAAAAGTCCAAGTCTTCCCCAATCTTCAGGTAAACACTCGTGGAATTACGACGAAAACTTTCCAAACGAGGTTGATCCTGATCAAAAAAATGACACCGCCGATGAAACAGTATATGGCTTTTCTTTCCCGATTTATTCATTTGGAAAGACGTTATTATTTTCTATGGAGGAGAATTTCATTAGTATATCGCCGATTTTTGGTAACATGATAAGTAGATCTATCATATCACAGTTAGCCCAGTTCTCCCCTGATATAATAGTAATTGGCACCTCTGATAAAATCGCCAGCATGAAGGTAATGACGGAAAATGAATGTACACTACAACCACCAGAATTTATAACGGGATTCATAGGAAGTGTGCTAACACAATTGATTGTCGGTCCCAGTAAGGGACTGAAATTTAAATGTCTTGTAGCGCCTAGTGAGGGGCCTAATGGATTTGAGAAACTTTCGTTGTCTGACATGGGTTCTTTAGTTGATTTGTGCGGTCAATGGCTTGGTTTTGAGCCTTCAAGATATTCTGAAGAATGCTATCGCTTATGGAGGTGTGATAGCGCGGCAATTGGTGCACAATCAGGCCTATATATATGAATGGCGATCACAGAATGTCAGTAATGGCGAGTGAAAGAGGCATAAGAGGGTACTTAAGCTCAAAATAACATATGACTTTTTTATTTAATAATATTTCTAAATATACAATATACAGCTTCCAAATCCTAAAGAAGAATATTAGAAGGGAATAAAAGATAATATATATATATATGAAAAACTTTAAAGGGAAGAAAAGTACACAAAAAGATGGGATATACTTTATTTCGATTCATTGTTCCTTTTAATCCTTACTTTTCTTCTTTTTATCCTTCTTTTCCTTTTTATCTTTCTTTTCCTTTTTGTCCTTCTTTTCCTTCTTTTCTTTCTTTTCCTTCTTCGATTTTTTCTCTTTCTTTTCCTTCTTTTCTTCATCATCATCTTCTAATTTTCTCTTCTTTGAGGATTCCTTTTCCTTGGTTTCTTCCACTTCTGCAGCTGGTTTATCTTTGTTATAAAGTTCCATGGCTTCTTGAATGGCTAATTCATTCTTCAAAGTTGGCTTACCAGTGTTGTAGAATTCTAATCTTTGCTCAACTTGTTTCTTTAGTACGGAACCAAAAACATTAGATGGTTCCTCAGAGTAATTGTCAATTCTAGAGGCCATAGAACATTTGTTAGCCAAGTATCTAGAAATACGACCCTTGTTCTTGGCAGAGGCCTTAGAAATAAAACCACTGTGGTAAATCAAACCGTATTTTGGAGTGTTACCTTTAGTTTTTAAAGCTCTGAACAAAGCCTTTTCAGCACCAAGAATTTGAACCGTTGAAGCTGCTTGCTTAGATAAATTAGTTAGGGAACCTGCGTGAGAAATTAATCTAGCACCAATCACTTCACCAATCAATTCTGATAAGTTTGGTGCAACAGTGTGCATTTTTTCGCATAAGTAATCGTATAATTGTCTTCTGTAATCAGCTAAGGAAGCGACTCTCTGAGCGAAAACACAAACATTTTCCATATCGGTTTCTGATATATCTTGTCCCATGGAGATACGGGCATTGTCAATGACTCTTTGTGCAATTCCCGAATCCTCATTCAAAAGAGCAGCCAAATCATGTAAGGAGTCATCGTTTAATGAAGCTTTGTCCTTGATAAAAAGAACCAACTTGGCAAAAGTGTAGTTGTCTGGTACCAATTTAGCCAGTTCGGGGAAATGCCAGCCATACCACTCTTTAACTCTCATAGCAAAAGTGTTGATATCTTTATCTAATTGATCTAATAAAGCAATAGCTTGAATGATGTGATTGTCGTTCTTTTGAACAGAGAACTTCACTTTAGCTCTGGAGTAAGCGTGACCTAAACCTAATTGGGCTCTTTCTAAGTCACCAGATTGTAGACCTTTGAATAATTTTTCGCCATGTAATCTGACACCACGAATCAAATCCTGAGCAAGTTCATTTGAAATACAATCAACATATGGAAATTCTTCCTTAATAGAAGGACCTAAGTTTTTATCGGAAATAGCCAAAGTAATGTTCTTCTTTTTCGAGGAAGCCTTTGGTAAGTTTAAATCCAAGATAGCTTTCAAACTCTCAGAGACTAAACCTTCTGATATGTCGTTAGCATTTTCAAGGGCTTCAGCAGCACCTTTGAATGGCGCGAAAGATACAAGTTCGATTAACTTTGTAAAAGCACCAAAATCATTGATTTGCTCTTGAACTTCTTTTAATCTTGAACCAATGTCATCTTGTTGCAACTTAACCTTGAAAACTGCGTAACCAGTAGGTTCTTCAAACAGTAGGTATTCAATAGGAGCCATCTTTCACTAAATACTGTTCTGCACGCTTCTTCTCCCTAGAAATATACCTTCCAAAACACTTTTAATAACTACTTAAAAAACTGTAGACACTACGCAATTGCACAAAATTTTTCATTTCCCATCTCATCACTCAAAAAAATTTCACTTTGAAAAAAAAAAAAAAAAGAAAATTTTCACATCGCATTCTACGAGCGTATATATGCCGGGTGATATAAAAAAGTTACACAACTGTAATTCACCACATTGTCATCATATGCTAAATTATACCGTAACAGCACATATTAATGTATTATATTGTTTTTTTCTGAGGCTCCTCTTACACTAGTATACAGTATTATCTTCTATAGATTTTTTATTTGTACTTGCAATGTACTCTGCTTTAATATTTTTCATATCCAGATTATGCCATGTCATCATGCTCATCTTCACCTTCTCTTTCTTCTTCATCTTCACCTTGATCATCAATGGTTATAACAGTATCTGGGTTATCGTTACTGGTGTATTTTCTGGCGATTCTTGAACTTTTTCCTATTTTTTGGGCTTCTTCTTTTGCTCTTGCTTGAACATTCTCTAGTTCACTTTTAAAGCTCTTACGTACAGATCTATTGGTAAAAACGTCCCATAGTTTCAAAACTTTATTGACACCACCAATGACCATGGTACCCGCTACCTCGATGTCTGGAGCGAATGACGATGTCAATACATTTCCGACATCGAAATCACGAGACAGAACCATGCTTGGGCCCTTAGTGTTCGTAGCATCATCCAAGGGGAATTTCCATAATTTGACAGTCTTTTCACCCATGGCCCCTGTACTCATCATACCAGGGATGAATTTGTTTGAACATAATGTGGAGATACCAGCATCGTGTGCCTTCAATGTCCAAACTGGTTTACGGTTTTCATTGTTTCTAATATCGAAAGAATACACATTACCAGAATCAGTACCACATAATATTATATTTTCACTGGCAAATGTAACAGTTTCTATTTCCTCACCTGCCATGGCAGACCAGTATTTACTCATTTGACTTTCGTCAGAAATTCTAACATCTGTTAAAGCTACTCGAGAATCATAACCACCGGTCAAAAGAATGGAACCATTCAACATGTGCCATTCAGATGATGAAACATTTTTGTTTGAATGAATGGAAGCTAAGGAGCGGGCTGCGTTACCTGAGTTCAAATCCCATAGTTTTACGGTATGATCTGCAGAGGTGGATGCTAAAACGGAACGGAAATATTTGTTGTGTGCCATGGATAAAACAGCATCGGTATGATGAGTAGTAATGTGTCCAGTCTTAGACTTCTTCTTCTTCTTTTTGCTTTTCAAAGACACCATTGAATTATCAAGAGGTTCACCCAGAATCATATCGGGAAAGGCCTTGTCAACACAGTCCAAGTTCCAAATTTCAATTTGTGGATCAAACGTACCAATGGCAGCATAATTGGCTGCTTCTTCGGAATTGGATCCAACCTTGTAGTCAAGCCACTCAACACATAGTGGAAAAGCAGGCAACATTAAATCATGGTGAACGTAAAGTGCAGGGTCACGAACCAATCCACGAGCAACATCTGGGTCAGCTTCATCACCTTCTTCAACGGGAATATCGCTACTGTGGAACCCAGCACCGTCATCGTAAACGTAGATATCCAAATACGAAACGTCATCTTCTGTTCTCGCAGCAAGAACTAAATTATCGGATGGGTAAACTTGTAACTCCTGCTTCTCCTCTTGACTATCCTCTTGATTAGGCAATGAAATATATGGATCTTCACCTTTTTCACCCTCATGGAATTTAACATCGCTATCATTACTTAAACCCGGGAACATGGAAACGTCTTTACCACCCTCATTATCTGCAATTTCCTCATCGTCATATTCTTCCAGGTTATATTCTTTCAAATCATCATCTATATCCAACTGATCCTTCAACTTATTAGAACTACCTGTTGCGGCGTCATCTTCAACACCTGATTCGCCTTCTGCTTCTTCCAAAGTAGCTTTAGCATCATCCAAATTCAACTGTGCTAATTGGTTAATTCTTTCCACTTCCTCATCATCCAGAACATACTTTTCAGGAAATTCCGAGGAAAACCCTCTTGGAACCCAATTAGTAGCAGAAATCATTAGTTATTTTGTTTTTTTTATTCGTCTTCTAAGTTTCCAAATAAGGAAGGCGTAATAGACTCAACTGAGGGTACACTTGCTATCGTTTACAAATTAAAACTCTTTGCTTCTTTCAAACTCATCTCAGCTCATCGAGACAAATTTTTCACTTCTTTTTTTCGAGGGCGAGAAAATTTATTACCCGACTGGATATAATATATATAGAATAATACATATGATCAACTCAAGGTAGGGCCTATGGAAAAGTTTTACAACGGACAAGGCAATTAAATTGAATTGCACGATTCTCTAATTTTTTATTCTTGCAGATTTGTTTCATGATAAATTCGCCAGTTAGAGTTCTTATTATGGGTGGGTAAGAATTCAGTTAACGTTTAAAATTCTCAATATTAATCGCAAAGTGGAAAGCAAAGCAAAGTCTCCTAGAAATTGCAGGCGGACTATGTATAATTACGTAATAGTAGTTCTTGCAACAGAGGATCCTTTTGACTCTTTTGAAAGGATACTGTCATAAAACAATAGGATAAAATAATTTCAGCCGTTGCTCATGATAAAAGTAATTCACTATAATTGAAGATGATATGTGTTGCACGCTTTTTAGAGAATGATCTGTACAATAGCTCTGGTTGTCATAGAGCTTCGGTAGTAAACGTATTTATAGAATGTCAGAAGAGGATAAAGCGAAAAAATTAGAGAATTTATTGAAGTTATTACAGTTGAATAATGGCGATACTTCAAAATTCACTCAAGAACAGAAAAAAGCTATGAAAGACCACAAATTCTGGAGAACGCAACCGGTCAAAGATTTCGATGAAAAGGTGGTGGAAGAAGGCCCCATTGATAAGCCAAAGACACCGGAAGATATATCTGACAAGCCACTACCTTTATTGTCTAGCTTCGAATGGTGTAGTATTGATGTGGACAACAAAAAACAGCTTGAAGATGTTTTCGTTCTACTAAATGAAAACTACGTGGAAGACCGCGATGCAGGCTTCAGATTTAACTATACCAAAGAATTCTTCAATTGGGCTTTAAAGAGTCCAGGTTGGAAGAAGGATTGGCATATTGGTGTTCGCGTTAAAGAAACACAGAAATTAGTTGCCTTTATCTCAGCCATACCAGTAACACTTGGTGTTAGAGGTAAACAAGTGCCTAGTGTAGAAATCAATTTCTTGTGCGTTCACAAACAGCTAAGATCGAAGAGATTAACACCTGTTCTAATTAAAGAAATTACGAGACGAGTGAACAAATGTGACATCTGGCATGCATTGTACACGGCAGGTATTGTTTTGCCAGCACCTGTGAGTACGTGTCGTTATACTCATCGTCCCTTGAATTGGAAGAAACTTTATGAAGTAGATTTCACAGGGTTACCAGATGGGCACACAGAGGAGGATATGATTGCTGAGAATGCGTTACCGGCCAAAACAAAGACAGCGGGATTGAGAAAATTAAAGAAGGAAGATATTGACCAAGTTTTTGAGTTGTTCAAAAGATATCAATCCAGGTTCGAACTAATTCAAATTTTCACAAAAGAAGAATTCGAACATAATTTCATTGGTGAAGAATCGTTACCATTGGATAAACAAGTAATTTTCTCATATGTAGTCGAACAGCCCGATGGAAAAATTACAGACTTCTTCTCATTTTACTCATTGCCATTCACAATCCTAAATAACACAAAATATAAGGACCTAGGCATCGGGTACTTGTATTATTATGCCACCGATGCAGATTTCCAATTCAAAGACAGGTTTGATCCAAAAGCTACTAAGGCTTTGAAAACAAGATTGTGTGAATTGATTTATGACGCTTGTATTTTGGCCAAAAACGCTAATATGGATGTTTTTAACGCGTTGACTTCGCAAGATAATACATTGTTCTTGGATGATTTGAAGTTCGGGCCCGGTGACGGGTTCTTGAACTTCTATTTATTTAATTATAGAGCAAAGCCGATTACCGGTGGCTTGAATCCCGACAATAGTAACGACATTAAAAGGCGTAGCAATGTCGGTGTTGTTATGTTGTAGTGGCTGAAAGGACGAGGCGTATATAGTTTTCGTGTACATAGCCGACAGAATTTGACCACATTTAGTTTTTCCGCATAGTCAATTGACGAAGTGAAAAAATAATTAATCCAATGGCTGGCTTTAGAGTGTCAGCCTCCAAAATAAATCCAAAAATAGACAAAGAGAATCACTATAATTACCGCCTTGGAGTCCAAGTTGGCTTGAGAACTCGCATTTATTTTTAGCGACTGAGGTAGCTGAAAAACGCCTACTTTCTCAGAAGGCGGTAGTGAGCATATATAAGTATGTAAGAAAGATCAACTCTTCTGGACTAGATACTCACCGATCTAGTGAAAATATAAACAAACCCAACATATATATAAAATGAAGGCCTGTTCCATATTATTTACCACCTTAATTACTCTAGCCGCTGCTCAAAAAGACTCTGGTTCCTTAGATGGCCAGAACTCTGAAGATAGCTCACAAAAGGAAAGCTCAAACTCTCAAGAGATCACACCTACCACGACAAAGGAAGCCCAAGAAAGCGCATCAACTGTAGTTTCTACCGGAAAAAGCTTAGTACAAACTAGCAACGTCGTCAGCAACACCTATGCTGTGGCTCCAAGTACCACCGTAGTGACGACGGATGCACAAGGCAAAACCACGACACAGTACCTATGGTGGGTGGCCGAAAGCAACTCTGCCGTAAGCACAACTTCAACTGCCTCTGTGCAGCCCACCGGAGAGACGTCAAGCGGAATCACCAACTCCGCATCCTCCTCAACGACATCAACATCAACGGACGGGCCAGTTACTATAGTAACTACCACGAATTCGTTAGGTGAGACTTACACATCTACTGTTTGGTGGCTACCGTCCTCAGCCACAACTGACAACACGGCTTCATCAAGTAAATCATCTTCGGGATCCTCATCAAAACCGGAATCAAGCACCAAGGTAGTAAGCACTATCAAATCAACTTATACCACTACGTCAGGTTCTACAGTAGAGACACTGACCACTACATACAAGTCTACAGTCAACGGTAAGGTAGCGTCCGTAATGTCCAATTCTACCAATGGCGCCTTTGCCGGCACTCACATAGCTTATGGTGCGGGTGCATTCGCCGTTGGTGCCCTTTTGTTATAGAATGTATAATCAGTTCTGTATACCACCACATAGTTCTGCATTTTAATAAAACTCTTTCTTTTTATACACTGTAGGTAACCAATAATATAACTATTGTTATCATCGTGCTTGCGTATTTTTTTTCTTTCGGGTGAAAAACTCCGCAGTATTTCTCGCTCTCCCTGGATAATAAGCTAGAAAAAAAAAATATATATGACAGATGGATGAGTAATCATATTCAATAAGTATTGTCTGGCTTCTGAGACGGCGGTAAGATATCCTTAAGAGTTGCAATGGTCCTTTTACACAAAAGCACACATATATTTCCTACCGATTTTGCCTCTGTTTCACGCGCCTTTTTTAATAGATACCCCAATCCATACTCCCCCCATGTACTATCCATAGACACAATATCAAGGAACGTTGATCAAGAAGGAAATTTGCGCACAACGAGGCTGTTGAAAAAGTCCGGAAAGCTGCCCACATGGGTCAAACCCTTTTTAAGAGGTATAACAGAAACATGGATAATCGAAGTTTCCGTAGTGAACCCCGCTAACTCCACAATGAAAACTTACACTAGGAATCTGGATCACACTGGAATCATGAAGGTTGAAGAATATACTACCTATCAATTTGACAGTGCTACAAGTAGTACGATAGCAGACAGCCGGGTGAAGTTTTCAAGTGGCTTCAATATGGGTATCAAATCTAAGGTAGAGGATTGGTCGCGCACTAAATTTGACGAAAACGTTAAGAAAAGCAGAATGGGCATGGCATTTGTTATCCAAAAACTCGAAGAGGCGAGAAATCCTCAGTTTTGATGTTCCCATTTAAAGATCTTTAAAGATATCACCATGGGCGAGCGAAATTGAGAAAACTAGTGCAGCTCGCATTTGGTCACGTCCTAAAAATTGTAAATAAGCGCTGGTTCAACAAAATTTAATATACACACATATATAATTATTTATTTATAACAGTCATTCTGCTAAACTATACATCAAATGTCACTAATCTTGATATTATGGTCGTCCCTGTATCATATTAGACGAACACACCTGTTTTTGGGCATTTTCCGAATTTTTTTTTTCATGCTAGCTAAGTCAGAAGTACTACATTAAAGAATTGAGAACTGACTGCTCCCACCATTCTTGAACTCTCGCTTTAAATTATCTTACTATCTTTTGAGTTCCTTGTAACTATTCTATCCTAACCACCACCTCAAAAAAAAAAAAGTAATAAAAATGTCTTGGGACGACGAAGCTATCAATGGTTCTATGGGTAATGATGACGCCGTTTTGATGGACTCATGGGATGCTGAAATTGGTGATGACGAACCTGTCATGCAATCATGGGATGCAGAAGAGGAAGAAAAGAAGCCTGCCCCAAAGCCAAAAAAAGAACAACCAAAAAAGGTTAAAAAAGGGAAAGAATCCTCCGCTGACAGAGCCCTATTGGATATTGACACATTGGATGAAAAGACACGTAAAGAATTAATCAAAAAGGCTGAAATGGAGTCTGACTTAAACAATGCTGCAGATTTGTTTGCGGGTTTAGGTGTTGCCGAAGAACATCCAAGGGCTCGTGCTTTACAAAAGGAACAAGAGGAACAAGCTCTAAAAAGACCCGCCTTTACCAAGGACACACCTATCGAAACACATCCTTTGTTTAACGCCGAAACAAAGAGAGAGTACCAGGATTTAAGAAAGGCTCTTACTGCTGCTATTACACCAATGAACAAAAAATCTCCGCTGAACTACTCCTCATCGTTAGCGATTGATTTGATTAGAGATGTAGCAAAACCAATGTCCATCGAATCTATAAGACAAACAGTTGCTACTTTGAACGTTTTGATCAAAGATAAGGAAAGAGAGGAGAGGCAAGCTCGTCTGGCCCGTGTTAGAGGTGGTACTGCTACTGGGGGTGCTGGTAAGAAGAAAGTCAAAGGTAAGACCAATTTGGGTGGCGCATTTAAGAAAGATCAAGATTTCGACCTAGATGGCCCCGACGATTTTGAATTCGGTGATGACGACTTTATGTAATCTGCTTATTGTTTCTTTGCTATGATAAACTTGTCCATCTCATTTTGTTGGTGAAAAAAAGCGAAGCCCAGCACCGCAGGCCTTGGATATTGCCATATCACAATTGTCCTGAAATTGTGAATGTCTATATTCCCATATATATATCCATAGGCGTTTCATTCATATAAAAATAAATACGCATATGTGTACGTAGGAGATTGTGTTTTCAAGATGGAGAATATAATGTGTTTTTGCACCGTTATCTGGCTTTTTGTTAAGAAGTACTTCGTCTCGTTTCTGCTGATTCTCCCTGGAATATTTACATTACTTTAGATTTTACTATATATATATGCGAATATATGTGTGCAAATATTGATGCACTAGTGTGTACGCGTTTCATCATCAACATGCTCAATTTTCTTCCGTCTTTTTATGATCTCAATATAGTTATACGGAATGTAGCCAATATTGCCGTTCTTTGTCCTCACTTTCCACCAGTCAGAATCCCTCCCAAGAGGGTCTTTCTTACTCAAAATTGCCATCAAGTCGCCCTTTTTTAAAGCAACTTCCATCTCTGGGTTTTCTGGAACAAAATCATATAACGCTCTTGCAAATTCTAACTTCGAAGGATCAATAGGCTCGCTACCATTTCCTTGCGATGCTCGTATGGTTCCAGAGGTCTGTAGTTTAGTAATAAATTTGTTTAGTAGATATGGAAAACCAAATACTGCCATCAAAAAAAATAGTAGCGGTTTCCATGAAATTTTCCTTCTTGTGGCTTTCTCATTAGAATTTATGGTACCACTATCATTAAACTTTTGAAAATCTTCAATTAGTTTATTTTTGCTTCCTTCAGATTCTGCGAAATTCTTTGGTGGTATTCCTAGTCTCCCCTTAGTAGCACGATAGAGTATTTTTTTAAGAAACTTCATTATAGCAAAGATACCAAAAAATGAACCTAGCATTTCCTTCAAATTACCAAACTGTTCTGCGACGGATATCATGGTGAAAAACGAGTTGTGTGTGGCCATATAAGTAGATTCCAGCATTTGTGCAAATCCAGTAACAGCGCCTATCAAACTTTCTATTAACTGAAAGGTGGCCTTCGTCGACTCACCTAGTCCACTTCCATTATTCATTCCATATCCCGCTCCTGCACCGTACCCTCCTCCATAAAACGATCCATAATTGTTGCCATAGTACGATCCTCCATAGCCATACCTCCCTATGCTGTTTCCGTATATAGAGTTCATACTATACGGATTATTATCATAGGGTATCCCATAATTGCTATTACCGTATATTCCCGGTATTGTATTCGATTCGCCGTAGGTACCAGAGGAGTTAAGTGCCGCAGGCCGCGGCAAAACTTCGGGAGCAGACTCACTTGCACTATTACTGTTATTGCTTTCTTCAGTTGGCCTGGAATCCTGCTGATTCGAGGTCATCATCGCACTTAAAGACTGAGCATTACGCTGTGGCTCCTCTAACGAAGCACTGGTCTCCCAAGGTTTAGGTCGTGGTACTGCTGTGGATGACATCGCAGGTATTGTTATAGTATAGAATCCCCTTGATATTTATAGATAGTATATGCACTTTCGAAATTGTTGTTCATTTCCACATGCGTTTGCTCACCAACTATCTGATATAATTAATATTAGTCCGGCGGGCTTCGGAAATAAAAAAAATTTGGCCCGCTGAAAAAGGTGTCATTAATCAGATAAAAGAAGACTTTATTATATCATTTTTTTTGGTAATTAATGTATTTAAGTATAGGTTGAATAAACTTGAATGCAATATATAAATTATGTGTTTGTGATACCAGTCACACCGTGATTGGATTTTCTATTCAGCTTTTAAAAGCGGGGTATTTGCTTAGACGACACTATGAATAAATAGCTGCAGCATTCGACGTTGTAAGAAAAAAGATTAAATCACACGACAAGCCCTTTGAAGTTCAGTAATATTCAAATAAAAATTGTCCAATGAGAAGGATGGATAACGGAGAAATCACGCACATTGCAGATGCGTAACTCGATAGCCTACAATACAAAGCGCCTATCAGCATTGATGTATTGTGAATGTTTGTGTAAAATAAGTTAATTTAATTTGAAGTTGACGCTTCATTTTTCCTTCTTCTCCACTTGGACAGGAAGGTTAAGTTGGAAACCTCTTTTACTTTCCCCACTCTGCACAGATGCTGTTGTGGAAATAGCAGAAGTTGGCTCCTCTTCAAAAGCAACATTTAAATCTTCGCTAGTATTAGCATCCGTATCATCGTTTGTTAGATGATCTTCCTCGGACGAAGTTCCCGAAGAAGAATCTGGCTGTTCTTCAATTTTCTTTAGGTCTAAAACAGAAACGCGTGCCAGTCTAGTCTTAGGGCATGGGATTCTTGCTGAATTTCCTTCAGTTTTTGAAGTGGAGGTGGCCACTACTGCGGAGGATTCAGTCAATTTCTTAAGAACTTTTTTACAATTGAAGAATTTTTTCTCCAGTTGCTTGACTTTTCTCTCAATATCTCTTTGGGATCTTTGAGCCTGTATACTAGGATCCTTCATAACCTCAAGCATAAATCTTTCTTCAATGTATCTGTTCGTCGTCATGGAATGCACTAATTTTTCATTCTGCAACTTTAATTCTGTAATTTCAAGTTCTAGCTGCTTGATCTTTATGTCTAAATTCGATTTTTCACGACTATTTGCCTCCTCTGCATTGGCCATAGAGGCCATTTGCATTGAAATATGTTGTTGTCCGTCACACCATTCGGGCTCATAGTCCGTCGACGTAGACGAGATAAAGCTATATCTGTTGTTGTTGTTATTGCCTTTGAGACCATATTGAACGAACCCGTTATTATCCGTAGGTAAATTGTCTAGATTCAGATCCTTAGGCAATTCGTTCACTTCGGTGCTTAGACACTGAGTGGAGCCGCCGGAGACGACTCTAAGTCCTTTGTCCTCGACCTTTCGCACCCCATGATTTTCTGGATCTTCCAAAGGAGTAGCAGGAACAGGAACGTATGAGGGGAGCAACCCTTCGGCGTTTTTCCGTAATATCGGTTCTTCCGCACAGACTTTGGCCTCAAATGAAGGGGGATTGCGTTCTTTCTTTTGTACTTGCGCAACGGATTCTGAACTGCGCAGCTGCTCTAGTTTGTCCTTGATGCTTTGTTTAATGATGTTTTTCTCTATGTTCAATGGATCAGGGTTTGAATTCTGGCCTTCACTAGTAGTTTTCTTGCTATTCTTCAATAGGGCAGATAGCAATGGCAGATTACTGGTTGTTTGAGATAGGTACTCGGGTTTTAACATCTTTGGAGTGTTGTTCAAAAACTGAAACCTAATAGGCGATACAGACCTCATAGTGTCAGAGCCCCTTCTTTGTTTAGAACGTCCACCTCTTGATAACTCGCTCAATTTAGAGAGTGATGTTGGATATAACAAGGAATTACCAATCGGGCCAGTGTCTAATTTTAGCTTCGTAGGTGAGTTCAATAGATTTTGAAAAGAGCCTGCATTTCTTTGGTCATCCAAACAAAAGGACATTGGTGAGAGTTTTGGAGTAAGTTGTTCCGATTTCATTGTTGGAGAATTCATTTTTTTAGTTGTTTAGTTTATTAGTTGTGTTTTTTTTTTTTGATTTTGCAATGAGTACTGGCTTGTAACAAGTTAAAAGAAAAGAAGATTAGTTAAGAACAACGGAATTGAAACGAAAGTAAAATAGTTGGAACCGAGGATAACTATGTTGATTTAAAAGACTTCACACGCGATTCTTTTTCCTTACTGCTATTTAGGAAGATGTGCCCCTCCAAACCTTTCCTTTATTCCCAAGGCAATCAAAATAACAGAAAATACAGCAGTAATAAAGCTTAATTCTCTAGGCTCACTTAAACTGAGCAACAATTTGTTGATCGTACGTGTTATTTAATACTATCAGGAAAAAATAATCTAAATGTGAGAAAAACTTCTATCTGTAACCACTTTGTCTTGAATGAACGTAGAAAATTTAAAAACGATCAAGCTTGCGTGAGAGAACTTGTAAAGTAAGGAAATCTGATTTCTAAACCCATAATGATTCTTCATCGAGCTTTCTTGCCAATTGGCTAATTAGAACTCTTTTTAGTTTATTTCCCGAAAGGGGTATTTATATTTTGCCCGTTTGGGACAAAATTAACCCTGCTTACACCAGGGTTTATCTAGAAATAAAATAGGTCATTGTTTTGAGATGACTTGGAAAAACTTAACCCTGATGTGACTGTAACATAACATCTAAGAAAAAAGGGACTAAAAGTCAACAGAAGGAGTAGATCGGAAAGTCATTGCATTTATCACTGATAAAGTCATGGCTGTCAAAAAGTAAACATCAGAAGTTCAGTTGCACTTTATGCTTTGGTGAAAATCCGTATAACTTAAAAGAATGCCCATCACTCAAATCATATCAGCGTCTGATAGCGAGGCGGGGCCAAAACCAAGCATTTCGTTGGTACCTGATAAGCCATCTGAGCCAGAAACTTCCCCTAGGCATCATCGCCTTTCAAGGTCACTTTCGAAGTTCAAGCGCTGGAGAGGAAGATCAAATAGCAGTTTATCGATGGGGTCGTCTGAGCAGCAAGAACTGCAGGACAGTCCAAATGAAGCCCGTAGTGATGATGACGAAAACGGTTACAATAACGATAATGCAGATGACTTGGCGAAATCCAAGTATATGATGAAAAGTATTGCCGGTTTATTAACTACTGCTAGTGTGTATGCAGGGATGAATAATGCTCAAGAAATGAATGTGTTGTCGCAAGTTGATTCTGAAGAATCTGATTCCAGTGATAGTTTCCAGGAAAACATTGGTCGAAATGAGGTAAAAAGCAAAAAGGAAAATCTCAAAACTAAATCGCATCCGGAAGTACCAAGATTAGACAAAAGAAAGCCAACTTTATTCGACTTCTCAATAACTAGGGAAAAACTGTCAAAAGACAATGTGGCTAAGTTGAGACAGCGGTTTTGTTTAGACGAACGGGAACCATTTTTGAATGATTTCCCTGCATGGCTACTTAAAGATGTGTTGGTTCAAGGCCATATTTTTATTACAACAAAACATTTCCTATTCTTTGCATATTTACCTAAGAATCCTCGGTCGGTTAAAATGTCTGGAAACCTTAATATCAGGACAAAACTAATTAGGTCTACCAGGTATTGGTGCGTACTAAAGAATCATTTATTTTCTATGTATACCTCATCAACTGAGCTATACTTTCCGGTTTTAACCATAGATTTGAGGGAGGTCCAAAAAATTGAAACACAAAAACATACCTTAAACGGGAGTGCTACGAAAACATTTAAGCTTTACACAGATGAAAGTACATTCAAATTCAATGCAGATTCAGAGTTCTCCGCTAAATCGTGGGTGAACGCTTTGAAAAAGGAGCAGTTCGCAGCTCAGAATTCTGAAAACAATTCGATAAGTTTAAAAATTCCGCTGCCCAACATTATAGAGATAGATGATCAACCTATAGTCAACAAAGCTTTAACATTGAGATTAAGAGCTTTGGAGAGCTCACAGACCTATGCTATCGATGATTTCATGTTTGTTTTCATGGATGGGTCCGGTAGTCAGGTCAAAGAGAGCCTTGGCGAACAGTTGGCTATATTGCAGAAATCCGGTGTTAATACACTTTATTATGATATTCCAGCCAAGAAATCAAAATCAAGTTTTGGAAAAGAGACACCAGCTACAGCTGAGCAAAAGAATAACGGCGAGGATTCAAAATATTTGAATGTTCCAACTTCGGCTGTGCCTTCTTCGGAAAATGGGAAAAAGAGTCGATTCAGATTCAGAGAAAGAAGCAATAGTTGGTTTCGTAGAGCTAAACCTCTTGAAGATTCTCAAGTTGAGGATGTGGAGGAAATATATAAAGATGCGGCGAATGATATAGACTCTTCTGTGCATTCCACGATCCATATTCATGAACAAGAAGATAGTCAAGAGCAAACCGTAGCTTGGAAGCCAAGTCACCTCAAAAATTTTGCTGAAATGTGGGCTGCCAAACCAATACACTACCGGAACAAGTTCATCCCGTTTCAAAAGGATGATACTTATTTGATTAAAGAAACAGAAGAGGTTTCTGCTAACGAGCGGTTCAGGTACCATTTCAAGTTTAATAAAGAGAAGTCACTAATCAGTACTTACTACACATACCTGAATAGAAATGTTCCCGTTTATGGTAAGATTTACGTATCCAATGATACGGTGTGCTTCAGATCCTTATTACCAGGGTCCAATACATACATGGTTTTGCCATTGGTTGATGTGGAGACATGCTATAAAGAAAAGGGATTTCGATTTGGTTATTTTGTATTGGTTATAGTAATTCACGGTCACGAGGAGCTATTTTTTGAATTTAGCACTGAGGTCGCCAGGGATGATATTGAACGCATCCTTTTAAAGCTCTTAGATAACATATATGCAAGCAGTGCAGAAGGATCGAATATATCGAGTGCTTCTCTTGGCGATGTTCAGCATAACCCTGACTCAGCGAAGTTGAAGCTTTTCGAAGATAAAATCAATGCCGAGGGCTTTGAGGTACCGTTAATGATTGATGAGAATCCGCACTATAAAACAAGCATAAAACCAAACAAGAGTTATAAGTTTGGATTATTGACGATTGGCTCACGAGGGGATGTTCAACCATATATTGCACTTGGAAAGGGCTTGATAAAAGAAGGTCACCAAGTAGTAATAATTACACATTCGGAATTTAGAGACTTTGTTGAAAGTCATGGAATCCAGTTTGAAGAGATTGCTGGTAACCCAGTGGAGTTGATGTCCTTGATGGTGGAAAATGAATCAATGAATGTTAAAATGCTGAGAGAAGCTTCGAGCAAATTTAGGGGATGGATCGATGCTCTTTTACAGACATCTTGGGAGGTTTGTAACAGAAGAAAATTTGATATTCTGATTGAATCACCCTCGGCTATGGTTGGTATTCATATTACTGAAGCATTGCAAATTCCTTATTTTCGAGCATTTACCATGCCATGGACAAGAACAAGAGCATATCCACATGCGTTTATTGTACCAGATCAAAAAAGGGGCGGTAACTATAACTACCTGACACATGTCCTTTTCGAAAACGTTTTCTGGAAGGGAATTAGTGGGCAAGTAAACAAGTGGAGAGTTGAAACTCTAGGTTTAGGGAAAACAAATCTTTTTCTTTTACAGCAGAATAATGTTCCTTTCTTATACAATGTTTCTCCTACAATTTTTCCGCCATCAATTGATTTTAGCGAGTGGGTGAGAGTTACAGGATATTGGTTTCTTGATGATAAGAGTACTTTCAAACCGCCAGCAGAATTACAAGAATTTATTTCTGAGGCAAGATCAAAAGGAAAAAAATTGGTTTATATCGGGTTTGGTTCGATTGTAGTCTCTAATGCCAAAGAAATGACGGAAGCTCTCGTCGAAGCAGTTATGGAAGCAGATGTATACTGCATTTTAAATAAGGGATGGTCAGAAAGGTTGGGCGATAAGGCGGCAAAGAAGACAGAGGTAGATCTTCCAAGAAACATTTTAAATATCGGAAACGTTCCCCATGATTGGTTGTTCCCACAAGTCGATGCTGCCGTTCACCATGGTGGTTCTGGAACTACTGGAGCTTCATTACGTGCTGGTTTACCTACTGTTATAAAACCTTTCTTTGGTGATCAGTTCTTTTATGCAGGTAGAGTAGAAGACATTGGAGTTGGTATTGCTTTAAAGAAACTTAACGCTCAAACATTAGCAGATGCTTTAAAAGTAGCTACGACGAACAAAATAATGAAGGATAGAGCTGGATTAATAAAGAAGAAAATTTCCAAAGAAGATGGGATTAAAACTGCAATAAGTGCAATTTACAACGAACTTGAGTATGCAAGAAGCGTTACTTTATCAAGAGTGAAAACTCCGCGCAAGAAAGAGGAAAATGTAGATGCAACCAAACTGACACCTGCTGAAACAACGGATGAAGGGTGGACGATGATTTAAACCGAGTATCACTCTCTCTTTTATAAAAAAGCGTAACATCTAATCATTAATAGTAATAAATAATTATTTTTTTTTTTGTAAGTTTCAGTCATATTTGTACTCAGAAAAGATATGAAAACGATAATGTTGATAATAAGAATAATAGTAACAATAATAAAAAAGTAAAAAAATAAAGCTTAATTTGAGTTTCCTAAACGTACCGTATGTTGTGCATCTAATATTAATTTAATGTGTATAAGGGCGTACAAGGAGCTTTAAAAAAAAACTGTTTGTGTAAATTACATTGGGCATCATTTAAATTATAGAATACACAATTTCATATTCAGCAAACATAATGCGATAATTAATTGTCTTCCAACACATACCATAACTGTGGCATAGAAAAGTGATTCCATACTGCGGCAACTTCTTATACTTCCTGGGCAACACTATTGTCCAAATCTATCCCTCCCCCTTTTCCTTCCTCGTCCTGCTGTTCGGCAAGCAGCGCATTTAGTTCACTATTAGGAATGGCGATTAGATCTCGGAATGAACCAGTTTCAACCACTGAGCCATGTTTTCCTAACACAATCACCCTAGTACTGTGTTTGATCGTCGAAAGCCTATGTGCAATTGATATAGTAGTGAACCCCCTTTCCACACGTCTCTGAAGATTTTTGGCAACTATTTCTTCACTTTGAGAGTCAAGGGCACTGGTTGCTTCATCTAAAATAAGGACGGCAGGATCTAGTAAAAACGCTCTAGCTAATGCAATTCTTTGCTTTTGACCACCGGACAATTGTGCGCCTCTAGCACCAACCATAGTCTGCAATCCATCTGGAAAATTGGCCAAAAATTTTGTGCAATTAGCTTTTCCAATAGCACGTCTAATACGATCATCCTGCTCCGCAATTTCAGGCGGAATGCAGTAGAGGATATTGTCCAGAATAGTCCCATTGAAAAGTAGTGGTTCTTGTTGCACGTATCCTATTAGTCTTCGATACTTCCTCAAGTTGAAATTTCTGATGTCTTCATCACCAAATTCGATCGATCCTGAGTTCACATCGTAGTACCTGAGCAACAAAGACGCAATTGTTGATTTACCGCTTCCTGATGGACCGACAGCGCAAACGTGTTCACCAGGCTTGATAGTAATATTCAAATCCTTGAAAATCTGGTGTTTGGGCCGAGTGGGATAAGTGAATGACACGTTTTTGAAAACGATGGGTTTCTGGGCTAATGATACAGGGTCCTTTCCAATAGTCGGACGAATCAATGGCTTACGGTCATTTAATTCAAAAACCCTGGCAGCCGCACCAGCACCTTTCATAAGTTCTGAATAGAAGCTCGATAAACCAAATAATGAACTTCCGGTATACACGGCATACATCATGAAACTAGATAATTCACCGACAGTCATTGAACCACTTTGAATCATGCTTGTTCCAACCAATAATAACGACAGCATTGCAGTGTTGCCAACTAGCCCAGTACTTCCGAAGAATAAACCGGAAGTAACCGCTTCCTTCAGACCAATATGAAATACATTTCTAACCTCTTTTGCATAGCGGCGAACCTCGTTTTTTTCACCACCATATGCTTGAATTGTCCTAGTAGCATTTAATTGCTCTTCTGCCACTTTTGTTAACCCACCTACTGAGGTTTGTAACTGTCTTGATAGGTTTCGTATTTTCCTACCATATATCAGTGCCATAGCACCTAAAGGAGGGGCTAAAATCATCATTACGCAAGTCAATTTCCATGAGAGGAAGCTCATCATGCCAAAACCGACAAACCCTTGAATAATTGCCCTTGTTCCATCAGAGACGTTTTGTGTGACCGATTTGGCCACTATAGATGCATCAGATGATAATCTTGAGATCAAATCACCGACACGATTAGTATCTAAAAATGTGGCATCTTGATCTAATGCAGCTTTCATTGTTCTCGTTCTTAATCTTGCGACCAGTCTCTCACCGGTGACCTTTAAAATGATGATTCTGCTTGCATTAGCAACTGCTCCAATTATAAATACTGCTCCTAATGCTGTGAAAAATTGCTTCTTCGTTAAACCGTATAACTTATTGCTTTTTGAGCCCTCTTCATCTTCGCCGTCACTTTCGGAAGCCAAGTCTAATAATTTACCGATAACGGAAGGTACAGCCATACTAACTGAACTTGAAATGAGGATTAAAAGGAGGGCAAGACCAATGTACTTGGATTCCGGTTTAGATAAGACGAATAGCCGTTTAATGTCTTTAAACCCCGAGGATTTTGAATTTGCATTGGACAACTTTAAAGTGGGCTTGGTGGACTTCTTTCCTTGCGCAATGTCTGATTGTAATCGAATCGACCGCAACAAAAAGTGCTTTCTATGTGGAATAATCAAATTAATTTCCGCTTTTTGGTACATGGGAGGTTTGAACAATGACTTGGTTGAATATAGTGCACTTGCTGATGCGAATTGACTTCGCAACAACTTTGGACCTTTACAAAGACGTATCATTCTTACAATCATTGGAGCCCTTCCTCTTCTTTAACTTAGTAAAATTTCAATGATCTGCTTCTCATGTAAGTACCCACGTCTGCTTAGTTGAATCTAGTTGCATGTTGGGCAATACTGAATTCGTAACATATATACAAAGCATTTGTGATTCTGAAGTCTCGGCTCGATGCGCCTAAACGAAACGCGACGCCAGTAATATAATACCTGTTAATGAAGATTTGTTTAGCTTAAAAGCAAAGGTAAAGAGATAAATAAGGGTATAGAGGTATATTATAGTCGTATTAAAAAAATAATACATTTATGGGAAGTTATATAAAACTACTGAATTGTAAAAAAAAAAAAAAAGAAAAGATGAAATATAAATGAATCAGCTGGAATATGGGTTGGTTGATGTGCTATTGGGAGGCATAAATTGAGAAAATCCACTTTGTGCAGTAAGTGGATTTGTGCGGTTAGTGGTATTTATATGGAGGCTGGGACGGCCATCTGGTACATGGTGCTGTGTTTGCGGTATTGGAGATCTATCATTTATTGGTAACTTATTATTCAAATATCTCATATTTTGAGGCTGTTGTTGCAGTTGCGGCGATGGATGGAGTGTATTTTGATTGTTACCACTTCCATAGGTATTGTTTCTGAAGGAAAGTGATTGGTTTTGGCGCTGTTGCGACGAATGAAACCGATGTTGCGAAGATTGGAAAGAATACATTGATGAGTTTCCACCTTGTTGGATAGGCTGGACGGTCAGCGGACCCGTTCTTATCTTACCTAACGGGCGACCAACCGGGTATGGTGCTTGAGGCTGCGAGCTATTGGCTGAAGAATTTCTGTAACCAAATGACGAAGTTTGTGGTCCTTTCACATGAAGTGGTTGAGATTGTTGAGGTTTGTTTATTTGATCACCAGAGAAATCTTCCCTATCCTGATAGTTTCCTCCATTCGAAGTAAGCTGGTTTAAGTTTGTAAATAAAGAAGAATGTGGGATCTTGTCATTTCTGTCACTGGCAGAAAGGGTTTCAGTTACTGTTCGGTTGGTTTGCCCATTGCTATAATTACTGGATGCTGCATCCTGATTATCTGAAAAGTCAAACTCATCCGTAGTGTACCTACTTTCTGTTTCCAACATTTGGTTTTGTTCCATATAATCTGGATCAAATACGTTTTCCTCCCCAAAATCCGGCACACGTTGTTCTTCATTGAGGTTGACCGATGAACTGTTATTGATATTCAAGTTCAGGTCCGTAACAAAAGAACTGTTTTCTGCTGTGTCACTTAAAGCTTCTGAAGAAATATTTGCCATCCCCATATTGCTAATCTTTTGAGATAACTCTTCAAACTCTTTCAAAGATCCCAGGTCCTCATTTTTTGAACGTCTACTATCTTCTACCCTTAAAGGCGAAGAAAGGGAAGTATTTATCGTACTTTTCGACTCTCTGACGTTACCTATTTCAAATGTCTTGCTTTCTGCGGATGTACCTACGTATCTCTCATAAGGACTTCTGTTTTCATTTTTTGACCGATCTTTAACTTCCAGTTTTTGAGGTTTAGGGCTTGAATTAGCCTCCGATTTACCAAACGGAGATGTGGAATATTTGTCGTAAAGGGCGGATAATTCGGCTGCATTGGCCAGGTGAATATGTTTGTCTTCTGGTGTCGTAGAGAATTCGTTAGCAGATTTCGCTTCAACGTCTTCCATATTTTCCAAATTTGAATCAGTGATTTTGAGTTTTAATCCTGAACCAAAGCTTCTCTCTGAATTTTCTTGGTTGAGCATTCCTGATGTCATTGGGGTGGTAAAAGTATCTTTGAAGTTAGTAGTGACACTGGACTGCGCCGACACAGAGTCATTGATTTTTGAAGAATTATCAGTCACAAATAATTCAGTTTGTTTTACTGAGATAGCATGTGAGTTTACAGAAGCAGAAGCGGAATTAATATCATCGGTCGATGCTAATGTAGGAGACTTCATCTTAGATTTTTGCGGACTTTCCATTTGTCTTTCAGGGAGAGAATCGTACCCTTCAAATAATTCAGCTGAACTAATTGCTGGCGACTTCATCATCCCAGATGAAACTGATACAGATTTATTACCACAGCCTTTATAGCCCTTACTTAATTTTTTCTGTAATACTTGAACAATGTTATTCCTCCAATCAGCAGCACTCCAATGTATGTAATTTTTGTCTTTTGTTAATGATAAAACGTCATCCACCTGCAAATAATATATATGCGGAAGAGTGGGTAAGGCAAACAGCAGGGAGTCTGGGTCAGTTCTGTTGGCAATCAAACCCTTTGGCCTACCATATAAGTAGAACGCGTTCATAGCTGGGATTAAGAAGCGAATAATAGTGTCATATCCCGGAACACCTTGATGCTTTTCAGGCATGATAAATAGGTTGGTTTCTTGAGGTTCCTCACTTTTGTCAAAAGAGACAAAACCTTCCAATTTTATGATTGTAGATGTGTCGATTAATATCGGCGAGGAAGGATAAACGGCATATAAAGCCCGTGCGTCTACTACTGTTGTCATTATGTTTGATTTTTTGGTTTTTTTGTTATTTTCATAGAAACATATTGAACCTTTCGAATTTTTCTTTTTTTTGCCAGACTGTGGAGAAATAACAGCATAACAACGTTTCCATGGCATACCTGTCCCGAATCTTACGCTAACCCAGTCCTCATAAGTGAATTTTGTATCTGCCATAACAACTTTGATATCACCAAGTTTAACACCTCTGCTTGACAAAAATGAGCCCGTGTAGGCCTCTTGCAATGCCGTAAACTCGAACAAACTAAGCCTAATTGCTGCGTTCCAAGTTTTGAATGATTTTGAATTTTTGAATTTTAAGAAATACCTGTTTTTTAAAGTTGTTGAAACAACAAGAACATTGTCTAGATCTTTCTTTGTCTTTTCGTTCTCTGATGCACTGATTACCTGATCATTAGCGTCCAAACTCCTCACAGAAGCATCTGTAAAATTGATAAAAGAAGGTCTCGATGCGGCTTTTTTCATGGTTGATGTGTTCTTATTATTCTTGGAATCTGATAATTCTTTTGCATCCCATAAAGCCAGCTGAGTTCCTAGCAACACACCATAGCATTCTTCCCACTGACGCACGGCAGGTGTTCCGTCTGTCTTCAAATCATGTAATATCAAGAATATACCATAATGGTATCTCCTATGAGCCTGTGCAGAGAGTAAAGTAACGATTGGTACTAGTTCTGGTGAGATATCACCATTAATAGAGTGTTCTTGCGGAAGATCTAACGTAGGGCTCCCAGGAGTGGATATTGAGTTACTGAAGAGTCTTGAAGCTGATGCTGATAAACTTCGAAGCCCTTGGTCGAATTTGGGAGAGCTCGGAGTGGATGGGCTCTCATCATTTTTGAAAACCTTTGGGGGAGCAGATAACTTTGGGGACTTCACACCAGAGAAAATCCTTTTCATTTCTTACTGTAGCTTCTTGGTGTTCTTGCAGTTACTTGTTCTTTTATTGCCACGCTTTGGGACTTCAATTTTGGTTTTCTTTGATTTCCGTTTTACGAATATCGTTTAGTAAGAATAAACAGTGCCAAAAAGACCAAATCGGCAAGGCGCTAGGGAAATGATACTGGCAAGTTAATTAGCAATATTAAGTGCCGTTTGCAGTTGTAAAAAAACTTTTCCAACGAGCTCTTTATCCTTTGTCTTTGCCAAGAGTTCTTCCACGTTTTGTTTATATCATATTGAAATTTTGTTCACCGTTCAGGGTCCGAATTAGGTGAAATATTCAAAGACTGAGCCTCGTTCAGATGACTTCCGAACCATTATTTCGCGTGGGGGAAGGATAGAGGTGCAGTCGAATTAATCGCTAACTCGATTGTTTCTATATCGTATATTGACTGTTTATTATACAAAGAGGATGCCAAGTAGACTTAAACACTATAAAATATTCCAAGCATCTTCAGCGCCATGGCAAAATTTAGAACATGCAACTGAGGCAGACAATGGGTAATTGGACAAGCCGACTTTTTCGTCGACGTATTCATCCGCAAAGTTATCTTTACCTCTTGCCATGGCACCAACAAAGACACATATACTTTCATCATCGTCTAGTTTTTCGATGTAATCTTGAACGCGGATAACTGGTGCGTCAAAGGATAATGTCACCTTACGGCACTTAGTAGGTAGGTGATCGGTAATTGGGTTCTTAATGACTTTAAGTAACTTTTCTTCAGAATTTACCGATCTGATAGAAAGCTTATGTAGTAACTGAACCATTAAACCTGAAAATCTTTTGAAAGTTCTTGGTATACGAACAGTGGGGTTAACCTCGATCAGAATTCCTCGACTTGTTTGAATATAGACCTGCAGCTTTCCGGCTTTGTTGATTGGAGAATCTAGCAACGTCAAAAGACATTGGTGGGTAATATCAGGTCTTGCTTCACTAATGTCTCTACCCATTTTTTTTAATAAACCTTGATGGTCGTCACAGTTCAAAAGGACATATTTGTCACCACCAGGCCCGTTGGACGATATCTTGTGTGTCTCGAGGGATGCCATCGCTAATACCACAATCATCCGCTTAGTAATCTTATCCTTTGATGTCAAGACAGGAGGTGCTTGAGGAACCAAAGAGGCCGGTAATGCCTTCTGATCACCACCTTTGAGGGCGTCTCTAACTCTGGAATCTTCGACCATGACCTACGATTTTACGGGTTTTCTTCTTGGTGACTAGATATCTGGTAACTGGGTTGCACTAACTTTGCTCCCTATAACGAATGATGCTGGCAAAAACAGTTCAAGACATCTCTGTATATATTCATCGAACAATAATTTTTCACTTTTTCCGGTCATGAATTACGAAACTATCAATTCTACTTTTCCCGTAAGCACTCAAAGGCGTTACATATGAATAAAGATATATTAAAAAAAGGCTGGAGATTTGTTAACTAATTGTTTAGAAGTTTTTTTGCAGTTGGTTATTATATAAGGTCTCTAATTATTGAGTTTTCATTTAAAGAAATAGATCTTAGTATAAAAATTAAGCAGAAGCCTTAGAAGCAGAGCCGGTTTGGAAACCGTTCTTGAATCTTCTTGAAACGTGTTTCAAGTATCTCATTCTACCAGTACCAGTAGTGTGTCTTCTCTTAGCCTTAGCACCCCAGTTGTAAGATCTGGTCTTAGCAGCTGGATAACCACAGGAGGAACAGGTCTTCTTTTGAACATGGAAAGAACGACGACCACATCTGTTACACAAAGTGTGGGACTTGTTGTGACGTTTACCGAATGAAGGAGTACCCTCTATTTAAAAAGAAAATCAAATTGTTGTGCAATTTGGTTAAGTTTGTTAGTACAATTTGCTTTATCTTATAGTTACACTTTTCTCGTGACTGTTACAACGCCATTGAAATTGATGCTTTCGAGTTCCCTCAGGCATACAAGCAGAATATTTCTTCTATACGGTAAATTTGTTGTCATGCGCATGTCTTTCGTTCACTATTCTGTCTTCATACAAGTATACCAGTCTCGTATCGTCCAGTCTTGCTAAGTATAAATTTGGTGTGCATGCGTTCCGATATTTCTCTTCAGATAATCATAACATTTCTCCACGGTCGTCAATAACAGGTTCACAGTTTTATTCTCAATGTCCTACTACATACTACCCATTTTTGTCTATATTATTTGTATGAGGCTTTAGCAAATACCTCTTAAAAGTAAACACTTTTGAAATTTAATAGTACCCTCATATAGAGCATTTCTCATTCTTACACTTGTAATATTGACGGTGATGAGAAAGCTACCAGGAGAACATCAACGTTTGGAGGAGACAGACCGACGGACCACACTTCACCAGTATGGCATCGCCCTGCCTACCATCAGCCTAGAGAACGGGCAGACGGATTGACTTCCCTTTCCCCAAGGGGCCGCCTTCTTGTTGCCGGCCTGCCGAAGTGTGTTTTAGAATTTCTTCGAAAGAGAATAGTCTCGACAACGTTTTGTCTTGGAAAACCTTTTGTGTACGGATGTTTAGTTAATAATAATGTACAGATGTTAATATGGTTTTTTTTTTATATGAAAACGCCAAAACGCGAAAAAAAAAATCCCGTGGCCCTTTTTTCTTAAGTTCATCTCTATGGTTTGCTTTCGTGTTTTGATGAGAATGAACAGCGGCAGTCGACGTAAACTAAAATTCATCAATGGAAACTCTTTCTCTACTTTCATTCATTTAGAATTGAATTATAGCAATCTACTTTACGTACAAAAGTCCATATACATCTGCCACGACACATCAAAGATTAATAATCACAAGAAGGCATGAGCTCGCAATTTCCTTCGTCCCCCTACAGGACAGTGGATCCGTACTCTCCACCAAATTACAAACAGCAGCCTAATTGTCCCTCATCCAATTATGAGAAAGCTGGTAAAACTGCGTCAGAATCAATTGGAAATTTCGGGAAAGGAGATTATCCAACTCCATTTCCTTCTTCCAGTATAGGAAGGGTTTCGTCTCCCGTTAGGTCGAATAAGGTTGACGCCATCCCTTCCTCTCCAGCTTTTCCTGGCCAGTTGGCAGAAACGTCACCCAAGTTTTCTTCCAAACTTTCTTCTCCTTCAAGGCATACTAGAGTCATCAATGCTGAACTAGATCCTAGCAAGATCAGCACCATTACTGTAGGGCGCAATGGTTCGCAATGTGATGTTGCGCTCTGTAAGAATAAGTTCATATCCAGAGTACACGCTAGTATAACTTATTTACCACAAACAAATGAAGTGAAGATTCACTGCTTCAGTATGAACGGATTAATCGTTACCTATCGTAAGCAATTTGATTGTTATCAATTAAAGGATACCATGAATAACAATAATAGGGCATATAGGCTTGTTCCCAGATTCTCTAACGAAAAATGTGTTAAAGAAATTCAAGACGAGGGAGGATTCATTAATTTTACTCTGGAAGAGGGAGACACCGTTTATATGACATATTACAAGGGTATCATGTTGGATTTTAGGCAGGTTTTACTTCGCATTTCGTTAAAAGAAAAAAACTCTCCTTCAGAGCCGTTAAGATTCGAGAAGAAAGCTGAATTTGAAAGTGAAAGTGAAACGAAACATATGGGTAGTATAAGGAAGCATCCATTGATTTTTACTGACACTTCGATGGACAGACCCAAAAAAATACTAAAGGATAGCAACAAAATCTCAATTGGTAGTGATTCTGGCGTTGCAGAAAGGATGCTAAACCACTTCCTAAATTCTAAATCGTCCCCACTTTCATCCGTCTCCTCTGTTGATCACGAGGAACAAACCCTGAGACAAGATTCACTATCATCTGATAAAAATCCTATGACTATGAAGAAACCAAAACTTAACAAGAGGGTCTTACCTTCAAAGCCGAAAAAATCGGTGAAAGAGAATTTGGATGAGCTATCTAGAAGAAATATTGATGTTATGCATCTACAGCATATTTTAACCAATCACCTAGCTTTTGCAAACGTCCAGCAGACGCCATTATTCCAATTACAGCAGGTGAACTCACAAATTTCTGAGCTTTCAAGAGATGAATTACGTTCGATTTTGAGCGACGCGAAATGTGTCGGTGTCATTTACCGTCATGGTAAGGACGCCGCCGGCAAACCATTGGACGAAGAGTATTTCTACGATTTAGAAAACGATGATGATTACGAGAGAAGAAACTTGGTGAGTTCATTAAAAGGTGGAAGGACAGGCTTAAGATCTTGTAGAAGGACACATAAACAATATTTTTGGAAAAAGCCAGCAAAATAGAACATTTTATTCCATCGGATATATGATAAGAACAAGAAAATAAAACATCAAGTGCCTATATATCCCATCTGAGTACGTAAAATTTTGTAAGAATACAGTTATGTAGTAAAATAAAAGTAAATAAAGCGCTAAAACAAAAAAATAACTTCAAATAAAGTCATAAAAGTTAATGCAATGAAATCACATGCCCTCATGAAGCATGCTTTTTTAAAAAATCTTGCATTTCGTCAGTGTCAATGTCTTGTGGGTCTTCAGAAGATATGGCCTGTAACAAACCATCAAGCATATTGTCAACTTTATTTTCGTCGATTTTCAAACATAAAGATAACACTCTTCTAAATTTATTCTCTAATTCTGATTGTTTGGTGCTGATTGTATCCAATACATTGGTTAGGTGTTTATCATTCCGCTTGTATGCATTTATTCTTGCCTTCAATAAGACCGTTGGTGGAAGCATCGATTGGATTTTTTCTGCGGGAATTTGATTTCGTATCTGTTCCATTATCTGCTCTTTCGACTCCGCTTCTAATAGTTTGGAAATATCGCCTTCATAATTCTTTTGTAATTTATCCTCCAAGAAATCTGAAAGGAACTCTACTTTGAAGGGTTCATCTGCATCATATTCGCTAGAGTCCCAATCAATACCTGAACTTTCATCTGCAATTATTCCTAGCTTTTTGCTCTCTTCCCTAAAACTTTCCTCTTCTTCTTCAATTCCTGCTTTTAAATTGGTCAATTGCTCTTGCATTAGTGAGTATTCATCTTTCAATTGCTTCACATTTGCTAGTTGTTCTCTAGAATTAGCTAATTCTTCTCGCTGTTCGTTCAATTCCTTGTGTAGTTTTTCTAATTTTTCATTATATTGCACTGTTTCACTCTCATAATCTTTCGAGATGGAATTCAGTAAATTTTGGACATCATTAATTAACGAAGTTGTTTCAGGTGGGTTTTTCAACAGTTGAGACCTTATTTTTTTGGCCTTTCCATTTTTTTGACCGTCGTAATCACCCTTAGAGACCATCTTCGAGTTTTCGTCACCGCCGTTCGTATTTTGTAATTTTGAAGTACCTGCCCCAAAATCCACGGGTCTCAACCCTGATTTATTTGCAACAAATGGGTCAGCACCGTAATCTAATAAAGCGTCTACTATTGAAATGTTTCCCAATCTTGCTGCAATGTTCAAGCAAGTATCTCCATTAGAGTCCTGCGCATTGAGCATGTTTGCTATTATCCATTTCAGGTCCAAATTTTCTAGTATAGAGTCCTTTCTTTCCCCATTTTTGTCATTCGGTTTGCTTTCTTTTTCGTTAGTACCACTTTGAATGGGTCTATTTTGTTTCTTGACAATCCATCCCATTAAAATATCTAAATAATATTTAGCAGCAGCTGAACAGCCAGTCATACCAGACGTAATAATGATATGGTGCAAAATTGTTCTATTCATTGAGTCTTCCAAAATTAAACATGGATATAAATAATCTAGAAGTGCCTCAAAAGTACCAGAGTCGTAATTATTTACTGATTTGACAGCTTTCACTAGGCATGACTCCCCCATATTATCACCATATAATCTGTTTGAACCATGCTTAACCAGGTGTTTCACTAATTCCAGGTTTGCTATTGAAGTCAGCCAATGTAATGGTGTGTTTCCATGCTCATCTACAGGAATATTAAGATTTAATTGAGTATTAGGAAAAGCGTCGTTTACCTCTTGCAAAAGGCTATCAAATGATACGTGCTGTTGTTGTTGGTTTGAGCTCCCCCCTTCTGAATTTCTATTACTGCTGTCATTATTAAGGGATGTAGGCATTTCTTGAATTTCTGGAAATAACAACCGTTGTAAGAATGCCTCTAGTTTCATCTTCTGTTCATTATCATTTACAACTGGAGAAGGTAGTGCTTTCATGATTTTCAGTGGACTGCTCAAAAAGTCAGAAGTTAGGTCATGAGTGAATGTTATGATAGGTCCAGCGGTTCTGTCACTGTCATCAGTGCCATTATTTTCATTGTCGCCGCTAGGGCCCTTATTAATATCATCGTTAGGCTTGCCTCTGGCAGTATTCGGAGTGGAGTCACTCTCAGCATCTATCACAGAGGTATCTATTTTTAGTTTTTTTAAAGGAGAGCCTAATTCTCTGTGTGCATCAGAATCCAGGCTCATATCTTGTAAATTATTAATCCTCTTTGAGCTGATATTATCCTTAGAATTTTCACTTTTGGTCTTGTTTTCTGGTAGTTTCGAATGGCTGGGGTCTTCTTCATCCTGATCTGTTTCAGGCTCCTCAAATTCGAATGCATCCTGGAACAAACGGAATAAATTTAGCATGTTTAATAATTGTAGACATTTTTCCAGCTCTATCCATAACTCACCTCGGTCGTCTGTATTTACAGCAATTCCATAATGTGCCAGTAATTTATTTCTTTCCTCATCAGTGGGGAAACTATCGGGGTTGGTCTCGTTAATATTCCCCGTGTCATGATATTGCTGCAAAATGGGCAGAAAATGTTTCAGGAGGAAATGGCCAGTCTCCGAGTCTCTAGTGAGTGTCAAAGGGATCTCATTGTGAGGTCCTAAGTATCGTACCACTTCTTCCAACGCCATCCTCTCGAGAATTATACTGTGTTCCCCTTTATTATTCTTTTTTTTTAGCTATTGCTTAGTTCATATTGATGTTTCTCAATCGTGTTTTTTGTTGTTTTTTTTTTTATTATTATGAAATCGCTGGAGAAGGAAACTAAAAAAAAAAACTAAGATTTGGTGAATGATCTTATCCAAACGGTCCAGATGAAGACAAGAAAAGGAACAATAAGCTTTCTTATTTTATTTGATTCAATTTTTAGAAACTAATTGTCCACATTTTAAATAAATTCTATGGCTAGTAACGCTGCAAGGGTTGTCGCTACAGCGAAGGATTTTGACAAAGTTGGGTTAGGGATCATCGGATACTATCTTCAGTTATATGCGGTGGAATTGATACTGAGTGAAGAAGATCGGTCGCAAGAGATGACCGCACTAGCGACAGAACTTCTTGATACTATTGAAGCGTTTAAGAAGGAGATTGGCGGCGAGAGTGAAGCAGAAGACAGTGACAAAAGCTTACACGTTATGAACACGCTAATACATGATCAAGAAAAAGCCAAAATTTATATGCTAAATTTTACAATGTCGTTGTATAACGAGAAACTGAAACAGCTAAAAGATGGCCCCTGGGATGTTATGTTAAAAAGATCACTTTGGTGTTGTATTGATTTATTTTCATGCATTTTACACCTGTGGAAGGAAAATATAAGTGAAACGAGTACAAATTCATTACAAAAACGAATTAAGTATTGCAAAATTTATTTGAGTAAATTGGCAAAGGGTGAAATTGGTTCCAGCGACGAGAAAACGTTAGATTATGCAGATTTTGCGGATGATAGCGAGGAGACTAAGGATGAAGATGTTGATTACCAGACAAGCGATTTGGAAAACAATAATAATGATAAAGTCGAAGGCCTAGCCCCAAAAGACCAAACAACATCATACGAGCCTGTGGATGAGGTACCTGAATTTATTGATGATGCCGATAGCGTAAACGAAGAAGAACAGACCGTCGACAAGAACGAAGATGCAATAACAAAAGACGAACAACAAGTTGTGAAGAAAAAAGTGGATCTTACGCGCCCTTCTGCACCATCAGAACCTGCTGCAGCAGAGCATAAATCGTATACAAAGGATGAGTTGACAAAAATTATGGACAGGGCCAGTAAAATAGAGCAAATTCAAAAACTTGCCAAATACGCCATAAGCGCATTGAATTATGAAGACCTGCCCACCGCCAAAGATGAGTTAACTAAGGCGTTGGATCTATTAAATTCTATTTGAATAAGATAAAGTTTGGTTTGTTGATCCGTTGAAGGAGGTATATATTAATATTAGTAGTTACGTATTAAATGTTAGAAAGGAAAAGGAATCCTGTATAATGCAAAATGAAATCGATACAAATTTGATTTGAGAAAAATGAGTCTATATCAAGAATATGATGGTATTGCGTCCCTGCATCAAATACGGTATAATGTACATGTTGACTTGTGTTGAGCAAATGAAAACATGGGAGGTTGAAGGCAGAAAAAAGTCCAAAAGGAAAAAAGCTTAGAACTTCAAAGTCTTAGGCTTTTCCCATGGGTATTCTTGGTTTGTGAAATGGCCATAAGAAGCGGTTGGCAAGTAGATTGGTCTAGCTAAGTCCAACTCCTTGACCAATACACCAGGTCTCAAGTCAAAGTTCTTGCTGATAATGTCGATAATTTCTTCGTCAGACTTGGTAGCAGTACCATAGGTGTCAACGTGCAAGGACAATGGTTCTGCAATACCGATGGCATAAGAAAATTGAACTTGAACTCTCTTACATAAACCAGCGGCAACTAGGGACTTGGCAACCCATCTAGCGGCATAAGCGGCAGAACGATCAACCTTAGAGTAGTCCTTACCGGAGAAGGCACCACCACCGACGGATGAGGCACCACCGTAAGCGTCGACAATAATCTTTCTACCGGTCAAACCAGCGTCACCTTGAGGACCACCGATGACGAATCTACCGGAAGGTTGGATAAAGTATTTGGTGTTTTCGTCCAACATGTCTCTTGGGATGACTTTTTCAATGATCTCGGACTTTAGTTGCGCTCTTAAGTCCTCGGTCGTGATTTCGTCAGCATGTTGAGCGGAGACGACGACGGTGTCGATTCTTTGTGGAACCCATCTACCGTGGTCATCCTTGTATTCGACGGTGACTTGAGTCTTGGTGTCTGGTCTCAACCACGCTAAAGAGCCATCTCTTCTCGCGTCAGCCATGGCCATGTTTAGTTTATGAGCCAAAAGAATAGTCAAAGGCAAACCCTCTGGAGTTTCATCTGTGGCGTAACCAAACATGATACCTTGGTCACCGGCACCGATGTCTTCCAAATCCTTCTCCTCGTGGACACCTTGGGCGATGTCTGGAGATTGTTGCTCAATGGCGACAAGGACGTTACAGGTCTTATAGTCGAATCCCTTGGCGGAATCATCGTAACCAATCTTCTTGATGGTGTCTCTGACGATTTTTTGGTAATCCAATTGTGCCTTGGTAGTAATTTCACCAAAGACCATAATCATACCAGTCTTTGCCGCGGTTTCACACGCAACTTTGGAGTGAGGGTCCTCGGCTAAACAAGCGTCCAAGATGGCGTCGGAAACTTGGTCACAGATCTTATCTGGGTGACCTTCACCAACGGATTCAGAAGTGAATAAAAATGTACCGGCCATATTTTCGTTTATCTTATTTTTTCTTCTTTTTAGGGTAAATTCCTGGTTTTTACTCTATTTTTTTTCGAAGCTAACCGAAAAACAACGATGAATAACAGACAACACCAGTCGATATATACGTCCCAAACCAATCCCATTAAGTACTAAACGGAAAACTTTTTACTCTTCCCTTTTTCATCTATACCAGAGTGAAAAACTACGATGAGGCTAAAATTTCCTCGAGACAAGAACCCGAAAAAAGAAATGCACTAGTAGGCAAGGGCGCCACCACAGTTTTCCTGCGAAAAAAAAAAAAGAAAGTATTCGTGTGTAGTGATATATAACTTTATCTTCAAATTTTATTTCCGTCTTACGTCCGTTTCGGTACCTTTTTTTCAAAAGATCTTGCCTGACATTTTTTTGAACAATATAAAAGGGCCAAGCGTGCTTATTATTGGAAGTGCGCACCAGGTGAGGAATTGAATGTTGCCATCAATTGTTTGAGTAAACACTGCCCATCTGCCACTTTCGGTACCCATCCGAGTACTTAGTAATAGAAATATATATTATGTCTAGTGCCATCGTTGCTAAACTGAACAAAGAGGACATCATTAAGGACACCGTCAAGGACTTGGCGTTCGAGATTCATGGTGAGTTGTCGGTTTCGTACGTTGATTCTGACGACATCAAATTGGGCAATGCCATGCCAATGGAAGCTACGCAAGCCGCTCCTACCATCAAGTTCACGCCCTTCGATAAAAGCCAATTGTCAGCCGAGGATAAACTCGCTTTGTTGATGACTGACCCGGACGCGCCCTCTAGAACAGAACATAAGTGGTCGGAGGTTTGTCACTACATCATCACTGATATTCCTGTCGAGTACGGACCTGGGGGAGATATTGCCATTTCGGGGAAGGGTGTCGTGAGAAATAACTATATTGGGCCTGGTCCACCAAAGAACTCCGGTTATCACAGATACGTGTTCTTCCTGTGCAAGCAACCCAAGGGAGCGGATTCGTCCACTTTTACCAAGGTTGAGAACAAGGTCTCCTGGGGGTACGGTACTCCTGGTGCGGGTGCCTATGACTATATCAAGGAGAACAATCTGCAACTGGTCGGTGCCAATTATTACATGGTCGAAAACACGACCGTTGATTTCAACTATGACATGTAAGGTGCAGCAACCGGCTCGTATAGATACGGATAAGATAGAGTATATTGTGCAAACGCGTATATGAAATAGTGAATATATACATGCCGAACGGTTCCGTTTTTTTTTTTTGGCTCGTTGATTTTTCCTATCCCTTTGAACTTTTCTATCTTTTAAGGGATAGAGGGGCTGTTCAGGGAAGGAAAGATCTCAATTGGTATATAAAAAGGGGCAGCAAGAAACGAATTGCAGTGCTCCTTTTCCCTACCAGTGCATCAATACAAGAACAAGAGAACAAGCAAAAAACATGAACCAAGCAATAGACTTCGCACAAGCAAGCATTGACTCCTACAAGAAGCACGGGATTCTGGAGGATGTAATTCATGACACAAGCTTTCAACCCTCCGGGATACTTGCCGTAGAGTACTCATCAAGTGCACCTGTTGCCATGGGTAACACGCTGCCCACTGAGAAGGCGCATTCCAAGCCCCAATTCCAGTTCACGTTCAATAAGCAAATGCAAAAAAGCGTACCACAGGCGAATGCGTACGTTCCCCAAGACGACGATTTGTTCACACTGGTAATGACCGATCCGGATGCTCCCTCTAAGACAGATCACAAGTGGTCTGAATTCTGCCACTTGGTAGAATGCGACTTAAAGCTGTTGAATGAGGCTACTCACGAGACCTCCGGAGCAACCGAATTTTTTGCATCAGAGTTCAATACGAAGGGCTCGAACACACTAATAGAATATATGGGACCAGCTCCACCCAAGGGATCCGGTCCCCACAGATATGTTTTCTTGTTATATAAGCAGCCTAAGGGCGTGGACTCATCTAAGTTCTCGAAAATTAAGGATAGACCGAACTGGGGTTACGGCACCCCTGCCACCGGTGTTGGCAAATGGGCTAAGGAAAACAACCTGCAACTAGTTGCCTCCAATTTCTTCTATGCGGAAACGAAATAGGTATATATATATATATATATATGTATATGTATTTATTTTTTAGATTTCAGTGCTTTTCACTTGACTTTTTATTATTTTTGTTTTATTTATGTTTTTGTCACAAACGCGCACATGTTTGTAGGGAGTAATGTCATTGTCAAACAAAACACATAAAAAAAACATGGAGAGATTATTAAAAAAGTGTATAAGTTTATAAAATGTTTATAATGATTATATAAGTTTGGGTTAGCCGAACAAAACCTTCACCAATTCCATATAAACACCGATCTGGAAGTCGTCCAGTTTCAAGCGATTCAGTTCAGGGGCCACGACAATTCCAGTGTTGTCCATGGAATAGTGGGACATCATATCCTGATACATCTCCCACTCAAACTTGTTTGAATCATAAAATTTGGAATCTATCGATAAATTGTTCGGTATAGCACAAAGCCAAATTCTTGTTTTGTAAAACTTAAAGAGTTCTTTGATCAGGTCTCTGAAATCATTACGCTCCTGGCAAATGTAGTAGAAAGTCAATTTCTTTCTGTCGAATTGGAACTCTGCATTCAATATTTTGATGTTCAACCCGCCACCGGAGTTATTGTTATTTAGCGACCTCAGTTTTAGCTGTGCAATGTGAAGAGCCTTTAGCTCATCCTGGAATTTGTTGTGTAAATTCGTGGAGGATTCCCACGGGGTGGCAAATCTCAGAACCTGCTTTGATGGGATGATCAATTGCGTTAGTTCAATGATATCATATAACTTCGGATTCAACTCATGAGCGACCGGCTTACCATTGGTTGTATCAACCAGAGTCTTGATAAACTGGTCATTGGGGAAATGCTGTTGACTATTGGTGATTAGAGAATCAAAGTGAATTTTTTTCTTCAAAAAATTTATAAATAGTGCCAAATTTATATCTACAACCGGTTCCACCACCAAAACTAAATCTTTACCACGATCACCATCAATAATGACCAAATCGCCCCTTTTCAGTATAAGTGTGGCCGTTTGTGGTTTAGACAACAGTTCGAGCTTACCATTTTTCAACGATACTAACACTAATGGCTTATAGTGCAAATGCATTGAAGTGCTGTTCTTGGATTTGGCCGCCCCGGTCGACGAAGCGTTTGAAACAGCAGTGGAGATGAATGCGTCAGACTGTGGGTTGTAATTCAGATTACAATTTTTCAAAAAATCCAAAAACTCTATAATCCTGGAACTGGAGGCGGAGACATTATCCCCGCGTAAAGTTCCCTTTATGCTGTCAATAAATTTATAAACTTTATCACTAGCAAAATAATTTGACCCGCAGTCAAGATATAAGTCATGCAGCTCCTTGGATGACGTCAAATTCTTGCCGTCGACAACCGCCAATCCGGCATCGTTTGTGGGAGCGGCTGCCGGATGCAAATTCAGCACTGGCTGGGTGTTGCGCCTAGCATTGAAGGGTGACGAGTACTGTTGCTGCTGAGTATACTCGGAAGGAGCAGTGTATGGTACTTGCAAAGATGGGTTGTTGTTAATATATACAGGTTGCGAGTATTGTGGTTGCTGGGTAGCCGCATTGCCATGAATCAGCGCATCAGAAATATAGGAAGATCTTCTTCCCGGGTCAAAGATGCTTTGTTGCTGCTGCTGCTGCTGCTGCTGCTGCTGCTGTTTCTGTGGATAGTATTTTTGGGAGCTGTTGTTTAAGGGAGAAAGAATATTGTTAGGCGAAGTGTTCATCACATTCAAGTAATCCTGTTTGTATGGCTTTCTGTCCTGAGTCGGGGTGCCGTTAAACTCAAATGAGAAAAGAGACAAATTAGGGCTCTTCCCGTTAATGCTCATCTCGCTCTGTTTCCTTCCTTCGTCCGCAAATGCGCTGAACGAGGCCCTTTTAGTGTTCTTCTGCCCCAGAAGAGACTGCTTATCCTCTCTGAAACCGATGTAACCGTTGATAAAGTCAACTCTGGAGCGGGGATGCGCAGCAGCGCTATTGTCGTTAAAATCTGCCATTTTTCCTGGCAAATCCGCTAGCGACTTGCCACTATTGTTCTTGAACAGCAACTTGTCATAGTAATTCCTTAACTCCTGGTTGTCGGATATACTTGTGGTGCTATTGATTGAAGGCAGCTCCATGGTACCCTATTTCTATCTTTATTCCTGTGTCTATACGTCTATGCACTCTAGTGAGCTGATATTGAATGGCGCCTCCTCTCTCCATTGTTCTTTTATTGTTTATATACTGTGCCAGCGATCCCCGCGTGTCCTGCCCCTGAAACACCGGCGCAAGAACCCCTTGAGCGTGGGGAAGGGGAAGGTTCAATTTACGGGCAGGCTCGAGCTGCCCGTAAATTGAACCACACTCTCTTGGTATTTGGATAATCAAGTGTGTACATACTTTGTGCAAGTGGGATTTACCCTACACCTCTCGAGGCCTTGTCCTACGATAGTCGTAATAACGCAGACAGCACCAGCGATACAGCAGCACCAACACACCAAGAAAAATAACCATCAACCGTACGGAAGCCCCTTTGTATGCTGGGTAGCTGATGTGCACCTAAATCAGCCGGGCGTGGCAGCAGTCGACGCATACTTGTTTCTTTAGCTCTATTCTTGTTACAGGACCATCTAAGTATGCAAAAACGAAGGTGCGGTTTTTCCTATCTGGTACGGTGCGGAAGAGAGAAAGAAGAAACGAAGGTCCTATGGTAGCGCCACTCCGCGATATACAGCTTCGTTGGTAAAACCACGAGTTTGATTCCAAACTCGTGGCTCACCTATGGATCTTCGGATTTTATTTCAAGCACGGTCGCCTCCCCTTCGTTGCGGTTTCTTGCGCACGTTTGTGGTGTCTATTGCTGCAACAGTTGAACCTGTTTTTGATTTCGTAATTTTTCTCCTGTCGTTTCGTGTTGTCATGGCGATTTGGGAAAAAGTTGAAAAAAAAAAATAGCAGTAAATGGTAATCTTCAAAGAACGCAACCAACAGAAAACCTTTTCACTAGAAAAATACCTGCCAAGTACTTCATCTTCTCGCCTAGTTTTTTGTCTGTTCATTATTTTGAATTTTATTTGCCCATGTCCGGTGATAATAACATTGAACCTACTAGTCGGGGCTCGAACGACAATAGCAACGGTCCAAGTAACGGATCTTCGGTAAACAGTAATCGGTACAGTTTAAACGCACCCAAGTACAGCAGCCAACCACCGCCAGCATCACACACTTATTTGCCCCCCATGTCAGTGAATATCCCGCCCATAGCGAGCAAATCATCGTCAATATACAGCCTGCTACACCAAAGTTCCCCCCGCCCGGAGACGCCAAATCCAATATTACCGCCACTTATCGGTAGTGGTCCCGGCTCCCATAAACCATCTCCTACCCCTACACAGCGTCCTGCACAACCCGCAACACAACGGCAACCTGCCACATACTCAGTGTATCCAGCGTCTATCAGCCTGAATAGATCGAATTCATCTGCTTACCCACTTTCTTTCAAGTCAGAGGAAACCTTAAACAATAATCCTCCTACTGCTGCCAAACGTACTAATACCTTCCCCTCAATTCCAAGCAGTACTAAAAAACAGAAAACAAGCCAAGAGAAACGAATCTCTTCCATTTCAAGGAGAAACACGCAAGAAATAATTGCTAAGCAAATTGCAGAAAATAACAAATCTAAAACCATCGAGGAGTATGCGCAGATCGTGAAGCATGCAGAAATCAAAGTCCTGAGCATGGACTCACAGAACACGTCAAAGGCAGCTTTGCAGCTGGCGGAACAAAACAGAGAAAGAGAAAGACAAGTGTTTGCGTTACTTTGGTTAATGAAAAATTGTAAATCTCAGCATGATAGTTACGTACCAAGGGGCAAAATATTTGCTCAATACGCTTCATCTTGTTCCCAAAACAATCTGAAGCCCTTATCACAGGCGTCATTAGGGAAGTTGATAAGAACAGTTTTTCCTGATTTAACGACTAGAAGGCTGGGTATGAGAGGTCAATCCAAATACCACTACTGCGGATTGAAACTAACTGTCAACGAAAGCGGCTCCGTGTCCCTTAATAACAACAATGCTTCGTTATCCTTAGTACACAATAACGATCCCATATCGCCCCTATCGTCTCCATCGCCCTCTTCACCTTCGCCGCAGGTACCTAACGTTTCATCGCCGTTCTCATTAAATAGAAAAAGTCTTTCTCGAACTGGGTCACCCGTTAAACAGAGTAGTAATGACAACCCTAACGAACCAGAACTCGAATCACAGCATCAAAACGAAACAGAAGCAAATAAACTAGACTCGCTGCCACCAGCGGCAAATAACCCTACCGGAACACTATCTTCAGATGAATTAACTTTCACTCATGATTTAATTGAAAAAGTTTTCAATTGTAATGACAAGCTATCAGATAACTATAATACCCAAATATTATCGAACACAGAACATCCGCTTTTGACATCATATAAGTTAGAATTCCCAAAAATTCCCGCAGGTGTACTCCCCACAGACACTGATTCGGATGTTATATCATCCTTGGAGTCGTTATATCATATCCATTGCAACTCCGTTTATGAATGCACCAAGTTTCTGAAGAGTGATAATATATCAAATGCATTATTCTTCTCTAACTCTAACTCTATATCGCCCACGATGTTTAATCTTTTCATTTCTGAGCCATTGATTGATTGGGTAACTAAATGTGACTTAATCACCTATACTGGGTTAATCAAATTTTTTTCACAATTTATAATTCATTCTAATGAGATCAGTGACTCAATCATTCAAAAACTGGAAAGTATGATCAAACTATTGCCCGAACAAATTAATAAGGCTGTTTTAGAATTACCAAAAGCGCTAGTGCAAAGGAAGTTATCAATTATTAATAATTTTACCAAATTAGTGAAAAAACTAATAAAATTATTAAAATTCATTCTAAACTTCTTGAAAAGTTTTCCTATATTTAAAAGTGGCATGAATAATGACTGGAAGAATATTGTAAATTTAGATGATATTTTGGAAATGATGATTAATGAAGACGATACAAATTCAGAGACAAACACAATAATGCAACATTTACAAGGGTTCTGTCAAGTTTTCGTGACAAAGTTCTTAAATTCCTCTATGAGCGTTAGCAATGATCCCTCTGTGTCTATCGAATGCAAATCCCTAAATGAAATGATTAAAGATTTTTGTTCCTTTATTTCCCTACAAAGCAAATTTTCGTGCTTGAAATTAATCGATTGCAGCACAAGATTCAGGAATGCAATAATCGGTGATATTAGCTTAAAATCAAATGAGAATTTGCTATCATGGTTGTTTCTAAATAATGTCATGGGCCAATTGCTGAACTACTGTTTTGAAGTCATGAAATTCGTCAACGGCCTAAAAGTTTAAAAGTTCTATCATTAGTATATGGGGATATTTAAAAAAGAATATAACGTTGCATATGTAAAAAAAATAAAAGTAAAAGAATACTACAAGTCGTTGATAAAGAAATTTTACGTTATTAATATACACACTAAAAAAAATCTAATCTAATAATAGAAAAAGTTTTTTGAAAAAAAAGAAAGCTGTTAAATATATAGGATGAGATGGAGTGATGAGAATCATTTCTTAGATTTCTTAGATTTCTTTTCCTCAGAATCACCGTCTTCAGACTTTCTTTTCTTCTCCTTTTTCTCTTTCTTTTCCTTCTTGTCCTTCTTGTCTTTCTTTTCCTTCTTTTCCTTCTTGTCCTTCTTGTCCTTCTTCTCTTTCTTTTCCTTTTTGCTGTCATCCTCTTTCACTTCTTCCTTCTCAGTTTCGACTTCTTTGATTAAAGAATCTTCTTTAGCTTTCTTAGGCTCTTCTTCAGTTTCCTTAGTTTCCTGAGAGCTAGAAGTTGACTGTTCAGCATTGTCTAATGGAACATATTCTTTTTTCCATTGTTCTGGGGTGTTTTCGTTAACACGGCCGTATTTATCCAATTTGCCGTCTGCCTTCATTTGTTTCTTCTTTTGTGCGACTGGACCCAAACCCCATCTTCTTGGGTATAAATCTCTTTCCATGATACATCTCTTCACACTAGCAACAACACCATGATCACAGGAAGCTAAGTCAACGGTTGACATTTGTGCGATGGCAACAGCAATGGCTTCACCCTTGGTAGTTATCAAGACAATTTCGTCATATAACTCAATACCTTCTTCGTAACGCAATAAACCAGGGATCATCAACTTTGCACCATAACATACTGCATTGACAGCAGAATCCTTCACTACAATTCTCTTGTAACCAACCAATAGAGTTTCTAAAGGTTGAATAATGGATCTCAAGTAAGATTCATCTCTTGTATTGTCGTAAACCCATTGGGCATCCATAACATCATGTAAAGTGACCATGTTGTCATTTTCAGACAGAGCACCGGATCTAACACGACGCAATTCTTGCATGTGACCACCAACACCTAATAGCATACCTAAATGAACACACAAAGTACGCATATAAGTACCAGCTTCACAGGAAGCCCAGAAAACACCTAAGTTTCTCTTGTTATCGAACTCAATCAAGTTTGACTCATAGATAGTACGAACACGTAATTGTCTCTTAACAGCAGAGATTAAAGGAGGTCTTTGGAAAAGCGCACCGGTCAAGTTTTCTAGTGAGCGGCCCAAATCCTTTTCATCCTTCAAAGCATCATGCAATCTGACAATACACACATACTCCTTACCAGCACCTTGTTGAGACTTAACCAACCTGGTAGCTCTGTCAATACAAACAATCAAACAACCTGTAACTTTTGGATCCAATGTACCAGAGTGACCAGTCTTCTCACAACGTAAGATTCTTTTGATCCAAGCTACAACTTCGTGCGATGATGGGTTGGAAGGTTTATCTAGATTAATGACACCAGAGCTGATATATGATTTCAGGTCTCTCTTTAGTGGTGAACTACCAGCTGGGATAGGGGTATAATGACCACTTCTGACTAATAACTTATCAAAATTCTTCAAAAGTAATGGCCATTCACTAGTGTCAGTGGAAGCACCTGCAGCTTCAGGCTTAATAACGAAATCCTCCTTTGACATTGTGTATATCGGTCCTCTGTGTAGGTTGTAACGAACTCCAGATGATAATGAATCTTTAAAAAAAAAAAACCAATAAAAAATGTTCTGAAAACTATCTTTACATTATATTTTTCCTAAGCTAAACATCTCATCATTTGAAAATTTTTCAAATTTTTTCAGCATTTTCTTTTTGCGAAGAGGGAAAAGAAGAAAGAAAATTTTTCAGTGAGAACAGAAGATCATATGTTACGAGTAGAAAATACTAAAAGTTTTTCGATAAAAAGGGAATATATAATATAAATAAATCAATCTGTCATTGAGTAAGTTTACAATGCAGCTGCCTCGAACTCTTTTTTCAATCTAGATTCCACCGCGTCAATGAACTCCTCGGTAGTAACATAAGCGGATCTTTCAGACTTACCGAGAATGAGCGCCAAATCTTTAGTCATGATTCCATCTTCTTGCACTGTATTTACCGTAGCGCTTTCCAATATTTGGCCGAACTTAACTACATCTGGAGTATTATCAAGTTTACCCCTTTGAATAATACCTCTAGTCCACGCGAAAATTGATGCAATGGAATTTGTTGACGTCTCCTTTCCTTGCTGATGCTGTCTAAAATGTCTTGTTACTGTACCGTGGGCGGCTTCGCTTTCAAAGGTTTTACCGTCCGGGGTAATCAACACAGATGTCATTAACCCCAAGGAGCCAAATCCTTGTGCAACAATATCTGATTCTACGTCACCGTCGTAATTTTTCATGGCAATTATGTATCCACCTTTAGATTTCAACATTTGGGCCACCATATCGTCAATTAAACGGTGCTCGTACCAGATGCCAAGGGATTCAAACTTCTCTTTATAACTTCTAGCATACATGGCTTCGAAAACATCTTTGAATTTACCATCATACTTCTTCAAAATAGTATTCTTAGTAGTGGAATATAATGGTAACTTCCTTTCAATGGCCAATTCAAAGGAGGCCTTCGCAAACCCTTCGATTGAATCTGTAGTGTTGTACATCATCATGGCAACCCCACCATGTTCTGGGTAGTCAAATACCTTCAAATCTACATCATGAGTTCCGCTCTTAGATTTATAAACAAGCCTCAACTCGCCTTCTTCAGGGACTATTACATCGGTAGCTTTGTACTGATCGCCGAATGCGTGTCTCCCAATGATGATGGGCTTCTCCCATTGAGGAACTAGCCTTGGAATTCTAGGGATAATAATAGGTTCTCTGAACACTGTACCACCCAAAATGTTTCTAATAGTACCATTTGGAGATTTCCACATCTTTTTCAAATGAAATTCCTCGACCCTTGCCTCATCGGGTGTAATAGTCGCGCATTTGACAGCTACTCCATACTTTAAAGTCGCGGTGGCAGAATCCACAGTTACTTGATCATTAGTCTGGTCACGATACTCCACGGAAAGATCGTAGTACTTCAAATCGACGTCAAGATAGGGCAAGACTAACTTGTCCCTGATCAAATGCCAGATTATTCTTGTTTGCTCATCGCCGTCCATTTCCACAATGGGGTTAGCTACCTTAATCTTTGTCATTACGATTATATATATATACGTACGTTACCTTCTTACCTCCTATTCTCGTGCCTGAGCAGCGACTGTAGTCGACAAGTCAAGAGTGTAGTAACATACAATTGCAGGCTGTCATTTATATATCATGCCGGAGACTAGTTTGCCTATAGCCAATTCCAACCGAACCAATAATGTTAAGTCCGGTTTTTGATATTATACTCCACCCCCCACTATTCCTAGCCCTGAAAGGTATCAAAGAGAACTCTGATGATTTGACTACTGCATATTCTTCCCTTATTTCCTTATTTGCCGATTTTCGGACCACCGGCAATGACATCCCGGAGTTATAAAAATAAATAGATAGACGTTCACGTGACCAGAGTGTCACCCTCTCCGGCTAACCCAGTGAGAACCCACGGGCCCAATGCCGTCGTAAGTGACGCATCTATCGTCGCATTAAAGTGAATAACTGTAAAACCCTGGAATAGTATTTCGTTCAGGGTTCGTGTTAGTTCCAAGCTATTGACCACTTCCATGTCGTCATTTTCTAGATCAAATTGAAGCTTCATCTGCGTATTTCCTGTGTCCTCATCGTGCAGAATGTGCGATGAGGAGTTGATCCATTGCTTCATGGGTAAGTTTAAGAAATTGATGTCGTTATGGTACAGATCGATCTGTCCCCGAATGGTATCGATGCGAACTCGGTCTTGCTGGTGCGTCTCGTAGAAGGATAGATCAAAGAATCCTAAAAATGTCCCCACAAGACTGAGCTTTTTGCGCGCTGCCCACCGTAGCTGAAGATCGTTGATCTGAAACTCTTGAATCAATTCGCTGGAGTTAAACGTAGCATTGGTAGTAATGGGAATAAACGATGCTTCTTGGAAAATATCCTCCAGCATGTCTGCCGGAATCAATGAGTTATTATCTATACCATCTTCAAGGACATGGCCTCTTGCTGCGAACGTAACAGTCTCGTTCTGATTCAGGACCGCATTCACTATTTGGCTCATTGGTGTAAGACTATTTTGAGGACATTCTTGGTATAGTAGTTCATCGGGCAGAGGACCTTCAATTTCATTTTGTAAACAGACGACGATATTATCGTTGTCGTGGTGCAGATTAATCGGTTCGTTAAAGCAAGACAAGGTTGGAATTGCGATAGCAGGCTCACCGTTACAGTCCGGTAGCTTGATTTCCCAATTGATGAAAGGGATTGACGTGCCTGGCGGAAGGTGAAGCCAGTCCACCCCTCCAAGAATCGTGATCGGATTCAGTCTCATATCGGCATGAAATCCATCAGAATTGGAGTCCCGTAATGTAAATCCTTGAAGAGATATTGCATCGATCATATTTTGAATCATCCGAAGGGGCGTTGCCGATATTTTTTCCCAATCAATAATATCTTTCCAATTTAAGATTTCGCCATTAAGTTTCAATAAATTAAACCTCGTGCCAAATTTTCTCTTGAAGATAGTCATATCTAAATTCGATTTTATATTTAAGGATTCAAAATCCCTATTCCAAAATTTCTTCAAAACTTTTACGATTTTCCAAATAGACGGTTTAACTAAAATTTTGAACTGTAGGTTATTAATCTGTCGGTGAGCCAAATTAAAACAAATGGGTTCCATGCCAACAACATCTCCCAGTTTATTCTTAAACACTAGATCTCCATCGAATGTGGTCACGTTATTCAGATCTATACAAATGGTTTTAAGAACATTTTCATTGATGTACCGTATCCAGTCACGTTGGCTTCTGGCGTCCGAGTCATTTTCCGTTCCTGGCCATTTGTCATAATCGAACCAAATTTGAGAGTGTATAGACACCTGCAAATACTTACCTGTATCATTGTTCAGGTCAGAGCCCATATTATCTTTCCAACCATCAAGCTGAAACTCCACCAGTTTGAAATTTGTTACTTGAACTAGATTCTTTTCTATCACATCTGTGGGCGGCACATGTCCCCTAATATACTGCACTATGCTGATGCCAAAGAAACTTAATAAAATAATACCTAGCAGATATATAATTAAGCACTTTATACTCCGCCAACGAGATTTAATAAGGGTCTCATTTGCAACATTGATTCTCACTTCATCATTGAGGAGTTGGCTTTCTTCAGTGTTTGGTCTCAACAGTGGTTGAGTTTCTAGATCTTGGTTATCCGCTCGTAAGGGTGAGTTAGTGTGCATCTTAAAAGGCTCAAGGAGTAATGCACTACACTAAGCAATAAAAAATCCCAAAAACAGGAGGATCTTGCGTCTTCTTCCCCTAGACAGTTTATCTTTTTGATTCTGGGCTTCGCATTTACCTTTAGAGAAAATTAAATAATCCCATGCATGCGATTCTAAAAAAAAGTTAACTAAGCGATGGGATGAAATTTTTTTCTGGTGGTTGTTAGCAAAGTAAAAACGAACAGGATATAGAGTGAATAAAGGACAGTGAGAAAAATGCTTTATTTGATCGGACTTGGTCTCTCGTACAAATCAGACATTACCGTTCGTGGTTTGGAAGCTATTAAGAAATGTTCTAGAGTTTATTTAGAACACTATACCAGTATCCTAATGGCTGCAAGCCAAGAAGAGTTAGAATCTTACTATGGTAAAGAGATCATCTTGGCTGATAGGGAATTAGTTGAGACTGGTTCTAAGCAGATCCTAAATAACGCCGATAAGGAAGACGTTGCTTTCTTGGTCGTGGGCGATCCATTTGGTGCCACCACACACACAGATTTAGTTCTCAGAGCTAAACGTGAGGCAATTCCCGTCGAAATTATTCATAATGCGTCCGTTATGAATGCAGTTGGGGCATGTGGCCTACAACTATACAATTTCGGTCAAACCGTTTCCATGGTTTTCTTTACCGATAATTGGAGACCAGACTCATGGTACGACAAGATCTGGGAAAATAGAAAAATTGGCCTTCATACTTTAGTGTTATTGGACATCAAAGTTAAGGAACAAAGCATTGAAAATATGGCCCGTGGCAGACTAATCTACGAACCACCAAGATACATGTCTATCGCTCAATGTTGTGAACAATTATTAGAAATTGAAGAGAAAAGAGGTACAAAGGCATACACTCCTGATACTCCAGCAGTCGCAATTAGTAGATTAGGCTCGAGCTCCCAAAGCTTTAAGTCTGGTACCATAAGTGAGTTAGCCAATTACGATTCAGGAGAGCCACTTCATTCGCTTGTCATCCTCGGCAGACAATGTCATGAATTGGAGCTGGAATACCTGCTAGAGTTTGCCGACGACAAAGAAAAGTTTGGGAAAGATGTGGCAAATGACCAAGAGTACTTCAAACCTGCGGCATGGGTCCCACCCACAGAAGACGACAGCGACGAGTAAAGGTAATGCACACGCTCATGTGTAGTTTCTTTTTTATAATGTATATTGAATAGATCCTTTCAGTCGGGTAACAATTCGATCCCAAACGAATCGGGCCCTAACGATATGTGTAAAAATGGCAATGAATGAACAAGAAGTTATAACAACAATTTCAGCCAAGAACAAGAGCGATCCTGGAGGAGATTATATACGGATACACAGGTACACAAGATGACGCAATTAAAATATTTGTTGCTGGTTTCTAGGCAAGGAAAAATCAGATTAAAGAAATGGTACACGGCAATGTCCGCTGGTGAAAAGGCAAAAATTGTGAAAGACTTGACACCTACGATATTAGCAAGAAAACCCAAAATGTGTAACATCATCGAGTATAATGACCACAAAGTAGTATACAAGCGATATGCTAGTCTATATTTTATTGTTGGGGTGACGCCCGATGTTGACAATGAACTGCTGACCTTGGAAATTATCCATCGGTTTGTCGAAACAATGGACACATATTTCGGCAATGTTTGTGAGCTAGACATTATATTTAACTTCAGTAAGGTCTACGATATCTTGAATGAGATGATTATGTGCGATGGCTCCATCGCAGAGAGCAGTAGGAAGGAAGTACTGCACCATGTGACCGTGATGGACACCATGGAGAGCAACGATAATCTTGAAAGGGTACTGAGTTAGGACCACTAAAAAACAATGGAATGAAGAAGAAAGGAGAAGAATAAGATGAGAAGGGGGCAAGGGGCCCTACTATTATTACCGTCTGTCCCAAAAGCCGTTGCCCGGACAAAAATATCTTTTGCGAGCATCGGCACAACGTTGATTGGTCAGAGCGGTAAAAACCAATGAATGTGAAAAATGTAAAGAATATATAGGCGATAAAATTATCATGCAAAGTGATGTACATATTTTTGAATTTAAGCATCAATAGGACGAAAGAATAGATTTCAGACTAAGATAAAATAATCGAGAATAATTAAAAGAAGATAATGAAATTGTTTCAAAACAGTTACGATTTCAACTATCCATGGGACCAGGTAACCGCCGCTAACTGGAAAAAATACCCAAATGAAATATCTACACATGTCATCGCAGTGGACGTTTTAAGAAGAGAATTGAAAGATCAAGGTAAGGTCTTAGTTACTGAACGGTTGATTACTGTAAAACAAGGTGTTCCCAAATGGATCATGATGATGCTAGGAGGGACCAATATGAGTCATGTCAGAGAAGTTTCTGTGGTAGACTTAAATAAAAAGAGCTTGACCATGAGAAGCTGTAATTTAACGATGTGCAATCTATTAAAAGTCTACGAAACTGTAACATATAGCCCGCATCCCGATGACTCGGCTAATAAAACACTTTTCCAGCAGGAAGCCCAAATTACAGCATATGGATCCATTAGAAAGCTGTGTAATAAGATGGAAGATTGGTCAGTTCAAAGGTTTTGCGAGAACGCTAAAAAGGGTAAAATGGGATTCGATGCTGTTTTGCAAGTATTTAGTGAAAATTGGGAAAAACATGTTGATGACTTGAGCAATCAACTTGTCAGTAAAGTCAATGAAACCATGGAGGATGTTAAAATATCCGCAGGTACGCTTCTTAAAGGAACTGAAAGGAGCGGCAGAACCATCTTACAGCAAAATATTGACTTGTTTAGAGACGCATACAACCACGAAAATTAGAGATACAAATTCCTTGATCCCGCATGGCACTGCATACTACTTATATTCCTCTACTGTCTATCTATTCATTTGTTCTTTTGTTGTAAATAGAAAAGTAAATAATGACAATATTAAAAGCCTTTTTCAAAATTTAACGATCAATTAAAATATATAAGTTTTAAAAATACTTTACTTAAGCGTTAACCTTGTAGACGGAATGACACTTACCACAGTACAATCTGTCCTTGTGGTTAGCCAAGAAAACACCAGCACCACAAGTTGGGTTGCTACATTCTCTTCTCAATTTGGTAACCTTACCTTCAGCATCGACCTTGTAGTAGGACAAGACAGCCAACTTGACCTTCTTGTGCTTGTGCTTGATCTTCTTTGGGGTGGTGTAGACCTTCTTCTTTCTCTTCTTACCACCACCTCTCAATCTCAAGACCAAGTGTAGAGTAGATTCCTTTTGGATGTTGTAGTCGGACAAAGTTCTACCATCTTCCAATTGCTTACCAGCAAAGATCAATCTTTGTTGGTCAGGTGGAATACCTTCCTTGTCTTGGATCTTGGACTTGACATTGTCAATAGTGTCAGAAGATTCAACTTCCAGGGTAATAGTCTTACCGGTTAAAGTCTTGACGAAAATTTGCATCTTGGCTTGTCGGCAAAATTAAAAACTAACTGCTTCTTTCTTACCAAGTAATCTTGTGACTTCTTTGTATTGGAATAAAAGATAGAAGTAAGGAAGTTTCTGATATAACGAACATCTCAAAATATTTAAACCATTTAATAAGTCTAAAAGTATCTAGTTTTTCATTTTGATGAGTTCCCACCGCTTGAAAAAGTGCGCCCAGGCCAAAAAAAAAAGTTTGTACTAAATGATAAATGATAAACCCAATTCCTTACAGGATGCACGGAGGTAAACAGGAAAGATATCTCAAGAACTTCTCGTTCATTAACCCCAGGTAGATCGCACTAAAGACTTCACCACTATTGATAAAGGTTTTGTAGAATATTTATTATCGATACCTTGCGGTTGCAAATTAATATACCCATCAAATAATTAACCCCAACCAAGTTTAATTTCTCTCCTTTCAACAAATGGGGAGGCTCAAATGTTTTTACTTACTTGAAACGCTCTTTTGATTTGCTACAAAATAATCAAGCAGCGATATTTAATATGAAATTCTACCTTTAAAATTACTCCTATGACTCCACATGCATGGGGGAGGGGTAAGATGCGCAGTCAAATCAGAGAGAAATGTTATGTAGCAAAGATAATGAGTGCGTCTGAATAAATCTAGAAGTTTCTTATATACACGACACCAGAGACGGTTTCCATGTATCTTCAAACATCCATATACGGCTAGTAACTCTTTTTTAAGGTATTTTTGTTTATCTGGGCTACTTATGTACGTATATGTAATTAATTATTTTGAGATTCCGAAAAACTAGAATGTCGACAGAAAACAAAATAAAGAACCGTTCATGCATTAAAGGGATATAGAAAATTGAGCAAATTTGCTTTGTCATCAAGTGGTGTTACAACATGAACTCATTATATGAACTCGATCCGAAATGGAAGAAACTATTGAAAACGGACAATTTCCTGGGCGGATTAACGGTCAATGAATTCGTTCAGGAATTGAGTAAAGACCATCGTAATGACGTGTTGATTGATGCAAACACGAAAAATCTTCCAACCAATGAAAAGGATCAGGATGCAATCAGAGAGGCTATTTGGAAACAATTAGATCCGAAACCTTACATTAGAACTTTTGAATCTACCTTAAAGGAACTAAAAAACTTAAATGAGGAAACACTAAATAAAAGACAGTATTTTTCCGAGCAAGTGGCTACTCAGGAAGTTATTCATTCGGAGAATGTGATAAAATTATCCAAGGATTTGCATACTACTTTACTTACATTCGACAAGCTAGATGATCGCTTGACAAATGTTACTCAAGTTGTTTCGCCATTGGGAGATAAATTAGAAACCGCAATCAAGAAAAAGCAAAACTATATTCAAAGTGTGGAATTGATTCGCAGGTACAATGACTTTTATTCCATGGGAAAATCAGATATTGTTGAACAATTAAGGCTGTCTAAAAACTGGAAATTAAACTTAAAGTCCGTGAAATTAATGAAGAATCTATTGATATTATCATCCAAACTAGAGACAAGTTCAATACCAAAAACAATAAACACAAAGCTGGTTATTGAAAAGTACTCTGAAATGATGGAAAATGAGCTGTTAGAGAATTTTAATTCTGCATATAGAGAGAATAATTTTACTAAATTAAATGAAATTGCCATCATTCTCAACAATTTTAATGGCGGTGTTAATGTCATTCAAAGCTTCATCAATCAGCACGATTATTTCATTGACACCAAGCAGATTGACTTGGAAAATGAATTTGAGAATGTTTTCATAAAAAACGTGAAGTTTAAGGAACAGCTGATTGATTTTGAGAACCACAGTGTTATCATCGAGACATCCATGCAAAATTTGATAAATGATGTGGAAACTGTAATAAAAAATGAATCCAAGATTGTTAAAAGGGTATTTGAAGAAAAGGCAACTCATGTGATACAATTGTTTATTCAAAGAGTTTTTGCTCAAAAAATTGAACCAAGATTTGAGGTTTTATTGAGGAATTCCCTGTCAATCTCAAATTTGGCTTATGTGAGAATATTACACGGACTGTTCACTTTATTTGGTAAGTTCACTAAAAGTTTAATTGATTACTTTCAACTACTAGAAATTGACGACAGTAACCAAATCTTATCAACAACCCTAGAACAATGTTTTGCTGATTTGTTTTCGCATTATCTATATGATAGGTCCAAATATTTCGGTATTGAGAAAAGATCCTTGGAAGCGATTCTAGTGGATATGACATCCAAGTTTACTGTAAACTATGATAAAGAAATCAACAAGAGGGTTTTATTAGATAAGTATAAGGAGAAACTATCAACTAATGTGGATGCATTCATGCATTCTCCTAGAGGGAATACACACTCTCGTCAAGATTCAACATCAAGGAGTAAATTGTCACAATTTAATTCCTTTTTGAAAACTCATTTAGATAAAGATCATTTGAGTCTAAACCGTACAAATACTTTGAGCGATTCGTTTAACAACAGCTCTTCTTCTACACAGTATGATGTAGCAAACAACTCTTCAAGTTTGGTAAATTCTAGTTTTACAGCAAGCGATATTGATAACAGTCCAAACAGTCCGGCGAACTATTCTTTGAACGATGTTGATTCTATGTTAAAATGTGTGGTGGAGTCTACTGCAAGAGTAATGGAACTAATTCCAAACAAAGCACATCTATACATCCTAGAAATATTAAAAATAATGTTTTTGGGGATTGTTGATTCGTACATGGAAATTGCGTTAGAAGTCGCTTACTGGAAAATTTGTAAAGTTGATATTAATAAAACAGCAGGAGTGGTAAACTTAAATTTCTTGAAATTTATTTCAATGAGCACGGAGATATTAGATTTATTGTCAATTTCAATCAAATCCATTTTCTTACCATTATTAAATAATTCGCCAGAAATTAAAGCTCAGATTATTGAGATGACAAATTCACAAATTCAAAAGATGGAAATACTTATTAATATAATTTTGCAAGAGACCATTACGGTAATTTCGACTAAATTTTCCGCAATTTTGTGCAAGCAAAAGAAGAAGGATTTTGTGCCAAAATCTCAAGAGCTATTGGATCAAGACACCTTACCGGCTATTGAGATTGTCAATATTTTAAACTTAATCTTCGAACAGTCTTCCAAGTTTCTTAAAGGAAAAAACTTACAGACATTTTTAACGTTGATTGGGGAAGAGTTATACGGTTTACTACTGTCACATTATTCACACTTTCAAGTCAATTCCATTGGCGGTGTTGTAGTTACGAAGGATATCATAGGCTACCAAACTGCAATAGAAGATTGGGGAGTAGCGTCCTTGATTGACAAATTTGCTACTTTGAGAGAACTTGCAAATCTATTTACTGTTCAACCTGAATTATTAGAATCACTAACTAAGGAGGGTCATTTAGCAGACATTGGAAGGGATATTATTCAAAGCTACATTTCCAACAGAGAGGACTTCAATCATGACAATTTCATTAATAGCGTTAAATTGAATTTTAGATAGCGTACATAGAGTATTCACGTTTTTTGGCAGAATGCCTTTTTTGAGAACTGTTGCATTTTTATCATTTGCATATTACCTTTTTCTGAGGCCCACGAAGTTACTTAAGAGGAAAAAGAAAAAGGAACAATGTATGAATGGCTATAAGATCAGGATCAGTTAGGATATATTTTAATGTCTCTGAAAAAGCAGATACCAATAATCTTTGAAAACACGCATTACTTCATAGTTAATAAACCACCTGGCATACCTTCTCAACCACCAGACTGCAGAACATGGGGCAGGACACATCCTAATCTTGACCCTACTCCACTACTAGAAAGATTCAAGGCTATTTATTATTCACATAGAGAAGTAGAATTATGTCGTACTGTACATAGGTTAGACCATTGTGTTACGGGGGGGATGCTGATTGCAAAGACTAAAGACGCAAGTGTAAAATTCTCTAGATTTTTACAAAAGGGCGGCAACAACGGTTATAAGTTGCAAAGAAAGTATGTAGCTATTGTCGAGTCGTCCGGTCGTTTCAACAAACCAAATAACTATGAAATTAAATATGGTCCTAAATATAATTTCTTGATTTCACATGGTGGTAGGGAGATTACTAAGTTCAAAGAAGTTGACGAAAATTGTATTGTTTTACAATTGGTTACAGGAAAAAAACATCAGATTCGAAATCACGTCTCTCAAATTTTAAATCAGCCCATATTAAACGACAAGAAATATGGCAGCACTGTCAATTTTCCAGAGTTGTTCAATGACCAAATAGCGTTGCATTCAGCGTGCATAATAACGAAAATTGGCCTGCAAACTAAAACGCACTTGATACCTATGGAACACAATAATACTGGCCAACTTTGGTCAAGAAAATACGTCAATGAAGAGGGTGAGTTCACTTTGCCCATAAAAGAAGTCCTGTTGGAAAACTGGGACCAGTAAAACAAGCAATAAATAATCGGTTATTAAATTATTTCTAATACACATATATAACGAGAATAAAAAAGGTAGTCACCACTAACCAAACCATATTGATTAATTGATGATTACTGCCTCTTTTTTTTCCACAGGTTTGTTATCCCATAATGATTTTAAAGAGGCAATAAGACCAGCTTCTTGGCTCTCTAATTTATATATACCGACGAACGATAAAAAGGAGCCCAAGCTCAATAAATACATCGCGTAATGATGTACCTTTCCATAGACTCTTTCAGAAATATAGTCTATAATGCAAGACTGAAATCCGATATGACAATGACCTAGCAGGACCAAGGAAAGAAATGTGTCGGTAAAAGTGGAAATAGGGCCTGTAGTGACCAAGGGAACTGCGATCAGCGGAAGAACCGCTAAGGACAGTCCGCGCTCGACAATCCAATGGTACGAACCCTGAGCTCTGCTTTCGGGCGGCATATAAGAGGAATCATTTGCGGTCCCACTCACACCTCCAGGTTTCTGTGGAATCTTTGGCAGAAAAGGAATGGTAAAGGATCTGGCAATTGAAGTATGAAAAGCCCTTATCCTGCAGAGTGGTTTCAAAAACTTAGTCGATGACATTCCTACTTTCCTAAGAATTGGGGCAACCTTTTTGAGAATCTTTGCTGATTCATTAGAACTGATAAACGGTCTGTCCACTGGGGACTGAAAATATATAGGTTTGCTTCTGTGAAATTCGACGTCAAAATTAAGGGATACCTATGGCCAGCGCCCTTCAACTGACGATTTTTAGTTATCATACGCGTCCCTCATTATCTTAAATCGTAATAAAAAATCGTTACTTCGGATAAGGGTACTCCAATCTGGATGTGAGAGTCTGATAGTACCATGTTAGAGCCGCGTTGAAGGTGCGAATCAGGGTTTCATTCTCCTTAAACTTGATCCCGTCCAAAGGAGTTAAGAAGTAAAATGCACGGCTTTACTAAGACTATATTTACGTATTAAATTCCTCAACACGTAGTGAGGAAAGCTAAAATGCTGAGCTTAATTTCTCAGCCAACAATGGGTGATACTACTGTTCAGTGCACAGATTAGATGACCAATATTATTTTCACGTATTTAGTGATATTCGTAATCGAGCTGGACTCATCTCTTTAGTAATAAGAAGTGAATTTGAACGCTATGGATAAATCATGATATCTTGCTCTCAGGCATCAAACTAGTGCGCAAAGTGATAGGTGATCATACAATGTTTTCAAGAACAGCATCCAAGTTCCGTAATACACGGAGGCTTTTAAGTACAATTTCCTCACAAATTCCAGGAACCAGAACCTCTAAACTTCCTAATGGGTTGACAATTGCCACAGAGTACATCCCCAACACATCTTCGGCTACTGTTGGAATATTTGTCGATGCTGGTTCTAGGGCAGAAAACGTAAAAAACAATGGTACAGCGCATTTTCTAGAACACTTGGCTTTCAAGGGTACTCAGAATAGGTCACAACAAGGAATTGAATTGGAAATTGAAAATATCGGATCTCATTTGAATGCATATACATCAAGAGAAAACACAGTTTATTATGCTAAGTCCCTACAAGAAGATATCCCAAAGGCTGTTGATATTCTAAGTGATATTTTGACTAAGTCAGTTTTAGATAATAGTGCTATTGAGAGAGAAAGGGATGTCATCATCAGAGAAAGTGAAGAGGTGGACAAGATGTATGATGAAGTTGTTTTTGACCATCTTCATGAGATTACGTATAAGGACCAACCTTTAGGAAGAACCATTCTGGGTCCTATAAAAAACATAAAATCAATAACAAGAACTGATTTGAAAGACTATATAACCAAGAACTATAAAGGCGACAGAATGGTATTGGCAGGTGCGGGCGCTGTTGATCATGAAAAATTGGTACAGTATGCTCAAAGATACTTTGGCCATGTGCCCAAATCTGAATCGCCTGTCCCGTTGGGATCACCAAGGGGCCCATTACCAGTTTTTTGTAGAGGTGAAAGGTTTATCAAAGAAAACACGTTACCTACAACACATATTGCTATCGCATTAGAAGGCGTGTCATGGTCTGCACCTGATTATTTTGTAGCTCTGGCAACACAAGCGATTGTTGGTAACTGGGACAGAGCCATTGGCACAGGTACAAACTCCCCCTCTCCATTAGCTGTTGCAGCAAGTCAAAATGGTTCTTTGGCTAATTCTTATATGTCATTTTCCACCTCTTACGCTGATTCAGGTCTGTGGGGAATGTACATAGTAACTGATTCTAATGAGCATAACGTGCAGTTAATTGTTAATGAGATCCTGAAAGAGTGGAAGAGAATAAAATCTGGCAAAATATCGGATGCAGAGGTGAATAGGGCAAAAGCTCAGCTAAAGGCAGCTCTGTTGCTATCGTTGGATGGATCGACAGCCATTGTAGAAGATATAGGCAGACAAGTGGTGACCACAGGTAAAAGATTATCACCAGAAGAAGTTTTCGAGCAGGTTGATAAAATCACTAAGGATGATATTATTATGTGGGCAAATTACAGATTACAAAACAAACCAGTTTCAATGGTTGCCCTAGGAAATACATCCACTGTCCCTAATGTTTCCTATATCGAAGAGAAACTGAACCAATGACCACGCCGATTTATAAGTAAGTTTATTTCACATCTCTGCTAATTTCTAATTTCTCCTCATACTTGTATAAAGTTCTATGTCAATAAATTCTTGTTCAAATGAGATGTTGCTACATAAAAAATATGAATAGATATCGGCGGCTCTAGTACCCATTCACCAAAGCACGATGTCGGTATATTACCAGCACGTGTGTTTTCTTTTTTGAAGGATACATTAATACTTTCTTCCTAAAACTGCACTTATAGTGGGGTGTGAAAGGGCCCTTCCCGTATTCAATATTAAAGCAGCCCTTCAGATTGCAAAAAATGCACAATAAATTTGTTAATATAAGCCACAAGCCAAAAAAAAAAAGTAATGCAATTGTATATACTTAACATAAAGATTTTAAGTTATCCGTTACCATTGCATACAGAATTATCCAGATAATACTGTTTACTATGCTCATCGATCGTTTCATATTGGTCATTGCCTTGAAAAAAAAGCACGTGAAAAATACTGTGAGACCTTTTCTTGCAATATCTCGATCAGATAGCATCTGTAGCTTTCCATTTAGCTAAACACATCACACTGATCTGATAAACACCATTATATCCCCGGTATTATTTACTGAATTTTCCCTTATAGCAGCAAGGGAAAGCAATAATAAACGTGCTACTAAAAGTTTTTTTAGTCATCGCTCAATGGAGGTCAGCACAATACTGTGTGATTGGTCATAATAATTGCATTGTAGAATATCTGCCAATCAATATGTACCTATCTCTTCATATCTCTGAGCAGTGAATACCTCCCGATTTCGCTGTTTTTCACCAGGAACATTAAGCTGTGCAAAAAAATAAATCTTCGACTTCCTATATCCTGCAGCAGCACTAGTTGAAAACAACTGTAGCCAGAAAAAGTCAACGGACCTGAAATATAAGCTGATAAACTACCTTCTCATTCGTAAAGTACTTAACAAAAAATAATGATGACCTTCCAGTGTAGAAGTTTATCATAGGGAAGGAAATTCAATTCGAGAAATACGATTCTAATAACTATGGAAGTACCCTTAATTAGTCCTAAAAAGATTGATTACGCAGACAGTACCTGTGTTACCCGCCCTTTAATATTCGTCCAAAACGGTAAAATCGGTAGATAGGACAGATGCAGAACTCATCAGGGGTAACACCATAGAATCTAGAAATTGAACGTAGGGTAACTCTAATATTCAATCCATATATAGGTAAAAAGAAATAAACATCACGTGATATGTAATACCTCTAATGCACTACTACCTTCTGTTCATAATACAGTTTATGTAAAAACAATAAATTTCGCCAGGAGAGTTTGGCTGGGGCGGCACATCTGTTAAACGATAACGCAGATGTCCTAAGGGG
>ERZ794936.91-NODE-91-length-66162-cov-7.185215_pt1 | contig 66162 bp, 43 predicted proteins | sample MGYA00511083_ERZ794936 | MGnify/ENA primary metagenome ERZ794936 (study PRJEB30137, sample SAMN04331409) | food metagenome | isolation source: Y2 must sample point D1 replicate A | place: Australia: South Australia | collected 2014 ... | reverse complement strand
CAGCAGTCATAACAAATACATCTTTCCAATCTTTTTCTGGTAAAGGTGGTGGAATATTAGGTAGACTTTGGTAAACTTGCTGTTCAGGTACATGACTTGATTTACTTGCTTCTCTCAAAATATCCAGGTAATGCTCATCAACTCCAGAAATAACATCAGCTAAGTTCTCCTGCTTAAGATTGTATACCTCAAGTACTTGTAAAATATCAGTATTCGAAAGACCTTTATTTATTAAAAATTGCAATTTCTCTACAGCTGAGTCTTCTTTAATTTCGGCTGCAGATAAAAAGTCAATACCAGCTTGAACTAATTTAGAAATATTATTGTATAACATGAGGCTTGGGTCTTTATTTGTTTGGTGCTTCTTCAAATTCTTTCACTTAAATCAACTTGTTGTTTATTTTCAATGTATTTATTCAGGTTGCCTTAAGGTGAGTAATCTACCAATTTTTTTATAATTTTTTTTTTTTTTTGTAGCGAGAGAAGTCAAACAACTGGATTGCGTCGTTGAAGAATGACCTTAGTCATGTAGTTGTGATTAATGAATCTGAACAAAAAAAAAAGAGAGAAATTACGAATGGAGTAAAAAATATTGAGATTTCAAAAACGATAGACCAGCTACTGTAATTATGAAAACATTATATATTAACTACAAACTGTATTTGAAATGAGGATTTTCAGAATCTGTTAAATCAAAGAATGCTAAGTTTTCAACGTTGTCACCTTCATCTGGATGGTCATTTGTGAACTTTTCTTTCTTCTTATTTTCATATATGTATGCGGCATATAGTAAGCCTAAGATACCTACACAGACACCATAACAAATAACCATATCTCTTTTGGCTGGATTATAATCTGGAGCATCTTTGTTTTTGAAAGTATAGGAACCAGCAATGTTACCACCACAGTATCCCAATAAGAATAAAGCGTTAACGGTAGTAACCTTTGTAGAACCAGCAATGTTAGAAGATATAGCAGACAATGCACAAACAAATGAAACAGGAGAAATTGAAGATAGGTAAACACCTGCAAGCTTGGCATATTTACTTGGAGCATATGCCAACATGATTAGGAAAATCATAGCCAAAGTTTGAACAAACATTGCACATACCAGCTTATGACCAAGCCATCCACCAAATCTGGAATTCAAATATAGAGAAATGTAGGCAAAAATAGGACATACAAATTCAACAGCACCGGAAATTAAATTCATCTTTAAAGTTTTTAATGTAGTGAATCCAAATTCTTCTTTGATCAAAATGGAAGAGAAGTTGGTTAAACCACCATTTGGAATGTTATCAGCAACGGCAAAGGCAACAATCAAAAATACTTTGTAATCTGTAAAGGCTTCTTTGAATTGAGACCACTTCCAAGTATGGTTACCAAATCCTTTTTGGTTTGATTGGATTCTTTTTAAAACAATCTTCTTTTCTCTGTCATTTAAGAACCAACATTTCATTGGGTTAGAAGGAATATGGACAGCCATACAACAAGTAACAAAGATAGACAAAATACCAGTAATACAGAACAATAGTTTCCAAGCAGGTAAACTATAAGAGCCACCATTTTCGATATGAGAGACTAAACCAATGCAAATACATGATCCTAGCATAGAACCAAACCCATTCCAAGCAAACCAAGTTATAGATCTTGAGAACATTTCACTTTGTCTGTAATATTGTGAAGTCAAGTGATTGAAAGCAGGAGTGATGGAAGATTCAAAGAACCCTAAAAAGAATCTTAAGGCTAAGAAACCTTTATAATCCAAACCCGGAGAAGCTTGTAGAGATTGGACCATCCCCCATAAACAAGTGATGGTACATAGAAGAAGCATGAAATGCTTCGATTTTTGTAGTAATCTTGGGAAAACTAATAAACCTCCCATATAGGCGTAGTAGAACATAGAAGAAGCAGTAGAATAATCCTTACCAACCATTTTTAAGTCTGTTCTTAATCCCAAGATAGCAGCAGAACCGATAGAAGTTTTATCTAAAAATTGTAAAGAATATGATAAACCCATGATAGGTAACAAACACAGATCTAACTTTCTTACTAGTTTTTTTTCTTCTTCAGGAGTAAATTCAAAATCTCTGATTTCATCGGCATATTTCATAGCATCATCAACATCACCTGTTAAGACAACTTCTTCACCTCTAGGCGATAAAATTGTGGTGATTTGTGCTTGCTTGTCACCGATTTGTTCTTGTGTGATTGAAATAATAGGTTTTATTTCATGATCAATTGATGGAATGTCTGAATTTGATGATATGTTATCAACCATTTTGTATAAATGAGTATATTATGGTTTCTGATTCAATTTTTTTTTTCTTTTACTTATTGATATGAAAACATAGTTAGGATCAAAAGTAAGATCTCATTCAGTTTATATATAAGTCATATAGGTGTAAATAAGGGCACTTTTGGAATAGATAACGTGTTTGCAAAAAAAAAAAAAAATGGATATCATAAATGTGTAGATGAGTAGATGGAATAAATTAATTAAATGTTGATTCAAAGATAAAGGGATTTTGCGATAAGCTTTACCGGTACGGCTAGTCATATTTTGAAATTTCACATTTTGGAGTTTACATAGCAGATAAGAATTCGGAAAAAAAAAAAAACATTGAAAAAAAGCGCTAAAACTTTGAAAACAGGACGATATTTTGAAGAAAATCTCGCTGTTTTTTCGTATTTATCTTTATGTTTTACCGAATGTTTGATGAAGATAGAAAACTTCTTGATGCGAATCTAAGTGCTAAATGATCTGCACTTTTTTTTTTTTCATTCATTAGTAAAAGTTGAAGTTTTTTTTAAAAAGATAGTCATATCACATTAGTTTTGTTGATCAGAATACTGGTATTGCGTTCAAAGTTTGCACAATCTCCAAATTATCAGCTATCAATTTTCTGAATTACGTATCCTTATATCAAATGTAGACGTACTACTGCAATTAATGAATTATGAATATTCACCAAATAATTTGGCTTTAAATCGGTCAAAAATAAGGCTCAGACGCATTTTTTGCGCTGTTCGTGTATTTGCTCCAATCGGCAAGGGTCCGTTTGTCATCTTTCAACTGATCACGTGATTATTCCAAACGATATGGCACACTTCGTTTTTTTGATATTTTATTTTTTTCGTGTATAAACAATTCTATTCCCATCTTCCCAAGCGCTGGAAACCTCCCTTTGGACAGCCACGGATAAATCTTGATCATACACACTACTGATTATCATGTCATTTTTGTTCTTGGTTTCTCTTGATAAAAATCAAAAGGAAGATTACAAAAAAGATGATTATAAATTTGAGCAATTGAAAAGATTATTGCCTTCTACTGGTGACTATCAAAAATTGGACAGCTTCAAGCACATAGATAACAAACTTACATTTATTTTGAATAAGTTACTGTGTGTTAAAGCCATTGATGCTTTCATAAAAGATAAGAGTTATAAATTTGCTACAAATAATACAGGAAAACCAATACTAATCAATGATGCCAACGTGAAGTTCAATATGTCCAATTGTGTATCTGAAAATATATCAACAATGATCATCAACAATCAAAATGTAGAAGTTGGTATTGATATAGCAAATGTGAATGATCACATGGGAAACGATAGTAGTTTTGATTACACTTTATACAGAGACATTTTATCTCATGTGGAGATGGACTTACTTTCTAAACAGACAGATCCAAATAAGACAAGATTATTTGCGTTGATGTGGAGCATAAAGGAGAGTTATACAAAGTTGTTGGGAGTGGGTCTGAATTATGCTAATTTATCAAAAGTGTCTGTGTTTGAAAATAATGCAACTTTTGATATTAATCAACAGAACTACAAAAATATTAATATAGATGGCGATATAGTAGACTTTAAAGTATTTTGGTATGGCCAACAAGTCATTTCTGTATGTCAAAAATCCAATTCGTCAATATCACTTCCTTTGATGATTAGAGAAGTAACTGTTGATAGTCTTAATTCATCAAGTTCATTATCTGTTTTAGCATCTTCATCATTCAAATTGAAAAAGCATAATACTTATTTCTCTCATTTTCTAGGCTACTTACCTGCTCAAACAACTTCTTATGATCCCAATAGATTTACTATAATATACTATGCTTTACTATCAAAGTATTTACTATCGGATGAGCTTAAAGATGCTGAATTATACATAAGTTATTTGAAGGGATTGTACTTGGAAAACATGGAGTTTTGTGGGTTTACGCCTAATAAAGAGCATTTCCCTAGAGGAATTGAGCACAATATACCCCAAAATTTCTTTGCTATTTTGAATTTGCTAATTTTAGGTTGTAAAGATTTTCAATTTATCAATGTCAATAAAATTTGTAAAGTCGTTAAGAAGTTTTTATATGAAACATGTGATGATTTGAGAGATTTTTACATGGGAACAAGCATTCTTTTTATTTTTGACAATCTAAAAAGCACAGATCTTCAAAAAATCATCCAGATCATTGAAAATGATTGTTTTATAGATGATTATGGGTTTACCAATTTTAAAAAAGGTGATGTTCATTCTGGATATATTTCCTGTATAGCAAACATTTTCCAAATATTGAAACTGAAATTCGACTACGACATGAGCCAAGAAAAGAAAATTTTCACATTTGAATGGTTATGTCATAGGCAAATCTACGACCACAAACACACTGAATATAACGGAAACGGTGGATTTAATGGTAGAGAAAATAAAAAAGTAGACTCATGTTACAGTTTTTGGAATTTTTCTGCCATGAGCTATTTCCAAATGACAGAGAAGAACCCATATGATTTAAAGTTATATGAGGATTATATTCTTAAACTACAAGATCCTATTAAAGGTGGATTTGCCAAACATTTAGTCGAAGACGATGATGAAGAATACTTGGACAGTGACGTCTATCATAGTTTCACTACTTTATGTGCATTAGGTTTGATTGATGGCATCTTAGACCCCACTCTATGTTTACCAAAGAATACACTAACATTAATCACAAACTCTGACATTTTGTTTTCAAAATAACCAAGAAATATGAAAATCATTTCTTTTATATATTTATTTTGTATATACAAGGTTGTTTTTTTTTTTTTTTTAATTATTTATTTATTTGATTAGCTCTTCATAAACACCCCAGGCAATACCTGCAGCCAAAGATTTTCTAATCAATCTTAAAGTTAATCCGTCAAACAAGTTTGAAACCCCTTCGTTTTTTACAATTGAAGTGAATGTATTAAACAAATTTTTGTTTAAATCTGGTTGTAATTGAATTCTCACACGTATAGTATCAAAAGGTGCTGTAATTGTGCTTGAAAATGTAGCAGCAAAGATAGCTGAGCTAGAGTTTATAATCAATGAATTATCACTATACTTGTTAAGAAATGTCTTTGTGAGTTCATAATTCATCAAGTATATCCCAGCATATGGAGAATCTCTTAAAATAGTAGACCCAAAGCCTTTGAAAAATCCTTTAAATCCACTTTCTTTCATTATATCTTTGTAAGCATCACTCAAAGTATTGTAATTGTACAGAGTGGATTCAAATCTTGTTTTGATCACAGTCAATGGCATCAGCAGAAATCCAATTGATGATCTGGCAAATGAGGCTGATATAAGATTCCCTACATGTGATATTTTAGGTAGTGTTGATGATTTATTATATTCGCCGTTGTTTTCAAATTTGAAAATTATGTTTCTAAAGCTATTCAATGAAGTCAAGTATAAAGCTGACCCTATAGACGTTCTTAAGAATGATGGTAATGTACCTTTCCATAAATCCAAAAAATTTGAACTCTTTATAACGTTTTTCAAATTGTATGTTTGGTTTTTGTTTCTTTTCTGTTGTTTTCTAGTTTTGAGAAGATCTAGCGGCTGTAGCAAAACCGATGAAAGACCTCCAACAATAAATGCGCTATACAGATGTTTTCGTGTTTTAACAGCTTTGTTGGTATTTTGAGTAGACATCTTATTCAACGGCTGAGATAGAATTACTACAAGATAAAGTAAAACAAATAGCTTCACAAAAAAATCAATTATAAGAAGAAAAACAGTCTATCTAATTGTTGTTTTAAATGGTTTATTTTCAACTACTTTACTGTTGATGAAACTTCCATTTTGAAAAAAAAAAAAGGTTCACCTAATATGGTACTTTAAGGATCTAGGGGAAGTCACTATATAATACGACTCAAATGAGTCTTATATCCGAAAAAATGTAAATTTCTTTTTTCTACTTTTTTTTTCTTTACTAGAAAAGGATTAAAGCCATTAACGGAACATATATCGGAGAAGTCGATTGTCGGTATAACTCCACAAAAAGTAGACTTTATATTAACCTAAAGACATCACAATACACGTAGACTTCTCTTGAGATTATAAAATACTTATTTATTTTTGTTCTTTTTTCTAAAAAATCTAGCGAAGCAGTTGTATGTTCAATCTGCTCTATTCAAAAGCTACTACATTCATCAATAAAATAATACATAATAATCAAATGAAAGACAACTCATATAAACGCAGATCATTCAACAATGGAAAATCATTATTCCAAAGAACAGTAAGAGCTTCTTTAAGACAGCAAAATTTTAGTGAAATTTATTCTCCAGCTATTCGAGATCTTTTACAAAAAGACGATGAATTCAACAAATTGATAAAACCCCATAAAAATTCAGATTTTGCAAGAATCATGAGTAAAACTAATCAGCAAGTTTTAGATAAGATAGTTTACAATGATAAATTAAAACAGGTGAAATATGATAGAATAAACTCTTATGTCAAAACCGCGGATCTTATAAATCATCAAAAACAGAAGTTTTTGTTAGATTATATTGAAAAAAATCTTCCAGAAGCTGTTAAAGGCAAAGGATTCATAGATTTGAAGCATAAAGAAATTGAGAAATTGGATATTGATCAAAAACTTATCTATGAACTATCCAGAAGATCTATTAATCAATTTAATAACCATACAGGTGATAACTTGAGAAGATATATAACATCAACAAACGTTCATGATACCATTTACATATCTATAGACATCGAGGAATTTGAATTAAATCATCATATTACTGAGATTGGTATCACCATTTATGACCCAAGGGAAAATGGTAATTATAACGCAAATGGGACCTATTTCAGCAGCCAGATGCCAACTTATAGAAAATATCATGTGATAATAGATGAAGAAATTAAAAGCAGAAATTCAAATTATATTTTATGTAAAAAACCAGAATCATTATTCAATGAAACATATATTTTAACAACAGCTGAAACTAAAAAGTTTTTACAAAGTATATGGGATAGATATTTCAATAATGTTAATATCAGTAAAAGAGGGTTTAAATGTGCTTTGGTCGGACAATCAGTTGATGGTGATATTAAACTAATACAAAAGGAATTTGATATCAAAGGCGACTTTCAATTTGATTATGACTTGGCATTAAAAAAGGTATTAGCAAAAAACTCAAATAAAATATTGGTTTATGATACCCAAAAAATCAGTGATAATTTACTATTTTTTGCTAATTCTGTAAAGAAACAATTGAGATTCTTAAATATTCCACATGGATCTTTGCATAATGCTCTAAACGACTCATACTTCACATTGATATCATTCCTAACAATGACAGATATTGAATCAAGATTGAATTTGAAGCTAGATGATCCTATAGAGCTTTTGAAAAGATGTAATCTCTTGAACTTAATTCGAACTCATCCTGAAAAGGTACTACCAATGGAGGTAATTTACAACATTGAGGAAAGTGAAAACAAAACACCAAAGAAAAAATGGTTGATCAAAAATACAGAACAATTGGAGTATGGAATACCTCTTAAGACCAAAAGTCATTTGGATTTATTCCAGTAGTTTTTTAGTTAATTTTCACTTCTTGATCTTCTTCAACATGAACAATACCATGAGATTCATCATTCTTCAGGGAATTGGTGTCCAAAGATTTAGGTACTTTGATGGCTAAACCTTTGATTAAGGAATATTCATGGACGATTTCACCGTCGATTTTATTAGCAATGTTCTTAAAAGCTGCTGCTGCATTCGAGTCTTTGAAAGTCAAAATAATGGTTTTAAAGTCTGAGGAGGCAAAGGACATATTTTTATCTGTTTTTTTTTTTTTTATTTTTATATATAAATTGAATGATGTATCAAAGTATTGGTATTTGTCTTATATTTTATATACATTATTTATATATGTATATAAGTAAACTTTGTTAGCTACTAGAACCAGAAGTTTTACAAAAAATTAGTAGCTTATTATAAACTCGCTTTTAACTACTGCCTTTTTAACCTTTTTTTAAGGGGAGCTAAATAAAGTGGAGATTATATCTTGTTATTATAGATAAGAGTAAATAATCACGTGCGCAATTCAAATTTCGTAATAAATTGAAAGCTTAAAACCACATAGCCTGAAGGTAACAATAATGTGAACATTTGATTATTAAAAAAAATATTATAAAAACAATCATATTATTACTTCAAAGACGTAAGCAAAAAGTAGAAAAAAAAAAATCATTTTGAGAAATACTTAGATCAATTTTGTTCTCGCTTTTGATCCCAATGCAAGGTTTAAAATTATACTGCAAAATGTTTGTTTCTTTAGTTTATGGAATTTAAAAAAAAATTAAGCTTAACAAGGTATTCATTTGATTTCTTAATGACGAATCGTCTTAATAGATCCTATTTTAACTTCAGTTGAAAAAAAGTATATATAAATAAATCATTGAGGTTGTATTTACACGTGCCGTATTATTGGTCAAAAGATATAAATCAAAGTTCCAGTTTATATTTATCATTGGATGTTTGTTTTATTTCATGATTCAAATGGCTAAGTAGGTTCATATCGTTGTCTCTCAAAGAGATCCAATTGTCTTTGATACTATCATAGTCAAATCTGTAAGGTCCGGATATCGGAGAAGACAGCCATATTTGTTTATTAGGAGGTTGTTTGTTAATGACATAAGTGCCTACTTTTTCTAGATCAAATTCTATAACACCTTGTGCAGAGTCAACTGAACTTATAAAAGTAGGGTCTTCTTCAGAGATTAATTCCAATTGGTCAGTCAAATCTTCTAAAAACAAATTGGCCTTTTTATCGTATAAATCAGCGTTTAAATTTTGTATATGTTCTGGAATTTGCACTCCACTTGTGGCAGCACTTATTTTGTTTTTGATTAAACTGGATGTGTGAAAGTTGAATTTATTCAAATTTCTGTAATTTCCTTTGTTTATAAACTGTCTAGCACCAATTGTTCTGAATGTGTTAAGCATTGTTTATATAATGTCTTCGGTTGTTCAATATTCCTTCAGCTGTTAAATTACTAGTTCCTAAAGAAAAATGGGCGAGAAAAAAAAAATATGGTAAAAGATCAATGTTCTCGAATAAATTTTGAAGAAAAGTGTGTAGGTCGAATACTATGTTAAATTGATTATTAACTACGATTAATGTGCGTAAATCAAGTTTGTTTGGGCTTAAAGCATTAATTATTTATATTATTTTCTACTAACCCTTGCAAATATATAATATTGTCTACAAACAGCTATACTTCTTCTTGCATTAAATCGTTCGTTTTTTTACTTCAAAGCGCACATCGGAGATAATTTTTGTCATTTGGCAAACATATTAACTATAATTTAGCTGTAAAATAAAGAACATCACAGTAAAATAAAAAGCATATTTTGAAATAATAAAATCACGTTTAATGATATAAAACTTTGAAATAATCTTTATCGTTTACCCTTCTACTGTTGTTTTTAATGTTCTCAAACGTCTTTCAATGCTTTCATTGCTGAAAATTAACACAAAATATAATCAATAATACACACGTGACCATATTTTTTATATCCGATTTTCAGTCTTTCAAATACATCACTGTGAAAAGCTTCATTTCTTCTGTCTTAAAATTCGATTTTAATGTTACATTTTTTTGGGAATCTTCAATTATGATTTGTTCTAAAAAAGAAAAAGAGATCAGTATATAATAAACCACAGTACAAACATAATGTTTTTTCTAATTGTTGCGTTAATAGTCTTAGTATTTATAGTTGGGTTTTTGTTCCCTATCATGTCAGGTATACTTAAATTTGACCCTAAAAAATCCAAAACATTTAAAAATAAAAAGAAAATCGGTTATAAATTGAACATTGAGCCTGAAAATGATACAAAGCTTATGACATCTGTCAAAAAGAACATAACTACAAAGGATATGAAAGATCCAAATGTATTTGAGTATGATATAGAAGAACTTATAAGAGATGATATGTTGAAGGAGGAAAGAGAAAATGAAATATTAAACAACCTAAGAAAAAGACAACCTAAACAGTAAATATGATAAGTACGCAAGTATTACTCTTATTTCACTAATATATACAGTACTTAATACAATCAACCTTTGAAGTAATAATAAAATTCATTTTTTTTTTTTTTAAATATTGATTTATTCTTCTAAGTCTTCTTGCTCGACTAGCACACCGCCTTCTCTATATTCTTCGGTTTCTTCTGGTTTTTCAATAGAAGTATCTTCTCCAAGTTGAGAGCTGTTTGTAGCATTTCTTAATTCTTCTTCTTCTTTCAACTTCATCAGTTCAGCATTCTTAATCATGGTATCTTCAATTTTCTTATTCAATTCTGCTACTTTGATATCTTCTTTCATCTTTTTGGTAACTGGATCGTAATCATATTCATAAAACATCATAAAGACCCCAGGAATTCCTAAGACTTCTTGTTCATCTACTAATGCAATAGATTCATCAGAAATTCTCCACCAACATCCTCTAATCTTTCTGAATGCTATGTAGTGACCGTAATTATGAGATCCATAATGAATAATAACAGATTTCAATTGATAAGTTAATGGACTATTTGGAGTATTGATTGCCTTTACGGAATTCAAAGTTAGTGTTGGCTGTGGATATTCATCTTCTTTCTTTTCTTCTAGCTGTTCTTCTTCATCTGATGAAGTTTCCTCATTTTCCATTTCTGAATAATTTGGTGGGTTTTCAGGTAATTCTTCATCTTCTTCAGAAGATTCTTCATCATTGTCGTAATACTCTTCTTCAAATTCTTTTTGAACTCTTTCGTGTGCTAATCTAGATTCAAACCCTACCTTTTCATCTTCATCTTGCTTAAACTTAATGTCGTTTTCTTCTTCCTTCTTAGACATTGGCAATCTTGCATCCAATTGCAAATCTTTAAACTCAGTGGTCCATGGAGTCAAGTTTAACTTACTATTAAATACGACTCTAGAGTTATTTTTTCTTATCTGGAAGGTTTGCATATCAAAGCATGATCTGTTGATATGGATTGATAACAATGGTGGTGGTCTGGCTATCAAAATTTTTTTGGACTTAGATATTCTTGCTATAAAGTTGTCATTTCTTAAAGATTTGTATTTGTCTTCATCAATGACTTTTTCAGTCAATAAAGCATCAACGTTTTGCAAGTACTTGATATGATCAGTATTTTCATCTTCAGATACTAATTTAATTAAGTGTTCCTTCAAAAGATTTAAAGAACATCTGTAACATTCAACACCTTCAATAATCTCTGGTTTTTTCCACTCATTTAGTAAATTAGATAGCTTCAATATGTTATTCATGGAATCACTAGGTAAGTTTAAAGATAAACCAGAAAATACAGATGTTCTGATACCACCATTTTCACCACAATTCAAACATCCAATTCTTTCACAAGTAATACCGTCCAATGGAGTCATCAACTTGTATGGTGAGTATAATCTATCTTCTTCATTTTCTGGATCTTGTATATTTGGATCAATCAAAGATGATGGAATATAAACAGTACCTACTTTATCCAAGTTTTGCTGGTCCAGCAAAGCCCCTTCAGGTAAGTCTTTGAATCTAATGGTCTTGATTTCATTGCTACTTTCCTTTTCCTTTTCAGATTCAGGTGCATTCCCCTTTTCAATTGTCTTAACATTTTTTTCCAATTCAGTTATCAATGTTTGGAAAAATTCTTGTGCATCTTGCTGGTCATCCCCTAATACAACATCTCTATTGTTTTTACCTCTAGTGATAGTTTTCAATAATTGATTTGGCTTTGTGGTGTAGTTTCTGTTATAATATTTGTTGTTCAAAACATCTAAAAGCTGATGTAATCTTTCGGAAAATCTAATATCAACTTTTTTGTTGGTGATATGGATTTCTTCTTCATTGGCCTTTTCATTTTCTGAAGTCTTGTTCAAGATATTACTCTTTTCTAGCAATTCTTTATCCAAAAAATTTAATATTTCATTGGAAGATGCAAGACTTTGCAAAACAGAGTTCATAAAACATGTGTTACCTTCGTTGTACAAACCACCTGGAAACCCACCTTCTTCAATGATAACTGTGTTTAAAGCTTCCGTATAAGGGTGTTGTTTGTTCTTGTATGATCTTGTGTTGTATCTGTTGCTCATTAATTGAATAAAATGATTGATTCTTGATTTTAATCTGTTTAAATATCTGGCTGGATTGTTGTTAAATAGTAAAAAAGATGTTAAAAATAATAGCACTAATACTTTTAAGTTTTCGTTGATGAAAGTTGTTTGATTTGATGAATATGAAATAGTCCTTTTGTTGTTGAACTCAAATGACATTCAGATTGTTTAATTCGGTTATTTGTCTTTTGATTTGAATATACTTTTTTTTATATTATTAAAAAAAAAAAGAAACCAAAAAGTTGATCAAATTAAAATGACGTTCTGTTATTCTTCTATAGGGAGACTAATAAATGTATAGATTATGTTCTAGTATGTAAATAAAATGTTGTATTTATATATATATATGAACTAATAATAACAACAATTTAAATATCTGATAATCAATAACCAATATATCTGTTTTGGGTAATCTAAGGTTGTTATTGATTCATTAAAACCTATACATATTTTAAAAATATGCGTTAAAGATCCATGTGTATATAATCTAATTTTTTTTTTTTCCCCTAGCATTTGGTGTAAAGCACGTCACGTTTTTTTTGCCACCGAAATCACGGCTTTTTTTTTCTTTCAAACGAATATTATGTCTATGAGAATGATACCTTTAATTAACTAGTAATGAAGGCTATATGAAGCCCAATACAGGAGACTGTATTATGAATTGTAAAGAGCACAAAGGCATCAGATATATAACTTGGAAGACGAAAAATAAAGAGTTTAGATATATAACTTGAACTCAAATGGATAAATCTTCGATTTTAACTTCATCAACTTGGGCATTTTGTTGTTCTGTTGGTTCTTGTTCAGCTTGTTCTTCTTCTGGAGCTACGTCTTTTTTGAAGGTTTTCTTTACATATTCTTTCTTCCAGTATACAGCTAAGTTGGCTAAACCAGCAACATCGTATTTATTCAAACCCATAATACACTTAGCAGCACCGGATTTGTAAGCAAATGTGGCTAAACAATAACCTTGGAAGTGTTCGGTTTTGACTATAGGACCAAAGAACTCGTTCATATAACAATCTAATACAAATCTTGGTAATTGGTCAGGAATGTTACCAATGAAAACAGATGTGTTTTCTACTGGAGTGATGGATCTAGCAATGAAACCGTCAACAGCTCTCTTGGTGAATGGTCTGGTAGGTGGGTTCATGATGATTTCTTCTGGAGATTGAGGAACTAAGTCAAAGAAGCTTGGTAAGTCGTTAAATACACGTCTTGGTTGTTTCTTGACTATTCTTGGTTTTTGTTCTTTTTTGGCAGCATGGTTACAGACAATAGCTTTACCGTTTAATTCTTTACCGTTCTTGGCATCGATGGCACCTTGGGCAGCTTCTTGACTGTTGAAGGTAGCAAAACCATATCCTCTGTTGTTACCACTTTCCATATCCCACATGACATTAGCAGTGACAAATCCATCTAATTCCTTGAAGAAGTTTATTAAAATTTCATCATCAACATCAACATTCAAATCACCTACGAATATGCTGAACTTTGGTTCATCAGTGGTGGTAGCTGCTATGTTCTTGAAGGCTTTTTTGACTTGTATTTCATAATTTTCAATAGTCTTACCGTTTAGTTGTTCTAAAGCCATATTAGCTTCAGAAGGAGAAGAAAATTCAATGAAGGCAAAGTTAGCAGATAATGCAGATGGGTCTTCAATACCTCTGAACTTTTGGTTTTGTAATTCTTGTTTATTTTGTTTACTTATAACAATGTTACAAGATATGATGTTACCACAAAACTTGAAGTAGTTTTGTAAGGATTCAGAATCTAAAGCTGGATTGATGTTACCAACAAAGACTATGTTTTCATTAGCAGCTTTTCTACCTTCAGCAGCTTTTGCAGCCTTTGGTTTGTTGGCATCTAATTCATTTTCAGCTTCTTCATCTTTTCTTTTTTGTTCAGCTAATGGATCGATCAAAGTACCAGTTGGTAAGGTGGCCTTCATTTTTTGTTCTTGTTCCTTGGTTAACATACCAGGGATAATTCTTTTAGGTGCTGACATTTTATAGGAATTTTATTGATAACAGTTATGGTAGATGTATAGATTAATACAGAGATATTTTTTTCTTTCAAAATGATTGGTTTATCAAAGATTTCTGTATGGTTATCGAACGCCTAAGGTGTTATAGTTCTTTGGTTGTTTTAATTTAAAAACTTAATGAAAGATGCTTAATATAATATTCAATATAACAGATGTGCGTTTTTTCCCATTTAGGAAAGTGAGAAATGTAAGAATCAATGGCTTTTTTGGTTCACGAGAAAAATTTTTAGCACCTGAAAAAAAAAAAAGAAATAGCCTTTTTAAGGCAGTACAGTATATGAGCTGTTATGTCCGTATATACGAGTAGGCTTCTCTTCTATGTATATAGCAGATATAAGATTTGATGGAATAATAAAATATCGGATTAACACCAAGCTAAAATGCAGAGTGATATTGCTTTACCAGAAGATAAATATTTTTATGACAATCCAAAACCTTCCCATTTGGATTCTTTGATTGAAGAAACACAAGGGTTTTTAAAGAGTCATAAAAAAGACGAAAAAATAGTTTTAGTCACAAGTGGAGGTACCATCGTTCCGCTAGAAAGTAATACAGTAAGATTTATAGGGAACTTCTCTGCCGGTACTAGAGGTGCGTCTAGTGCAGAACAGTTTTTATTCAAAGGTTACAAGGTAATCTTTCTTCATAGGGAATTTTCTTTACAGCCTTTCAACAGGCATTTCACAATATCAAAAAATTTGAATTTCTTGGATTACTTTGATGCAGAAGGTGAAATCGATAGCAAGTACATAGACGAAATTAAAAAGATGAAGAAAATGAGTGAAAAATATAAAGATAATCTACTTTTGTTGCAATTCACTACAGTAAATGACTACCTATGGTCATTGAGATCCATTGCCATACTATTGAATAACAGCAACTCCATATTTTACTTGGCCGCAGCTGTTAGTGATTTTTACGTTCCTTACGAGAAATTACCACAGCACAAAATTCAATCAAGATCAGAATTTCAGGAAAAATCTGAAGCTAAGCTTAATGAGTCAGGTCAGCTTATACTAGATTTAGATCCAGTACCCAAATTTTTAAGAAAACTTGTTCAAACTTGGGCCAATAAGTCTATGATTGTGTCTTTTAAGCTGGAAACGGATGAAAACTTACTAATAGCAAAGGCTAAACAAGCTTTAACAAATTATAACCATCAATTGGTTATTGGAAATTTATTGAATACTAGAAACAAAGAAGTTGTAGTATTGTCTGAAAATGATGAGGCTGAACATTGGATAAGAGTCACTGATGAACAATTGAAGGATCATTGTATTGAAGAATTCATCATTGATGATTTAACCAAAAGACACGAAAAATGGATTAAAAGTGTTAATTAAACTAATACCAATCCTTTCATAGTCTATTTTAGCTTTTTTATTTAAAAAGAAAAACTTATATAAAACTATCTTATCTATTTACAAAAATGACATTCCCAATCCATATTGAACTTTACCTCTGGAATAATCTGAATCATAACTCATCAATGGAACACCAAAGTTTAGTTCAAATCTTGCTACAGGATGCACAAAACTTATACCCATCCCGCAACTTAAAGTGTGACCTGTATTGAACAAATTTCTAACATCATTTGTTAGATGGCCACCGTTTAAGAAAACCAACCAATTAAAGCTACTATCTTTTTTAAACGGATATAAAGCAGAAACACCGTAAGAAACATGCCCTGTACCACCAAGAGAAACACCTTTATTCTTAACGTTGTTCTTGTTCATAATTTCTTCAGTTTTAGGACCTAGACCCATGGTATTGAATAATCTAACATCATTGGGACCTCCTTTTTGGAACTTTTCTAGGATCGGTAAATCCCTTTCATCATTGTATTGTAAAATAGAACCTATCTTGAATGATGATATGAAAGTTAACAATCTATCAGAAACCGGAACTGATTGTGCATTTTGGTATTCAAACTGTACTGATTCCCAGTATTTTTGGGAAGAAGGAATGTAATTTGCTTGGATTGTTGACTTTAATAATGTTCCTACATGTGGTGTCACTTTACTATCTCTGTTGTCTTTTACCAAGTTCAGTTGTAATTGTAATCTGTCGTACGGCTTAAACTCCTTAATGATGGAAAAAGGTAGCTTGAAAACATTATTATTTTGTTGGTGCAATCCGATTTTTGCATAATCAAAAGATAAATTAAAGTTCCAAGGAGATCTCTTTAAGCTTTCCAATGAAGACAAAGAGGTAGGTAAAAATTTAAAATTGTAAGACCACTCCAATTTGGCATTGTTCATATCATACATCAAAAAATCCCCCCAAGCTCTTTTATTTTGTAAAAATGTTAAACTCACTTTATTCCAAATGTTTAATGGTCTGGATAATTGCACCATTACGTTACTTTTAGTTTTGGTACCCTTCTCAACATCAACTACCAAGTTTTCACCATTTTTCAAAAAGTTTCTTAGTTGCAGTTGAATATATCCATCACCTTCACCATTACCGACTTTAGATCCGGTTTTAGCTGCAAACTTCTTCAATGGTACGAAAGTTAACTCAGGCTCTATGATTACCACTTTGTTTTTGGAAAAAGTAAATGGCATTTGATTCACTTTACCTAAATCAACTAACCTAGCAGCAACATTGCCAATGTTTAATTCTTGGATCAATCCATTCCCTATCAACTTTTCTTGTAAAATCATTGATTGTATTTGGAAATCCTCCATCGTTTGAACCTTTCCTAATGTCTGTTCAGCGTATTTGTACAAAATATCTGAGTTGAATGAAATAGCATCCTCTTTAAAGTTTATGTTCATCACTTTAATCTTTTGTAATGGATTCTTTTGAAATAGTTCCTCTATTTCTTTTTGTTCTTGTAGCATGGCTTGTTGCCTTTCCATTAATACTTCATCTATTTTGACTGGTTCATTATGTGATTCAATTGCACTAATAGCATTATTTATATCATTATCAACTGTTCCACCCCCTAAAGACATTATTACTTCGGTGATTTTTGTCTTATATGTTACTTTGGTTTGTTTATTGATTTCTTAACAGCTGAATAAACATCTCTTTGCTAAGAAAAATATATGTAGGCGATTGAATAATGTACAATTTTACTATGGTGAAATTCATTGAAGTGAAGAAAAAAAAAAAAAATTAGAATTAAAAACATATATCCGATAATGGCACGTTTAATTAATCAAATGATACTTTATAAGTGGTGCATCGTAGTAATATCCTTTTCAGCCATTTTCTTGAATCTTGCTTGTCTTTGAATGTACTTCTGCAGGTTCTTACCATATATTTTTCTATAGTTCCTCTCAAACTCTTGTTCAGTGATTGGCCAAGATGCATTATTCAATAACGAAATGTCCATGTCTTTTATCAAAATCTCAGCCTGAATAAACTTCTCACTACAGTTGGCTAAATGTTCTTCATTGTGAATCTTGAAAGGATCGTATAGTACAATTTCTTTCAATTTCAAGAACTTGTAGTGGAAAAATACATTACCTTCTATAAAGTCATCAAATGCGGCTTTCATACATCTATGTTCGGTTTTGGATTTCAAATGTCTACTTAAAGAATCACTTCTTAAAAATTCCTTGAAACAACCCCATGTTACTGTTAATGGTTGATTTTCAACGTAGTCTATCGTTGCTTTTAACTGGTTTAAATTGAAAGATGATGGGTTCATTCTCAAATCATGTTCTTTGTCTAAATAAAACATTGCTCTTTGTGGCAATTTCCCAAGTATGTATCCTTTACAAGGATAATTCTTTCTATTCAGATGTGAAGCCATGTGTCTATCCAAGTCATGATTTCTCAAAAAAGCAAAATTACAAAACTTACAAACAAATTTCTTTTCTGAATCATCGACAGGGGACGTGTCGACCTCTGTAGCTACACTGTCTGCTTGGTTATTTCTATTTGAATTATTCACAAAATTTTCAAAATCATTAAAATCTTTTTTCACTTCAAACTCACTTAAAATGCTTAGTATGTCGGATTCTGATACATCGCTTACATAATCAGTATCTGTTTGGTCAATGGCCAAGAAATTATTGTTTTTTTCTTTTTCTACTAAATTCACATCTCTTAAAGCATTTATCAATACGGCTTCGTCTTTGTTAGATAAATTAGAAATAGATCTCGTTCTGGACCTTGATCTTGATCGAGATCTTGTATGGTTGGATTTACTAATACTTTTTGGTCTACCTTCTCTGCTATTAACTCTACTTATACTCAAATGATTGGAAGCGTTTGATTTTATCTTCTCCATGTCGGGAAGCAAGAAACTTGTTTGAAGATTGTTTCTGTTATTATTTGATGCATCATTTAACCCAAATATCTCATTGTTTATAGAGTTTTCAGCTTGTTTATTGTCAAAAGCGTCGTTAAGTCCGCTTATTTCCTCCAAAGCTGAATAAAAACTTTTAATATCATCATCATCAACTTCGTTACCAAAAATGTCGTTGTTATTGCTTGTATTTGAGTTCACGAAGCTAATGTTGTTATTTTCTGGATTCAAAACATTGATATTGGGAACATTTCCAGGAGAATCTGTAGATTTATTGAAATTGTACTTGTCATTGGATATTAAATTCAAAGATTCATTTGGCAAATTGATATTTTCAAAGTCAAATTGACTCAAAACCTCATCAAATAACTCCCCTTCTCTAGAAACACTTATTTTGTTCTGTGTTTGCTTCAGTCTTTCGTTGCTCCCTTCAGCAGGGGAGACGTATATGAGAGGAATATTTAAATTGTTACTACTATCTGTTTGACTGTAATCCATGTTATTTAAAAAATATATATATGTAGATTGTTATTAAATGTGTAAATAGTATCTTTTTCTTTTTTTTTTTTTGGGTTATGCTGACGCTTAGTTTTGTTTAATATTGTATATGTATAAGAATCTCATATTATTGAAGAAGCCGAAATTTGCAAAGAGAGAGAAAGAATATTACTATGAAGCCTATTCAGGACATTTTAAAAAAAAAACATAGCTTAGATAAATAGAGGGGGAACGGGAAAATAGTAAGATTTTAGGTTGAATTTTGGTAGCTTGGACATATCCTAGCCACGTGATCTGTATTAATTTTTGTATGAATTAATATAGGCACTCTAGTTCAGTAGAGCGATTTGAATTACGAAAAAAAAAAGGAAAAGGTTAAAGCTTCTTGTCATTGCACAAATAAAACTTCAATACATGTTTTTCTTTTTCGTATAGTTAGTAATTGTTAGAGTTTTACACCAATCAGGAGAGTTTAAAACTCTGAGGGGTGAAAATTTTTACTACATTCTAATGAATAGTTTTTTTGTCAATCATCGGATATAATGGCAGAAGAAAAACGTTTCGGTCAACAAGGCCATTTTCTGTATTTATCGGATATAATTGGATATGATATCGGACATAATTAAATATAATATCGGACATAATTGGATATAATATCGGACATAAATTTGCTTGTGTAGCGCCTATTTTGTTTCTTTTTTTTTTCTTTTTTTTTTTGGCAACCCGCTCCCTTATATTATTTGATTTACATTTTGCACGCAATAAGAATTTTCACAGGTAAAAAAAAAATGTATGCGCTCTTTAGGAACTAAAAAGGAACAAATTGTTTATACATTTTACTAAATAACAGATTTAAGAAAACACCACACATCTAATAAACAAACAGAAATGGAACAAATAAAACAGCAAAGTGAAAATGATACGTCAGGCAAAAATACTATTTCTAACACTGCCATGAAGCAGCAGAAAAAGAAAAAACAATCTATGGAAAATAGAATACAAAAACTTCATAGTAGATTCACAACTGATAGACACCAACATTACCAAAACAAACTAAACAACTTACAGGTTAAGTTGACTGCTATGCATGAGGTTAAAAATGAAGATCCAGAGTTTAACAGGATGAACAGAGATCTTGAAGAAGAAAGAGATTTGGAACTTGTTAAATTAAGATTATTCGAGGAATATAAAATTTCTAGAGTGAACAAAGAATTTCAGCAAGATATTGAGGAAGTAAAAATGGAGTATGAAAAAGTGGTGACCAGTCTCAAGAAAAAGCTTTTTGAAAATATTGAAAACCAAATAAAGTCTTTGCAAGAAGAAAAAATTCTACTGGATGTTGCAAATGAAAAAAATTACAACATGGACAAACAAACTATCCAAGATATGAAGTACACATACAACGAAGAAATTCTCAGCTATAATAAAACAAGAAGTGGTAAAGGTGCTTATGTTGTGACAGGTTCTAATGAAGATTTGAAAACTGCCTTTTTGACAGCTGCTGCAGTCGTCAACAGTGGTGAAAACATTGAATCCACAAACAAAAATAATGAAAACCATGTTCTATCTAATTTATCAGATCCATATATGTCTGATGCTCATAATGCCATACTGAGTGATGATTTGTTAAGTGGATTGTTAAGTGCCAGTGGTGGTATTGGTAATTCTGATATTAAAAGATCATTAAGAAAAAGAATAACAACCAATAAAGCTCAATCTCCTAATCAGTTCAATAATTATCAAGATAATGATACGTTTTTAGCTAAACCAAGCACAAGAAAGAAGAAAAATGGCAGTGATAGAAAGAGTGCCAGCAGCAGCCAAGGCCCAGAAACTGAAAGTGAGGAACTTGTGATAAGCCCAGAATGGTTATATGAAATACAAAATTACGAAGGACTAAGAAATTTGCTTATGGACAGGAGCTTTTTTGATGCATCCAATAAATACTACTTTTCATTATCTGAAAATAACCAAGCAACTGGTGAAGGTAACCATAATTCAAAGTCTACAAACGCAAACGGACGAAAATATGAAAGAAAGCAACCTTTGAAAACTGCACCAAAATTGCAAGGTTTGGATAAGGATCAAGTAACGGATGATTTGAACTTAATAAGGGGTATGATTGGCAAAAAAAAACTACCTTACTAAATTCTAGGCTTTTTGTGTATATCAAACTATATCGGTCATATTAGTGTATATTATATATTTATCCTGGATAATAACGTTCTCGTCTCAGTTTCTTTTTGGTACTTGTGATTATTTATTTATTTGTTTTTACCAGATTATGTGTATAAGCGCAACTTTTACGGAGATAGGTTGAGATGGATGATTTTTCGTAATATTATTTTTTTGTAAACAAATTATCGAAAGTTCAATATAAATCAATGGTTACTTGGTTACGACTTTATATAGCATTATGCTTGTTTGAAAGACTTAATATACGTCCAAAGAATTTAAACTGTAATTTGTTTTAAGTATTGGCAAAATATTTGGTGATTGAATTTTGCATTTAAATATACATCATTAGTTTTAATATCAGATTACATTACCCACTAAACAAACTGATATATAGATTGTTATTGCATAAATGAGTTTGATATAATATGTCATTTAGAAGAATATTTAAACCTTTTGGCAGGAATAAAATAACGGATGGCTTGGACTATGGGAGTCCATCTTTGAATAGTCAGATAGATCAAAATATGTTAACATCCAGTTCTACTTCAAGCGAAACAAAATCCCCATATTCAACATTAAAATACGAAAAGAACAGAGCTAAAGTAATGAGATTTCAAAAATCTTTTTTCAAAAAGCTACTTTTTGCAGTTTTATCATTGTTTATACTTTTTTTTACTTATAAAAACATGTCAAAAACGAGCACATTGAACATATCGGAGACTCCATATTCATCACAAAAAGATTCACCATTCAAGCAAGGCTGTAATAATATAAAAGAATATTTGTCAAATCCAGATTATGAAAAGCAAAAAGCTGCTTTTGTTATGCTTACAAGAAACCAGGAAATTGAAGATGTCATAAAAACATTGGAAAACATTGAAATAAGATTCAACCAATGGTTTCAATACCCATATGTTTTTTTAAATGATGAACCATTTGATGAATTATTTCAAAGTGAAGTTTTGAAAACAGTTTCAGTTGATATTTCAAAAGTAAAATTTGGAGTGTTGGATGTTGAAAAAGAATGGAATTTCAAGGGTGAGGATCAATTAGAAAAAAACCAAGAAATAAATGTATCCTTGAAAGACCAAGAGGATAGAGGGCTACTTTATGGTGGCATAAAATCTTACCATAAAATGTGTAGATTTTACTCGGGGTTTTTTCAAGATAACGAGATGCTAAAAGAATTTGATTATTACTGGAGAATAGAACCTGATGTCAAATTTTTTTGTGATTTGACTTATGATCCATTTTATGAAATGAAAAAGGCAAACAAAAAGTATGGTTTTACAATATTGATAAGTGAATTGTATTGGACAATACCTTCACTTTTCAGGTATACTAAGGCATTTATCAATAATAAAATTAAAAAAGACCCAAGATTTAAAGTGGGGTCTTTATGGGATTTATTTATTAAAGATTTTAAAGTATTAACCATGAACAACAAGAAAAGTATAAAGGATGACTACAGCATACTAGATAAGTTTATCAATAATGAAAATGAATTAGATGGTGAGTTAAGCAGATATGTAGAAATGAACCATTTTTTGAAAGATAATAAAAAAATGAAAGGTAATCCTGCTCTAAAAGAAGAATATAAGAAAGGTTTACTTGAGACCTTGAGATTTGCCAAAAAGGTACCTAAAATATATGACGATAAATTTTTCAATGAAGAATTCAATCTATGTCATTTTTGGTCAAACTTTGAAATAGCAAGTCTTGATTTGTTTAGGTCACCTACATACAAAGAATTTTTTGAGTTTTTAGACACAAAATCAGGCTTTACCAAAGAGAGGTTTGGAGATGCCCCTGTTCATACTTTGGGACTGGCAATGTTACTTAACTTAGAGGATGTTCATTATTTCAGAGATATAGCATATTCTCACTCATCTCTAACGCATTGTGTAAAAAACGATCCAAAAACAGGGACTTTCAAAAATGACCCAGGTGAAGGATTTGTGGAAAACCATTGGCAACAGTACAAATACTATCCATACTCTAAGACAAATTCAATAAAGCAAAATACAATAGCTGCTTTTAGAAAAATCATGGCAAAAACAAAAGAAACGGAAAATAATGTTGATGTTGGATGTAATTGTGACTGTCCAGTGGGGTACAAAGAAATAGAAGATTCATCAAAAATATGTTCAAGTAAGTTATTTGAAATGATGAGCGACAACTATAAGCCCCAACAGCAGGTATTAGCGAATGAAGCAATAAAACAAGTGGAGATTGGATATTTACAGCATATAGATAGTATAATAGCTAATTAATGTAATTAAATTTTATTGTATACTATAATAAGTTTACATATTACAAAAAATGATTTTAAAATATATAACTTTGTTAAAAATATATATTTTACTAAAGTAGACTAATTAATATAAATTATTAAAATATAACTATTTAAGTGTAAACAAATTAGTATATTCTCGTGACTTAGTGTAAACAAAAGTATTTAATCGGAGATTAAACAAATAATTTCGGATATAATAAAATACAGGTATTTAACGCGAGTTTATCAAAAAAACACCAAATTGTAAAAAATAAGAAAACCGTATTAAAGATCTGATTTAAAATCCATAATCGTCATCTTAATTAACCACAAAGGACAAGAAAAAGAAACTAATTTTTTTTTTATTACCTAAAATTTTAAAAAATCACATATATATTTTATATTAATTTGAATTATATTTGGATTAGATTTAACCACCGAAACCGTATAAAGTTCTACCTTGTCTCTTTAAAGCGTAAACGACATCTAAAGAAGTAACAGTTTTTCTCTTAGCGTGTTCAGTGTAAGTAACAGCATCCTTGATGACACTTTCTAAGAAAGACTTTAAGACAGTTCTGACTTCTTCGTAGATTAAACCAGAAATTCTCTTAACACCACCTCTTCTTGCTAATCTTCTGATAGCTGGCTTAGTTATACCTTGAATGTTATCTCTTAGAACTTTTCTGTGTCTCTTGGAACCACCTTTTCCTAAACCTTTACCACCTTTACCTCTACCGGACATTTTTTTATATTATATTTATTAGTTAATTTGTTAGCTTATCTGCTTTGGTCTTATTTATTATATCCTATTAATAATATAGATAGATAAGAAAGAAAATATTGAATTAATAAATTTAATCTTTCAATTGTGTTGTCTTTATATATCAACAGATCAGCTTCGAAGAAAAAAAAAAAATACATGTAGCTTCAAATATTTGGCAATACATAAGTTAATGTTTAGTGTTATTATTTAGCCATATTATGTGTGTTTTTTTCCTCCATTGAACCATTTAAGCTTAATTTGATGTACTATTTTTTAATAATTTTTGCCTATTTAGGCAAAAACATAATATTATGAGCAAATCAACTATGATTTACTAAAAAAATGAAAAAAAATGGAATGTTATGTCCTACTAATAAATTATAACTTTTTACCTAATTAGGTAAAAGAACAAATAACTACCCAAATGTGTTTTACTTAATTAGGAAAAAATTACTCAAAAATCATTTTTATCCCCATAGAGATAGTAGATGATAACCTGTATTTTGGTTCAAGACAAAAAAAAAATAACTAGCATAGTAATTAATACAGTAGATAAAAAAAAATCAGAAATCATCGAGTACACATAGTTGATCAGATTATATAAAAACACAGATCATATATAATTCAGACTTGGAAATAAAAAATATAAAATTGTTATTATTTTAAAGATTAAATATTTTATATTCTTAACTTATAATAAAGAATATTAATACAAAAACCGTACAATAATAACAATAAACATATAAAATGGCTAGAACAAAACAAACTTCCAGAAAGACTACCGGTGGTAAAGCTCCAAGAAAACAATTAGCTTCCAAGGCTGCTAGAAAGTCTGCTCCATCTTCTTCCGCTGCTGCCGGTACCAAGAAGGCTCATAGATATAAACCAGGTACTGTTGCTTTAAGAGAAATCAGAAAGTTCCAAAAATCTACTGATTTATTAATCAGAAAGTTACCTTTCCAAAGATTAGTTAGAGAAATTGCTCAACAATTCAAGACTGATTTAAGATTCCAATCTTCCGCCATTGGTGCTTTACAAGAATCCGTTGAAGCTTACTTAGTTTCCTTATTCGAAGATACTAACTTAGCTGCTATCCACGCCAAGAGAGTTACTATCCAAAAGAAGGATATCAAGTTAGCCAGAAGATTAAGAGGTGAAAAGGCTTAAGAAATTTTCAAGTTTTAAATTTATAATATTAAGAATAATTTTTTTTCAACAATAAAATAGGAAGTTCATGAATAATTTATATATAAGTTCTCTTTCCATTTTTTAATTTAGGTATACAAAAAAAAAACATCGATCCAATTTTTTTTATTATTATATTATCATTTTCTTTCGTATTTCTCAAGAAGCGTTTGCTTGATTTTTAATACGTCAGTTACTATTATTCAAATTGGTTTCTGACAGTTTCCTTGGTACCAAAATGTAACATTTTTTTTTTTTTTTCATTTTTAAAGGGTGAAATATTTAAAGAAATGTCATATTCAACATTGTTTATGATTTTATATCTTGCCATAAATAATGAGCATAAATAAAATAGACCAAAGTAATAAATTACATAACATTCTTTTAATATAATGTCCAATATTCTTAATAACAATTCTGTAACTAACAATAGCTTTTTGAAATCATTCTACGATACCGCTTACTTGTCCCCGTTGCCTATGGTATTTGCATCTGTTGGTAGTTTTTATGCCGGATTCTCTCAACATTTTAAACCTATTCTGTTGCAACAAACTGAAATTAAACCAGGTAAAGAAGCCAATGTATTGAAGCCATCTAAGGTTTTAAAAATGAAAGTTAATTGTTCATTGCCATATAACGTGATTTTTGCATTAGGCCAAATAGGTGGTGCAGCTATGATACTAGACGATGATCAAAGAGATGGGGTAGGTCTTGGATTTATCACTTCAAGTTTGTACTTGATGTGTAATGCAGGTTTCTTAAAGAACATGTTCATATACTCAAGAAAAACCGCTTTAGGTTTATACGCTTTAAATTTGATCAATGCTACAGGATATGGATACAGATATGTTACTAATGATTTTAAGGCTTTGAGTGCTTAATTGAAAGCACAAAAAAAAAATATATTCAAAAAGCCTCTTTTATATATAAATTCTATGTTTTGATTAATTACCAGTTTAAAGGCAGCCAATTTCTTTTTAACGCATATTGCTCAATTTCTTCTGAGTTGAACATTTCAATGCATTGTTGATCTAAACCTCTAGCCTTTGGAAAAGCAAATCTTCTGTATTCATCAAATATCATGGTTAACGACCATTTTTGAAGTTTTCTTATACATCCAACAATAGTTCCTGTTCTGTGTTTACCTTTATTACAGTGAATTAGTATAGGATGATTTTCAGGATTCAAAATGATCCTCAGTGCTTTGTTAATAGTCTCATCTTGTATATTTATAAATGGTTCTTTATTTCCTTGAATTGCACATGTAAAAAGCTTGATTTCGTGTTTTCCATATAGATCTAGTAATTCTTCAGGATATTCATCTGATAACATGACCAAAATACTCTTCAACTTCAAGTGCTGTTTAAAAAATGGTATGTTTTCAGCTCTAGGAAAAGATGACCTGTATATGTTGCCAATGACATGTGAGAAATTCTCAGGGGGATAAAAAACATCATCTGAAAATATATCCAAGTTTTTCAGCTTGTGTTCAGCTGCATTGTACTTGTCATCAATATCCTCTTCAAAATCACCTTCATCCTCGCCTTCTATGTCTTCATTATTAAGTACTGGTTCTTCAGACTGCAGTAGAATAGTTTCCAAAATCATAAAAACTTCAGAGTCATCTTGTTTTAATAGAGGTTTCAAGTCGTGCAATGACTTGACATTGTATATAGAAAACAATTCTTTTATAAATACCTTGCTGGTGATGTTACCACAACGGAGATCCAAACAAAGTGTTTGCAATTTTTCTTCCATACTATTATTTAAGTTTTATATATTCTATTTTGTGGTTCTTATACTCCATCTAGTATTCAAACTTGGCTCTTTGTTAATCATCATACTTTTCAGTGTGACCAAGTCATTTAGAGAAATGTAGTAAGTCTCGAATGTGCAAATTATTAACTAAAAAAAACAGCATTATTAATATTATGTTTTTTTCCCACTTGAGGGGGAAGGCTTTTATAAAGTTTTCAAATACACAACGGGTATATTCTTGGCTTAAGTTTGAATGTTTTTAAAAACAAAAAAACAACATAAAAACAACATTATTCCATCAGTATTTTGAGTACAGAACCAAACAACCTTTTTGATTTGCTGAGAATGTCTGCCTCCAGTACTTCCTCGATATTGAACCTGACAAAAACCATCATTGGGTCAGGAATGCTAGCCATTCCTTTCGCCTACAAACAAGACGGGATATTTACAGGTGTTTTATTGACAATCCTATCGTTTTTGATGACTTCTATAGGATTATACTTTTTTATTTTAGTTGCAGATTTTATTTCCTTTGTTGAAAAGAACCCTAAAGAGCAAGTAAGTTTCGAATCTATGTGTAAGCTGGTTTATGGCGAAAAGAATTACAAAAAAAATAGCATAATTTTTAATCTCCCAATGTTTTTACAGTGCTTTGGGGTTTGTTTATCATACCTAGTACTAATTGGTGGTATTTTCCATACCCTTGTTCCTAAATTTGAAACTTATGTTTATATTTTATTAACAACAGTTGTCATTATTCCACTGTGCTTTTTGCCTAAATTAGACAACCTTAAGTATAGTTCAATGTTGGGGTTAGGTTTCATTTGTTACATTTCGTTATTCATCATTTCAGAAATATTCATTGATTCTAGCCTTCCTATCTGGAATAAAGATATTTTAGAATATGGAATCAATTGGTTAACTATTTCTTCAATAAAAGAATGTTTGAGTTCTTTCAGTATATTGATTTTTGCCTTCACTGCTTCAATGAACATCTTACCCATCTTCAATGAATCTGCTGACAGAAGTTTAAAGAATATAAGAAAAGTGATAATTGTAAGTGTCGGTGCTTCATGTGGTTTATTTATTGTTTTAGGGCTGATTGGGTACTTATCATTTGGAAAGTATACCGATATTCAAGGAAACATTTTGCTAAACTACCACAATAAGTTTGTTACAAATTGTTGTTTGAGTTTTACTGTTTTAGTATCATTTCCTTTGATGTTTTATCCTTTGAGGATGTGCACCAATAGTTTAATTGATTCCTTTGAAATGTATTTCAAAAACAATTCAATAGAAGAAACACAACCATTGGTTTCTGAAAATGATTCAACTTCAGTTTTCATGTCTGAAAATAGATTCAAAATGATTACCATTTTTAATTTGGTTTTAATTTACTCATTATCTTTACTGGTTAAAGATTTTACTTTAGTTCTTGCATTAGTAGGTGGTATTGCAGCCACAGCCATATCATTTATTTTACCAGGATTTATTCTTTGGAAGGTATTTACGTTAGAAAAGTATGAAGTTGAAATTAGACAATACACTAAAAATAAAGGTTTGCTAGTAGCCATGAGTAAAATATTGATAATCTTTGGATTTTTGATCATGATTTTGAGTGTTTACTCAACACTAACCAAGTAAATAAGTACAAAAGATATATCATTTGTTATTTTAAAGTATTGTTATTTACACGGGTTCTTTTTTTGTATATATATATATACATATTTGAATTCTGCAATTACAATTCCTTAGGTTTAAATTCAGGTACTTTATATCCTACCTTGGCAGCAGTTCTTTCAACAATTTTTTTATTATAATCATTAGAACCAAATTGTTTTTCAAGTTTAATACCAGGGTTGTATCTTTCCAAAAGAGTTTGATATTCTACTTGATTCTTTAAGAAGTCACTTATGTTTTGTATTATTTCATCACTGGATACAGTATTGTTTGAGTTTACAGGAGCTGATATGAAATCTTTGTAAAGTTTTTTGAACATGGTGGTATCTTCAATGACAAATAATCTTCTATCTTTTTCATCAACTTTAATCTCATCCATTGAAGGTAGTTTAAACCCAGCAGAAGTCATCTTAGATTTATCTTTGTACAAGCTTTTAACAAGATCTTTGTAAATAACTTGTTTCAGCTGTTTCTTTTTACTTTCTTTGTTGTGATTTATGGTTGCTTTGATAAGCTTTTTATAATATCTAGTATAATTATTCATTGTTTTGAGCTGGTGATTTCTTTTTTTTGGGAATCGGTATATTGCAACTGTTATCGGTTTATACATATGTATTTTATAGTTGTAGAGTGAACAAATTTAATACACTACGAGAGAAATTCTGAAGATTTTTTTCTTCATAGCTGACTTTTTGGACGACTACAAGAGAAGAGATGTTATCGGATGTAAGCTAACATCGGATGTAAGTTACTATCGGATATAAGCTATGTTCGGATGTAAGCTATGATCGGATATAACTCTCCAAATCACAAAATTCCAATTTGCGATTTTCGGAGTGTCCGTAGCATTTTTTTTTTGCTTGTTCCCATTGAAACTTTTAAATCCCAAACAAAAACTTATGACCTTGCTCTAGCTATAAGGGAAAAAAAAAAAAAGCTAATTGAAATATTAAACAACTTAAAAATTTGAAAAAGAAAAAAGAAAATTATAATATTATAAGTTATTAAATCTCATTAACATAAATAATTTTACTCAAATCAGTGTTTTTAAACAAGAATAAAGATACTTACAAAACCAAGATATTTCAAATCATTGTTTTAACACCTTAAACACAAATCATTCACTCTTTATCGAAGTCTGAAAATATATCTACATTCTAAATCAAATTCATATAACAATGTTCAAAAGATTCTACAGTTCCACTCCTATCACTGTTATTAAAGGTGATCACTCTGCTTTAAGTTCTAAGCTATCCAAGCAATTAGACACTTTGATCTCCAAGAAGCAATTACCATTAACCGTTAAGTTAGTTGAAAACGACAACGAAAAAATCATCGAATCCTTAAAGGAAACCAAGACTGGTTTGAAATTAACCCCATTAAACTACAACCAATCTATTTCCATTAACAGAGACTTAAAGCTAAACGGTAAGTTAACTTTCTTCAAGTCCAAGGGTATTCCTTCTGACAAGTTCCAAAACTTAGATTTCACCATTTTACAAGACACATACCAAACCGAATTCTCTCAACAAGAACACGAATTAGTTAGTGGTACTGATAAGTTAACTGAATTATTAAAGGTTTCCAACAGACAAAACTTTGAATCTTTACACAACTTCATTTTCAACTACGCCAAGACCCAAAAACCAGATAACTACAAAGACTCCAAGATCACTGTTGTTCATAAAGCCAACATCATGAAGAAGGGTGATGGTTTATTAAAGAACACCTTTGCTGAAGTTGCTGCTAAGAAGTACCCAGAATTAGCTGACAAGGCCAATGCCATCATTGTCGATAACTGTTCTATGCAATTGGTTTGTAAGCCTGAACAATTCGAATACATGGTCACTACCTCTTTATACGGTACCATCTTAAACAACATCGGTGCTGCTATGGTTGGTTCCGATAAGTTAATCAATGCTGTTGCCTTCAACTCTGATGATGTTGCTTTAAAGAATATCACCATTCACGAACCTGCCGTCAACCATAACGAATTAATCAAGGAAGGTGAAGACTACAACCCATACATCTTAGTCAAGAGTGTTGCCGATATTTTAATCAAATCTGGTCATGAACAAAAGGGTAAGGAATTAGCTGAAAAGGTTGAATCCTTATTAAAGTCTGGTAAATTAACCACTGATATTGGTGGTTCTTTAACTTCTGATGAATTCATCAACTTATTATAAGTTTGAAACATATATTGGTATTTGACTTCTTTTTATTCTCTTGTTAGATAAAAAAAAAAAATAAAAGATTAATGCAAATAAGAATAAATTATAACATATATATAATTTTTTTTTTGTTAAAGATATATCTAGATGATCTTTCTTCTTTATGAACACATATTTGTATAATGTCATTAATTATAAATTTTATAATTGAAAACAGACATAATTGCAACATAGCAATTAACATTCTATATAAAATATCTTATGATTATTCAACTTTGACTACCAAAACAGTGATGTCGTCTTCTTTCCCACCAACATATGAAGTTCCACTTAGTTTATTGTATTCTTTAACAAAACTACTCATAAACCTGTGGTCTTTGGAATCAGCTGTGACTTCATCAACAAATTGCTTGTTCAAGACTTTTAAATCTTCATTTGTGGCTAATTTTTTAGACCACCATTGTTCTATCTTTGTATTTTCCCAATTATCAACCATACCATCTGTAGAAAGGATAACCAAATCACCTTTTTCTAACTGATAATCGTATTCAACAGCATCTTCAGGTGTGTTACTGATCGATCCCTTATTGTTGTTTCCTGGTATCTTAGCTAATTGGTAAGGAGCATTAAAATAATATTCTTGTTTTAAAGTTTCAAAGACAATTTTGTCACCTCTTAAAACACCTAACCAAGAATCACCTAAATTTAAAACATTCAACATACCTTTTTGAGTATCAATTTGACACACAGTAGCGGTAGTTGCACCTGCCTTGACTTCAGGATCTTCAAGAACTTTCTGATAGGCATACTTTAAAGTATCGTACAAAGAACAATGCTTACCGTCGTTATATTCACCAATGTACTTGGAAAACTTGGATGATATTACAGAACAGTCATAACCTTGATGAATATACCCACCAACACCATCAAAAACAGCAAATCTTGTATCACCCTTGAAGTAATTGTCTTCACCTGTTTCTGAGTAATTAGACAAATCTTTTATGTATTTTTTGTAGATTGCGTCTTTAGTTCTGTCTTTTGGTGTATATTGTATACTGCTAGTTAACTTAAAACCAGAAGAGTAAGCTAATTTAGCCAATGGAAAAGAAGAAATGAATAGTTTATTCAAACTTTCTTTATTCAAAGTTATTGTAGGTATTGTATAATCAGTGTATTTGTTAGTATATGCTGATATAAGAATTGAAATGATTAGCAACATGATGGAAAATGTGAAAAACTTTTTGGATTTCTGATACATACCCTTTGAATTGTTCAAAACCTTACCTGGCTTATTCAATGCTAGCATCTGTAATGTGGTGTATGGTTTGTGATATGTCGTTATGAGTTTGTTTTCTTTTTTTTTTTTTTTAAAAATATATATATACTTAATTTCAATAATTAGTCGTGATGGATAAAACAATTTGGTAGCGCTAATTTATACAATAACCGTAGGTAAACAATCTCTTTACTCTTCATACTCACTCTCTTCATCGCTTCCTTTTTTATCATTCTTTTGATGTTGGGGTAGTCCCAATCTATCAAACAAATGGACTCTAGCATCTCTTTCCTTGAAGTCCTTGGTTGTACTCATTTCTGAATTAGTTCTTCTATGTTGGTATTCCTTGAAGTTGTCCCATTCAAATTTGAATGTTGTTAAGGTCTTCCATCCGTTAGTGTTTGCCAATTTTTTCAATTGCCAGTTATCATACGGAAGTCCTTTAAATATCGATACTGCAAGTCTGCATTTGTTCAATGTGTCATCTTTATTGTTACCGACTACTTTTTTATACGACATCGCATATGAATCCGTGCATTTGTTGGCATTATATTTATCAAATAACTTTATAAACTCAGCTGATGATTTAAAAAAGCCATTTAATAGCTTTTGATGCTGTAAGATGTTTCTTTCCATATCTTTAACTCCAGCACCTGTATGTGGAAAGTTGAATATGATACAATCAATATTTTCGACCTGTAGTATTTTGTTTACTCCCGATCTGTTGGAAATTTTCAAAGATTTAATAAGATCTGTGGCATCAATGCTTAACATGATTCTGACACCTTTATCAGTCAAAAATTTGTAATTTTCTTCAAAAGTAGTCGGATACTTCAACTTCAATTCTTTAATACTATTGTCAAAGGAAGTAGCTATGATTTTTGTTGGGTCTTTATGGTACCCTGATTCTATAAGAGATCTGGTATATGAAAAATCACCTTCTCCTACTAAAAACAAAACATCATTTGGTGTGGAAAAAGGTACTATCAAGTCTGTGTCTTTGTGCTTTTGTAAAGAAGCAACATTCTTCTTGTTACCTGTAATTTTGTTCTTTTTTAACTTTTCTAAGTTAGCGATATTTTCTTTTTTCTTTGAAAGCATTTGATACTTTTTGTTTTCTATAGAATGCTGTTTCAGCATTGATTTAAGATTTCCTCTTTTTCCATTTTTCTTAGCCATTTTTTGCTGTCAACTACCTTTAATTTGTTACTGGTTTTCACTACAATTCTACCTATAATTTCACTTATTTCTTGACAAATTCGTAGATTGTTTATTTCACTTTAGTTTAATGTGATGCGACAAGCAAAAAAAAAGGAAAAACATGAAAAAAAAAGCAATTCTCAATGAGTATGAAATATGTTTAATTAAAAAAAAAAAGAAGTGAAAAATTAATATAATTTAAGATAATTTGAGATAACTTAAGATAGCTTACATGGAGACTCACTCGTCTTCTTCTAACTTTCTTTGACCAAAATAACCAACAACAACTTCACCAGCTCTTCTCTTACCTAGTTCACTTTGAGTCAAACCACCAGCTCCAATGTGTTGATCAGTTGTATTCTTTTCTTCAACAACCCTGAAGTCTTCCGTTTTAGCCATTTCTTTACCCAATTGAATTTGTTTCAAAGACTCTTCATGTCTTGATCTAACCTCTGCCAACTTTTGTTCATATTGTTCCAAGGTTATGATGTTCATTCTACCATTGGCAATGATGGTATTGGAAGGATCATTGATGTCATTCTCATCTCTATCAGACTTGGGTAGTGTATTATCGGTATTAGCAATTTTACATTCCTTAACAAACATATCAAAGTCAAATGGCAATTTTCTCTTAAGAGCCAATTCTATTAGTACAGGGTTCTTTTTTTCTTCAGAACTGAATTTCAATTTGATTTGTCTACGGTTTCTGTATGGAAACAACTGAGCTATGAAATTAAAATCAGTCCCCCATTTAGATAGAGACTTGTAAAATTTAATTTCTTCATCAACAGTCCAAGGATCTGTATATTGCTGTTTTGTATAAGATCCGTTATTATACAAATTGGTGAAATTTGTTTCTTGTGTGATTTCCTTTGTTTTGTTGATCAAACTGAATTGCTCATGCTTGTCAATAACAGCAGAGCTTTCATCTAATATAATGTTACCATCCTTGTCCAGTTTTAATTGCAAATCTGCACTTCCATGTGTAGGAGGTTCCGGTATATCCATTGATAGCAAAGCTTCTTGCTCTTTTCTTCTTTTTTCTTCCTTTTCTTCATCTTCTTCTTTGGTCAATTCAGTTAAAGATTTATTATGTTCCCTTGCTAGTTTCCTCAAAGCCTTTCTTCTTTCTCTTTCTTCCTTTTTCTTCTTTGATGCTTCCTTGGATATATTATAATTGGAAGTTACCTTACCTATAGGTAAATTATGTTTACACAACTCAGCCATTGTGAAAGTCTTATGATCAAAACTAAACAGCTCAGATTCGTTCTCAGAAAGACTCTTGGGAATGTCCTTCAAGGATTTAATTTTGTATACATCGTCTTCAAAATTAGACAAGATATCTTTAGCTTCTTCCAGTTCTGATGCCATAGCATCATCTAACGATTTTCTCTGCTTTATATTCCTTACTTCAAGAGCAGTGGATAGCTTGGAAACGGTCTTGAGTTTTGCGTTGCTCTTATTCATCGCTTGTATGCTGTCTTTTCTTTTTCTTTTCATAGATAACAAAGCAGAATCCTTGCTAACGTTCTGTCTCCAACTCGCTGACTTTGTGGCGGCCTTTGTGGTTAGAATATCATTGACTCTTGATGATGAAGCAACAACTTGTGGCTGTCCTGAACCAAGCACAGATGGTCTTCTTGATTGCATAAATGATGGTCTACGTGAAACACTGTTGTCCAATGTACCGTTTGAGATAGAACCTAATCTTGTACTGGCACGTCTACTTTTCAAAGATGCTGAAGGAGAAGCCTCAACGGCTGTGACATTTTCCAAACTAGGCTGAGAAAACGGCACTTCATTGCTAACTTGAGTAGGTCCAGATTGAGTGCTTTGTGCTGGTAATTCGATGCTTTCGGACAATTTGCTCAATGGATCTATTGATTGATTATCTTCGTTTTCATTACTTGTTGTGGGTCTTGATTGCGCTCTGCTGTTGGGTCTGCTCCCAAACTTCGGTTTGAATCTAGTATTAGACTTATTAATAATACTACTCATAATGGATACATATATGTAACTGGTGATTGAATCCGGTGTTGTTTGGTTCTAGTACAGTGAATAATGTTAAAATCATTGCCAATATCAATAACATTAAAAAAAAAAAAAAACAGAAAATTTTTCCCTCCATTTCTCACAGTGAAGAAAACGAATACAGAAGGTTAAAAAAACATGATTATAGCAAAACAGCCATGTCGTGTAAAAAACACGTGACACACGCCAAATTATTCCCTATTGGGAAAACACAGGTCACATGACTATACCGGGGTTTATACTACTTAGATTAGTACTTACAAAGGTGTGTATTTACTGGTATCGGACTTGCTTTTCTTCTTACTTCTCAAACCACCTTTCAGCTTCTTACTCTTCTTTAAAGGCTCTTTTTCATCTACACTCATTTTGATAACATTAACCTTACCATCCTCACCGCAAGTATACAAAACATGGTTCACCAACTTAAAGTCTCTAATGACTTCGTTTCCATGGATGCCCATGATGTCTATGTTTTTTTTCAAAGTACCTTTTGTAGTGTAGCCATATATGCTCATTTTGCTTTCATCAATGTTACCACCGTAAATGAAATCATCATCAAAGTCAATGATATACTTACATCCCATTGGTTCTCTTAAATCACCATACATGATTTTATCTTCTGACTCGGACATAACGTTGTAGGTACCAAATTGTTCAGTATGAGTTAGAATACCAATTCTTTTGTTGATTTTGTTGATGAACTTACACTTATGAACAGAATCTAAGGTAATGACTTCTTCTAAGACTTCCTCATCTAAAATCTCTTCGTTGTATTTGCTCAAATTGTATAAGTTACATGTCCCATCAACACTCCCACTCAACAACATATTTGGATCACCTCTGTGGATGTATAGTGAAGTTATATCATCATGATGTGATGATTGAACGATATCAATTTGCGACTTTTCCAACCCCATTCTAATGTCAAATAGCCTTATAGGAGCATCTGGTCCTGTAAGCTCAAACCCAAGAGCCAACTTGGACAAGTGAGTATCCATGGAATGCACTCTTTCTTTGAATTTCTTTTCAAATACATTCGTATTTGTTCTCAAATCCAATATTTTCATAACATTGTCATATGATACACATATGTTGTTTTCGTCCAATGTCTTAATATTTTGTATATTTTCGTTCGTTTTCTCATTAAATACCATAATCTTATTTCCTTCTGAGTCAATTCTGTATACTTTTCCATTTGAAGTACTGGTAAAGATAGATGAAGTATTTGATATTATGTTGTTGGTGTAAACGCTTGAAGCGTTTTCATTGAAATCAAGTGTGCTAACAATGTTGTAGCTACCGTAATCACTCATATTTTGATATTATTACCACTTTCCGGTCTTCTCCTATATGCTATTTCTTCAACATAAACCAATCAATGTTCATTTTTTTAATAATTTATTTTTTTTAAAAAAAAAGAGATAATTCATGAAATTTCAATATTCGTTTCTTTTTAAGTGTTGTGTAGCGTTCTTTAATTTCATGAATTTAAAGCACAATTTGTTAATTCACGTTTTTTTAGATTGTTTTTCAAAATTAAGCCACCCCAAGAAGATTTTTTCGGTGTTGTCTTTAAGACCATATATATATATATAAGAAGGGAGAACCCCAGAAAAGATAATTAAATAATAAAAAAAGAAGATTGCCAGTTTCATCACAGATCTGAAATAATAAGTTCAATTATACAATGGAATCTAGTGATACTGTGGATTATGTTCCGATAGGATACATATACAACTTTATAGGGAATACCAGCGGAGTAAAGATCGTAAAACATATTTCAAATGGAGGTTTTGCACAAGTTTATAAAGTGAGCTATGGTATTGAGAAAAAAATTGGATGTTTGAAAAGAGTCATAGTAAAAAACAAGCAAGCTTTGAATATTTTAAGAGCAGAAGTTGATTGCATGAAGATTTTAAAAGACAACAGCGCCCATATAGTGACATATATAGACTCAAATGCGTCAAGATTTGACTCCAACGGTCAATACGAAGTCTTGGTTCTTATGGAATTATGCGAGAATGGGTCTTTGATAGATTATATGAACACCAGACTGACCAACAGGTTCACTGAACATGAAGTTTTGAATATATTTGATCAAACTTGTAGAGGTATTTATGCCATGCATAGATTGCAACCTCCTCTTCTTCACAGAGATATAAAGATTGAAAACATATTGATCAATAGAGATTTCCATTTCAAGTTATGTGATTTTGGGTCTGTTTGCGGAATTATTAGACCTCCAAAAAATCTTGAAGAATTAAACTATGCAAAAAATGATCTACTTTCAAACACAACTGCCCAGTATAGACCACCTGAAATTTTACAAGTTGCGATTAATAACCAAATCAACATCAGAATTGATGAAAAATCAGACATATGGGCTCTTGGAGTTTATTTATACAAACTTTGTTATTACACTACACCATTTGAATTCAATAATTCTGGAAATAATGGTATTCTAACTGGTCTTCTTAAATTTCCCGATTTTCCTAGATACAGCAACAATATGAAAACTTTAATATCTTGGTGTTTACAAGTTGATCCTAAAAAAAGACCTGATATTTGTGAATTATTAGAACAAGTGTGCAAATTTGAAAATAAACCTTTAAGTTTGGAAAACTTCTATAAAAAGAGACTTGCAATGGCTCAACAAGATCTACATAAAAAACATCAAACTCAAAGAGAATTATTAAATCAAGAACAATTGAAACAATTGCAAGCTTTTAAGGAACAACAAGCTAAATCCATGGCAGAAATTACCAAAAAAAATGCCCAAAGAACTATGTCCCCTACAATTAATAATACCATTACTGAAGATAGTCTAGTCAAGACAAAATCATTACCCTCTGTGACTTCAAGTACTGTATTTGATTATGACCAAAAGAATCCAAACAATGATTCTGAAATATTAAACGACAAACAGAAAGATGTATCCGAAGAGATTATTGATCCTTTTAGTGATTTGGTAACTCTTGCGAAGTTGGAAAAGCATTCTTACAAATCAACTTTAAACTTTGATACGAACAAAACAGGAGACAAGAGTTCTTCAATAACTACACCACCAGTTTCAAGTGACTCTACTAATCATATCAGACAATTCAAAAAATCGAGTACTCTACCAACTTTTAAAGGTGATGTAACTGGTGGCTCAATAGGCGAAAGAATGAAGAATTTAATGAATTCTGATGTTGTGGTTGAAAAAAGTGCTACAGGATATGGCAAATATAATTCAACACCTTTGAAAAAAAGTGAATCTGCATCAATCTCCAGCAGATTAAGTAAACCAGCAGCTCCTGCCAGACCACCGAGACCTTCCGCATTGAAGAAAGGTGACCCTCCTGCCAAACCATCAAAACCTAAAGAACTACAAGCTCCTCCAAAACCTAAAAAACCTAATGCTTTAAGATCAGAAAAATTGATTGAAATTGACATTGAAAAATTTGATAAAAAGTATCCTAACATAGAATAAGATATATAGTTTTATTTGTTATTAATCATCAAAGCTGTCTAAAATAAAATCGGCACACTCATCCCATCTTTCTTCCATCAAATCATACAAACCAACTGTTCCTAGCCCTGAACAATCACATTTGATAATTCTCCCATATTTCTTTCTGATTTTTGGTTGAGCAATTGTCACATTATTGTCATTAACAGTGGCAATACTAACCACATTACTATCTGGGTTAGTTTGATCAAAAGTGGAAACACCGTTTATTGATGTGGTGTTTTCATTTTCTATTCTGTTTAGCTGTATATGTTCACTTTTTATAATAGTATTGTCATTCATGTCATTAGTAATCACAATTTGCTTATCAGGAGTTTCTTCACCTGATGGAGTATTATTAATTGTGGTATTGCTTGTGCATGCTGATATAATGTTAACTCCACTTGTATTGTTAGAATTTCCATGTGTAGATCCAGTATGATTTGAACCTACGGTGGAATTTACTTCATTATTCTTATTGACATTTTCGTTAGGTTGGAAAATTTGATGAGTATTACCCAAAAGCAATAAAGAATTTTGGTAGTGCCAATCAACCAAGTTCACGCCAGTATTAGAAGAAAAGTTTTGATGAATGGATTTCAAATTGTTTACAACACTAGACTCATGATTAATAAATGATATCATACTTTTACATTTACTTCTGAATTCTGGAGTTCCTATATTAGATACCAGTTGAGCAGTTTGTTGATAAGCTTGATAACCAATGGAAACCCAAGCAAACTTCTTTAGATTAACAAAATTAGATAGATAATCTTCCCATAAGGATTGCAAAGCTGCTAGGCCCAATTGGGGATTATCAGATAAAGGAAGTGTGATGTCAATGACTGGGTATTCATTAAGATGTGACCATTCTATAAGCTTCAAAGATGGATCAAATACTTGCGAGTTATGCAAATTCACAAGATTTGAAGGTGTGTTTGTTAAATTAGTAGATTGCATTGGCAAGTAGATATTAGGTTCATCATGAACTAAAATTACCAATTCTTCAGCTTCAACAATATTGCCTGTAATTATAAACGGATTCATGACAAAGTCCTTAAGTTCATGAAAGACAGGTATATTTAAATATGGGAAATCATCAGCATTGTATTTTTGCTTTAACTTATTAAATCTTTGTTCTTGAATCATAGTAACCAATGGATTAACTAATCTAGTTTCCTGAACCTTTTTGTCATCTTGATCATAATCACTATTTTCGGCATCACCATTTTCATCAAAATCAATTTTCTTTTTATAACCTAATACTGTATCAATGGTACCAATATCGTTATAGATATCAGTGATGGTGTGATTATCATTTCTTAAGCATTTCCAATATTTAGATTGGAAATCAATTATTCTTTGTAAATTTTTCAAAACTTCCGGTTTTGGTAAAATAATCTCACCTGTAGATATTTTTTTGTTTATAAAAGGTTTAGGAGGCTCTCCCATAAGAACTTTGGTTACTTCCAAAGCACTGTTACTTATACTGGTTAAGTTGTAGCCACCTTCTAGTAGAACTGTTACATTACCGTTAGCTAATGATTTAACCATGTGTGTTAGTTGACCATAGCATTGCGGAGAAACATGGCATTGTCCAATGACATCTCCATCGGCAGCATCAAATCCAGATGAAATTATTACAAAATCAGGATCGAATTCTTCACAAATTGGCATCACAATTTTTCTGAAAGCGTACATGTATTCAACATCATTTATACCGCTGACTGGCCATGTGATGTTACAAGAAAACCCTTCACCTTCATTTTTACCAACCTGATCAATGTCACCTAACTTGGTACCTGGGTAAAACTTGCTCAATTCAAATCTATGTAAAGAAATGTACAAAACATTTGGATCATCTTCAAAAGCCAAATGAGTACCATTTCCGTGATGAATATCCCAATCCAAAATCAAAATTTTTTTGACTTTGTTTGGATAATTATCTAGAATATGTCTAGCAGCTATAGCAGCATTGCTAAACAAACAAAACCCAGAAGGCTTGTCAGGTTCAGCATGGTGACCTGGTGGTCTAATGATAGCAAAAGAATTCAAACATTTATTTTCAATTACAGCCTTACAAGCCTCTATGGCTCCCCCAGCAGCTAGTTTTGCGGACTTAAAGGATTCCAAGTTGAAATAAATAGAGTCGGATTTATTTGTCAATTCTTTCAATTGCTTTGGATTTTTGTCTTCCAAGCTCATGATGGTAGTTAATAGCTCATTGGTGTGGATTTTGGATATTTCTTCATTAGTTGCTGGTCTTATATCAATTTTAGTCATGTCTTTTAATAAATCGTTTTCTTTGATTTTGTTGTAAATCTTTGAAATTCTTCTCGGATCTTCAGGATGTGGATCGATGTATTCATAATAAGATTGATATATCTTAGAATGATATCTCATTTTCACATCGTAGCAATAACCTGTTTTCAATGCATTGTGGTCTGTAGATTTCGTATTGGTTTTTTGTTTTTTGTATGTAGTTCCGAATTCTTCAAATTCTTCTTGTTTTGGACTTAAGGAATTGGGAGATAATTCTGATTTCTGCTTTTCACCTACGTATGTTGTCATTTTCAGTAGATAAGTTCACTTTGGGTTATTTTATACTTAGTTAATACGTGTATGTGTTTTTAATAGTGTCGTAACTACACTATTATAATGTTTCAAAAGTGTCAAAGTATTTTTTAAAAAAAAATATATAGTAAATAAAAAATATTGAAACCCCACCAGTGTGATGCTTGCTTGTAAAATTCGTACTATATAACCTGCTTTTTTCTTTTTCTTGAGGGAGATTTAAACCAGTGCTACCAAGTTTTTTTAATTACTCTTTTGGGAAACAATCTACATCTGATTAATTTTTCACTCTTTTTTTTAAAAAAAAAAAAAAAATTTAAATTAAATTTGAAAACTTAATGAGACATTGAAAGGTCTTTTCAAACCAATACAACACATATCATCAATATTCATAATGGAAATATATAGAGACAGTACTTGGATTCTAGAAGATCTTATCAAACAAAAAGAAAATAACAAATTGGTGAGTGGTTCTTTGAAGAACATCATCATTTCTAAACATAAACAATTCAAATTAAACAACAAGAATTTGAAGAATGTATTTGCTTGTACAATCGAAGCTTACAAGCATTTGGATGTTTTGGAGTATTTATATGAAAATATGAGTTCTTTGGAAGCTGCACTAACAAAATTAGAAGCCACCAAGGGGAAGGTTCCAAACAAAGTGACTTTATATTTGATGTTCAATGATGCATTATTTTCGAAGAACAAAAGAATTCAGTTACCCAACAACCATTATTTGAAGAAGTTCATGGATTCTATTAATAAGAACTTGAATAAACAATGGGAAATGTTCAAAAAGATCAACAAGGTCAACTCTATCGACGAATACTTAGCTAAAAAAACCGGTGCTGATAAGCCAATTGATCAACCACCAGTTAGATGGTTCAGATTAAATTTGGCCAAACTAAGAACATTTGAAAAGATCAATCAAGTCAAAAACGAAATTATAGCAAACTTCAAACACAATGTTGATTCATGGAAAGCTGTACAAGAAAACCAAGATTGTATTTACGAAGATGAGTTTATTCCAAATTTGTTTGCTGTTTCAATGGACTTCAAGATAAGTAAATGCAAGTGGTACAAGTCAGGTCAAATTATTATTCAAGACAGAGGTTCTTGTTTCCCATTGGAAATTTTAGACGTCAAGAAGACTGATTACATAATGGATTGTTGTGCTGCTCCTGGTAACAAAACAAGTTTGTTAGGTGGATACATATATGTCAAAGACAGATTAGAATCCGTTGATGAAGACGCTCAACCAATCTATGAAGAAGATGAAGATTCTATTCCAAGAGTTGTTGCTTTCGAAAAGAACGATAAAAGAAGCGATGTTTTGAATACCATGATGAAAAATGCTGGATTTGAAACCAGAAAGTTCAATCCAGATTTGACTGTTTCAGAACAAACCGAAGACTATTTCAACGATGATACTCTAAGAATTGATATTTTCCATGGTGATTTTTCTACTCTGTGTAACAACCAAAGAAATAATGATATTTACAAGTCTAAGTTCTTTAAGTTCAATAAAGCCATTCTTGATCCATCTTGTTCTGGTTCTGGTATTTATGGTAGACAAAGTATAGATAACTTGAACAAAGTAGATATGGAGAGATACACCGAAAAAGAAGGCGAAAGATTGGCCAAGTTGTCATCTTTCCAAACTTCTTTGGTTTCCCATGCTATGAAACTACCAACTTTACAAAAGTTGACATACAGTACTTGTTCAGTCAACACTATTGAAAATGAAGATGTTGTTATTGATCTACTAATGAAGCATCCTGATTGGGAAGTCATACCAAAAAGTGAAAGTATACCTACCTGGAAAAGAAGAGGTTTAGATAGTGCCTTTGAAAAATATATTGACGGTGAAGACTGTACTCTTAAAGGCATGTCTGTAAAGGAATTATTGCATGTCAAAGATGCATGTATAAGACTAAATAAAGAAGAAGATGGTGGTATAGGGTTTTTCGTTTGTGGTTTCCAAAGAAAACAATTGAAGAAGACCAAGAAAGGTAAAAAATAGATTATTATTTAATTCTAGTTTTTGTTAAATAAAAAAACTGCAAAAAAAAAAAAGGATCATAATCGTATATATCATTCATTTAAAAATTAGTTAATTCTTTTTAAGATATCTTGTAGAACATCATCTAAAGAATTGGAACCACCCAAATCTGGGGTCTTGATGGCACCTTCAATAACATTAGCATCAACAGCATCGTTGATAACTTGGGCCATTTCGGTATGACCCATAAATTCTAACATTAAAGCAGTAGATCTGATTGTAGCAATTGGGTTAGCAATACCTTGACCAGCAATATCCGGAGCAGAACCGTGACATGGTTCACCAATAAAAATGGACTTACCAACATTACATGAAGGAACTAAACCTAAAGAACCCACTAAAGCGGCAGCACCATCGGATAAAATATCACCATATAGATTAGGAGCAACAACAAAATCAAATTCAGAAGGATCTCTAAACATTTTGTAAACCATAGAGTCAACAATTTGTTCATTGTAAATAACATTATCTTGTTGTTCTTTTGGAGAGGATTTATAAACATTAGCACAAGTTTCTCTGAATAAACCATCAGATTGAGATAAAACATTAGATTTATGAACAACTGTTAATTTTTGTTTTTTACCAGTAGTAACAGCTTTTTGGGATGCAATTTCCATAGAAATCTTCATAATATTTTCAGAAGCAGTTTCAGTGATTCTCTTGATGGCATCAGCAACTTTTTTCCCGTTTGAATCAGTATAAGTGGTTTCTTTCTTGATATACAAATCTTCAGTGTTTTCTCTAACGATACACATATCAACTTTACCAAATTTGGCGTTTGGAACAACCTCCTTGACTGGTCTGATATTAGCATACAATCCCATTTCTTTTCTTAGTTTGACAATTGGAGAGCTGTATCCTGCTACTTTGGTGGTAGGAGATTGAACGGCACCAAATAAGGCACAATCACAATCATCTTTCAAGGACTTGACTGTGGAGTCAGGTAAAGCTTCACCATATTTAGTGAAAGTTTCCCAACCTGCTTCTAATGGTATATAATTGAATTTGATATTATTGAATTGAGGCAGTTTGGTAACATGGTTCAAAACAGCTACACCAGCTGGAATAACTTCTTTACCGATACCATCACCTGGAATCAAACCAACAGTGATAGTTTTAGCTTGTAGCATTTTAAGACTTTGTTTAAACATGATTTATGTATGAATTTTTGTTTGTTTTGGTTTTGATTAACAAGAAAAGTTCTTATTTGAAAACTATTTAACTTTTAAAATGAAGTTTATATAGTTGCTAAATTGAATGAAAAGTCTGAAACTTTTTATATATAAAATATTTAAAAAAAAAAACCAACAAAAAATGTAGAAAAACCGGCACCTAGTTAATTTCACTTTAAGGTGACTTCTAATAAGTAGTCATTAATGTGGTATGTTTTCTAATTTTGTTCATATAAGTACGACTTTTGCGTCGCGATTTTAAAAAAATAAGTCGGAAAAAATTCCGACGCAAATTGATCAGCAAAAGCACTACTTTTTTATAGTTTCAAAACACGTGACACAATATCACGTGATGCTTTTACAAGTATTACTTGAATTGGTGTTTCAAGTTCAAGAAACTGATTCGATGCTCTTGCTCAAAATTAATTGTTATCATAACTTTTTGTTTTAATATATACAGGTGGCTACATTGTTCAATACATCATATATAAAATTATATCTAGTTAGGACTACTTGGATCAATAACTAAGTGTAAAGAATCCTTGTATTGAGTTATATGCTTTTGTTCAGTCAAGAATTGTTGATCTATCATACCGTTCTTGTAATTGCTGTATAGTGCACCGTACATTTCATTTTCTTCCATGGCAATATTGGCTTCAATTTTTTCATTGACCCTGATATCGTAGAATTCTTGTAAAGCCTTGTTATAAGCTTCCAACAAAGAAAGGTTGTCTTGTTTCATCAAATACATGGTTCTCTTGGCAACAGAGTACCCTGAAAGTTGTACACCAACTGGGTTAATAACAGACCAATCCAAATCCAAATTGGTAATTTTGTTTTGTGATTCTATCAATAATTTGGGTACTGCTAATTCCCAAGGATGTTGATAGTAAAATTTATCTTGAATCTTATCTTCTAAGAATTGTAAACCAGCAAAGGTTTCATCAAAGTCTGCTTTGGTATTACTATAAAGACCTTTTCTGACTTTCAATTTCTTCAAATTTTTTATGTTTTTGTTTATGTATGAACCTTCCAATAAGCTCTTTGTCTTTAAACTGGTTAAGTAATCAAAGTCTACTTCACTGGTTGGGTCTACATAACTACTGATAGTCTTTTTACCATGAGTGGCATCATATGAAGTAAAAGTGCTCTTCTTATTCAGAGTATGGTTTTTTACAGTGTGCTTCAAAGGTGGATATTTCATAATGGAATCATACCATACTGGTTTTTTTTCATATACTCTAGCTAATAATTTTTCACTAGTGGTTTCAATCAAATTTTTGGTAGTTTTCCAATTTTTAGACATTTTGTATCTTCAAGTATACGATTTATATATTATTGACTGTAGATTTTGGTTTCTTCTCAAAACTAACAAATATCTTATTGACCTTGGTATTGAAATTGTCACATTAACCAATATTGTATAAAATTTTTTCCTTTTTTTCAAAAAATGAAGAGTTAGCGAAAAAATTTTTTCCTTCTTATTTTTGGTTAGCGAAAAGAGCATTAGATTCGCTACCAGATAAATATCTTCCACATCTACATTTTACAAATATAATGAATACTTAGTAACACACTCCAAGCAACCCCTAAAGAAGCGAACAACACTTAAGAACACATATTTACAGAGACCGCATAATGAGCGCTATATTTAGTCTTTATTCATTAACAAAGATACTACTTCTTCTAATATGTTCATGCACCTATGTACATCTACAATGGCCATCAATACTAGAGAAATATAATCCAATAACAAATAAAGGAAACCCTAATGCTAAGAACAAAAACAGCATTTTAAGTTTATTCTGGAAACTGGCAAGAATAGGTGAAAGAGCTAGTTTTTATGTGAGTGCTTTATTATTCGCCTTTGGAGTTTCCCAATTGATAAGTTAATGTTTCAGTATAAAATAATCGGAGAAACAAGTATTTTGTATTAGCAAAGTTGTATATATTTCATCATATGTCTATATTTGATTTACTTAAATTCATAAACATCATTACTACCAGACATCAGGACACCTAAGTTTTTATTACCTACTAATCTATTCATGTATAAGCTGTCTAACTTACTGTAGATACACCTGACTACTAGGTCTTCCATCATTAAACCATCATCCTCATTTTCGCTGTCACTATCTGATTCTTTACCATCGTTTAAGTTTTTATTATGTGATAAGTTGTATTTAACTAGCATTTTTAGGAAATCTTGGAAAAATTTGTAGTCTGTTGGTGGCTTATAAAATACCAAATTCTTGATACCTTTGATATCATATTTTCTATAGTAATGCAATCTCTCAGTGTATAGCAAGACATTGACTTTTTTACTACCTCTTACACCAGCGTTTTTTTCTGATGTCATTCTGAAATAGTTTCTGGTTTTTGTTATTTTAGAAACACTAGAGTATTCGTTCAAGTCATCGACTAACAAAGATGTATTTTTAGTAATATAGTTTTTTAATCTTAAAAAATCAGTGTACTCAGGAATATAGATTAATACACCGCTGTCTTCATTCTTTATTAGATTAGGTAATATGGAATTAATGAAAAACTTAAATCTATAGTCAGGCTCAGAAACAATCATTTGGGAAGGATCTTTAGATGTTTCGAATCTTTGAAACTTCATCTTAATGATGTTATTGTATAGTTTCAAATAATTCAAAGAAGTTTGCTTTAAATCATTTATTCTTAATAGATTCTTAAATTTACCATTTTTGTTGAAACAGTAATTATTGAAGATCAAATTACTATTGACACTTAAATTTTTAGTAAATATTAATGTTTGTCTGAATAAGTATTGCATATTATCTAAATAATAGTACTTAATTCTACCGAAATCCATATCAGTGGTTTGTTCTTTAGGTAGATTATTCAAGTTAGTTTTCATTATGTTGATAATATTTGAAGAGTTTTGGTATTCAAAAGTTTGAAATTGATCTAAAACAGCTATTTCAATACTACTTAAGAAATCATCTGTGTTCTTTTTACCCCTACTACCTCTTTGGAACTTGCTATTTTTGGATTTGATTCCTAATTGTTCGTTCATCTTTTTAACGTCATCATCTTCGTTGTTATTATTTTGATCAGGTTTAGGTTTGGAATAACTCTCTAATAACAGTTTCAAACCTAAAGGTGAACATAAAATTAAGTCACTACTGTCTAGAGCAGAGTAAAGTTTCAAAGTCTTTCTTGTGAATTTACAACCCAAAATAAAAAAATCATTAGTGTTACCTTTAAACAAATACTTGAAATCATCGTCTTTCATAGAAAGTTTGTCCAAAGAAGAGTCATCATCAATATTGAATTGGTCTTTAAATTTATTAATCTTGTCTACTTGCTCAATACCACTTTTTTTTATTAAATTTGAAAGCACATCATAACAATTTTGTCTGGTAGGTAAAACTATCAAACATTTGGTTCTGTTATAACCTTGGTCCTTAAAAGAATCATCATCGGCATCAGTATTTTCTTGTTGACTTAATTTGTAGTTGTTTTTCAAAATTCTATCTCTTGTTTTGAAAATGTGATTCAATACGTGCATTATGTAAATGTCCCTATATTCAGATTCGTGTTTGAAATCTTGATAGGTGTATAATAAATCTTTATATTGATTGATCGGGTCTATAATGTTTTTTTGAAGATTGGTGAATTTGTAATCTTTTTTGAAGAAATCAGAATTATTCAATTTTAGTTTTTGCTTGTATTGATAAGAAGCTAATGTTTGATTCAATTCAGGTTTAGTAACTTCAGTGTCATCAAAATTCAATTTTGGTTTCATATAAACCATGGTATTGGATACCTCATTTTCTTGAACTCCCAAATCATTGTTTAAAATAGGGTATTTGCACAAGTTAAACTTAGTTTGGTTTTTCATTTCATTCAACTTTTTGATAGCACTTTCATTGTATGAATCAAATTGTAACTTGTAGAAATCTGTGACATTAGCATTCTCGTCATCAGAATCAAAAACATCTTGTTCTTCAGGTTCTTCATTAATGTCTTCTTCATCTTCTTCATTCAATATTTCCTCAGACTTAAAATTTTGTTTGTTCTTCAGTATCATCTCATCGTCTTCAATGTCATCTCCATCGTCTTCTTCATTCATTAAATCATCATCATTTTTGATTAATTTCAATAAAGAGCTGTATACTTTGTCTTTGGTCTTGTATTCGTCATCAGAATCACCAGAATCCTCTGATTCATCTGTGACTTGTTCTATAATTTTTTCGACATATTCATTCTCATTGATTTTTTGTTTTTTATTGTTGGAAGTGTAATCATTTTTGCTCCTTCTTTCACCTATTTTTTTAATATTGTGTCTTAGCTCCTTTCTACCACTTTTAAAAGTATGATTTGCCATTAGAGTTGATGTAAATATGAACGATTGGTTTGGTATATATTTTAAAAAAATATTTTGTTCAACTTGATATTTAAAAGCTTGAAATGATGTATATAGCAAAAAAAGAAAAAAAAAAGCAATTCTTTCGGACTTAAGCAAAAAAACGTGAGTGCCTATTAGGGTTTGATATGGCTTGATAATCAATTTCCTAAATAGGAAATTTAAGGTACTGAAAAAAAATATGAGGCTCAAGATTCCACAAGCTCAGCTTATTTCCTCTTTCGGTTTAGGAGTTTATGAGCACATTTTTTTGGCATTTCGAAGATAACAGTGAAGCGTTTTTTTTTTTTTAAAAAGAGAGAGAAACAACAAAAAACAAACTTTAAAGGTAGTATTATACCAACAATTATACGTTTATATAGTTAGACCATAGGTGTTTGAAAGATAGGTTTTTATAGTTTATATCAAATATGGCAGATTCAGACGACTATATGTCTAAGCTAATACCAGATCCTTCAGATATAGATCTTTTAGATCTCAATATCAAACCATTTTACAACAATGAATACATGACTGATTTAAAAAATAAAAAAAGAGAGAACAAGTTTAACCACATTGTGAGGACTTTATTTTCTATAATATATCTATTGAATATCATTATAACCATTCCCATATCTTTCCAGATAGGTGGTACAGATTGTGGATTATGTTTTACGTTCACGATATTCATAATTTACTTTTCCACCACAACAATGAAATTTGTATTCTTCAATAAGCATAATGGGAACAAATTTGTAAGAATAATGTACTACATTCAACTATTTTACATTCCACCTTTATTGATGATATGTCTTTCTTTTTTCGACAATAATTTAATAAAAAATAATGACAATGCAGATTTCAATATTTTGTTTTTGTCATCCACTTTGAATTTTATTCATAATTTAATAATTAATCATATTTGGCCCATCTATAAGCATATAATTAATATTTGGAAATGGATCATTTTTCATTCTACCCCCTTCTTTACTTTATTAGAGGGTATATTTGTTATATTATTTATCCAAACGGTAGGCCAATATTATAAAGTTTTAAAACAACCTTACACAAATAATAGTAATACCCTTCAAAGAAGTGTATCAAGTCCTACAGCAACTTTTGCCAAAAACACTATATCTACAAACTCAAGCATTTCAAATGATCACACAAATTCATTGGAAGTTAAGGTTTCACCAGCAGATATTATGAAACATTCTTACTCCATCAACGAACTTCAAGATAATGAGTCTAGTGATGAAGATGATGATGATTTGAGATCAATTGCCTCTGTACAAGATTTGAACTATTATAATAATAAGGATGGTCAAACGATTATCATACAGAAGGAAGAGCAGAATTCTTCTTTATACAACATACTGGGGCTAATCGCTTCTTCATTCTTGTTGACCTTATCGATTTATTATCTGTACAAGATTTACATTTTGCCTAACTTCAGTTTAAATGCCATAGAAGCCACCTTGATAGGAATATTCTTTGCACTTGTTTCAATTATAGGTATTTATGGTATTGTGTCGAAAAAAGGGTCTGTACTTGAAAGTAGTTTGATATTTGCTTATCTTGTAAGATGCATTTATCAAATTAATCCAGTTTTAAGTGAGTCTGCAATGTTAGATATAATGGAAAAATTAAATCAAACTTGGCAACAACAAATGTCACTATTACACTCAAATAATTTGAACCACAACATAAGAAACTTTTTTTCTTCCCAATATTATCAAAATGACTTGAATTATAACAACAACATAGGTAAGCTGATAAATAAAATATTATCAAAGGTTATGTTCTATCATAAATCAGATGATACAAGAAACTTTGTAGACTTAGTGGCAGTCTTTTTATTTAATATTTTACCAAAGTCAATTATTTCTGTTTATAAAATATCTTCTAGCATGATCAAACAAAGTTTCACAACCACTGTGGCAACAAACTTGACATTCAGATTGCTTGTATATTATTCAGCAACGAGAATCATACCGACTTTAAACAAACCAGCAAAGACAAATACCATAACAACCAATTTGAAACATGATGTTGAAACCGACAGAGAAATAGATGAATTACTTAAGGACAATGTTTCTTCCATTGATAGTATAAACGACATCAAGAGTCTACCTATAGAAGCATCTCCTAAGTTAAAAGCACAGAAAGAAATTTTAAAACTACAAAATGATAGAACATCAGTCAATAGAATTACGGATTTGATTTATGTTTATTCTCCATGTATTTTGATTGCCATGTATACAAATTTGACCCTTGAGTATTGCAAAGACAACACTGAATTACTGAAAAGTATGGATGATCAGTTGTGTATTTGGGGTGAGGAATGCATACCAAAGATTATGAAGATAGTATTCAATAAGATAAGTGTATCTAATTTCGAATTGGACCAGGTGGTTGAAGATGGTGTATGGGTAGACAATTGGGCTTTTTGGAATTGGGTAAACATTTTGTTTTATTTGGTTGTTTATTTCTTTGAATTACAGAGCTGATTGTCAATTTTTTCTTATATATAATTTTTTTAAGCACCATGAATTTATTGCAGTATTCATATCAATAACTGGAAGTTTTAAACATGAAGTATCAAAGTGTTGCTAGATAAATCTATTCATGTCTTATTTTCTTCTGTATCATTTAAAACGCATTAATAAGCCTGGCTAAAGCAATCAAGCAAGCAGTATAGACCAAATAAATGAAGTGGTTTAAAAAGAAATGTAGTGAGATTCGCCTGTATAAAGCTGAAAATCAAAATCACTAAGCTAGTAGAAACAATTGAGAAGAAGAAAAAAGACTAGAAATGCATGATGAAAAATATACATGCTAATTGCTAATCGAAAACCATACACGCTTTAAACAAGACATCGATTATACAATGATTGACAAGAAATACGACAGAAAATATTATATAAAATTATTGAATCAGAAGTTAAGAAAGCAAGATCTCGTCCCTGTACGTCTTTTTGAGCGGTACTCAGAGCTTGACTCTATGTTTGCATTAATATTTCATCATTTCAATAAAGTTGAATAATATCAATCTGGTATATGTGACTATACACGCCTGCTTATATGTTAATATACCAGACACAGATTGTGAGTTAGGAAACAGTTTTTGTGGAGGAAAAGTAAGCTCCATTGGGTTTAAGTAATGGTCAACCTCGCGGTTTTAAATCTTCTTTGTCTTCTTTTTAAAAAAAAAAAAAAACGCCAAAAACACTCATACTAATTGTCATAACTATGGTTTGACTCTTTAAATAACAAAAAGTCTTTATCAAAATGAATTTAACAATATACACCCCGGCTAAACAACATGATTCCAACAAAAAAATAAATTTCAAGTTGTACTAAATGTATTTATGTGGGGGAAAGAAGATATACATAAAATTATATGTATACCTAACAGAGTTTAAATAATTGAATATGGGCATTATCATATTATTGTTTAAGTCTCTGTTATGTTTTCCATAAAAGAATAATCAGGATCGGAGACTTTCTACCCAAAGCAAAATAAAAAAAAACAATTGAATAATCAACCGTTCATGTTCAAGCTTCGATTGACAATTCTCTCCACAAATACTGCTCGGGTTTAACATTTTTTTTTTCTTATTCCGTATTCTTGATATACCTAATCTACCTTTATAGAGTATCCAATAGATTAAGTATCGAGAAAAGCATGAGGTTGATGCGTACCCACTTATATAGGAGGGAAAAATCCCAAGTATAAGAAAATTTTTTCTTTGCTTAGCGAATAAACAGCTTGGTTTGAATATATGTCCCAAAAGAGTAATTCATACGTTGCAATTTTTTTAACAACAAAAAAAAAGAAAAGTCAAGATGCTTGTTATTTTTTTCACTGTTATATTATTGAGTATTTGGTGAAGAAAGTTCGTTATATGGAGATTAAATATGAACGTGAGAAGTTGATTGTGGAAGGCATTATCCATAGGTTTTTTTTTTTTTTTTTTCAAAAGAGAGTCACTGCTGCTGATCAAACATGTATACAGTCTGTCCAACACTTATGCTTGCATTTTTTCCATATGCTTAAATTGCTTAGGGATGCACGTGCACACAAACAAAGCATATCCACGTTTTGTTCCGGATGAAATGTCAAGGTGAAGCTGAGACGGCAAATTCTTATGTCCGACGATGGACGTCATTCTTCTATAATATTCATCAAAATGTTATAAATATCTATGACAATCTTCAAAGGCATTTTTTTGAAGTCTTTGGTGTTCAGGATATCCACAGACTTAATAGAATCATCGTCACATTTCCGTAATGCAACAAGTTTATAATCATCACTTAGTATTTCCAGGATTATCACCGACTTCAAGTCCTTCAGCAGAATACTGTGGCTTTTCTTACTTTTATGATTGAAGATCTGTATTGATATGTTGTTGTAAATCTCTATTTTCAAGATTTCTTTTCCGTTTTTGTTTATTTTTATCAATCGTTCTTGATATTCTTTTGTTTTTGCATGGTATGTGTTGAAGTAAAAGTACTGATATTTCGGCGTGTTACAAGCAATTCTATAATAAGCAAATATAAGTAAAGCTAAACCAATGAGCAAGCCACCAGTTACCTTAATCATTCAGTGTTTAATTGCTATTTTTGTTTGGTCTTAATTCAATATAATTTGTGTGTGTTTTTGGAGGGTAGATCATGAAATTTTTCCCTTATCCGCACATATTTTCATATTCAACTTTTCTTACAAAAAAAATTTGAAAAAGTAACCTTAAATAAACCAAATTAAGCATTATACCAAGGATATGTCCGCTAACTATTGGACTTCGAGCCAGTATAATAACAACTTGTATACTAAACCAGAATTGAATGATATCAGATTAAGTTTGTTTACTAAGGAGTTGCAAAAATACGGAAATTATTGGTTGACTATTCCATTACAATTCAAAGATCAAGAAAGTGGGAGTAATAAACAAATTTCCATTTATGCTAAAGAATTACACTACGATAGAGATTACAACTTGAGAATATACCTATATTTACAGTTGATGAAATTAGGAAAGAAGTTTCAATTAAAACAGGTAATTATATCATCTGCTATGATTTATTTACAAAGGTTTTTACTAAAGTGTAGTATAAAAGAATGTAACGTATATTATTTGATAACGACTTGTTTGTATCTGGCAAGTAAAGTTGAAGAGTGTCCTATTCATATAAAATCGTTGAATTTAATAGCCAAATCTTACTGGCCTGATTTTATTCATTCTGATTGCACCAAAATTACTGAATTCGAGTTTTACTTGATTGAAGAATTAGAATCTTATATGATTGTATACCATCCATATGACTCTTTAAAAAAGATCTTGCAAAGTTTCACAGAGTATGTTAAAGAGAATTTGGAAAAAGAGAACCTTGATAACATAGAAGACTATCTGTTAAACTACGAATACCTACAAGATACCTGGGCTATAATAAATGACTCATATGTTACAGATTCACATTTATTATTCCATCCACATGTGATAGCTATCACCAGTCTATTGCTATCAATTGTTTTGAAGGGAGAGCAATTAGATCAAAAAATTGAAAAAACAACCAAGATTATAAAAGATATAGAAAACAAAAAGAATGTAGAAAAGAGCAACAATAAAGCTCCAATAAATAACAAAACAGTCAGTTCGGACGTAGGCAGTACAAATAATTCTGTAAATAATACAACAAATATGCATAGTAGCGAAACCAAGGAATTCATTATACCAAATGAGGAATACGATGAGATGCTGATGAATTTAGGTTTGAGTGGAGACAATAACATACAAAACAAAACATTGACTAAGGATCCCATGTCTCCTAACATAAACTCTAATTCTGAGACTACTGAGCTTGAAGAAGGTAATTTTCAATATCAAGGTTTGAAAGAAGAATTGAAACAAAATTTAATAGAAAAGGAATTGATCCATAAAAAGACTGCAAAACTTAATGAATTTGTAGCCTTTTCATTGATTAATATGCAAGATATAGAAGACTGCTTCAAAGAAATTATGATTTTATATCAGTTCTGGACTGGGTTTTCTGTAGTTGGGCAAAGTACTAAATTTGATAAACTACAGAAAAATAAATACAATGAAGAATGGATTAGATTTTTACTATATAGAGTTTATCAAACAAAAGCTTAGCTTATAGCATGTGAAATAAAAATAATGAATAATAAAAAAAAAAAAAAGAAGCCAAGTAGTATCGTTAGGTTGAGGCTAGTATTCATACGGCACTTACAGCTTATATACGATTATTTAAACCTATTAACTGTACATTATATAGGAGTTCAAAAGTTAACATATACCGGGTGAGTAAGAAAAACGGGATAATCAAAGTTCCGTTTATAAAAATTCATAGTGGAATTGATTTAAAAAGATGCTTGTGGGTTATTTTAGGAACAACTTTGATTAATTAAGCAGTGAAATATGTCGTTTAAAGAATGTTAAAGGGTTGCTGATTGTATAAATAGAATGATGTGATGAATGAGTTTTCAAGGTTTAAATCAGTATTTATTCTGTTTCAAAAGGTAGTAAAAAAAACAAAAAAAAAAAATAGGTGCAGTTAAACCATTCTACGTTAAATTCAATGAAAAACGTGTTTTGCAATAATAATGAATTTATTAATGATTCTTACTTCAAAGATCTCAAAACTTATTATGATTTGAACTCTAAAATTTTGAAGTGGTCTAGCTTTACAACAGTGCTATTATTTTGTTTCGTTTACTATACTAAACAAGACTTTGTTGCAAACATCACTAACAAAAATATTTTGTTGTTATGGATGAATGATTTGACTTTAATCATGTTGTTTACTTTGCTACACTTGATTATAAGAGCAGTTGTAATTAATGTATCGTTGCTTTCTATTTATAACATTATAAACAAGTTTGATGACAAAATCATCAAATACAAAAAATTGAAATCACTAGTCGAGCAAATTTATTACTTCATTTACTTTACTGTAATGACAATATTTGGATATTACATATTTTATCAAAGTTTTGTTTTGAAAAATAATTTGAACATTAATGAAATATGGATTGAGCTAAGAAAGATATTTATTCCGCATTCCATTAACTCACCAATTGCTACTCATTCGGCTATGACATTTGCTAATTATAATTCCATCATACTTAATTTCTATTATTTGGTTCAAATATCAGCATATTTGTATCAACTTATTTACATATTGTTAAACTTGGAAACTAAGAGAAAAGATCACACACAAATGATTGTTCATCATATTGTTACTCTGATTTTAACAGTTGGATCATATACTTGTTCCTTAAACAACTTTACTGTACAAAAAAAAGACGGTGTTGATTACGGCATAGAAAATTTAAAATATGTGGGACACATGATAATGATGACGACAGACACCACCGATTTGTTTTTGTCATTGTCAAAAATTCTAAATTATTTGGTAGTGCTACCATTCAAGGAACTGCGAATTAAAGAAACACATAGTACTATAATCAAGAATGTTGTTTCTAATGCTTGCGATGGTGTCTTTTTGATAGGATTTGTAGTCAGTTGGGTTTTAGGAAGACATTTTTTGTATAATGTTGTTGTTTACAATTGTTTCAAAAGATTAATCCCAGAAATGCATACACAATTGAATCAAAACGTAAGTGAAGTATTGGGATATGGAAATAAACACTTGATATGGGTTACTGCATTAGTTGTTTTGCTTCTTTGTTTGCAGTCTTTGCAAATTATTTGGTTTGTTGTAATTTTGAAATTGGTCTACAGAGTTGTCAATAAGAAAATTAGAACTATACAAAAGAAAGAGGTTGAAAACGATATTGTTGATAGTAGATCTGATGATGAGGAAGAAGAGGAGGAAAAGGTAAAAGAAAAGGTCGATCAGGTACAAATAAAAACTTCTGAATCAACAGATAGTTTAGTTTCTAATAAAAAAAAACTTGCTAATACTTCTCTGTATATTTCTTCAAATGGAAGTGAAGATACGCTGACTAGTATTTCTAACAAGTGATGTGCATAGTTCGATGTTTTGTAATAAAGACAATTTGCACTCATAAAGTTGATATATATAATTAAAAGTAAAAAAAAATTTATTAATATTGTTTAAAGCTCTTGTGGTTTTGTTGTTTTCAAATATCCACAACATATAGTCAAATTGCTTCCAACATCAGTCGAGTTGATTAAACCTGTTTAAGAATCCATTTTTCATAGAAAAACATCATCGAGTCGGATTTAAGAAAAGTTTCTTTTTTTTAAAAAAGCTTTGATTTCTATGATGTCCCAATCAGGAGTACTCATCGTCGGATATAAGCACACAACTACTTCACTTTTAATTAAAAGATTTGAACAGTAAACAAACGTCTTTGTTTATACAAATCCATTATTTACTTGTATTATCAATATTTTAAACTAATCTAAAAGAGTTTTTTTGTTTCAAAATTTGTATCCTTGACAAAAAATTACGATACTAAAGTGTATTTTTAACTTTATAATATAACGTTTTACAGTTCTTTTTTTTTGTAGCAGCTTTATCGACTATTCAATAATTAAGCATGATTATAGGTAAAATAAAGACACTTGTCCAAAATTCATTGTATAATTCTCAGATTGTATAACTTTTTTGCAGCTTAACAGAAATTTCTAGATACAAATTTTATGTATATTACTTGAAGAATACTAACGGAATTACACTGAATTTGGTAGCACTTGGGGGTTTCGCTCCAAAAATGTATATGTATCGTCTTTTTTTTTTTTTTTCAAATTTGTCTTTAATCACTTTTGAAAACCTAAAAACCAATAAACATTGAAGAGGAAATGGCTGACGTTTCAGATAATAAACCTACTCGTGCCAGCAGATTTGGTGGTATTAAAAAGCCAATCACTGAAGGAACTTTAGAAGGGGAGGAAATTAGCTCTCAAACACTAACAGTGACCACACCAAGAAGCAGAGTTAGAAGACCAGGAACTCATCTATTGAACCAGATACCAAAGGAAATTCTAGAAAATGAAGATTTGAATAATGCTATAAAACTATTGCCATCTAATTATAATTTTGAAATCCACAAGACAATTTATAACCTAAACAAATATAAAATCAAAAGAGCAGCTTTGCAATTTCCTGAAGGATTGTTGATATATTCTCTTATTATTTCTGATATCTTACAGCAATTTGTGGATTATGAAGGTTTGGAAACAGTTGTTATGGGTGATGTATCCTATGGAGCATGTTGTATAGATGACTACACTGCCAGATCGTTGGATTGTGACATAATTATTCATTATGCTCATTCCTGTTTAGTTCCTATTGATATAACAAAGATTAAAGTTTTGTACGTATTTGTGACCATATCCATAGATGAAACCCATTTATTGAAAACTCTTTTGAAAAACTTTGAAGTGGGTACCAAGTTAGCTACAGTTTCAACTATTCAATTTAACCCAACCCTTCACAGCATAAAAGAGAAACTTGCTGATAAAATTGAGATCATAACTCCTCAAATTAAACCATTGAGTAAAGGTGAGATATTAGGATGTACTTCCAAGAAATTGGAGCCTGAATTAAATTTCAATGATAAAGTTGATGCAATCTTATACATAGGTGATGGAAGATTCCATTTGGAGTCAATGATGATTCACAATCCTAATTTGTTAGCATACAAATACGACCCATACAATAGACAATTCACCATTGAAGAGTATGATCAAAGACAATTGATAGACATTAGATCAGATGCCATTGATAAAGCTAAATCTGCTAAAACTTTTGGTTTGATTTTAGGTGCTTTGGGTAGACAAGGAAATAATAAGACTTTGGAAAATTTAGAAAAGCTTATATTGAATAACGGGCATAAAGTGTATAAAATCATTTTGAGTGAAATTTTCCCATTGAAATTAGCTGAATTTGAGGAAATTGACTGTTTTGTGCAGGTCGCATGCCCAAGATTATCAATTGATTGGGGGTATGCATTCAATAAACCTTTACTGACACCTTATGAATGTAATGTCTTGTTTGGATTAGAAAAACCATTAGACAGAAACAGCGAAAAAGCAGTATATCCAATGGATTACTATGAAACAAATGGCTATGGTAGAGGTAATTTACCTGAACACAACAGTGAATTTGTACAAAAGAAAATTTAAGTTATATAATCTATTCTTCTTCTTTTTCAATGTAAATATCATCATCTAAATAATTCTCTAAACCCAAAATTGTATAAACCTCATCATCAGTATATTTGAAAATTTGATCAAGTCTTTCTATGTCATTAACAAATATCAACTTCAATATATTATGAAAGGTTTTATAGAATTTGAAGAATTTTTTGAAAGAATCATTTAATAACTCATTGATTATCAAAGGAGAATTTAATAAATTCAACAATAATTTGGATTCCAAATTTGTCATCAGTAAAGGTAACTGTTCTTCAAAATTCACCTTAACGTTCTTTTCAATTGAATCAAGGTTGATTATAGGATTTTCCTTTATTGCAAAATACATTTGATAATCAAGCTCAGATTTTACACTAGAGATTGGGAAAATCATATTCAACAAATTGTAATAATCATAAATTTGCAAGTCCTTAAATAAAATCTTTAAGGTTATCTCTTCCAATAAATTAAAACATTTTTCTACTTCTTGATTCAATTTCTTGAATACTGTTCTTGATGAGGTTTCATCTATAAAATAAGTGTAAGAAAATGGCAACAACAACCTCGAGTTGATTAAATCTAAACAATTACACCTTAAAATCAAACTACTGATTTTTAAGTTTAAATCTTTATTCAATAGCTTTGCCGGATATATGTGATCAAATTGATGGTTCAATTCATCTATCAAGGGTTGCTCTATCAAAATTTTGTCAAATTTTTTGAAAAAATTAATATCAAAAATATCCAATACTTTATAATCATCAAAATTAGACATTATCAGTATTAATTTGTTTAAGTATTCATAAAGCCAATTTGGCGGTTGGAGATTCATATTTGCGAGGTTAGTGCTTTTGTACTGCAATTCATCATTCAAGTATTTTTCAACGTTATAAATAGTACTGTCATTACAGTAAACCAATAGATTATCTAATAATTTGATCAACAAGTTATCATCATTTAACTTAGTTTTCTTCAAAAATATCATCTTGTAAAAGGATAGAATTTGAATATATTCAATTAATTGAATGGAATCATTTTCAAACTTAATGACTTGCTCTAATCTGATTTTTATCATATTGGTAAACTTATTGAATACATTGTTTAAAATTATGTTCTCCTCTTCATTCACCAGTTGGTTTATGAATTCATATTCGTTTAAAATTATAGAATGAACGTGTGCCAAAACATCACCCAAGTACCTACTGGAATTATTAGACAGTATAATCATGTTTTGATTATTTATATCGAATTGGTTCAAAAAATCTTGTACACATTTTTTATATTCAATATCTGTAAATTTATTCAAAAACTTTTGATGCAGAGTTAAATCATTTTCGTATAGGTATTGAAGTTTGACCTGAAAATTATCTTTAATGAGAGCTAGTTCATTACTCTTTGTCAACAAAGTTATCAGATTGTTGTATATTTTGTTTAAACCAAAGTTCAAATCCAGCTCTATCTTATTTAGAAGCTTATTACAGTTTTGCCCTAGTTGAATACATCTCTGCTTAATCTTTATCAACTTATCTATAATTTGTAAAAATTCATCACTTATTTTAGCTTCATTGTATAATATATTATGCTCTAATAAATTCAAAGTGAATAGTTTTTGCAAGTGTTTCAATACTTTTAGCTCCAATTTGTCAGCTTCAATGTTCTCAATTTTGTCGTTAAATTGATTCAAATCATCTTGTTTTATCAAACTTTTCTTATATTCTTCAAAAGATATCGATAAATCCTGATAAGGTTTCATTTTACTGACTGAATCCATACATATATCATTCAACTTCTTGTAGCTGCCAATGAAATTGTTTATTTCTTCTATTTGTAATTTATTAGCCTCAATTTGTATTAATTTATTGGATATTTTATTATATTCTTTGTAATCCAATAATGAGTCAATATCAGTTTTAAACTTAAAATAAAAGTCAAATGTATCATTTTTGGTCCTATTTATAAGTGTGTTTAGTAATACAGTGTTTTCATTGTACCTTGACAATGATTCGGATGTATCTATAATTTTAACAAATGAATCAACTTTCTCTTTTAACCTATCTTTATGTTCCTCTTTGATGTTATTATTTTCGTTATTGAGCTTGGTAGGTTTAGCTTCAAAATTTAACTTTTTGCTGATAAATTCGTCAATTTGATTATTTATATTCTCCTTGTCTATATCTTTATTATAGTCTTCAACAACTTGCTTCAAATCTTTATTGTTGGTTGTGTTCAAAAACTTACTCATGCTCAAACTTTTATAATTACTCAAAAAGTCCATGTTAATACTCTTTGTATTTATTTGCTCTACATCTTCAGCATGCGAGTCTTCAATCTCATAAGTATTGTAATCAGATATAAAATCCATGCTTGGTGAGTTAGTGGTGATTAGATTTTGGTGTATTTTTGTTCAATGTATAAACAAACCAATATATATTATAATTATTCATTTTTTTTTTTTTTTTTCATACACACGTATGCCAAGTTTTTGGTCAAGTGATTTTTACTTGGTAGCGAATAAAAAAAATAGTTACAAGTTTGATCAATTGATCACAACAAAAAGACGCTAGAGAAATATATGCCTTCATAAATACTTACTTGATCTTGAGATTTTGTCATCCATGTAGTTTAGTACACTATCAAACATTTCATCTTGAGGAGATTCATTTTGTACATTTGTGATAAGATTTTCATTCTGACATGTTTTAGTAATTGGTCTGTTCTCATAATTTAGTGGAAGATAATAGCTGTTGTTTTCGCTCCTGGTTGATATTTTATATCCAAAGTCACTATATGCTAGAATGTTTGCTTTTTGATACAAAAAACAATCAGATTCTATTGGTTCGTTAACTTTTTCTAACAATTTCAAACTATTAAAGTTTATCATACTTGACTTGTCTGGTGATTTGCTTACCAATGTCTTATTTGTCATATCTAAGTTCTCGTTGTAATGAGTTTTAGGTGTAAGGTTATAATCAGTTGTTATAGCTTCAGTAAAAGTGTCTTCATCTACATTACACAAAGAATATGAAGTTGAATAAAATAGCTGCTTTTCACTACGAGATGAAGTTATGCTACTTGATGAAATCTCAAATGGTGGCAATAGCTCTTTAGCTACAGGTTTTTGTGGTACAAGTAACATACTATCATCAAAGATTTTTGATTGATCAAAGTGATTTGTTCTAATTTTGCTGCTATAATTGCCTGTTTCATCACAAGTGTGTTTGCTAAATATTTCAATGTTTTTTATGTCTTTCTCGTAGTGCAAATTACAAGCTGATAGCAAACAAGGGGAAACAATATGCCTTAAGCTAACTTGAGAAACGATAGTGTTATCAGATCCGGCAGATAAATTTTTGATGTGTTGTTGGCTCTTAAATGCAAATGAATTGCACTTTTTGATATGATTTTTTGCTATTTTGTTCAGGAAATCCTGGTTACTTAAGCTTCTGTAGCTAATTTTTTTATTTATTTTTAATGAGTCTAGAACAATTGGTGGCAATTTTATTGAATTTTTTTTAAAAATTGCAGGTTTTATTGCTTTGGAAATAGTGGAAGGTACAGTAGCTATTTGTTTTATTTTGGTATGCGCATGTTTTTTTGTTTTGTTATATTTACCTCTTTTCTTACCAACTCTTGACGCTGATTTATAGTCTCTCAATTTAATATAATCACACGGAAAATGAGTCCATACAATTGATTTTGTATTTAATGAAAAATTAATTTTGTTTAAAGCTCTGTTACTTTGACTTAAAGAGCTTTTAAAATCAATAGTCAAGAATTTGAAAATAGATGTCAGTAGTTGATTTAAAACATCAAAACCACCAATTAACTTTAATAATTTAATACCAAAATTACATGTAACCCATGTACCTTGATACTTAACTTTACCTCCTCTGATTTTTTTGATGTTACTCTCATTTGAAGATAAAGCAAAATCTTTTGGCAATAGATCATAATTTAAATCCAGTAATTTTGATATCTTGGTGGTAGTACTGATTGAAGAGAAACTAGTATTTATAACTGATTCGTTTAATAATTTTTCTGAAATAAAAGGATGTTTAAAAAACTGATTTAAAATAAAAAGAACCCTTAGATTGTCGTCGTTTTTACAAGTCGTTTTATTCTTAGCAGAGTTAACGAAATGATTATAATTAAAAGTTAAAATCTCTTGAATCAATTTAAAAAATGGAGTAAATTGAATACTGAGACATTTTATGTTGAAAATTATTTTGTATTTGGATAAAATCTGTTTTAATTCAACAAAGTTTTTGTTGGAATCAGTAAACAAGTTGTTTAAATCAAAAATAATGTATTCTTTGTCAACCTCTACACACGTATTGATATCAAATTGTAATTTATATAGAACTTCGTTAAAATGGTTTACAATGGTGTTAGTCATAATAATTTTTTTACGTACCTTAAGTTGAAAATATGCAAAAATAATATATCAAAAGTTTAAATGAAAATAACAAAAATGCAGACTGTTTGTTTTATGTTTGCCAAATGAGCAGATATCAGAAAAGAAAAAGCAATGACTAACTTTATGCTAAAAAAAAAAAGTTGAAGAACCTTGCGTTTATAATTAATAATGTTTGGTCATTTTCTTTTACATTCTATTATAACTAGTTATAAAACTACCATACTTCCTTTAAAGTTTTTTAAGAAATAAACTTTGAAGAACTTTGTTTATATAAGAAATGGAAAAAGACAGATAAGACATTAAATTAAGGGCAAGTACAGCAAAAACAAGCCCAGTAAATTACTTATTATAAAGGTATTTTTGCTTTTAAAAATAATAGTAAATGTAGAGGGTACTTGATGCCCTGATGATTTATTTTAAAATGCTGAAAAAAAGATGAAAATTTATAGGTTTAATTAATTAAATCAGTTTCCCCAAATAGGAAATCTTCTTAGACAAAAAATCGGTATAAGTGGGGAAAGATAACAGCTTAAATGGAGATTAACGCTTTCTAGACAAGAGTTGATGATGAGCAAGCATTTTAATTTTATTTGAGTACTTCTATTAAAGAATCACCTGCTTTGTAAATGAACTGATTAGGAATTAATTAAAATGAAGAAAAAAAAAAAAAATCACCCACAAAATAGTGTTAACTAAAAATATTCAATTTCTTAAAATAAACATAAAATTCGTTTATTAGTATTCCGGATACATTATTGTTTTCATATATATATTATTAAATAGTTTCAACTAAACCATTTTCTACGTTGTAGATCATTGGTAAAATTTCTAAAGTGTTGTTTTCAACCTTTTCTTTAATAAATTCAACAGACAATAATTTATCAGCTTGAGCTTTGACGTTTTCTAGAGACAAGTGCTTTTTGTCAATAGGAGGGATATCGTCTTTATGGTCAAATTTAATTTTTTGTATATTGTCGTAAACTGGCTTTAAGTAGTTCTTTAAGTTCTTTGGTAGAGAGTGGTATACAGAGTCATCACAACAGGAGTTGACAGCACCACAATCAGTGTGACCAACTATACAGATTTTGTTGATACCTAAGACCAAGATGGTGAATTCCAAAGTGGACATGATGGTTTCATCGTTTAAGTTTAAGTTGTTACCAACAGTTTGTAAACCAAAAATTTCACCAGGTTTAACATTGAAGATGTTTTCATTATATCTGGAATCACCACAACCAATAAAAAGAGTATGAGGTTGTTGGCCTTTACTGTTGAAGTCAGTAAACAAGTTAGGAACTTCATTGGTAATGGATTCTGACCATTCTTTGTTCTTTTTCAAGTATTCTTCGACTGATGAAGATTTATGTAGGGAGAAAGGTTTTGGTGTTTGGACAGAGACAGGTTCAGTAGACATTTTTTTTTCTATAATTTTATCGTTAGTTGTGTTATCAAAAGATAAGTTGCTTTTGCTTTTGGTTGTATACATAGACATTTTTTTATTTTTCAAAGTATAATTATATTTCACTTGAAGATGCTTTCCTGGAGATCAATATTCTCCTTATATATCCAGCAATATCATACTGAAATGTTGGATTGAAGTTCATAGTGATGTAATATTACCTGAAGCCTGGTTTTATAGAATCTATGCCCCCGCGACAGCCCAAAAAAAAAAAAAAAAGAACTAGAGATGATGATTTCATCGTTTTGTTGGTACTTCGCCTAGCAAAAAAAATGTGGAAACAGTCACCCGAGCATGACTTCTGCATATAATTTTCGCAGTGTACGAGGTCCACGCACATATATTCCGGAGGCCTTTTTTTTTTCTGTCCGTGAAATATGTTTTCATCACCAATGTGTTGATTATGATGTCATCGATCATTAGCTTATTGTAGATTTACCCGAATATGAATGTAAAATAACTGTTTTAGATGATGGTAAAATCGGATATAAAATAACTGTTTTAGATGAACGTTTTTCTCAGTTTACTGAAAGCTGCGGATGATCATAAACAAAAAATATTCACGGATATAACTTTGTGGAAATACTTGAATGTTTGTCACGTGAGAAATTATCTCTAATAGTTGATCACGTGAATATTTGTTTAAATCATAAACTTAACAAACTATAGCTGATATGGTTTACTATATGAAACTCCAA